>WNGJ01000589.1_pt1 | contig 47106 bp, 37 predicted proteins | sample 5400611 | NCBI WGS metagenome assembly WNGJ01 (sample SAMN13153375, study PRJNA577476) | soil metagenome | isolation source: 40 cm soil or saprolite under Garry oak tree replicate 1 | place: USA:California | collected 2016-06-15
CCCTGGCCGGGCCGGCCCGCCGCCAGGCCCTTGTGCTCCAGCTCGCGATAGGCCTTGAGCACGGTATTCGGGTTGATGGCGAGTGAGCCGACCACGTCCCTTACCCGGGGGAGCTGGTCGCCCGGCTTGAGGTAGCCGAGCCGCAATGCGTGCTCGACCTGCTGGACGAGCTGCAGGTACGTCGGCACGCCCGAGGCCGGGTCGAGCCGGAACTGGATGGGTGACGCCGGTCCGCGCGGGCCTCGTGGGTGCGCTGGCGCGCCGTCGCCGTCCGGACCGGGCTGCGGGCCGGCGTCTCCGCCGTCAGCAGACCCGCTAGTCGGTTTATCTATAGTCATAGTATAAGGGTACAGACGCCGGTGCCGCTGTCAAGCGCGAAGGTCTCTGGCCCGGTACGCACCGGCCCGCGATGCCGGGCCCCTTGCCCTGTGACCGGAATCACGTTGACAGCGAACTGGGAGGTCAGGCGGTCTGCGGCGGCCCAATCGGCGGGCCGCTCCGCCGCGGGCGGGAACGCATGAGGGCGGTCCGGTGGTCTAACCAGGTATGAACGATCAAAACGACGCGGCGCGGCACGGCAGCCAAGCCAAGCTCGTGATAGTCGAGCAGTCCGGCGCGAAACAGGAGATCCCGCAGCCGTCCGCCACCCTGGGGATGATCGAGGCCAGCCGTGCGATGCACGGCCACGAGTGCCAGTTGCGGGAGGTCAAGGTCGTCATCAAGAACAAGGCGGTAGCCCGCTGGAAGGCCGACGACGTGGCCTGGCGGCGCGTGGCGTGAGCCCACCGGGGACCTGAACGCATCAGGGAGTGGTCGGCGGCTGGTGGTCAGCCGCGGACACGCTGCGCTCACACCTCGCCCGCGGCCGGGGAGTCCACGGACACAAGCACCGGGTCTGGGCGGATGGCGAGGGTGACGTGGCTGCCAGCGGGAAGCGCCGTGGCGTCGGCGGTCGTGAGCTGCGCCAGGATCGTGGTGTCGCCGAGGTCGACGGTGACGCGGCTGGTCGCGCCGAGGAAGGTGGTGGCGATCACGGTGCCCGCCAGCGGGCTGGCCGGGCCGGCGCTGCCCGAGGCCAGGCTTACCGCCTCCGGCCGCACCAGCGCGATCACCTTGCCGTCGGGGTGCGAGGGTTCGACCAGCGGGATCTCGCAGCCCCGGACGGTGAGCTTTCCGCTGCGGACCTCGCCGGCGAGCCGGTTGGACAGGCCGACGAACTCCGCCACGAACGACGTCCCCGGGCGTGAGTACACCTGGGTGGGGGACCCGAGCTGCTCGATGCGGCCGTCGCGCATGACGCCCACCCGGTCGGCGATGGCCAGCGCCTCCTCCTGATCGTGCGTGACGAACAAGGTGGTGATGCCCACTTCGAGCTGAATCCGGCGGATCTGGTCCCGGAGCTGCGCCCTGACCTTGGCGTCCAGCGCGGAAAGCGGCTCGTCGAGCAACAGCACCTGCGGTTCGATGGCCAGCGCCCTGGCCAGGGCGACACGCTGCTGCTGCCCGCCAGAGATCTGGTGGGCGTACCGCCCGGCCTGCGCGGAAAGGCCGACGAGGTCGAGCATCTCCATCGCCCGCCGGTCCCGCTCCGCCTTGCTGACCCGGCGCAGGCGCAGCCCGAAGGCCACGTTCTGCCGCACGGTCATGTGCGGGAACAGCGAGTAGGCCTGGAAGACCATGCCCATGTCCCGCTTGCTCGCGGGCAGGTGGGTGATGTCCCTTCCTGCCACGGTGATCCGCCCGCTGTCGGCGTCCTCGAGGCCGGCCAGCAACCGCAGCGTCGTGGTCTTGCCGCATCCGGACGGGCCAAGCAGCGCGACGAGCTCGCCAGGTTCAAGCGTCAGGTCCAGGCCGTCGAGCGCCACGACCGCGCCGTACTGGCGGCGCAGTCCCTCCAGGCGAACCTCGACGCTCGCGCGAGCGGGGGCGTCGTGGGCTTCGGTCACCGGGGAGGTCACATCGCCACCTTCATCCGCGGCTGCGGCCGCGGCGGCGGCCGGCATAGGACAGGATCAGCAGGAGCACGAACGCGAACAGCAGCGAAGCCGCCGAGGTTGCGAACAGCACTCCGGCGTTCAGCGTGGCCCTGCTGATGTTGTACAGCGCCACCTGCAGGTTTGTATACAGCAGCAGCAGTGCGACGGTGAACTCGCCGAGCACGAGCGCCCCCGTGAGCAGGGTCGCGTTCAGCAGCGCCTGCCACATGTTCGGGACCACGATCCGCCACATCACCGTGAGCCAGCTGGCGCCGAGGCTTCTCGCCGCTTCGGAGAGCGTCTTGACGTCGATCGCGTCGAGGCCAGCGGCAAGGGCGCGGTAGGCGTAGGGCAGCGCGAGTATCGCGTAGGCCCAGAAGAGCTGAAGGGCGGACAGGCCGAGGTGCTGCCTGATGGTCTTGTAGACCGGGGCCAGGCCGACCACAAGCACGATCGCCGGGATCGTGAGGGGCAGCAGGCACAGGAACTCGACCGTGCGGCTGACCCAGGGCACCCGCAGCCGTACCCAGATCATCGTGGGCACGAGCAAGGCGAGGACGACCCCGCAGGTGATGATCGCCAGCTCGAGGGTGATCTCGATCGCACTGAGCAGCCCGGGGTAGGAGGGAATCTGCTGCCATGCCTTGAGCGAATACGTGCCTGGCCTGGTCCCCAGGATGGAGAACCTGACCATCGCGAACAGCGGCACGAAGAAGAACACCGCGAAGAGCGCGAACACGACATAGCGGAACAGGTTCAGCCGGCGGCGTCGCCTCGCCTGCATGCCACGGCGGCGCGCCGGTGGCTCTGCGGCGAGCGCCGACCCCCTCGCAAGCGGCGTCACCTCAGCCATCGTGCCGTCCTGCGCTGCAGCAGGGCGTAGGCGGTCATGGTCACCGCCACGAGGACGATCATGCCAAGCGCGAGTGCCTGCGCCTCGTTGGCCGACGACAGCCCGACCTCGCTCGTGATCGCGATGCTGATCTGCTGTGGCACCACGTACGCGATCTGGTTCTCCCACGCCTGGATCGTGGCGAAGGCAGAAAGCGCGTTGGCGAACAGGAGCAGCGTGCAGCCGAGGAAGGCCGGCGCAAGCAGCGGGGCGCCCACATGACGCCAGAACTGCAGCGCCGACCCGCCCAGGTTCTCCGTCGCCTCGCGCCACTGCACCTTCAGCCCGTCGACCGCGGGCAGGAACACCAGGACCATCAGCGGGATCTGGAAATAGATGTAGATCAGCGCGATGCCCTGCGGGAAGTCGTAGTACCAGCTCGCGTGCGTGATGAAACCGCTGGTCGGCCCGATGGCGGCGTTGAAGGCGAACGCGAGCGTGACGCCGCCGAACTGGGCCAGGACGCCCGAGCCGGCGAGGAAGACCCGGCGCACCACACCATCGGGATTCCCCGAGGCGACGGCGTACGCGAGGACGGCACCTGCCACGGCGCCGACGATCGAGGTGATCGCGGACAGCTCGACCGAGTTGAGGAAGAAGCCGCGGACGGCGGAACTGCCAAGCACCTTGAGGTTGGACAGCTGCAGACCGTGGCCGGCCTGCTTGGTGACGGCACCCCAGATCACCACGCCGGTGGGCAGGAGCAGGAAGACCCCGACATAGGCGAAGAATGGCACGGTACCGGCCCATGCCAGCCGCGGCCGGCGGCCGGCCCTTGCGGGCCCGGCCCCGGCCGCGGTCGTCGCTGCGGCGGACATGCGCCCTTCGCTACTTCACTGCCTGTGCCCAGTTCGCCGCGAGATAGGTCGCCGCGTTGGTGGACTGGGGGCCGGTCATGAACTGGGGTGTGGAGGTAACCGCCGGCAGCTTGGCCGCCGCCGCCGCGTCGATGCTCTTGTTGGCGGTCATGGCGGTCATCTCCACCGGCCGGGCCCCGCCCTGCAGCCACAGGTTCTGGCCCGCCTGGGTGGCCTGGGAGTAGAGGAACTCCTCCCACAGCCGCGCGGCCGCCGGGTGCGGCGCCTGCTTGTTGACGGCCTGGGCGTAGTACCCGCCGAGAACCGCGTTGGACGGAATGAACAGCTTCCAGCTCGGCACGTCCGCGCCATGGGTGGCGTTCAGGTAGTCCCAGTCGAAGACAACGGGGGTGGTGCCGGCCTTCACCGTGGCGGTGGTGGCCTGCACCGGGACGAAGTTGCCCGCCTGCTTGAGCTGGTGGAAGAAGTTGACGCCCTTGGAGATGTCGCCCGGCGTCCCGCCGACGGCCAGGTTGGCCATCATGACGCCGTTGAGTGCGGCGTTGGCCTGGGTCGGGTTACCGTTCAGCGCGATCGCGCTCTTGAATTTCGGGCCGAGCAGCTGATCGATCGAGGTGATGGTCCCGAACTTGGCCGAGTCGTAGCCGATCGCCATGTAGCCGCCGTAGTCCTGGTACCACAGGCCGGTGGGTTCCTTCTGGCTGCCCGGGATGTCGCTCCAGGTGCTCACCTTGTACGGCGCGAACAGGCTCGTGTTGGCCAGGGCGACCGCCATGCCGATGTCGAGCACGTCGGGCGCCGCGGCGGTGCCGTTTTCCTGCTTGACCGCGTTGACCTCGTCCTGGCTGCTGCCATTGGGATTGGCCGAATTCACGTTGATGCCGTACTTGCTCTTGAACGCGCTGATGATCGCGCCGTAGTTCGCCCAGGTCGGCGGCAGCGCAATGACGTTGAGCGTGCCTTCCTTCTTGGCGGCGGCCACGAGCGCGGCCATCCCGCTGCCGGACGCCGCCGAGGAGACGCTGGACCAGTTGGTTCCGCCGCTTGAGCTGGATCCGGAACCTGACGAGCAGCCGGCCGCCGCGAGCACGAGAGCCGCGATCGCCCCCGTCAGCGCAAATCGATGTGACGATCTCACGCGTAGCACTCCTGTCCCCCCAAGGGCATCGAACAAATGCACTAAACCTTAAGCATTGGGTATGCTGACGCAGCCCAGGACGGGTGTCAAGAAGCGTTATCGAGTTGACGCATCGGCTCGTCCGGGCACTGGCCGAAGCCGATGAACGTGCCGTGACCGGCTGATTTCCCCGGAATGAGGAGCGGTGTCCCACGAGCTGAATTCTGGTGGCGCAAGTGAGGCCTGTGGCCGTGGCGAGCTCGCCACCCTCCTGGCTGCCCGCCCGGATCCGGCCCGCGGCGCGGGGAGAAGATGGGTCGGGTAACCATAGTCAGCCGACCGCAGCCGAGGGGACGGTGCACGCCATGGAGCGGATGAGCACGCTGGATGCCGGGTTCTTCTTCATGGAGGACGACAACGTGCCGATGCACGTTGGCTCGGTCGCCGTGTTCGAGGGGCCGCCGCCGTCCTACGGCGACGTGGTCAGGCTGCTGGTCGGCAAGCTGCCGCAGGTGCCGCGCTACCGGCAGGTCGTGCGCACGGTTCCGCTGCACCTCGGCCGCCCGGCATGGGTGGACGACGAGCATTTCGAGATTCTCTACCACGTCAGGCACACGGCGGTGCCGTCGCCCGGGGGAGCGGAGCAGTTGCGCAACCTGGCCGGCCGCGTGTTCGCGCAACGGCTGGACGCCGCCAAGCCACTGTGGGAGATGTGGCTGGTCGAGGGTCTGCGGGGCGGCCGCTGGGCGATCATCTCCAAGGTGCATCACTGCATGATCGATGGCGTCGCCGGCTGGGACCTGGCCGCGGCGCTGCTCGACCTCAGCCCGGACGCCGAGCATCCCGCCCACCCGCCAGGAGGTGCTCGACTTCGCGCGCGGGCTGCCTGGCACGGCCCGCCGCCTGGCCAGCCCGGGTGCACGTTCACTCAACGGGCGAAGCGGCCCGCACCGCCGCTGGGAATGGGCGCAAGCCAGCCTGAGCGAGGTCAGGCTGGTCCGCAAGGCGTTCGGCGGCACCGTCAACGACGTCGTGCTCGCCTCGGTGACGCGCGGGTTCCGCGACCTGCTCGCCGGGCGTGGCGAGCTTTCCGGCACGCAGGTGGTGCGCTCGCTGGTGCCGGTGTCCGTCCGCGCGGAAAACGAACGGGGCGTGCTGAACAACAGGGTTTCCGCCGTGCTGGTCAATCTGCCGGTCAGCGAGCCCGATCCGGTGCGGCGTCTGGAGCGGCTGCGCGCGCAGATGGACGACCTGAAGACCAGCCGCCAGGCGGTGGGCGCCCAGGGGCTCACCGAACTGGCCGGGTTCGCGGCGCCCACCCTGCTTGCCGTGGGCTCGCGGCTCACCTTCCGGTTCCCGCAGCCGCTGATGCAGACCGTCACCACGAATGTGCCCGGACCTCGTTTTCCGCTCTTCATGCTCGGCAGGCAGCTTGCCGAGATGCACCCGTACGTCCCTATCGCGAGCAACATACGGATCTCGGTGGGCATTTTGTCCTATCTCGACCAGCTGTACTTCGGCATCAACGCCGATTTCGACGCGGTCCCTGACGTCGGCGTGCTCAGCCGGGGGATCCGGGAGGGCTTCGATGAGCTCGTCGCCCGCGCGACGGCGGCGCCCCGCCAGCCCCACGAGGCGCCGGACCGCGGGAGCGGCGACGGATGACGAACAGTCGACCGCCAGCGGTTCGCCGCGTTCGCGGTAGCCGTTTGGGCCCGTGCCCCCCGGAGGGCGCCCGGAGACCTTCCGCACCGGTGGGCTGCCGCGTTCGCGGCAGCCGTTAAGGCTGCGCTGCCCCCGGGGGGCGACCCCAGGGATCCCCCGCACCGGTGGGTTGCCGCATTCGCGGCAGCCGTTAAGGATCATGCTCGCGTCTTTGGGGCCCGGGCCGGCGGGCCGTGGTCAGGCGCGTTCCAGGGGGGCTTTGCGTGCGGCGGCGGAAGGTTCCAGCGCCCCCGGTGACCTGGCATTTCACTAGAAACAAGGACAAAGAGCCGCAAATCTGCGCACGGTTGATACGGGCGTTCTGGCGCAAAAGCCATGCGGCCCGTCGCCGCCGGGCGCCTCGCGCGGGGCGCGCGAGGCGATGCCCGGTGCATTCGAGAGCGGTGAGGGAGGGGGGCAGCCACTGGACTAGCCGAGTTCATTTCATGCGCAACGAAGGAGAACATATGTTCTACCGTTTAATCGTGATCGTGGCGTCCCTGGCCCTGACGTCACTTGCGTTGGTCACCCGGCCCGCCGTTGCGGCGACTCGTGCCAGCCGGCATCCTTTGCGTCTTGCCGCCTACGAGTACGCGATCAAGCAGCGCGGGAAGTGGTACTGCTGGGGCGGCACCGGGCCGTCCTGCTACGACTGCTCCGGGCTTGTCTATGCCGCCTACAGGCACGTTCACATCTGGCTCGGCCGCAGTACGTACGCCATGCTGCACAGCGGCCGGCTGATCCGGATAAGCCACGCGCAGGCGCGGCACGGTGACCTGGCTTTCTACGGCACTGGGCATGTGGAGCTGCTCGACCGCGCCAACATCACGTTCGGAGCGCACACGCCCGGTACGCGGCTCGGGTGGACATGGTCCAGTCCTTACTGGCACCCGACGGCTTATTACCACGTGCGGGGCACCGGATGAAAATGACGGCAGAAAGGTAACGCTGCGTCACGGCCCCGGCGGCTCGCCGCTCTCCCGGCGTCGGGAGGGCGCAGGCCGCCGGGGCCCGGCCTCATCAGGCCCGCGGCGTCCTCGCCCGAGCGAACGCAGCCATCGACGAGCCCGGTACAGCGCTGATGACGCCACACGGCTCCAGCAGGTGCGGTCATTGGGCGAAAATGGTCCCATGGCCGATCTGCCCAGCGAGCACCTCTACCGGGACCTGGCCGTGTGGTGGCCACTGATCTCGCCGCCGGAGGAATATGCCGAAGAGGCCGCCTTCGCGGCGACGGTGCTGAACACGGCGTCCATCCCCGTACACGGCGTTCTCGAGCTGGGCAGCGGGGGCGGCCACAACGCCTCCTACCTGAAGTCGTCGTTCACCATGACCCTCGCCGACCTGTCCCCGGAGATGCTGGATGTGTCGCGGCGGCTGAATCCCGAGTGCGATCACCATCAGGGCGACATGCGCACGCTGCGCCTCGGCCGCACCTTCGACGCGGTGTTCGTGCACGACGCCGTTTCGTACATGACCAGCGAGGCCGACCTGAGGCGAGCCATCGACACCGCGTTCGTGCACTGCCGGCCCGGCGGCATCGCCGTGTTCGTCCCCGACCGGATCGCCGACACGTTCGAGGAGACGACGGGGCACGGCGGCAGCGACGACAAGGATGGCCGCGCTGCGCGCTACCTGGAATGGACCTGGGATCCCGATCCCGCCGACACGTGGATCCTGACCAAGTACGCGTTCCTGCTGCGCGAGGCGGACGGCTCGGTCGGCGTCGTGCACGACACCCACCGCACGGGCTTGTTCAGCCGCGACACCTGGCTCCGGCTGCTGGCCGGGGCCGGTTTCGAGCCGGGCGCCGTCACCGAGCAGACCGACGAACCCCGGATGCCACGCGAGCTGTTCACCGGCCGGCGCCCGCGCGCCTAGCGCCCCGGCTCGGCCGGCCGGGAGCCTAGCTGGCCGGGCAGGCCCGTGGGCCTGGCCGCGGCTCAGCCGGCGACCGGGTACTTTTCGCATAGGGCCTGCGTGCCCGGCGCGGCCAGGCGCGGCAGGACATCCTTGGCACGGCCAGCCGGCCCGGGCCGGCCGGCACAGCCAGAGCGACGAAGGCGGGAGACGAGTCATGCCACAGCCAGAAGGCCAGGAGCTGGCGGACATCCGGGCGCACCGTGACGAGTTGCGCCAGCGGTACCTGCGCCCGGCCGGGCAGCGGCCGGTCACCACGGTCCAGGGCGTGCACCACATCGCCCTCATCTGCCGTGACGTGGAGGAAACCATCCGGTTCTACCAGGAGTTCCTCGGCTTCCCGCTGGTCGAGCTCGTGGAGAACCGCGACTACAAGGGCTCGAGTCACTTCTTCTTCGATATCGGCAACAGAAACCTGCTCGGCTTCTTCGACTTCCCCGGCCACGACCACCCGGCATTCACCGAGACGATCGGCGGCGTGCAGCACATCGCGATCTCGGTCTCGGCCGAGCAGTTCGATGCGGCCGGGAAGAAGTTCGAGCAGGCGGGCCTGGACTACCTCGGGCCCGACCGTGGCGTCCTGGACAGCATGTACTTCCGCGACCCCAACGGCATCGGGCTCGAGCTGTACCGCGAGGAGCTCGGCGTCTTCGACGGCAGGCCGCTGCTGGCCTGAGCATCAGCGCTCAGGCGCCCACCGGGGAAGCTACTGCGGTGCGCCGCCCTGAAGGTGAGGGCCGAGCAGGGTCAGGTCGGCGGCCGACAGCCGGTCGCTGGCGGTCTTGGCCTGGTTGGCGAACCCTCCCCTGCCGCCGAACGTCATGGTGCCCACCGTGAGCACGGAAACCTTGAGCCCCGATCTGCCGAGCGCGCGATATTCCATGATCCGAGCCTACCCAGGGGCCTGGCAGGAACTTCTTGCACCTCAGGCCGCTGAGGTTAGAATTCGAACACATATACGATTCGTCCCCGGGAACTGTGCAGATGTCACCGAGCGCCGAGGAAGTGCCGCCGCCGCGCAAAGAAGACCTGCGCCCAGAGACAGGCAGGTACCGCCCGTGTTTCAAGCCCGTGCTGATCACGATCGCCGGTCGCGGCCGGTTCGGTGTCCTGCGGGCCTGGCTGCGATCGGGTGACGGCTGGCTGTGCCACATCGAGTACATGAACAACGGGCACGGCAGCACGGACGGCTGGTACCGCTTCGACCCCAATCTCATCCAGCCCGCCTCGGTTCCGCACTCTCCGTCCTGGTGACACAACGTATCGAGGTTTTTCCATGGCGAATAAGGGCAGGGGATCGGCTGGTTGACGGCGTGCAAGCACTTACCCTGGCGGCTGAGATACGCCGAGTGCTGAGGAGAGTCGGTGTGATCACGCGGCCGCTTGTTCCGGTGAGTGACGGCCCGGACGACGAGGTTCTGCGGGCGAGGATCGTGCGCCGGCTGGCGCGGTTCGGAGCCGGGCCCGCGGCTGGGTTCCGTGACGCCTGCGCCCTGATGGACGGCGATCCCATGATGGCCTCTGATGCCCACCTGGTCGGCCATCTCGTGCGTGAGCTGGAGAGTTCGCTGCGCGCCGCCCTGGTGCCACCGGGCGCCGGGGGCAGGCGTGAGCCAGCGCCGGCGCAGGCCGCGGCGCAGCCGCCTGCGCGCGGGCGGATGGGCGCGGTGCTGCAGGTTCTCGGCCGGCTGGCCCGTGAGCTCGCGGAGCTGATCCGGGCGCTGTTCCTGCCGCCCGCGCGGCGCCCGGCCCGCACGGACGCCGGCGAGCCCACCACCTCCGTGGCACTTGCTCACCGGCTGGAAGTGCGCGCGGTGCTCGACTCACTCGGGATCGCGTACGACAGTGACGCGGGAAAGACCTGGCTCGCGTACGCGGCCCTGCCACATGCCTGGCCGCTCTGGCAGGGACCGGGCGCGCCGCGCCCCGTCGACCAGGAGTTTCGCCGCTCCTTCGTGAACTTGCTCGCGATGCTTGACGTCGTGCTCGAGCGGCACGAGGCAAGGTACCTGGCGAGCGTGGATCGCCTGGACGCGCTCGCCCGGGCCGCCCGCCCAGGCGACGAGCACGCGAGCGAGCTCCGGCAGGAGTTTCCGCAGGACCCGGTGACGATGGGCCGGTTCTTTTCGCAGTTGACCAGCCCGGCATGGATACGCCCGCTGCGGAAACAGGCATTCTTCGCCGAGCCCCCCGCGCCGGTCGCGGGGGCGGGCGGACCTGGCTGGCAGCCGGATTGGCCAGCGCTGCGTTACCTGGTTCGGGTCGCACGCCAGGACCCCTCGCTCGCCACCGAGGCCGCCTCGGACATACCGGCGACAGGCAACCAGCTGGTGAGTGCCTGCCTGGTGAACCTGGCACTCGAGGTGCCCGCGGCCGAGAGCGTCAAGCTGGTGCCGCGGATCACCAGCGACCTCGCAGGCCGGCCGGGGAGCGGGTACGAGGCGGTGGGCACCGAGCCGCCGAGCGCGCTGGTGCTGCACCTGGTCGATGGCGGGATGCCCGAGGCCGCCCTGGGGCTGGCCCGGGTGCTTTGGAGCTTCGGCGCCTCGCCCGGGGAGAACGATGCGGTGCCTGCCGCCGTCGGCGGCCTGCGCACGCGGATCGCAGCCAGTGATTACGCCGAGAGCTTGCGGGCCTGCCTGCCCTCGCTTACGGCGGGATGCGGGCCGGCCGTACTTGACGTGGTGGCCGATTTGCTTGACGAGGCCATAACTCGGACCGCGAGCCCGGGGATGATCGAAAGCCGGCAGGATCTGTCCACCTTCTGGCGCCAGGCGGTGGAGGGCCGCCCGGCGGATATGGACATGGATGCAAGGACTGCCCTGGTCAGCGCGGTGCGCGACGCAGCGGCGCAGCTCGTCAGCGCCGGGCTGACCGACATGGGGGAGGTGCTGCTGCGGCTGGACCGCCGCGATTGGCCGATCTTCCGGCGGTTGGCGCTGCACCTGCTGAGGCAGTTCGGCGCCGGCTGCAAGCAGGAGGTCGCCGCGTGGCTCACGAACCCGGCCGCCATCGACGACCCAGGTACCGAACGCGAGTACCTGCTTCTTGCCCACGATCATTTCGCTGCCCTCGCCGCCGGGGACCGCCAGCGCGTGCTGCATCTGATCGATCAGGGCCCGGACGTCGGGCACTGGGTCGGCAGCTACACCGCCCAAGTCGGCCAGGAGCCGCCCGCGGACCAGATCGACCGGTGGAAGGCCGAGTGGACCCGGGATCGGCTCGGTGCGATTGAACCAGCCCTGCCGGAGCACATTCGGGACTCCTACCGCAAGCTCGTGCGGCTGGTCGGCGAGCCCGCGCCGGCGGGCAAGACCCGGGGAACGGCGCGATTCATCCGCGAGGTCACCGGCTCGCCAGGCTCCGCGGGACTGGCCGGGTGGAGTGTCGACGGCGTCATCGGCTTCCTGCGGACGCGGCCACCGGCGACACCCGCTCCGACGCCGGATGCGGCGCCGATCGTGATACGGTCCGCGGCGCCCGCAGCGACTGCCCAGGCCGCTGCGGACGCCATGGGGGCGGCCGGGCCGCCGGCCTCATCCAGCGTCTTCGACCTGGCGCAAGAACTCGGCAACGCGGTGCGGGCAAGCCCGTTGCGCTACTCGGCGGAGGCCGGGCGCTTCGCCGAACTGGCGGAGCCATATGTGGCGCGGGTCCTCAGCGGCCTCTGCGCCGCGGTCGACGATGGCGCCGACCTGGACTGGGAGTCCACACTCGAGCTCTGCAGACGGGTGTCGGGCGGCGGTGCCGCAGGGCGCCGGCGCCACAGCGCGGCCCAGCCCGACGGGGCCAGCGGCCGCCGCGAGATGATTCTGCTGCTGCGGGCCGGTTTGAACCACGTGCCCGCGGTCATCCCGATCGGCGAACGCGTCCAGGTGTGGCATCTCATCGAGGCCTCGCTGAGTGACGATGACCCGGTGGCAGATGAGACAGGCGAGGGCTCGGACGCCGTGGAGCGTGCGGGCGCTGCCGCCGTGGAGCGCGAGGGCTCGGACGCCGTGGAGCGCGAGGGCTCGGACGCCGTGGAGCGTGCGGGCGCTGCCGCCGAGGGGAGCGAGGGGAGCGAGGGGACTGCCGCGGCGGAACATCCGTGGGCAAGCGCGGGGGCAGAGGCCCTCTCGGCCGCTGTCTCCTACGGCATGTGGGTTCGCAGGCACCAGCGTGCCGCCGACCTGGCTGAGGTCTTCTTCGTCCTCGACCGGCACCTCGACCAGACAGCAGAACCGTCGCTCGCGGTGCGCGCCGTCTACGGCGCCGAGTTTCACCGGCTCGCCCAGCTGAACAATGCCTGGGCCGCCGGCGCGGCGAGCCGCATCTTTCCCCCCGGTGAGGCGGACCGCGAGTTGTGGGAGGCGGCGTGGGACTCCTACCTCGACCCGCTCGTGCCGATCACTTCGGATGCCTGCGCCCGGCTGAGCGATCAGTACCGGCTCGCGGTCGACAGACTCGGCAGCGGCACCGGCTGCGGCACCGGCAGTGGCGATGGCGCAAGCAGGCGGGATGTGCGGCTCGGGCATCACCTGATCACGCGGTACCTGGCCGGCGAGATCGCCCTGAGCAGCGGCAGCGGAAGCAGCGCCGCCGCCGGCGGCGGCGATCTCGTCAGCGCGTTCTACGCGCTCGCGTCCACCGCGGTGCGTGCCGAGATGACCAGGTACCTCGGCTGGCATCTGCTCGATCCAGGCACGCGCGCGGACGCCGGCGTCCTGTCGCGGCTCACCCGGCTGTGGGAGAGGCGGCTGGCGGCCGCGTCCCCGAGCGCCGACAAGGACGAACTCGTCTGGTTCGGCGACTGGTTCGCCAGCGGGCGTTTCGACGCCGACTGGTCGCTGCGGCAGTTGGCCCGGGTCATCACGCTGACCGGTGAAGCCAAGCCCGACATCCTGGTGTTGCGCCGGCTGGCGGAGATCGCTCCCGCTCCCGCCAGAACCCAGCTGTGCCTGGACATCATCGACGAGTGGGTCAGGCAGCTACCTGACGATGCGTGGCTGCTGAGCGTCAGGGAGGAGTATCTCGGCCGGATCCTGGCGGCGGGCCTGGCGAGCCCTGACGCCGGGACCAAGACACTGGCGCAGAAGATCACCACGGATGCCGTGCGCCGCGGCCACACGCGATTTCGCGATCTTTTGCTCACCGGCGCCGCCTGACCGGCCGCATCGAGCCTGTGGATGAACCGGGCCCGGATTGTGGATGAACCGGTGGACAAGGGCGGTGACCCGGGGGATAACGGCGGGTGTCTTGTGGACGTTGTGTGGACGGGGAAAGAATCTTCAGTTCGGTGCCGTGGGGGTCTTGTGCCGCAGGTCAGGAGGCAGTAGAAGCGGGCGAGGCCCCTCCATCTCATACATGGAGCGGGCCTCGTCGCGTGTGTGCTGGTCACAGTGCGCTGGTCAGAGATAGCTTGATCTTGACCGGCGTGACCACCGGAATGGGAGGGCCGACGCGGCTGCCCTACTCGGACAGGCGCGCTATCTCGCGCATCTTGTTGGTCGCGTCGAGTGCGGCGACCTTGTACGACTCGGCAAGGGTCGGATAGTTGAACACGGCGTCGACGAGATAGTCGACGGTGCCGCCGCAGCCCATGACCGCCTGCCCGATATGGATCAGTTCGGTGGCGCCGGTGCCGAAGGCGTGCACGCCGAGGATCGTCCGGTCTTCGAGTGAGACCAGCAGTTTGAGCACGCCGTAGGAGTCACCGATGATCTGGCCGCGCGCCAGTTCGCGGTAGCGCGAGACACCGACCTCGAAGGGGACGTTTTCCTGGGTGAGCTGGTCTTCTGTCCGCCCGATGAAGCTGATCTCCGGAATGCTGTAGATGCCGATCGGCTGCAGCAGCCCGCTCGCGTGCAGTGGCTCGCCGCAGGCGTGGTGTGCCGCGAGGCGCCCCTGCTCCATCGACGTGGCCGCGAGCGCAGGAAAGCCGATGACATCGCCGACCGCGTAGATGTGGGGAACCGCGGTGCGGAAGAACTCGTCCACCGCTATGCGGCCCCGCTTGTCCGAGGTGAGGCCGGCCGCGGCCAGCCTGAGGTGGTCGGTCACGCCTTGCCGGCCGGCCGAGTACATGACGGTGTCGGCGGGAATCTTCTTCCCGCTGTGCAGGGTCGCGATCGCGCCCTCGGGCCTGGCCTCCACCGACGCCACGGTCTCGCCGAACCTGAAGGTGACCGCGAGGTCCCTGAGATGGTATTTCAGCGCCTCGACCACCTCGAGGTCGCAGAACTCCAGCATCCGGTCGCGCTGCTCGACGACGGTCACCTTGGTGCCGAGGGCCGCGAACATCGAGGCGTACTCGATCCCGATCACCCCTGCGCCCGCGACCACCATCGATCGCGGGACCTGCTCGAGGTGGACGATCCCGTCGGAGTCGATGACCGTGCGCTCGTCGAAGTCGACGCTCGCGGGCCGGGCGGGCCGCGTGCCGGTGGCGATGACTATCTTGTCGGCGCTGACCTTGTGCAACCTGCCCTGGCCGTCGTCGATCTCGACGACGTGCGGGTCGAGGAAACAGGCGGTGCCGGTCAGGATCGTGACCCTGTTGCGTGAGAGCTGGCTGCGGACCACCTCGATCTCCCGGCCGACCACGTGCTGTGTGCGGGCCGCCAGGTCGGCGATGGTGATCTCGTCCTTGACCCGGTAGCTCTGCCCGTACATCTCCCGCTGATCGAGCCCGGTGAGGTAAAGGACGGCCTCGCGCAGCGTCTTCGACGGGATCGTGCCGGTGTTGAGGCAGACGCCGCCGATCATGTCGGGGCGTTCGATGATCACGACCCGGCGCCCCAGCTTCGCGGCGGCGATCGCGGCCTTCTGGCCACCCGGTCCCGAGCCGATCACCAGCACGTCGAAGTCGTACACAATCACCAGTGTGACCATGCGGGGCGTGCTTTTGAACCCCCTGGGGCGGCCCGGCTCGCAGCCGCCCGCTCCTCGCCCTGACCTGGCGTCATCCGCGCGGCGCCACGCCGGGCCGCCCGCACGGCAAGGGCGCGCCGTCGCGCGCAGCCGTCAGGCGGTACTGCCCGGGGGATCCCCCGCATCAGTGGTTGCCGCATCAGCGGCAGCCGTTAGGGCATTATCTTGATCACCCGCTCCACGCCGGGCATGGCGCGGCGGCCCCGTCCCGGGGTGCGGGTGAGCACGCCGCTGGTCAGCTCACCTCCCACAGGGCGTCGAGGCCGGCGTCCACGGTCGCGGCCAGTGAGCCGGAGCGGGGGATCACCGGGCGGGGTGGGTGCGCGTCCACGCTGTCGCACACCGCGAGCGCCGCCGCGTGCAGGAACCTGCTGAGCGGCGCGAAGCTGTGCCGGTCGCTGCGGCCCGTGCGGTAATGGTGCAACCGCAGCGGCGCGTAGAGGAAAAGCTGATCGCGCGCGCGGGTGACCGCCACGTAGAAGAGGCGCTGTTCTTCCGCGAGGCCTGCGGGTGTGGACAGGGCCATGTCGGCGGGCACCGCGCCGTCGGCCAGATGCGGCAGGTGCACCACGGGCCACTCCAGGCCCTTGGCCGAATGGACCGTGGAGATGACGAGGTAGTCATCGTCGAGCCGTGGCGGCCCGGCGAGGCCGGAGGTGGCGGCGGGCGGGTCGAGCGCCAGTTCGACCAGCGCTTCGTCCAGTGACGGCCTGCTGGCTGCCGCGTCCGCCAGCCGCTGGAGATCGGCGATGCGCAGCCGCGCGTCTGGATAGCGGGCAAGCAGCGGCGCGTGCAGCGCGGCCAGGATGGTCGCGGCGCGCTCGGCCGTGGCTGTGACCGCGGCGGCCTGCGCCAGGCCGCCGACCGTCGAGGCGAGGGCCTGCCTGGACCGGCTTGGCGCGGCCGCGAGCGCGGCCGGCCAGCGGTCGAACGGCGCTGCCTCCTGCGGCGCGAGCGCGGCGATGATACGGCGCGCATGCGCGGGGCCGATGCCGTCGTGCAGCCGAAGCAGCCGGAACCAGGCGAGGTCGTCGGACGGGTTCGCGGCGAGCCGTGCCGCCGCGAGGAAGTCCTTGACGTGGGCGGCCTCGGTGAAACGCAGGCCACCGTACTTGACGAAGGGGATCCGGGCGGCTGCGAGCTCGATCTCCAGAACGTCACTGTGATGCGCCGAGCGGACGAGCACCGCCTGGTCGCGCAGGTCGAGCCCGGACTCGTGGGCCTCGAGCACGCGGGCGCGGATCTCCCGCGCCTGGGTGGCCTCGTCGTGACAGCGTACGAGCAATGGCGCGGTCCCGCCGCCGCGGTCACCGGTCAGCGTGAGCTCCAGCCCGCCCGCCTGCGGCCTGACCGTGTTCGCGAGGGCGAGGATGGCCTCGCGCGAGCGGTAGTTGCGGGCCAGCCGGACGACCGCGAGACCGGGGAAGGTGGCGCCGAGCGCCCGCAGATGCGCCGGATCGGCGCCACGGAACCCGTAGACCGCTTGCGCGTCGTCGCCGACGCAGGTCAGGCCCTGCCCGTCCGGCATGAGCAGCCGCACGATGTCGGCTTGGATGGTATTGACGTCCTGGTATTCGTCCACGAGCACCGCGTCGAACAGCCCGCGAAGGGCGGGACCGGCGGCCGCGTCGTCAAGCGCCGCCCGCCACAGCAGCAGCAGGTCGTCGAAGTCGACCAGCCCGCGGCTGCGCTTGTGCGTCACGAAGGCGCGAAAAAGCGCGCCGAGCTGTGCGGCGAAATCGGTACACCAGGGAAAGCCGGCCGACACGATCTCCTTCACCGGCCGCTGGGTGTTGACGCAGCGCGAGTAGATGTCTGCGCAGACCTGCCCGCGTGGCGCCCGCCGCTCCTGGCCGGCCAGGCCGGCCTCGGGCCGCAGCGCGTCCAGCAGGTCCGCGGTGTCGGCCGGGTCGATGAGGCTGAACGCCGGCGGCAGCGAAAAAGACTCCGCGTGCGCCCGGATGATCCGGTGCGCCATGGAGTGGAACGTGCCGCCCCACACGGTGCTTGCGGCGGTGCCCGGGCCGGCGCCACGTCCCGGCTCACCCAGGGCGGCCCTTGCCAGCATGTCGTCGGCGGCGCGGCGGGTGAACGTCAGCAGCAAAATCCGGTCGGCGCGCACCCCCTGCGTGCGCAGCCAGCCCACCCGGGCCGCGAGCGTCGCGGTCTTTCCCGTGCCCGCGCCCGCGAGCACGAGCAGCGGCCCCTGCCCGTACGTGGCGGCCCGGCGTTGCTCGTCGTTGAGCCGGCACAGCAACGTCGACGCGTCGAACATGCGGACGAATATAGCGGTTTCCTGGCCGCCACCCCGCGCGGCACACCAATATGTGCGGAAGAACATTTATCCAAACGGCTGCCGCGAATGCGGCAACCGCTGATGCGGGGGGATCCCGGGGGGTCGCCCCCCGGGGTGGCACAGCATCCCAAACGGCTGCCGCGAATGCGGCAACCGCTGATGCGGGGGGATCCCGGGGGTCGCCCCCCGGGGTGGCACAGCATCCGCAAGGGCCGATATGCCCTGCGCGGCGGAAGCCTGGTGCCCGGGCGGCGCTGCGCCGCGGCGGCGCCGTCCGGGCCGCCTCGGCTACATGGGCATCGGCGTCAGTTCGAATATCTCGATGCTGAAGCGCCCCTTGCCCTCGGCCAGGAAGGGGTGGCCGCCGGTAAGTGCGCGCGCCGCGTCGAGGCTGTCGGCCTCGACGATCGTGTAACCGTTCTGGTCACTTGGCTGCGCATCGGACCCGTCGTCGCTGACGGCCGTGCGCGCGCCGAACGGTGCCCCGCCGTCGGCGAGCGCCGACCCGGCCCGGCTCATCCACTCGCCCCACGCGCGCATCAGTTCGGCACCCTGCTCAGGGGTGACGTCGTCCATCGGCGTCGCCGGGCCGCGGTACAGGTAAAGGAACTTGCTCATGTGCGACTCCTCTCGCAGATGAGGAGAGACCGGCCCCCGCGCTGACGATGTCTCCCCGCAAGGCGTGCGCCATGCCCGCCTACCCGATCGACGAACGGCACGCGGCCAGATCGACAGCCTGACGGCGGTGGCCGCACCGGGTTACCGGCGCGGCCACCGCCGCGTGCCTGTCGCTACAGCCTGAGGGCCGCTCACTACCAGCCGTAGCGGGTCGGCCGGCCGGCAGCCGTGCGATCCCTAGTGAGCCGACGTGTAGGTGATCAGCGAGGCGAGGTTCTGCCTGGCGCCCGTCGGCGTGTAGCAGGCGACGTCGCGGACGACCACCTGCGCGGGGGAAGTGGCCCATATCGTCAGCAGGTTGCAGAACCCCGCGCCGGCCCCGAACGCGGTGACGAGCACGGTGTTGGGCACGGCGCCAACTCGCGGCAGCACGGCGAGCCTGAGGCCCAGACCGGCGGTGCGGATCGTGTTGACCGCGCTCTGGGAGTTGAAGTTCACCGCCGGGGGCAGCGGAGCGTAGGGCCCGGGGACGAACGGCTGGCCGTCGAAGGTGTAGGCGAACAGCTTCGGCTGGGTGCCGGTGACGGCCCGGCCACGCTGGTAGGTCAGCGTCCAGCCGGTCTTCAGCGGCGCCGCGAGCTTGTCGAAGCAGCGCACCTGCAGGACCTGCCGGCCGGGCAGCGAGGCCCAGGCGGCCAGCTTGCACTTGGCCGGGTTGGCCGGGTCGGCCGCCGTGACCTGCACGTTGCCGGCCCTGCCCGCCGACCCGAGCCCGGGCAGGCTGACCAGCCAGGAACCAACCCCGCCCGGGGTCACGGTGTTCACCCCGCCGCTGGAGTTGAACCGGGTCACGATCCCCTGCAGCGGGTCGAAGTGGACGTAGCCGTATGCCCGTCCCGGCGGCAATGCGCCGGGGGAACTCTGGCTGAACGTCACCGCGAACGGCACGAACACCGGCGCGCCGCCAGGGCGGTAACAGCGCACCGCGGCGATCTCGTCGGCGCCTGCAGGAAACCACCGCTGCGCCTGGCACCAGACCGGGATGCCGGCGACCGCGGTGACGTGGACGACGCCGGCCTTGGACGCGATCTGGGGAAAGCGCACGAACTCCTGCCCGGGAGCGCCGGGCGTGACGTGCACCTTGAACGGGGCCGGCCAGCTACCCGCCTGGTGGAGCGGGTCAGGGATGCCGAGGGGGGTGTTCACATATGCGAAGCCCCAATGATCGGGAACAGCCGCCTGCGCCGAACCCGCGGTGTTCGCCACGGCGAACACCGCGCCCAGGCCCAGCGCCGCGATCCCCGCTGCCAGCCGCCGAACCATCCTGCCTGATCTGGACATATGCCACCCCAATACGCATACAGGAACCCGCCGTGGTTACCGCGCCCTGCGGCGCTCAAGTTTTAGAGCCCCGGCGGCGGCCACAGATACACCCGCCGGCCGCGGCGCGGTGCTACCGCGCCGGGCGGGAAGTAGCTGTCGATGAACTCGTTGCGGAACTTGCCCGCCGCGTCGTGGCGCCGCATCAGCGCGCGGAAATCCGGCGAGCGCTCGTACATCGCGGTCACGGCCGGTGGGTCGGTGCCGAAGAGCTTGCCCCAATGTGGCCTCGCACCCAGGGGAGCGAGCCGTTGCTCGATGGCCGCGGTCGCCGGGGCGACCGCGGCCATGTCGTCGATCCAGGTGAAGTGCAGCCCCACCGTGTCGCGCCGGTAGCTCGGACTCATCCAGAGGTCGTCGGCCGCGACGGTCCGGATCTCTGAGATCCGCAGGACAGGGGCGAGGCGGTCACGCAGGGCCGCAACCGCCTCGACCGCTGCCACACCGAGATGGCGGGGCACGAGGTACTCCGACTGCAACTCCGCGCCGATGCTCGGCGTGAAGTCGAGCCGGAAATGCGGCAGGCGCTCGTGCCATGGGCCGGCCGAGCCCCGCTGCTCGGTGCAGTTCGCGGCCGGCATGCCGGGCAGCGGGTGCCGGGGACCGTCCGCGAGCCTTGCGCCCATCCAGCGCTGCCCGGGTGGCGAGGCAACGCACGCGCCGGCCCGGCGTTTGATCCACATCTGGTTGTGCAGCGGCCCTTGCCAGTCGGTGAACACGCTCACGCTGTAGCCGCTGGAGAAGATCTCCTCGAAGCTGGCGTTCAGCCGCGCCGCGGGTAGGTCCTCGTACACGTACTGCCGGACGTCGAAGGTGGGCACGATGTCCAAGGTCATGCTGGTGACGACGCCGAGCGCGCCAAGCCCGACGACGGCGCCGGCGAATCCGCCGTCGCCGTCGGGCTTGGCGCCGTTGTCGCCGTCGCAGCCGCGGCGCAGCACGGCCAGCTCGCCGTCGGCGGTGACCATCTCGATCGCCGACACGGCGGTCGCAAGATTGCCGTTGTGGTCCCCCGAGCCGTGCGTCGCGGTCGCACAGGCGCCAGCGACGCCGATGTGCGGCAGCGATCCCAGGTTGGGCAGGGCGTAGCCAGCCGCCTGCAGGCGCACGGCCAGCTCACCGTAGCGGACCCCCGCGCTGACCTTGACGCTGGCCCGGCGGGTGTCGATGTCGATAACGGTGGGCAGATCGGCCGCCGACACCAGCACCCCGGGAGTGTCCGCGATGCGGCTGAACGAGTGTCCCGTGCCCAGCGCATGAATCCGTTCGCTCGCGGCGACCAGGGCCTGCAGTTCTTCGACCGTGCGCGGCCGGTGCACGCGGTCCGCGGTGAACACCACGTTGCCCGCCCAGTTGGCCGGCCGCCCGGACACGTCGGACACATCACCCACCGCCATTCATGCACCGGCGCAGCCGCTCGGCTCGCCGGGCCGCACCCGCACATCGATCGCAGATCTCGCCCACCCGTTCGCAAGGTCATTCTCCCGCCCGTGAGCGGACGCGGTGTGGCCGCGTGTTCTAGCTGCCGCGCAATGCGGCGAGCAGCGGTATCGCGACGATCTTCGCTTCGGTCAGTTCGGGCCACAGGATGCCGCCCGACGGGCGCGGGCCGCGCTGGCCACGGCAGTCGATGATCCGTTCCGGCGTGACGACCAGATCGACGGGGACGTCATGCGCCGCTGCCGGGATCGAGCCGGCCGGACGCACCTGCAACTCGTGCACCGTGGTGGCGACGACGGTGTCCGGGCCGATGAGGCCGGCCGCGCTGGCCAGCGCGTATTCGAGGTCGGCGAACCCGCCGCCCTTGCCGAGGCGCCTTCCGTCCTCGCCCACGGCAACGCAGCCGGTGACCACGAGGTCGACCGGCGTGAGGTCGGCGATCGCCACCCGGCGGGCCGAGCGGGCCGCACCACTGATCGACGCCGCCTTGCGCGGGGTATCGGCGAGGTGATCGGGGTCGAGGAGGAAGAACGGCTGCGGCTCGGCCAGCCTGGGAACGGCCATATAGACGATCTTCCCGTCCTGCAGCGCCCGCTGGCGCACCGGCAACTGCGCGGAGTCGGGGTTGGCCTTGACGGCGGCGGCCCGCTGCCATTCCGGCGTAAGCCGCAGCCGCTCGGCGGCCGCCTCCGCCCCGGCGAAGTTCGAGATGCGCCCGGCGGCGCCGGGAAACCGCGCCACTCCGGCGGCGCGCAGCGCGGTCCATACCTCGTCGCGGACCGCTGCCTTGGCTGCGAGCAGATCCGCCGGTCCGCCAGCGTCACGATCATGACGAGGCACATGTCGGGGCACGCACATATGGTGCACCAACACAGGTGGTGCCGGGCCCACGGGCAGGCGGTGACCGCACCGGGGGGACCGCGCCGGGCCCCGGGGACCGGTGGTACTTGCGCCGGGTGCGCGGGGTGGGCTGGGTGGTGGCTGCGCCGGGGGCGGCCGCCGCGGTCGCTGTCAGTGCCCCGCCGACTGGGCGATTGGCGCGACAACCGCGCCTGTGGCCCGGACCAGGTCGCCCGGTGCGAGCTCGAGCTGCAGCCCTCGCCGGCCGCCGCTGCAGAAGATGGTGCTGAAATTCAGCGCCGCGGCATCGATCACCACGGGCAGGCGCTTTCGCTGGCCGAGCGGCGAGATGCCGCCCGCCACGTAGCCGGTGGCACGCTCGGCCGCGGCCACGTCGGCCATTTTCGCCTTCTTGCCGCCTGCCGCCGCGGCGAGCGCCTTGAGGTCAAGCTGCGTGGCGACCGGCACCACCCCGACCGTCAATGCGCCGTCCACCTCGGCGACCAGCGTCTTGAACACCCGCTCGGGCACGATGCCCAGCAATTCGCTCGCCTCCAGCCCATACGAGCCGTGCCGCTCGTCGTGCTCATAGGTGTGCGAGCGGTAGGAGATGCCCAGCCTGGCCAGCAGCCCTGTCGCCGGCGTACCACGTCCTGCCACGCTCAGCTACCCTAAGCGATCCCCCAGCGGACGAGGTTGGACGATCTCGCGCGTGCGCGTTGACCGGGTGACCGGGTACCGCGATTTAATAGATAACAGCGATGAATCTGTCGGCAGCCGAAGATCCGGCCGGCGGGCTGTCAGGGCTCGCGGTAGATCTGGAACGGCGCGAAGCTCTGGGCGACCGGCATGAGCTCGATCGTGTTGACATTGACGTGGGCCGGCAGCGATGCCAGCCAGTGCACCGTCTCCGCGATATCGTCCGCCGTCAGTGCCGCCACGCCCGCGTAGACAGCGTCCGCCTTGCCCGCGTCGCCACCGAAGCGCACGACAGAGAACTCGGTCCCGCCGGACAACCCCGGCTCGACGCAGGTGACCCGCACGCCGGTGCCATGCAGGTCGCTGCGCAGATTGAGGCTGAACTGGTGCACGAACGCCTTCGTCCCCCCGTAGACGTTGCCGCCCGGGTAGGGGTATGTGCCGGCCACCGAACCCATGTTGATCACGTGGCCGCGCCCGCGCGCGACCATGCCGGGCAAGACGGCGCGGGTGCAGTAGACAAGCCCTTTGCAGTTGGTGTCGATCATCTGCTCCCAGTCGGCGAGGTCGGCCTGGTGAGCTGGCTGCAAGCCCTTCGCGAGACCCGCGTTGTTCACCAGGACGTCGATTTCCGCGAACTCCGCGGGCAGGGCGCTGATCGCATGCTCGACCGCAGGCAGGTCCCGCACGTCGAGCTCGACCGCGAGGACGCGGTCGCCGAGCTCCCGGGCGAGGCCGGCGAGCTTGCCGGCCCGGCGCGCGGCGGCGATGACCCGTGCGCCCTCCGCCGCGAACCGGCGCGCGATCCCGGCACCGAACCCAGTGCTCGCTCCGGTCACAAGCACCGTCCGGCGCCCGCTGGCTGACCCGGCTGCCGCGCCGGCACTGTCTGTACTGCCTGAAATGCTCACGACGACGTTCACCGCCTCCATCAGTGGGTAAAAGCCCATGATCCCGAACGGCTGCCGCGGATGCGGCAACCTTTTGGTGCGGGGATCTTGGGGGGTCGTCCCCCCGGGGGGCTGGCGTAGTGCGGGGGGTGCCGCGGATGCTGCATCCACTGGTGCGGGGGATCGGGGGGCGCCGGGAACGGTTGGGGGTGCGAGAGTTTCGGCGTGCTTTTGTGGCGGGTCTCGATTTGGGCACGAATTGGCCGCGAGTGTGCGGCTTGGCCTTGCGGCCAAGCGCTCGATAGGTGTGAATGACGGTTCATAGAGCCGGGTTGCCACCACAACAAACCGGGATTTGGCCGATGAACGACCGTTCACCCGAGCGGGCGGTGCCGAGCGCACAGCCGCCGCACGCGGGCGTCCTCGACGTACGCGGCGTGACGGTGCGCTTCGGCGGGCTGACCGCGCTCGACGGTGCGTCCCTCACCGTCGCCCCTGGCCAGGTGGCGGGGGTCATCGGCCCGAACGGCGCGGGGAAGACGACGCTGCTCAACGTGCTCTGTGGCTTCGTCAGGCCCCAGGCGGGCAGCATCTCCTTCGACGGCCGCCCGCTGAACAGGCTGCGGCCGCACCGCCTCGCGGCGCTGGGCATCGCGCGGACACTGCAGGGGGTGGCGCTGTTCAGCCACCTGAGCGTGCTCGAGAACGTCATGACGGGCGCGACCTGCCGCGCCCGGGCGGGGTTCACCTCCGCGCTGTTCGGCCTGCGCCGCTCCGACCGTGACGAGGCGGCGCTGCGGGAGCATGCGCTCGAGGCGCTCACCGAGGTCGGCGCGGCGGACCTGGCGGACCGGATGCCGCAGCAGCTTTCCTACGGGATGCGCAAGCGGGTCGCCCTGGCCCGGGCGATCGCCGCGCGGCCGCGGCTGCTGCTGCTCGACGAACCGGCCAGCGGGCTTTCCGAAGCGGAGCTCACCGAGCTTGGCGAGTTCATCGGGAGCCTGGCGACGCGGGCGTCGGTCGTGGTCGTCGAGCATCACATGGACCTGATGATGTCGGTGTGCGACACCATCGTGGTGCTGGACTTCGGCAAGGTCATCGCGAGTGGCACGCCGGACGAGGTGCGCAACGACGACGCGGTCACCGCCGCCTACCTCGGGGTGGACAGCGCGGAATACGGCGAGGGCGGCGGCAGTGCCTGACAGCGGCGGCCACGGCTTCGCCGACATGCTGACGGTCACCGACCTCAGCGCCGGATACGACGGGATCCTCGCGCTGCACGGCGTGTCGCTGTCTGTTCCCAGGGCGACGATCACCGCGGTGCTCGGCGCGAACGGCGCGGGCAAGACCACGCTGCTGCGCACGATCAGCGGGCTCATCCGCGCCCGGCGCGGCCGGGTCAGCCTCGCAGGTGCCGACCTGACCGGCCGCCGGCCGGAAGACATCGTCCGCGCCGGGGTTTCACACGTGCCCGAGGGACGCGGCGTGATCGCGGAGCTGACGGTCGAGGAGAACCTGCGGCTCGGCGCCCTGTGGCGGTCCGACCGCGCCCGCCGGGCCAGCGCTCTCGCCATGGCCTACGAGCTCTTCCCGCCGCTCGCCAGCCGCAGCGGCAAGCCCGCGGCCACCCTGTCCGGCGGCGAGCGGCAGATGCTGGTGATCGGCCGGGCGCTGATGGCACGGCCGCGGCTGCTGCTCCTCGACGAACCATCCCTGGGCCTCGCGCCGAAGGTGATCGCGTCGCTCATGCAACTGGTCCGCAAGCTCCGTGACGACACCGGGCTGACGGTGCTGCTCGTGGAGCAGAACGCGCGCAGCGCGCTGGCGATCGCCGATCAGGGCGTGGTGCTCAACCTGGGCCGGATCGTCGCTGTCGCCGACGCCGCCACGCTGGCCGCCGACGCCGCCCTCCGCCACCACTACCTGGGCTTTTGAGGGGAAGGTGCCGCATGCGCGAGTTCGTCTCCTTCACGCTCGACGGGATCGGCTTCGGGATGGTGTACGCCGCGATCGGGCTTTCACTCGTGCTGATCTGGCGCGCCACCCGGGTCCTGAACTACGCGCAGGGCGGGATGGCGATGATCACCACGTTCATCGCGGTCACGGTCATCCATGCGACGGGCTCGTACTGGGCCGGCTTCGTGGCCGCGCTGGCCGCCGGCCTCGTCCTGGGCGCCGTGATCGAGCGCGTGGTGATCCGGCCGGTGGAGAACAAGCCGCCGCTCAACGCGGTCATCGTGACCATCGGGCTGCTGATCCTCCTGGAGGGCCTGGCCGGGAGCATCTACGGCGGCCAGTTCCGTTCGTTCCCCGCAGCGTTTTCTGTCACCGGGCTCAAGGTCGGGTCCAGCCAGATCGCGTTGTCGCGCAATGACCTGTTCGTCACCGCGTCGGTCCTGGCCGCCGCGCTGCTGCTGGCCGCGCTGTTCAGGTACACCCCGGTCGGGCTGCGGATGCGCGCGGCGGCGTTCCAGCCCGATATCGCCCGGCTGCTCGGGGTGCGGGTGGGCCGGGTACTGACGCTTGGCTGGGCGCTCGCGGGCCTGATCGGCGCGCTGGCCGGCGTGCTCGTGTCGCCGTCGATCTTCCTGTACCCCAACAGCATGGATTCGATCTTCGTGTTCGGCTTCACGGCCGCCGTGCTCGGCGGCCTCGACAGCCCGTTCGGCGCCGTCGCCGGGGGGCTCGCGCTCGGCATCCTCCTCAGCTACGTCGGCGGCTATCTCGGCTCGGACCTCGAAACCATCTTCGCGTTGCTGCTGCTGGTGGCCGTGCTCATGATCAGGCCAGAGGGCCTGTTCTCCGTGGCGAGCACACGGCAGGTATGACGGTGATCGATCGCCTGACCGACCGCAGGACCGAGCGCGGCGCGCCGCCGGTGCGGACCTTGTGGCGGCACCTGTTCGGCGCGGCCGTCCTCGCCGTGATCCTCCTCGCGCTGACCAGCGTGACCGGCAGCTTCCGCGACTACCAGATCGCGCAGGTAGCTGTCTACGTCGTCGCGGTCGCCGGCCTGACCGTCCTGATCGGGCTGAGCGGGCAGATCTCGATCGGCCACGGCGCCTTCATGGCGGTCGGCGCGTACATCGCCGCCCTCGTGATCATCCACCTGAACTGGCCGCTGCCCCTGGCCTTTCTCGCGGCGGCGGCCGGGACGGCGCTGGTCGGTGCGGTCCTCGGCGTCGCCGCCGCCCGGCTGCGCGGGCCCTACCTCGCCGGCGCTACGCTGATCCTCGCCGTCGCCCTGCCGTCGCTGGCCAACCGCTACGCGAGCCTGCTCGGCGGCGACCAGGGCCTGAGCGTGAACATCACCGTTCCGGCCGGCCTCGGCGCCAACTTCCCGCTCACCCGCTGGCAGGCCTGGATCACCTGTGCCGCGGCACTCGTGACGCTCGTCCTGCTCGCCAACCTCGCGGCGAGCAGGATCGGCAGAAGCTGGCGCGCGGTGCGCGACGACGAGGTCGCGGCAGCCCTGGTCGGCCTCAACGTCGCGCGCCTGCGTGTCCTGGCCTTCGTCGTGAGCGCCGCCACCGGCGGCCTCGCCGGCGCGCTGCTCGCGATCACGATCGGGCTCGTCGCGCCGACCGGGTTCACGCTGGCCCTGTCCATCGGCCTGCTCACCGCCGTCGTCGTGGGCGGCCTCGGCAGCCTGGCCGGAGCCGTCTGGGGCAGTCTCCTGCTGGTTTTGTTCCCGACCTACGCCACGGACGTGGCGACCAGTCTCGGCCTGCCGACGAAGGTCGCCTCCAACATCCCGCTCATCGCCTACGGCGTCGCGCTCATCGTCGTCATGTTCGCCTTCCCCAACGGGATCCAGGGCGGCGTGCGCCAGTTGGCGGCGCTCGTCATGGGCACCCGTCACCGCCGCGCGGACTCGTCCCGCCACCCACCGGTCGCCGGCTCTCCCGACGGGAGCACGGCGGCCAGCGAACATCAGGAAGAAGGTCCCGTATGAACAAATCTCCCCGGGTATCGATGTCCCGCGCCGCCGCGCTCTGTGCGGCGGCGACGGCCGTGGCCATAACGGCTGCCGCGTGCGGCGGCTCAGGTGGAGGTGGCAGCGGCTCGTCGGGCGGTGCCGCGTCGGCTCCCGGCGTCACCAAGACACAGATCCTCATCGGCAGCCACCAGCCGCTCACCGGGCCCGCGGCGCCCGGATACAGCGAGATCGCGCCAGCGTCCAACGCCTACTTCAGTTACGTCAACGCGCACGGCGGGATCAACGGCCGCAAGATCGTCTACAAGTACCTCGACGACGGTTACGACCCGTCCAAGACCTCCTCGGTGGTACGGCAGCTCGTCCTGCAGAACAGCGTGTTCGCGGTGTTCAACGGCCTCGGCACGCCGACCCACCTCGCCGTGGTGGACTTCCTCAACGCGCAGAAGGTGCCCGACGTGTTCGTCGCCTCCGGGTGCCTGTGCTGGGACCAGCCGCAGAAAGACCCGTGGACATTCGGCTGGCAGCTCGACTACGTGCGGGAGGGCAAGATCCTCGGCCAGTACGTCGCGCAGCATTTCAAGGGCAAGAAGGTCGGTTACTTCTACCAGGACGACGAGTTCGGCCAGGACGGCGTCAAGGGCCTGGACTACGAGATCCCCAAGAACATGGTCGTGTCCCGCCAGAACTACCAGCCGACCAACACCAACATCGGCCCGCAGGTCGCCGCGCTGAAGGCGGCGGGCGCGCAAGTCGTGGTCTCGTTCGCCATCCCCGCCTTCAACGCCCTGTTCAAGCTGGGCGAACTCAAGCTCGGCTACAACCCCGCCCTGGTCGCGAGCAACGTCGGGACCGACCCGATAACGCTGGGCGGGCTGCTCGAGGCGTTCGCCAAGCAGAACGGCGCCACCGTGTCGGGCTCCGCGCTCACCAACGGGATCATCACCGACGGCTACACCCCGTCGCTCGGTGACGCGGGCAACAGCTGGATCGCGCTGTTCAAGAAGGTGCACGACAGCTACGACGCCAAGGCACCGCTCGACGGCAACGTGCTCTACGGCGAGGCCGTCGCCTACACGTTCGTGCAGGCACTGCTCAAGGCAGGCAAGAACCCGACCAGGGCGAGCCTGGTGAGCGCGATCCAAAGCGGCCTGCCGCAGGGACCGGTCAGCGCGCCCTACGCCTACTCGAGCAGCGACCACTCCGGCGCGACCGGCGCCTACATCGGTGTCATCCGGGGTGGGGTGCTCGTCGCCCAGGGGCCGGTCATGACCACCGACACGACGTCCTCCGGCGCCCTCACCGCATTCTCAGGGACTCAGCCGCAGGCACCTTCGAGCGGGATTCCCTCGCCATGACGTGACGCCCGCCGCCGGTAGCCGCCGCGAGCGGCGGCTACCGGCGGCGGGCGGGCGCTGGCGCGGGACGGATCTGCTCCTGGGGCACAGGCGAATCCGGGACCGACGCAGGACTGGAGAGACGAGCATGACCGCGGAGGCCAACAGGCGGGTGGAAGCGCGCGAAGATCCGCGAGCGCAGCGCCTGCTCGACGCCGCGGAACAGATCTTCGGCGAGCGCACCTACCGCGGCAGCACCGTTGCCGGAATCTGCGCCAGGGCGGGCATCGCGACCGGCAGCTTCTACACCCACTACGGCTCCAAGGCCGAGCTTTTCGCCGCGGTCGTCCGCCGGATAAGCGCAGATGCGCGCGCGGCCATGCGGGCGGCGATCGAGCGGACCGACGGCAGCCAGCGTGCGGTGGAACGGGCCGCGTTCCGTGCGTTCTTCGAGGTGCTGTCGGAGCGCCCGTGGATCTACCGGGTGGTGCGCGAATCCGAGTTCGTCGTGCCCGGCCTGTTCCAGGAGTACTACGAGAGCCTGGCCCGCGGATACGCCCGCGGCGTGCGCCGCGCGCAACTGGCCGGCGAGATCGACGCTCACTACGACCCCGAGGTCATCGCGTACGTCTACGCAGGGCTCGGCTACACGATCGGCATGCGCTGGGCCGAATGGACCGTGGGTGGCCGGGTTCCCGACGACGTGCTCGAGGACATGCTGAGCGTCCTCGCGCGCGGCCTGCCCCCCGCAGCCCCCTGACGGCTGCCCGCCGCGCAGCGGTGCCGGCCCGGGGGCGACCCCCGGAACCCCCCGCAGCCCCCTGCTGGCTGCCCGCCGCGGCAGCCGTTTAGGATCAGTTTTGGTGTCCCGTTCTGCATGGGTCACGGTTAGCCCGGAGGCGGTGCGGGTAACTGGTCGGCGCAACCTTGCGCGGAGGAGGTCAACGTGGGCGCCCGCACGTGGATCGAGTCGTGGCCGGTCTACCGTCAGCTCACGGGCGGCGACAGGACCGGCCGCGGCGCCGCGGTGAAGAGCCCGCGGACGGCCGGGCTGAGGCCGCGGGTCGAAACAGCAGACAAGGTCGTCAAGTCCGTCTGCCCCTACTGCGCGGTGGGGTGCGGCCAGGACGTGTACGTCAGCGGCGGGCGCGTCACCCAGATCGAGGGGGACCGCGACTCTCCGGTCAGCCGCGGCAGGCTGTGCCCAAAGGGATCGGCGAGCCTGCAGCTCACCACCGGTGACGCACGCCGACACGAGGTCCTGTACCGGCGGCCGTTCGGCACCGAGTGGGAGTACCTTGCCCTCGACACCGCCATGGCCATGATCGCGGACAGGGTGATCGCCGCGCGGCGGTCCGGCTGGCAGTGGGACCACGACGGCGCCCGGGTCCGCCGCACGATGGGTTTCGCGAGCCTCGGCGGTGCGACCCTGGACAACGAAGAGAACTACCTGATCAAAAAGCTGTTCACCGCGCTCGGTGCGATTCAGATCGAGAACCAGGCGCGGATTTGACACTCCTCCACGGTTCCCGGTCTGGGGACCAGCTTCGGTCGCGGCGGCGCGACGACGTTCCAGCAGGACCTGCAGAACGCTGACTGCATCCTGATCGAGGGCTCGAACATGGCGGAGGCCCATCCGGTCGGGTTTCAGTGGGTGATGGAGGCCAAGGCCCGCGGGGCCAAGGTGATCCACGTCGACCCGCGATTCTCACGGACCAGCGCGCTCGCCGACAGCTACGTGCCGCTGCGCGCGGGCACCGACATCACGTTCGTCGGCGCGCTGATCAACTACGTGCTGAGCAACGACAAGTACTTCCGCGACTACGTCGTCAACTACACCAACGCGCCGGTGATCCTGACCGAGGATTTCGCCGACACCGAAGACCTTGACGGCGTCTTCTCCGGTCTTGACCGCGAGCACCGCACCTACGACTTCCGCGCCTGGCGCTACCAGGGCGAGGAGGTGGCGCCCGCGAGCGGTGCCCGGGGGAGGCTGGCCGATCTGCAGGGCGCCAGGCTGAGCCAGGTGCGGCAGGCAGCGCGCGGCGAGGCGCACGGAGCAGGCGGCGCGGCGGCCCACCCCGAACCGGACACCGACGAGACGCTGCAGCATCCGCGCTGCGTCTTCCAGGTCCTCAAGCGGCATTTCGCCCGCTACACGCCGGAGATGGTCGAGCAGATCTGCGGTGTGCCCGCGGACCTGTTCGCCAAGGTGTGCGAGCTGGTCACGGACAACTCCGGGCGCGAGCGCACCACGGCGTTCGTCTACAGCCTGGGCTGGACGCAGCACACGGTCGGGGTGCAGTACATCCGCACCGCGGCGATCCTGCAGGCGCTGCTCGGCAACATCGGCCGCCCTGGCGGCGGCATCCTCGCGCTGCGCGGCCACGCGTCCATCCAGGGCTCGACCGATATCCCGACCCTCTTCGACCTGCTGCCCGGCTATCTGCCGATGCCGCACGCACACGGAAACGAGGACCTGGACAAATACGTGCACGCCGAGTCGACGGACAAGGGATTTTGGGCCAACACCCGGTCGTACATGGTGAGCCTGCTGAAGGCGTGGTGGGGTGACGCCGCGACCGCGGAAAACGGCTTCTGCTATGACTACCTGCCGAGGCTGACGGGCAGCCACAGCACCTACGACACGGTCGTCGCGCAGATCGAGGGCGACTGCAAGGGCTACTTCCTGTTCGGCCAGAACCCGGCGGTCGGCTCCGCCAACGCGCGGATGCAGCGGCTCGGCATGGCCAGCCTGGACTGGCTCGTCGTGCGGGACCTCGTGCTGATCGAGAGCGCCACCTGGTGGAAGAACGGGCCGGAGATCGAGACAGGCGAGATGCGCACGAGCGACATCGGCACGGAGGTGTTCTTCCTGCCCGCTGCCGCGCATACGGAAAAGGACGGCAGCTTCACCAATACGCAGCGCATGCTGCAGTGGCACCACACGGCCACCGAGCCGGCCGGTGACGCCCGCAGCGACCTGTGGTTCATCTACCACCTCGGCCGCAGGATCCGGGCCAAGCTGGCGGCGTCCGCCGACGAGGTGGACCGGCCCGTCCTGGACCTCACCTGGGACTACCCGACAGCGGGGCGGCTGGCCGAGCCGGACGCCGAGGCCGTGCTCGCCGAGGTGAACGGCAGGGACGGCGAGGGCCGCCCGCTGTCGTCCTACACCCAGCTCGCCGAGGACGGCTCCACGTCGTGCGGCTGCTGGATCTACTGCGGCGTCTACGCCGGCGGGGTCAACCAGGCCGACCGCCGCAAACCCGGGCGGGAGCAGAGCTGGGTGGCGCCGGAATGGGGCTGGGCGTGGCCCGCCAACCGGCGCGTGCTCTACAACAGGGCGTCGGCGGATCCGGACGGCAGGCCGTGGAGCAAGCGCAAGGAACTCGTCTGGTGGGATGAGCAGGACGGTAAGTGGGCCGGGCACGACGTGCCCGACTTCGTCGGCGACCGGCCACCGTCCTACCGGCCGTCCGAGGGCGCCACCGGGGTGGACGCGCTGTCCGGCGTCGACCCGTTCATCATGCAGGCCGACGGCAAGGCATGGCTGTTCGCACCGGCGGGCCTGGTCGACGGCCCGCTGCCGACGCACTACGAACCGCAGGAATCGCCGGTGCGGAACCTGCTTTACGGCCAGCAGCACAACCCCATCCGCCAGCTCGTCGCCCACCGCGAAGACAGGTTCCAGCCGAGCGGTGACGAGCCGGGATCCGGCGTGTTCCCCTACGTCGCCACCACCTACCGGCTCACCGAGCACCACACCGCGGGCGGCATGTCGCGGCACCTGCCGTACCTGGCTGAGCTGCAGCCGGAGATGTTCTGCGAGGTGTCACCCGGGCTGGCGGCCGAGCGTGGGCTCGAGCACCTCGGCTGGGCGACGATTATCACGGCCCGGAGCGCCATCGAGGCCAGGGTCCTCGTCACCGAGCGCATGCGGCCGCTGACGGTGCAGGGGCGCATCCTGCACCAGGTCGGCCTGCCCTGGCACTGGGGACCCGAGGGGTACACCACCGGTGACGCGGCCAACGAGCTTTCGCATCTGTCGCTCGACCCGAACGTGCACATCCAGGAGGTCAAGGCGCTCGCCTGCGACGTGCGGGCCGGCCGGCGGCCGCGCGGGCCTGCGCTGCGCGACCTGATCCGCGAATATCAGCAGCGTGCGGGAATCACCGACGCGACAGGGACGGAGATGTGAGCGTGAGCGCAGAGCTGGCCGGCCAGCAGGCCGGTGGCGCGGACCCGGCGGGTGTCGCGGGCTATGCCGATCATCCACCGCGGATGGGGTTCTTCACCGACACGTCGGTCTGCATCGGGTGCAAGGCATGCGAGGTGGCGTGCAAGGAGTGGAACGCCGTACCGGAAGACGGGCTGCTGCTCACCGGCATGTCATACGACAACTCAGCTGGCCTCGGCGCGTCGACCTGGCGGCACGTGGCCTTCATAGAAAAGCCCGCCGGCCCGGACGGCGACGTGCGCTGGCTGATGTCGAGCGACGTGTGCAAGCACTGCACCGAGGCGGCCTGCCTGGACGTGTGCCCGACCGGGGCGCTGATGCGCACGGAGTTCGGCACGGTCGTCGTCCAGGAGGACGTCTGCAACGGATGCGGCTACTGCATCCCTGCATGCCCGTTCGGCGTCATCGACCAGCGGCGCGACGACGGCAGGGCGTGGAAGTGCACACTGTGCTACGACCGGATCGGCATCGGCCTGCAGCCCGCCTGCGCCAAGGCGTGTCCCACCGAGTCCATCCAGTTCGGCCCCGTGGACGAGCTGCGCGAGCGGGCGCAGGCGCGGCTCGTCGAGCTGCAGGACGCCGGGACCGAGGGGGCGCAGCTCTACGGGGCCGATCCCAGGGATGGCGTCGGCGGAACGGGCGCGTTCTTCCTGCTGCTCGACGAGCCTGAGGTCTACGGGCTGCCGCCCGACCCGGTGACGACCACCCGAGACCTGCCCCGCATCTGGCGGCACGTGGGCATGGCCGCCGCCGGGCTCGCCGCCGGCGCGGCCGCGGCGTGCCTGGGCAGACGGGCCTGACTCGCCATGGCGAGGACGAGGAGACGCACGTGAAGAGGCGCGGCGAACAGGCGATGGTCCCCGAGGCCGAGTTCACCTCGTATTACGGCCGGCCGGTGCTCAAGGAACCGTCGTGGGCCGCGCCCGGCATCCCCGGCTACCTGTTTCTCGGCGGGCTGGCGGGCGCGTCCTCGGTGCTCGCCGCCGGCGCCCAGCTGCGTGGCTGCCCGCAGCTCGCCCGCGGGGTGAAGCTCGGCGCCGCGGCCGCGATCAGCTTGTCCGCGGCCGCGCTGGTACATGATCTTGGCCGTCCCGCCAGGTTCGTCAACATGCTGCGGGTGTTCAAGCCGACCTCGCCCATGAGCGTCGGGTCGTGGCTGCTCGCCGCCTACGGGCCCGCGGCTGGCGCCGCGGCGGCCTCGGCGGCCACCGGGATCGCGCCGCGCGCGGGCACGGCCGCGACCGCCGCCGCCGCGGCGCTCGGGCCCGGTGTATGCACCTATACGGCGGCGCTGATCTGCAACACGGCGGTGCCGGCCTGGCACGAGGGCTACCGTGAAATGCCCTACCTGTTCGCCGGATCGGCCGCGAGCGCGGCGGGCGGTCTCGGCCTGCTCACCGCACCGTGCCCGCAGGCGGGGCCCGCCCGCAGGCTCGCCCTGCTCGGCGCGGCGGCAGAGATCACCTCGGCGCAGCTTCTGGCCAGGCGGACCGGCCCGGCGGCCGAGCCGTACCGGACCGGCAGGATCGGGCTGGCGCTGCGGGGCAGCGAGGTGGCGACCGCCTGTGCGCTCGGCCTGGCGTTCATCGGCCGGCGTCACCGCCCGGCGACCGCGCTCGCCGGGCTCACTTTGCTCGCGGCATCGGCCACGACGAGGTTCGCCATCTTCAGCGCCGGCCAGGCCTCTGCCCGCGACCCGAAGTACACGGTCGTCCCGCAGCGGGACCGGCTCACCCGGCGGTCGCTGGCCGAGCGGTCGCCCGGATCGTGAAATAGGCAGCAGCCGAGGGCATGCTGCGCGTTGGCCCGGGTGGGCCGTCCCCGGCGGAGCGCCATGTGCACGGGTCTTGACAGAGATTTATTCTACGACTTAAATCAGATCCTAAATTTAGTTTCGGATTATGGCTTCCAGCGAGAGGAGCCACCGATCGTGCGTCTCACCCGTACCTCCACCGCCGCCGTCGTGACCGCTGTTTTGGCCGCCATTTTGACGGCCTGTGGCGGGGGCACCTCCACAAGTAGTGGCGGCAACGCCCAACCGAAGACACTCACCTACTGGGCGAGCGACCAGGGCAGCAGCATCCAGGACGACTACACGGTGCTGAACCCCGAGCTGCAGAAGTTCCAGCAGCAGACCGGCATCAAGGTCAAGCTGGACGTCATCGGCTGGCCGGACCTGCTCAACCGCATCCTGGCCGCCACCTCCTCCGGCCAGGGACCCGACGTCGTCAACATCGGCAACACCTGGTCTGCGTCCCTGCAGGCCACCGGCGCGTTCCTGCCCTTTACCAGCCAGAACTTCAACCAGATCGGAGGGCAGAACCGCTTCCTGGGCTCGGCCATCGGCTCGACCGGAGAGGCGGGCAAGCCGCCGGCCGCGGCGCCGCTGTACTCCCTGGCGTACGGCCTGTACTACAACAAGAAGCTCTTCGCCCAGGCCGGGATAGCCGGCCCACCTGTCACCTGGAGCGAGCTGATCCAGGACAGCAGGAAGCTCACCAAGGGCGGCACGTACGGCCTGGCCATCGAGGGCGCAAGCATCCCGGAGAACATCCACCACGTGTTCGTCTTCGCGAAGCAGCACGGCGCCAGCTTCTTCGACGCCTCGGGCAACCCCACCTTCACCTCACCCGGCGCGGTGGCAGGAGTGCAGCAGTTCGTCAACCTCATGGCGGCCGACAAGATCGTCTCTCCCGCCGACGCCGAGTACGACCAGAACCAGTCACTGGCGGACTTCGCCACCGGCAAGGCAGCCATGCTGATGTGGCAGGCGGCCGGCAGCGCCCTCCAGGCGCATGGCATGAAGGCGGGCCAATACGGGGTCGCACCGGTCCCCGTGCAGACCGGCACGCCAGGCGCGGGCAACATCGACTCGATGGTGGCGGGCATCAACATCGCCGTCTTCAAGAACACGAACAACCTCGCGGGCGCGCTGAAATTCGTGAAGTTCATGACGAGCGACGCGGAAGCGAAAGTCCTCGATGTGAAGTACGGGTCGATCCCGCCGATCACGTCCGCGCTGCAGGACCCGGCTTTCTCGACCCCCGAGCTGACGGTCCTGCGCAACGTGCTCGCCACGAGCGCGGCACCGCTGCCCCAGGTGCCGAAGGAGTCGCAGTTCGAAACGCTCGTCGGCACCGCCGTCAAGAACCTGTTCGCGATGGCCGCGGCAGGGCACCCCATCACCACAGCGACCGTGGAGCAGCAGCTCGCGAATGCCCAGCAGCAAATGCAGGGCTAACCGACTGTGACCGCCACCGCGCCCAGGGACGCGCCTCCGGCCGGAGGTCCCTCCGGCCGGAGGCGCGTCCCTGCGCGCCAGCGACCACGGCGGGCGTTCCGCATGGACAGGATCCGCCGGATCGGCCTGCCGTACCTGTTCCTGCTCCCCGCACTGTTCTTCGAGCTTCTCGTCCACCTGGTGCCGATGGTCGTCGGCATCGCGATCAGTTTCAAGCAGCTAACGCTGTTCTACATCCACAACTGGCAGCACGCGCCGTGGGCCGGCCTCGGCGACTACCGCCTGATCGTTGACTTCAACGCGCCCGTCGGCCATGCGCTGCTGCACTCCTTCATGGTCACCTGCTCGTTCACCGTGCTCGCCGTGGGTTTTTCCTGGCTGCTCGGCATCACCGCCGCGATCCTCGCACAAGACAGCTTCCGCGGCCGCGGTGTGTTGCGGGCGATCTTCCTCACGCCATACGCGCTTCCCGTTTACGCCTCAGTGATCACCTGGGCGTTCATGTTCCAATACAACAACGGCCTGGTCAACCATGTCCTGCACGACGAGCTTGGCCTGACGAAGGGCCCCACCTTCTGGCTGCTCGGCAACAACAGCTTCATCGCGCTTGTGATCGTGTCCGTCTGGCGGAACTGGCCGTTCGCATTCCTCGTGGTGATGGCTGGCCTGCAGAGCATCCCGCATGAGCTCTACGAGGCGTCGGCGATCGACGGCGCCGGTATCTGGCAGCAGATCCGCCGGATCACGATGCCGTCGCTGCGCGCCATCAACCAGGTTCTTGTCCTGGTGCTCTTCCTGTGGACATTCAACGACTTCACCACGCCGTACGTGCTGTTCGGAAATGTCGCACCGCAGGCGGCTGATGTCATTTCGATCCATATCTACAACTCGTCGTTCATCGCCTGGAACTTCGGCACCGGCTCGGCCATGTCGGTGCTCCTGCTCGGCTTCCTGCTCGTGGTGACGGCCGGGTATCTGCTGCTCACGTCGCGTAGGAGACAGAATGCCTAGGTCACGCGGGCGGTCTCTCAGGTTGCCGACGGCGCCGCCGCCGTCCTTCGTCTGGACGCGCCGCATCGTCCTCACGCTGCTGACCGTTTTCGCGGTCGTGCCGATATACGTCATGGTGAGCAGTTCGCTCAAGCCGCTGCAGGACGTCACCGGCACATTCAGGTGGATCCCCGCGCATCTCACGCTGCGCCCCTACGTCGACATGTGGCGCACGGTCCCGCTGGCCCGCTACTTTCTCAACTCGGTGATCGTGTGCAGTTCCGCGGCCGGGCTGTCGGTGGTGATCGCTATCTTCGCGGCCTATGCCGTCAGCCGCTACAGGTTCCGCGGCAGGCGGGTCTTTACGGTCGTCGTGCTCTCGACCCAGATGTTCCCCGGGATCCTCTTCCTGCTGCCGCTCTTTCTGATCTTCGTGAGCATCGGGAACACGACCGGGATCGCTCTTTACGGGTCCCGCGCCGGCTTGATCATCACCTACCTCACCTTCTCGCTGCCCTTCTCCATCTGGATGCTGGCGAGCTATTTCGACTCCATACCCAGCGGGCTCGACGAGGCCGCGCTCGTGGACGGCTGCGGTCCGGTCCGCGCGCTGCTGCGTGTCGTTATCCCCGCCTCGTTTCCCGGGATTGTCGCGGTGGCCATCTACGCATTCATGACCGCGTGGAGCGAGGTCCTCTTCGCTTCTGTCATGACGAACGGCACAACTCGCACCCTCGCCGTCGGCCTGCGCGACTACTCGACGCAGAACGACGTCTACTGGAACCAGATCATGGCGGCCTCACTGGTCGTCAGCGTGCCGGTGGTCGCCGGGTTCCTGCTCCTGCAGCGCTTTCTCGTCGCCGGTCTCACCGCCGGGGCGGTCAAATGACAACCACCGTGCACTCACCAGGCGCCGAAGCAGAAAGGCAGTTCGTGGAAGACTTCAGCTGGGTCCCCGCCGGTTTCTCCTGGGGTGTTGCGACCTCGTCGTATCAGGTCGAAGGCGCGGTGGCGCAGGACGGCCGGCTGCCGTCCATCTGGGACACGTTCTGCCACACCCCTGGCAAGATAACCGGCGGCGGCACCGGCGATATCGCCTGCGATCACTATCATCGCTGGCCGGAAGACATCGCGCTGATGAAGCGCCTGGGCGTGAACGCCTACCGCTTCTCCATCGCGTGGCCGCGAGTGCTGCCCGCAGGTGAGGGAAAGGTGAACGCGGCCGGGCTCGGATTCTACGACCGCCTGATCGACGGCCTGCTCGACGCGGGCATCGCCCCCTATCCCACGCTCTACCACTGGGACCTGCCCCAGGCCCTGCAGGACCGGGGCGGCTGGACGGCGCGGCAGACGGCAGAGCACTTCGCGACGTACGCATCTCACGTCGCCGGGGCCCTCGGCGACCGGGTCGTCACCTGGGCCACCATCAACGAGCCCCGGTGCGCGGCGTGGATCGGCCACCTGGAGGGCCGGCACGCACCGGGTGTCCGCGACCTCGGGGCCGCCACGGCGGCCTCCTACCATCTGCTGCTCGGCCACGGCCTGGCGGCACAGGCGGTGCGCGCACAGGCGCCAGGGGCGCGCGTCGGCATCGTGAACCTGCTCAGCGCCTGTGAACCCGCCAGCGACAGCGACGCGGACATCCAGGCGGCGAGGCGGTTCGACGGCCACGCCAACCGCTGGTGGCTGGACCCGGTTTACGGCCGCGGCTTTCCGCCGGACATGCTGGAGGTGTACGGCACACGCCTGCCGGAGCGTCCCGGCGATCTGGAGACGATCGCCACGCCGCTGGACTGGCTCGGCGTCAACTACTACTGCCCCAGCGTCGTCGCCGACGACCCGGACGGGGGGCCGCCGCGGGCGAGGGAAACGCACCGCGACGGTGTGCGGCGGACCATGCTCGGCTGGGAGGTCCGCGCGGCTGGCCTGGAACAGGTGCTCGTCAGGCTGACCGGCGACTACGGCGCGAAGCCCGTCTACGTCACAGAGAACGGGTCCGCCTGGCCCGACACCGTCGAAGCCGGCGGCCTCGTGCGCGACGCCGAACGTGCCCGCTACCTCGAGGAGCACCTGGCGGCCTGCGGTCGCGCGGTGCGCCAGGGCGTCCCCGTGTCCGGGTACTTCGCCTGGTCATTGCTCGACAACTTCGAATGGGCGGACGGCTATGACGCCCGGTTCGGCCTGACCCACGTGGACTTCGCGACGCAGCAGCGCATCATCAAGGACAGCGGCTACCGCTACGCCGACATCATCAGGTCCCACCCCGACCGCACCCGCGAGGCGCTCGGCACGCGTACCTGACCGGATCAGCGGCCCGCGGGGCGCGATCCCCGCGGGCCGGGCTGCCCGGGATCAGGGGTAGCTGACCACGTCGCTCGGGGTGGTGTTGGACGCCGTGACCGCTCCGGTGGTGTTGATGACGTGGCTGATGGTTCCCACGCCGCCGAGGGAGACGGTGAGCAGGTCGTGCCACGCATCCCCGGCGGTAGTTGGCGACCGGAACGCGTTGGCCGAACTGACGGACGGATTGACGTTGAAGTAGCAGTAGCTGCCGAGGCCCCACCCGCCGAACGAGGTGACGTTGCTGGCCAGCGCGATCGCGGGATACCCGTTGGACGTGCCGTTCATCCAGGCCGCCTGGTTGGGCGGGTCGTACGGCATCTCGTTCTGGAAGAAGATTATCTTTCCGTTCTGGCCATTCCAGGCCACCTCGGTCTTCTGGTAATGCTCGACGAACAGGCCGGTCGCCTCGACGTTGTTGCCGTTGACGGTCATGCCGTTGTCGGCGGTGTTGGTGGTCCAGCCGAACGTGCCCGAGTTGCCGTGGTCGGCGCGCCACGCCCAGATGTCATCCACGATGGTGTCGTTGGCGTTCACGACCAGGCTGGCCGTGGCCTTGCCGGCGATGTCGCCGCCGATCCGGAAGAAGACGTCCTGGAGGGATGTCGGGTCGCTCGCGTGGCTGGCCGCCGCGCCGGCGGTGCCGACCGTCAGCAGGGCCGCCGAGTTGGCCGTGCCGGCGTCGAACAGCAGGCCCTTGATCCGGACACCGTTGACGTCCGACACCTGCATGGTGTTCACGCCGTTCTGCGGGATCAGCGTCGGGAACCCGATGCCCAGAATGGTGGTGTCAGCGTGGGTGACGTTGAGTGTCTGGTTCAGGTTGTAGACGCCGGGAGTGAAGAACAGGTTGCAGCCCTCGGACAGCGCGGTGTTGATGGTCGCCGCGCTCATCGACGGGTCGGCGACGAGGAACTGGCTCATCGGCAGCGAGGTGCCAGGCGTCGGGCCGCCGGCCCAGCTCGCACCGGACGCGTTCGTGCGCAGCGACGGCACGAAGACGTGGTAGTTACCGGCCGAATCGACGTAGAGGTACGGCACGTCCCTCGACACCGGCGTGGTGGCCAGCGTCGTCATCGGCGGGCTGGGGAAGCTCTGCGCCGGCGCACCGGTCACGCCGGAGAACACCATGTTCCACACCGAGCCGGCCCAGCTGCCGAGATTGCTGTCCCGGGTGTACCACTGCTGCTGCGACACCGAGGACGCCTGGCCGGAGACCTTGGTGTCGGCGATGAAGCCGCCGCTCGCGTAGCCGTAGCTGGCCGGGTACAGCTCCAGCCCGCCGTGCACGTCGACCCGGCGGAAGGGCCCCGCCTGCGCCACGGCCCAGCGGTCGTTTCCCGCGGACGGATTGATCGCCAGGTTCTCCGCCGACCGCCAGAAGTTCTGCGTGGCGTTGCCCGTACCGTCGAACGAGTCGACGGTGACGTCGCCGTTGATGGTGACGTCGTCCGGGTTCTGGCCAAGGCCGGCGATGGAGGTGTAGTACCCGATGTTGGCTTCGGCGCTGTAGGTGCCCGGCTTGAACAGCAGGGCGTAGCGCTGCGTCCCGAACTGGTTGAGCTTCTGCGTGTTGAACACGTTGTTCAGCGTGGTCTGGATGCTCGTGCTCGACATGCTGGGGTCGAAGATGTAGACGTTCGGCCCGAAGTTCGGGGTGTTCGGCTGCGCCGGGCAGCCGCCACCGCTCGCGCTGACGGTCCAGCCGAACGAGGTGGACCCCGAGGCGCCCGTGGTGTCCGTGGCGGTCACGGTGACAGTGGAGGTGGCCGCCGTCGTGGGGGTTCCGGAGATCAGGCCGGAGGAGGAGCTGATGGACAGCCCCGCGGGCAGGCCGGTGGCGCCGTAGGTCAGCGTCTGGCCCGACGCGGAGTCGGTGGCGTGGATCTGCAGGCTGACCGCGGTGCCGACGGTGGAGCTCTGGCTGCCGGGGTTGGTCACGGTGACGGTGTTACCGCCACCGCCACCGGTGCCGGTGAACACCTGGAACTCCCACAGCGAGTAGCCGTACGCCGTGTTGCGCTGGGTTCCGTACATGCGGATGTAGCGGCCGCTGCCGGAGATGTTCAGCGTCTCGGTTCCGCCGGGCCCGGTGGTGGTGGAGTAGATGGTCGTCCAGGTGGTCGCGTCGGCCGACACCTGGATCTGGTACGCCTTGCCCGACGCGGTCTCCCACATCAGGACCACCTGGCAGATCGACTGGGTGGACCCGAGGTCGACCTGGATCCACTGCGGGTCGCTGAACGCGCTCGACCAGCGGGTGCCCGTGTTCCCGTCCACGGCGTTGGACGCGGGGTAGGCGGAACTTTCCAGGGAGGACGCGGTCGCCGGGTGGCTCAGCGCCACGTTCGCCGTGCCGCAACTGGCGGCCGATGCCGCCGGCGCGGCGGCCGGCGGGACAAGCCCGGCGAGCAGCAGCGGCGATGCGGCGGCGATGGCGAGCGCCGCGGCCATGCGCGGGCGTGCGCCGGCCGCCGCCCCGGCCCTGCGCCGGCCCGGCCCGGCGGCCGCCGCGGCGGCATTCAGTACGCGAGCGAACGGGCTGAGCGGGCGGCTGGCGGGATGCATGGCATCTCCCGGGGAGGTGGGCGGGGAGACTTGGTACACGTCTTATTTCATGACGTAACGTAACTTCAGCCAAACCGGTCGTCAAGAGCCAGTAACCGGCCGCGCCCGGCCCGGGTCGGGCGCCGGCACACGCCCCGGCCTGGGACAACGGCGCGCCAGCTTCGTGAGATGCTTGTTATAAGATCTGAACCATAGGAGGGGGCACATGGTGGAGCGACGCCGGTGGACCGTTCGCGACCTGCGCCGGGACAACCGGTCGGTCCTGCTTTCAGCGCTTTATTTCGACCGGCCGAGCAGCCGCCAGGATCTGAGCGAGGCCACCGGGCTGAGCCCGGCATCGGTCAGCAACGTCATCCGCGAGCTGATCGGCGAGGGCATCGTGCTCGAGGCCGGATCCGTGGACTCCGATGGCGGCCGCCCACGGGTGCTCCTGCAGATCAACTCCGACTACGGGTACGTCATCGGGGTCGACGTCGGCGAAACCCGCGTCCGCGTCGAGTTGTTCGACCTGACGATGACCGAGCGGGCCAAGGCCGATTACCCGCTGGATCCGCGCCAGCACGGCGTCGACGTGATCGTCGAAGGGATTTTGGCCGGGCTGGGCTCGGTGCTGGCCAGCAGCGGCATCGACGAGTCGGCGGTGCTCGGGATCGGCGTCGGGGTCCCCGGCGTGGTCGAGCAGAGGCCAGAGGCCCTCGTGCACGGGCAGACCTACGGCTGGGAAGCGGTTCCGCTCGAGCGCCTGCTGCGCGCCGGCACCAGCCTGCCGCTGCACATTGACAACGGCGCCAAGACGATGGGACAGGCCGAGCTCTGGTTCGGCGCGGGACGGGGCGCCCAGCACGCCGTGGTGTGCCTGATCGGATCCGGCGTGGGCGCGAGCATCATCGCGCACGGCGCAGCGCACCGCGGTTCCACCTCCAGCGCGGGGGAGTGGGGGCACACGACCATCATGGTGGGCGGGCGCGCCTGCCGCTGCGGCTCGCGCGGGTGCCTCGAGGCCTACGTCGGCGCCGAGGCGATCCTGGACCGGTACGGCCTCCCGCCCGGTGGCGACCAGGAATCCGCCCTCGCCGCGCTCATCGACACGGTGCCGCGCTCGCCCGCGGCGGCCGAGGTGCTCGCGGACACCGCGCTCTACCTCGGTGTCGGCATCGCCGACCTGATCAACCTGTTCAACCCCGAGCGGATCATCCTCGGCGGCTGGGCCGGCCTGCTGCTCGGCGAGCGGATGCTGCCCGCGATCCGCGATGCCGCCCGGCAGCATTCGCTGCGGCACCCGTTCGCCGCCACCTCGATCGAGCTTGGCCACCTCGGGCCGGATGCCGTCGCCCTCGGTGCCGCCACGCTGCCCATCGAGCGGTTCCTCAACACGACCGCACCTGCATCGCCCTAGCGCCGCCGCGGCACCAGCCCGCTTGTTGCGGCGCGGCCCTCGCGCCGTGCACACGCCGGGCCTTGACATCCATTTATTTCATATCTTAAATCAGAACGTAAATTTTACCTGGCGCGGCCACAGGAAGGCGGCGCGCAGCCACCGGAAGGCGGGACCGGGCCGATCCGCGACGCGGGAGGTGGCGCACGATGGGCGGGATCAGGCGGCCGATGGGCGGGATCAGGCGGCGCCGCCGCGGCAGCGGCAGCTTGCCCGCCTTCAGCGCGGGCAGATGACGGGGCGGCCGATGACAGGGCAGCCGCCCGCCGCGCCGGGCGGCTGGGCGCTGCGCCCGCAGACGAACGCCTGCCGCACCGCGCATGATCTGTCGGGTGTGTGGTCGTTCCGGCTCGATCCAGGCGACGAGGGCGGCGAGCGGGGATGGTGGCGCGGCATCCCGGACGCGGTTCCCGCCGCCGTTCCCGGCTCGTGGAACGAGCAGGTGCCCGGGGCGCGGGACGAGCTCGGGCCAGCCTGGTACGAGCGGCGCTTCGAGATGCCGCCGATGGGCGGCCAGCAGGTGGCGATCCGGTTCGGCTCGGCCGTCTACGCGGCGCGGGCCTGGCTGAACGGCCAGCCGCTCGGCGAGCACGAGGGCGGTCACCTGCCGTTCGCGCTGCCGTGCTCGGCCGCGCTGGCCACCGGCGAAAACGTGCTGGTCGTGCGGGTCGACGGCCGGCTCGGACGGGACCGGGTGCCGCCCGGGCTGGTGCCGCCGGTGCACACGCACGGCCGCGTCTTTCATCCCGATGTGCCGTTCGACTTCTTCCCGTTCGCCGGCATCCACCGCCGGGTCGAACTGGTCGCGACGCCCCGGCACGGAGTCAGCGACCTGCGGCTGCAGACCGTCCTGGACGGCGGCGCGGCCACGCTCGACGCGGCGGTGCAGGCCGGTGACGGCGAGGTGACGCTCGCGCTGGACGGGGAGCCGATCACCTGCCCGCACCGGGTCGAGCGCGCGCAGCTTTGGCACCCGGACAGCCCGCGGCTGCACCGGCTCGACGTCGAACTGCGCCGCGGCGGCGCGCTCGCTGACCGCTACACGCTGCGGGCCGGGCTGCGGACCGTGGCCGTTGACGCCGACCGGCTGCTGCTGAACGGCGAGCCGGTGGAGCTGCGCGGCTTCGGTCGGCACGAGGACTTCCCCGTGCTCGGCCGCGGTGCGGTACCGGCGCTGGCCGCCCGCGACCTGCTGCTCATGCGCGAGCTTGGGGCGAACTCGCTGCGGACCGCGCACTATCCGTGCGACGAGGAGACGCTCGACATCGCCGACCGGCTCGGGCTGCTCGTCATCGCCGAGACCCCCGCCGTCGGCCTTTATTTCGCGGACGCGGACATCCCGCGCGCGGCCGAGGACCTGGCGCGGCGGCAGGAGCTCGCGCTCCGCTTCGCCGCAGAGCTGATCGCCCGCGACCGCAACCGGGCCTGCGTGATCGCCTGGAGCGTCGCGAACGAGCCACGGATGGATTACCCCGGGGCGGCGGCCGCCCTGCGCGAACTGTGCGACGCCGCCCGCGGTATCGACGGCACGCGCCCGGTCGGCTACGCGACCGATCTGCCCGGCAGCCCCGGCCTCGAAGCCGCGGACCTGATCTTCCTTAACGCCTACCCCGGGTGGTACACCTGCCCGGCCAACCTCGGCGCAGCCGAGGCCGCGCTCGGCGAGCAACTCGATCGCCTGCACGGCCAGCACGGCAAGCCGATCGTCATTACCGAGTTCGGCGCCGATGCCATTGCCGGCACCCATGCGGAGCCGCCTTCGCTGTGGAGCGAGGAATACCAGGCGGAGCTGATCGAACGGCTGATTCGCGTGGCCCGCCGGCGGCCCTTCGTGGCCGGCGCACACGTCTGGGCCTTCGCCGACTTCGCCACCGCCCAGGCAACGCACCGCCCCCAGTCCATCAACTTCAAGGGGGTCTTCACCCGCGAGCGCCAGCCCAAGCTCGCCGCCCGCCGCATCCAGGCACTGTGGCGCGGGCAGCGGGCCGGGACCGTTCACGATATTTTTACGAGCCGCCCGCAATGTTAAGGCTGTGTTAACTGTGGCGCGCCTACCGTCTCTACTGGAGCCTGCCCGGGTGGGCCGCCGCCTTGCCCGCGCGGCCCGCGGAAAGCAGTGACAGAAAAGGATATGAAATGAACGAGGAAAAGGAACGCACGCCCCGCCGGCCGCTTACCGGGCTGGGCCGTCGCGGCGGCGGCGCACGCCGGCCGCGCCGGAACGCCGCGCTGGCGGCGGCCCTTTTCCTCGCGGCCGGGGCATCGGCCGCCGCCGTCACCGCCGCGCCGGCCGCCGGGGCCGCCGAGACGGCGGTCACGGCCCGCGGCCTGCCGGCGGCGCAGGCGGGCTTTGGCCCGAACGTGTACGTGTTCAGCCCCAGCATGCCGCAAAGCCAGATTCAGGCCACGGTTGACTCGATCGCCGCGCAGCAGGTCCCCAACCAGTTCGGGACGCAGCGTTACGCGCTGCTTTTCCAACCCGGCACGTACGGGTCCGCCGCGGCTCCGCTCACTTTCCAGGTCGGCTACTACACCGAGGTGGCGGGCCTTGGGAGCTCGCCCAATGACGTGACAATCAACGGCACAATCGACGTGTACAACCAGTGTTTCCCCACCACCACTCCCGGCACGACCAACTGCGTGGCCCTGGACAATTTCTGGCGCTCGCTGTCGAATCTGACGATCAACATCGCGGGCCAGTCCGGCTGCCACTCCGGCACCGATTTTTGGGCGGTGTCGCAGGCCGCGCCGATGCGGCGGGTACACATCACCGGGGGCAACCTGTCGCTGATGGACTACTGCTCGGCCGGCCCGCAGTTCGCCAGCGGCGGCTTCATCGCCGACTCGCAGTTCACCGGCGGCACCGTGATCAACGGCTCGCAGCAGCAGTTCCTGGTGCGCAACAGCGGCCTCGACGGCTGGACCAACGGTGTGTGGGACCAGGTCTTCTCCGGTGACGTGGGCGCACCGGCGCAGAGCTTCTCCGCGACGTCCGGCCTGCCGGGGGGAACCCCGCCGTACACGACGCTGGCCACCAGCCCGGTGACGCAGGAGGAACCGTTCCTTTACACCGATCCCACCGGCGCCTACCAGGTCTTCGTTCCCGCGGTGGCGCGGGACTCGGTGGGCCCGACCTGGTCGGGCGGGCCGGCCGCGGGCAAGACGATCCCGCTCAGCAGGTTCTTCGTCGCCAGCCCCGGCGACTCCGTGGCGACGATCAACGCGGCCCTCGCCGCGGGCAGGGACCTGATCCTCACCCCCGGGATCTACAACGTGAACCGGGCGATCGAGGTCACCCGGCCGGGCACCGTGGTGCTCGGCCTCGGCTTCCCCACGATCGTGCCGCAGCGCGGCAACGTGTCGATGCGCGTCGCCAGCGTGCCCGGGGTGAAACTGTCCGGCATGATCTTCGACGCGGGCCCGGTGAGCTCCCGGGTGCTGCTGCAGGTGGGCGACCCGGCTCCAGCCGGCGGCTCCGGCGGCAACCCGAACATGCCCACGCTGGTCCAGGACGTT
>WNGJ01000999.1_pt1 | contig 47087 bp, 51 predicted proteins | sample 5400611 | NCBI WGS metagenome assembly WNGJ01 (sample SAMN13153375, study PRJNA577476) | soil metagenome | isolation source: 40 cm soil or saprolite under Garry oak tree replicate 1 | place: USA:California | collected 2016-06-15
AGAGCACCTGACGCTGACGATTGAAGGCTTAGGAGAGGTCTTGTTCTGTCATGGATCTCCACGCAGCGATGAAGAGATTCTCACGGTCGCTACGCCAGAGCCACGCCTCAGAGAGGCGCTGGCAGGGGTGAAGCAGAGGATTATCGTCTGTGGGCATACCCATATGCAGTATGACCGACACCTGGACGAGAAAGAGGTTGTCAACACGGGAAGCGTGGGCATGCCCTATGCAGAGCCAGGGGCCTACTGGCTAGAGCTACTGATGACGTGATAAGGAACTAAAGCAAGTAGCCACATTGGCGAGAGCAACTTTGAATAATCTCCTTTTTGTGCCGCAAACGCTCTTTGGCGCGAATAACCTCACGATATAAGTGGTCAAAGTCAGAACAACAGACATTGCCTAGTTCAACTCGCTTGAGGGAATTCCAGATGCCTTCATCGGGATTGAGATCGGGGGCATAGCCAGGCAGTTGCTCTAGATGCAAGCGTTTAGCCGCTCCTCGCTTGAGAAAGTCTTTAAGCGCGTTCGCGCGGTGGATAGGCGAGCCATCCCAGATGAGGACGATCTTGCCCGAAATCTTGCGTAAGAGCACACGCGAAGCGCGCCCACCACCGCCTCGGCATCATAGGAGGCAGGGCGCACTTGCATGAACAGTCGTCCATCCAAGGTAATGCCGCTGATCGCCGAGAGGTGATCGCACGTGAGTTTCACCCGCAGGACAGGCGTCTGGCCGCATGGTGCCCAGGTGCGCACAGCCATCGGCAACAGCTAAAACCCCGCTTCGTCTACCCAGACGATGGTCGCTTGCTCCTCCTCGGCTTTTTTTTGATTTGGGGCCAACGCTCATCCGACCACTGCTTGAGGGCCTCTTCGTTGCGTTGACTCGCCCGCTCGACCGGTTTCTGTCGGCTCCAGCCCGCCTCACGCATCAATTTGCCAACGTGATCTCGATGGTAACGCACTCCAAAGGTCTTCGCAATCACCTCTGCCACCCGGCGTGCCGTCCACACATCACCCCGAAATCCATAGCTTTCTGCTCCTTTGGCTAACAATGTGGGGATTTGAGCCTTCTGCTCCGCTGTGAGCCGCGGGCTCACTCCTTTTGGGGGATGCGCTTGGAGGGCTGCTATGCCTCCTTCTCGCCCTCGTTTCATCCAGTGACTGACTGCTCCTTCGCTCACTCCCAATGCTCCCGCTATGTCTTTCTGTTGCCAGCCCTGCTCTTTCAGCTTCCAGGCTCGTTTGCGTCGTTCTTCTCGCCAATCGGCGGATCGCCGGTGCTCCCATACTCCTATGGTATCACACTTGACTTTCTTCTGCCGTTATCAGTAGAGGCTGTACGAAAAGGCCAGAGGAGCTGATCTATATGGATGGGTTACGTCGGTCTGTCGGGCCTTTTCAACCGGAGACGGCAGGTGGTTGTTGTTCCACATGGCTTTCATGAGAAGAGCAGATGGCTCCGGAAGCCAATGTAAACTGAACAATACGAAAAGGCTCTAGAAGCCTTTTCGTACAGCCTCTAGTACTACAGTGCCACTTAGTGTGTGAAATGGCTTCTGGAGGGCATTCACTTATTCGCTGATGTGAATCGGCAACTGGCCTTCCAAGCCGCTTCACTTCGCTTTTCTCGTTGTAAGTGGCACTGTAGTACTAGTTTGCGGTGCAAAATGGAACGCGCTCCACAAGCCGATCGAGCCGATTGGCGATGACTCATTTTGGCGATTTGGTGCACAGATCGCACCATTTCCCTTCCGCCCTATTCCGTAAACCCGCTTGACAGGCCGCTTCCATTTCGCAATGCATACTAGTACTAGGGAGTTATGAGGATAAATGAAGCAGTGCCAATAACGTAAAGACCGTGAAGTCGTTGTGCTTGTTCAACGGTGTTGGGGTGACCAGAGAAAATATCTTTTCCTCAATTCTGTAGCCATTCTTTTGCGCTTTGCAGGCCACTTTCAAGGAGAGCCTGCTTATATTCCTGCACGAAAGGCATCCCGGACTCTCTTACCTTAATTATGAAGTTTCTCGCATATGTAGTGGACGGAACTTCTGTAAACCCTTTTTTCATGATTCGTATCCCATCAGGAGTATCGCTTCTGGCCGCCAGCGTTTCGATAATCACTCCTGCTCTGCCGAGATCTATAATGGCATTAATCATCCCGCTTATAATGCGAGCGCCATATGAACGCTTCTCGTAACGACTTAGACCTGGTAAAACTCCTGCCGCCATGAGGTAAATGGATACGGGTTTTCCAGGCTTGAACTCTTCAATTTCTTCAGCGATAGTCAGTTGTGAAGAGTCTTCGCCACTCAGGATTTTCTCAATCTTCTCGATCTTGAGCGGTAGCATGGCGGCATAACCTACTACTTGTTCATCCGATTTGAGCACATAAAATACGTCTGGATTTTTTCTAATCCAGGCTAAGCGCCTTGCGAGCGTGGCTTCATCATCTTCCCTTAGCCCAAAGAGTACGCGAGTAATTTGTACCGTCGCTTTCAGGTCCTCTTCATCTGCTTTAGTGAATGTACTGGAAGTCTTTTGTCGTATCTCCTCGAATACCTGTAAATCGCGCGCAAGTTGATCTACTTCGCTTTGTCGGTATACACTCTGTTTCTTCCCCGGGGGAGTAAAGGGTTTTAAGGTACCGTTCCGAACATAGGTATTAAGTCTTCCTTGGGTGATACCCAGTCTCTCCTTAACCTCTTTTGCACTGTAGTACGGACCAGAAAACTTCATACGCGGCATACAATGGCCTCACATCTATGGTTAATCTCTTCGGATTATACAGTAATGGCTTGAGACTTGCAATCTTCTCAACGTTGCTATCTTTATCTCTTTTCTTCTTTAGGATGCAGGGCTGTTGCAAAGAAGCCATACAAATTGTCAAGCCCCTATGACCACCAGTTTGGCCGACGAAGGGGTGTGCAGGTGCTGTGCTTCAACCGCCGGCGGTTGAAGCACAGCACCTGCACACCCCTTCGTCGGATCGTACATCTCCTCGGTTCTCAACAAGCGATAGGCAACCGTAAGCATCTTGCGCATGACCGCCATCATAGCCTCACGCCCTTTCATGCCTCGTGCAACCAGACGATGGTAATATGCACCAAAGGCGGAGTCTTTCAGCCGAATACAGCGGACTACCGCCATGTACAAGATGCGGCGAAGTCGTCCACTGCCGCGCTTGGAAAGTTTGGCCTGTCCTTTCCACTTTCCACTCTCTTTCACCTCGATGTCCAGCCCTGCATAGGCGACCACTTGATCAGCACGGTGAAATCGCTTGACATCACCGAGTTCGGCTCGCAGAACAGCAACTGTCTTGTGTCCAAATTCAGGCACACTTTGCAATCCTTTCGCTTCTTTGTCACTGGCCAGAAGGGTATCGATCTCCCCTTCCAATTGAGCCAGATTGACTTGTGTGTGTTCCAATTGGTCACAGAGAAGCTTGAGGCTGGTGGACCGAGCAGAGGAAGCCAAACCACTGCTTGTCGATTGTTGCGCGAGCGTCACCAACTGCTGAGCGGTTTTCATCCCATAGTTTCGAGGAGCCAGTTCATGCAGTTTGTTAGCAATCGTCTCGACCCCAGCTGCTGTGAATGCTTGAGCACCTGGGGAGAGTTTGAGCAAAGCGAGAGCAGTAGCTCTGCAGGGAGAGGCTTTGACCTGCGTAAATTCGGGAAAGAGTACGGAGAGCAGGGATTGAATTTCGTTCTTGTAGCGTGCCACTTCATCACGAGAGACTGCGTGTGCAGGCGCGCCAACTCACGGTAGGTGGCAATGAGGTCATCGGGTACATAACCAGGACGAGCCTCTCCACTCAGTAAGACTCTGGCGATGGTGCTGGCATCCAACTTGTCTGTTTTTGCTCGTAACCCACGCTGTTGTGCAAATTGGTGAGTTTGTCGAGGATGTAGCAAGTATATCCGGTAGCCTCGGCTTTGCAGAAAGTGGGAGAGATTTTCTCGCGTCTCGTGAGGTGGCCTCGAGGCCAATCAAGATGTGATGAGCTGAAACTCCTAACGCCTCCAGTTTCTCGGTGAGGAACACAAACCCTGAAGCTGCATTGGCGAAAGCCGTTGGTTTGATGACAACGCGTTTGTCTGATTTAAGGGTACAAAAGCTACACGACTCACTCCCAATATCAATGCCGACCGCATAACGAGGGACCGCGGTCTCTCCAAGAGATGGAGAGGCTGATTGCTCCATAACGCACATCCAATCTGACCACGCTTGGTCAAGCAAACTCTACGAAGCTGCTATCAAACCACGGGAATGCCGCCCAACCAGGGCGAGCGTCAACTCATGCTGGATCGGCAGTCTTCCTTCTCATCCTCAGGGATAAGAAAGGTGCTGCAACAAGCCCAATTGCCGCTTGTGACCCTGGTGGACGGGGAACAGTCTTTGCAAGGTGGTCACTGTCTATTGCTAGCCAGGCCACAAAATCGGACGACGATTCTCCCGTTCGTTCCACCAGTGGAGCATCTTCCTTGCAATCAGCAAGTCTTCAGCTCACATCAATGAGTATATGAGTCGGGAATAAAACCAGGAGGGTGGGAATAAAAAAGAACCTTTCGCTGGTATGAATGGTTAAAACATGATCATTGTGTACGAACGAAAGGTCTCTCCATGAAAGATACAACAATCTCGGCTTCGCTTCATCTTCCCAACGAAGCCTTGCTCTTTGATTGAGATGCGCTCTATGCGTGCTTGCAAACCATCCCAGATCATCGTGATCGACGTGGTGTGCGCTATCCGAGGGCCGCGCCTGCTGATGATCGGAGTGCTTGCCAAGTTAGCCGGACAAGATAGCAGCCGAGGCATGGCTCATTGGGCCAAACTGCGAACACGTGAATTGAGTCAGCTCTTCCATCTCAAACGAGAGCGCATGCCGCACTCCAGTACGTGGAGTCGCATTCTCGGACAGGGTGTCGAGCCAAACGAGGTGGAACAGATCGTTGGGCGGTTTTTTGCCCAGGCCACCAAAGCCGCTCAGCGCAAGCGAGGCAGTATCCACCTGGCAATGGATGGCAAAACGCTACGGGGAACCATCCTTTGGGGGAAACGGACGGGGTGCATAGGCTTTCGGTTTACCTGCCCCAACAAGGCGTGGTGCTGGCGCAGATGAATGTCGGGCACAAGGGGAGGGAAATCACGTTTGCGCCCGCACTGTTGCGTCAGATAGATTTGCGCGGGGTGGTGGGAAGTTTCGATGCCATGTTTGATCGCCGTTCCCTCAGCTTGAAGATCGTGCAAGCGCATGGAGATTACCTCTGGACGGTCAAAGAAAATGAAAAGGGCTTTTATCACGATATTGAAGTCCTCTTCCAGCCCCATCGCAAGCGGGCTGGTACCTCGGCTCCGCCTAACGATTTCCGCTGCGCTCAGACGGTGGAGAAAGGACACGGGCGCATCGAAAAGCGAACGATCACCGTGAGTAGCATGTTGGCGGACTACAGTACCTGCCGGAACTGGCTCAGGTCTTCAAACTGGAAAGCCAGAGGACCGATGCGCTTGGTATCACCACAACGGAGGTCCGCTATGGGGTGACGAGCTTGCCGGCGTACTTGGCCGACCCCAAACGTTTACTGGCGCTGAGCAGAGGGCATTGGGGGATCGAAAACGGACTGCATTATCGACGGGATGCTACCATGCGAGAAGATCATGCGCAACTGCGCATGGGACATGCTCCTGAGATGCTCGCAGTACTCAACAACGCCGTGCTGGGATTGTTCGCGAGGCTCGGAGCAAGCCATGTCGCTCATGCTCGACGCGAATTCGCCTATCATTTTGATAAAGCCCTTGCCGCCCTGGGGGCTTAAAGGGGGGAACGACTTTGCAACAGCCCTGCTTTAGGATGCTTTTTCACTTGACATTCGTCCGGACTTCGTATATACTATAGTAAAGTTGTGTAAGTTGATAAATTTGGTAACTTTGTGTTTATACGATTGTTTGATGGAGCATGATGAAGCAGGAGGTACTGACAAACTCACCTTCCGTGGTAGACAACACGCTAGTGAGTGAGAACGTTCAGAATCATTGCTTCGGCAGCTTCTTTCTCTTGCTACATTGCGCTGTATACGGGTTATTATATCAAGCCAAAGCTCAAAGGAGGCGCAGCCGATGTTAGACCAACTCGACCAGGTGCAGGTCTCCACTCCTGCCTCTAGCTTTTCTTCTCTTTGCCCACCCTCATATACGATCGGCCCTGTTGACTCCATGCAGATCACGACCCTCCATGCCCATCTTTCGAACGGTGAGGAGTGCGCTCTCCTCGTCCCCGTTCATCTGCTACCCTCTATCCTCACTGACGCGCTGTTCAAGGAGGGCTATGAGTGGGGCTACCTCGAGGGGGAGTTTGATGAGGATTGGAGTGTTCCTCGCATCGTGAACTGGACGTATTACAGCCTCTCTAACGAATTGTGGGATCAGGAGGCCTGGGAGACCCTTGGCCCTCATGTTCCCACCTGGATTGTCGGGTGGCTGCTCGGTAGCCTGGCGCGGCTGGCGGAAACGGAGCGGATGCTGGCGCATCTGTGTTTCCTGCTCCCGTTCCTGTCGCTGGATGCCCCGTCCTGGCCCCCTTACGGCTTGTACCATGCGCACTTCCCTCATACCGAGGTGCTGCGTGCTTACCGCAGGCGCGTTCGTGGCTACCGGGAGCAAGGCAAAAGCTTTGCGGAGGCACAACGGTTAGCGTTGACCACATAAGCATTAAGAAGCGTAAAGCACCTTGCGGAAAGCAGAGGGCAACATAATGCAGTTAACTGAGCAACACGTGATTGATCGCAATGACCAGCGCTATGCCGTGATCGACGCAGCGGCCTTCAAGTCCAAGAACCTGTATAATGCGGCCCTCTATCTCATCCGGCAAGCATATATTTTCGAGGGGAGATATATAGGTAGCTATGAAATGGACAAACTCATGCAGGAGCATGAAGCATACAAAGCATTGCCTGCAAGAGTGGCTCAGAAAGTGCTGGACCAATTAGACAAGAACTGGAAAAGTTTCTTCGAAGCGCGTAAAAGTTACAGACAAGATCCGTCGAAGTTCACCGGACGCCCGAAGTTGCCGAAGTACAAGCACAAGACAGAAGGTCGGAACATCCTCGTCTATACCGAGCAGGCGATCAGTAAGAAGGGGCTGAAACAGGGTGTGATTCAACCCTCGATGCTACCCATCAGCATCAAAACCCAACACAAGGATATCGACCAAGTGCGCATCGTTCCCCGCAACGGCTATTATGTGGTTGAGGTGATTTACACCAAAGAACCCATTCAAGCGAACGTAGACTCGTCCTTCTGCGTGGGGATCGATCTGGGAGTCACGAATTTAGCGGCGATAGCATCAAACCGAGAGGGCTTTGTCCCTCGCCTGGTTAACGGTCGTCCAGTGAAGGCGTGGAACCAGTGGTACAATAAGCGCATGAAGGAACTCAAAAAGAAGCTTCCCAAAGAAGATCGAGAGCGTGTGACGAAGCAAATGGAACGCATCACCAACACACGCAACCGGCGCATTGACCACTACCTGCACACAGCCAGTAAGCGCATTGTAGACTTCCTGGTAGAAAACGGGATAGGAACCGTTCTTATTGGCAAGAACCCTTTGTGGAAACAAGAAAGCGGGATGAGCAGGCAAAACAATCAAAATTTTGTTTCCATTCCACATGCACGGTTCATTGACATGCTCACGTACAAGGCGGCACTCGTTGGTATCCAGGTGGAAATCCGAGAAGAGAGCTATACCAGCAAAGCCAGCTTCCTGGACCTTGATCCTATCCCTACCTACACACCCCACGATGAGGAAGAGCACATCTTTAGTGGAAAACGGATTGGACGGAGAAACCGCCTATACCGCACAAAAGATGGACGCAAGATCTGTGCCGACATCAACGGCGCATACAACATTGTGCGCAAAAGTAGACCTGATGCCTTCTCGGAGGCAAAGGGTGTAGCGGGCTATGTAGTTCACCCCGTACGGCTTGCCGTATAAACTGAACTATGATTACCTCAGTGGACGCTATGGCGTTCGTTTTGATGAAGAACAGGAACACTAGTGAGAGACTACGCCCGACACAAAAAAGGCTAGCATAATCATACAGCTAATAATAAAAGCTACAAGCAATCGAAGGGCTATGCCGGAAAAAAGCCTCGAGAAGCGCCGGCTGCCCCTTGTTGCGGACATCTGCGCATCGATTCTATTCGTCGCCATAATACATACTCCATAATTCTATTGTACTTATTATCCAGATGTTCGCTCTATCCACCTCACCTACTATGTTAAACGGCTCTTGTCACAGATGTTAACCCAATGGCGCAATTTGGGGAGCAATGGGAGATTACCTCTTTCTTTTTGATCGACACTCCTCACACTCACAGTTCGCCCGTAATTTCTCATATGTATAGATACCAGTTTTATGGCCATCCTCCCAGATCGGCGTGAGACCATAACGTCCAACCGGTTGAATATCTACCAGCGTCGTCTCCTCAGTATTCAGGCTCTGTTTACTCTGTAGCATCCCTGGCTGGCCACCTTCACCAGCGCACCAGGCACAGGGGCATGCCCAGCGTAGCGCCTCCCAACCATGGATACTTTCATGTTCATCACTCCAGCTTAGTATGAGCTGGCGATTCTCTTCGTCCAATAAAAACGAGGTAGGAACAGGATGATTATATTGACTCATAAGAGTAAATTCCTCTCTTGTATAATAAATTTTTATAATGAAATCTCTTGACACACCTTATTATATGCCTTTGTATGAACGCAGTCTATGGTATCCTTCTTGAACTCCACTTTCATCTATCCTTAAAATATCTCATCTGCGAATCTCGTTACCTCGATGCCCAAATCACGTTCTAGCATGTAGATGATAGTAGACAGATCTCATCTGGACATTACAGTATCAACCCTTTTGATATCATATAGAAGTATTGTAGAAGTATTGCAGGGAGTAACGGAAGATGGCCCAATTGCAATTGATCCTCCTCGTGGGAATAACCAGCCTCTTAGCAGCCCTGATAGGGGCGCTGATTACCTTAAAGTTACAACGCAACTACGTAAAAAGGACGCGAGTGCACCTGCAAGGCTGGGAGAATGCTCAGGAAAGCCACCAACGTACCTGGGAAATGCAGCAAGAGAAAAACGCCGCAGAACTGAAGAAAGAGTTCACCCGGCAGTTGGAACAGGTTCAACAGGATTGGGAAGAGTGGAAGGTCAGAGACAGGAAGCGCATCGAGACATTAGCCAGACAGTATGAAGAGTCAGAAATCCAGCTGCATGTGAAACGCGAATTAGCGCGTTTACCTCTCGTTGAAGATGCACCTCTGATTCTGGATGCCAGGCATCTACATCGACACAGCTTCCCTGGCTGGCAACCCCCAACACTCCAGGGAGCCAATCTCTCTGACTATGATTTCTCCCATCGCTTCCTTGGACAGGCAGACCTGCGCAATGCGCAACTCAAAAGGGCAAATTTCTATATGGCAGACCTCTCAGGTGCTTGTATGGCCGGGGCTAATTTATCCGGCGCATATCTCGCTGGCGCGAACCTTTCGGGTACGGACCTGCGGGACGCGACGTTGACCGGTGCCAATCTACTGGTAACCGATCTCCAGGGAGCCGTGCTGATTGGCGCGAACCTGCTTGGAGTGCGCAACCTCACAGCGCAACAACTCGATACAACCATTTATGATGCAACCACACAGCTAGATGTTGAGGAAGAGGGCACAGATCCTCGTCTGCACAGCATCCAGCCTGTTGTGCCATCACCCTCCTCAACGCCAGAGGTCGCGGAACAACCACCTTTTGTGCCAACAGAAAATCCTGCCCCGGTCGACAACACTTCTTTCGCCGCATCACAAGAGGTGGAACTTCCAACAGTGACACCCGTTATGGAGTCACCCATTATCATGCAGGCGGAACCTGAACTTTCGTCGCCACCACCATCAAGTGATCTCCCGCTCGGCCCAGAGGTGGCAGATCTTCAATTAAATACACCTACTGATGGTTTTGATACAACCACTCCCAGGCCAGAATATAACGGCACTGGACGAGCAAAGGCAAGTTAACCAGTTCAGCCACACCTGAACCGGTGTCGGTAACACGCCATATATGTAGCCCTTCGTCGAGAGCGCATAGAGTGCCCTGCCACTACCAGGCGCCGCTTCAATAGGAAGACAAAGGCGACCTCCTTTCTTTAGTACTTTGTGCTATACTACAGCATCGGGTTGGGTAAGGAAGAACTCCTGAGAAGAAAAAAGAACTCCTAAGGAGAGAACGATATGACCAGCGAACAGCATTTACCCCTAGCAGATAAAGTCGCCTTAATCACGGGCAGCAGCCAGGGTATTGGCCTGGCAACTGCACAACGTCTTGCAAGGAATGGGGCCGATATCGTCATTAACTATCGTAGTAATGTCACGGGTGCCGAGTCCGCTAAAGCCACTATCGAAGAATTAGGAAGGCGTTGCCTTGCCATAAAGGCCGACGTCAGCCAGGAAGAGGATGTTGCTCGGCTCTTCGCGGAAGCAAATCAATCTCTTGGCGCCATCACCATTCTTGTTAACAACGCGGGAACCACGCGTGACAAACTTATCCTACAGATGACACTTGCCGACTTTGAGCACGTGATCGATAATAACTTGCGCTCAGCATTCCTCTGCACGAGAGCCGCTCTTCGCGGAATGATGAAGGCACGCTGGGGACGTATCGTCAATGTCTCATCTGTCGCGGGCCTGCTAGGTTCGGCAGGCCAAGCAAACTATGGAGCATCGAAAGCGGCCATCATTGCACTAACCCTGAGTACGGCACGCGAAATGGCCAGTCGTAATATTACCGCCAATGCTATCGCCCCAGGCTTCATACCAACAGAACTGACCTCTGCACTGACAGAGCAACAACGCGATTTCATCCTTAGCTCCACACCGCTAGGCCGTTATGGTAGCGCTGAAGAGGTAGCGGCAGCTATCAGTTTCTTTTGTTCCCCAGAAACAGGCTACATAACGGGACAGGTCCTCTGTGTCGATGGCGGCATGGCTATCCATATCTAAAAATTACACGGCAAAGAGGTGAAACAAAATGGGTAATTCTTGTCTCTAAAACGGTAATCTAACTTACCTAAAAGGAGGTATGCATCGATGGGATTGACGGAAACAGAGGAAACCAACAAATTCACATTCGAGGCATTTGCAGCACACCCTTTTTACACAGAGGTCAATCGTACCCTCGTACAGCAAGCCCTTGCCCACCTCTCATCCCGATCTGCTGAAAATCCAATCACAATTGTAGACATGGCCTGTGGAACAGGAGCTGTCACACGGCTGATCGCGGAGGAAATGGCACACCAGGGAAGGCAGATACACCTTATCGGTGTAGATCCATCCGCAGAGGCCCTGCGGCGCGCTCAGAAAGGCATGGAAGGCATGTGCGTGAAAGCAGAATTCATCCAGGGAGATGCGGATGACCTTCCCAGCATCGTCCACAATGTAGACATGGCCTTCTTTTGCAATGCCATTCACCTCGTTCCCGACAAACACTCGGCATTTCAACACATAGCGTCCATACTTGTTTCTGGTGGCATCTTTGCTTGTAACAGCGCTTTCTATGAGGGCACCTATGTCCTGGGCACCGAACGATTTTATCGACTATGGACACGGCGGGCAGTTAGCTGGTTACGTAAAGAACATCCAGATGTACACTTGTCACGCGAAGCGAAGGCGGTAGCTATGCAATGGCTGACACCAGAAGAATATGTTGCTTCGCTCAAGGAAACCGGTTTCAATCAGGTCGAAACGACGAACCAGGATGTTCTTATCTCGTTAGATGCCTGGAGAGACCTGGGTCAATACTGGCTCTTCATCGAGGGTGCTCTACCGGGAGTTCCCCTGGCTCAAGGAGCTTCAGCGCTCGAAAACGCCGTTTACCAGGCAGGGCAGGAATTGGGTCTGACAGAAGTAGCGCGCACCTGGTTACAAATCATTGCAACAAAGGCATAAGAACACCAGCACCCTCCTTATGTGCTACAATAAATACACAAGGGCCTCTGTTGAGAGATACCATGAAGCAATCATGATCAATCAAGTTTCATAGGAGTCAATGTGCATGCAATGGGCTGTCGCTATAGCTGCATTTCTCGCCTCAGCCGTTGAATTTGTCGAAGCATTCACCATTGTTCTTGTAGTTGGAGTAACCATTAACTGGCGTAGCGCGTTAGTAGGCGCTTTTGCAGCTGCTGCTACCCTTGCTGTTATTGTTGCCACCCTTGGAGTGGCGCTGGTTCAATATGTACCTATCGACGTTTTACGCCTCGTTGTTGGGATCGTTCTCATACTTTTCGGCCTGAAATGGCTCAAAAAGGCCATCCTTCGTTATAGTGGACTCAAGGCCATCCACGATGAAGAAGCAATATTTGAAGAGACACGGGCCGAGTTGCGCGCACGGGGCGAAATGATTGCTCCCCGCTTTGAACCTTTCGCCATAATTCTCTCCTACAAATCCGTCCTGCTTGAAGGACTTGAAGTCGCTTTCATCGTGATCACCTTCGGCAGCAGCTCGGCAACGAACGCATGTAACAATGTCTGTGGCATTAACTCGGCGGCCATAGGGGCAGCTGTTGCCGGCTTATTGGTGATCATTGCCGGGGCGGTAATACGCGCGCCGTTGACGAAAGTTCCAGAAAATACACTGAAGTTCGTGGTGGGTATCATGCTGACCTCATTTGGTACCTTCTGGGCGGGTGAAGGATTCCTTGTGAGCTGGCCTGGCGCAGATGCTTTCATCCTCGTCCTGGTAATCATCTACCTGCTGGCCTCTTTCCTACTGGTTACATACCTCAAGTCATACAAAAAGCGCCGCCTGGCCTTGTCTGAACCAGGCACTACCTCACCGGTTTCGGCAGAAAAGCACGAGGAGGTGCATCCATGAAAGTAATCAAAGCCATCTACAACTTTCTTGTTGGAGATATGATCATCTTGGTTGGCATTCTTCTCGTCGTGCTTCTGCTGGCTTTAAATGCTAATGTCGCGGCCTTGTCACCGCTTCGAGTAATATCAGGCCCCATTCTCATTATTGCAGTACTCGGCGTGCTCACCGCTACCCTCTTACGCGAGGCAAGAGCGCAAAAGTAGAATCTATTCTTCGAATTTCATGCTTATTCACCTTTCTCTCCAAAGAGGTGGAGAAGCCTGTTGAACCAGGGATGTGCTGCTTCATCAATTGTTCTCTAAGTGGTGAGCAGGCCGATCCCGAGCGAAACGACCCCGAGAGCGAGCGACGCCACGCCTATATAAAGCAGTACAATGAACTGGTTCGGCTTGGTGATACCTTTCCCAGCCGCGGATAGGAAGAAGCCTGCGGGCATCAGGATCGCTGCAGCCCAGATGCCGTCGCGCGCGAGGAAGGCCAGCAGACCGCTCATCTGCGCGGCGTCGGCGAGGATCTGGCCCACCAGCGCCAGGATCACCAGCACACCGGCATGCGCGTGCCCAGCCCGGAAGAACGCCTGTTGAAACGGCGTTGCAGGCTGGCGACCCCGCACGACCCGCAGCATGAACCACCCGCCGTATTCGATGGCGACGATGGTCAACAACAGCACCCCCGCAGTGCTCCGGGAATTGGATGAGAGCAAGAGTATCGTATGCATGGAAACCTCCGTGTACAGTGAGATTCCTGGAGGAACCCTACCATCTTGAACGAGTATATCTAAATGAACGACGTATATTTATGATCCAAAAAAGAGACTTACCCTTTGGAAAACGCTTTTTCCACGACCGTAAACAACAGGTCATCTTTATTGCGAAAAGAGAGATAGAGGGTTGCGTCAGAGTAGCCAATTTCCTGGGCTAAGCGTCTCATAGAGAAGCGATCATAGCCTTGTTCCAGGAACAAAGCACCCGCCGCCTTGAGAATCGTTTGCTGGAGCTCCTCCTTCTCCTGTTCGCATCGATGACGACTGGCTGTCCGTATACACTCACTTCTGGTCGCTGTGTTTCTGTTCAAGCTTTCTCCTTCATAAAATAACGCCGTTAACAACATAACATGCGTTACTTTGACTGTCAAGGGGAGAGACGGACATCTTGGAGTGAACCCAAGTAACCAGACCGCACATCGAGTCAAAAATGTGGGAGACTTGTCAAAGAGGAGACCGAAGGAGAAAAGCGATGAGCGGAAGAGTTCACAACAGAGAATTGAAGATGACCATCGTGCGCCAGAAGGCCTCGTGGAGAAAAACGCCCGGCTCAGATTTGCTGTGAGCATAATCTGGCTTGAAGTCGGGTTTCACGCTGGAGAAACGAGTACGATCAGCGTGGAGAGGAGGCATTTCTGCCTCCATCGACTTCTCAAGCCCCATCAGCAGAAGCAAAGATTGCCGAACTGGAGCGCTTTTGTGGACAACTGGCACGGGAGAATGCGAGGCTCGAAAAAAGCGTTGGGCAAGCTCCCGCAAGAACCGGCGGCATGCGGTAATTGAGCAGGCATGTCAGGAGAAGCAGCCCCTTTCTCTCCGTCATCTCTGCAAGCTGGGGACGCATCAATCGAGCCTGGTATGATGCCAGGAAACACGCCACAGAAGAGCTATCCAAGCGGGCTGAAGAGGTGGCATGGCGTGATGCCATTGAAGGGATCATTCTGGAGTTTGCTGGCTCTGGCTATCGGCGAGTGACCCATGCCTTCCAGCGAGATGGATGGAAGGTGAACCATAAACATGTGCGACGGATTATGCGTGAAGAGTCCTTGTTATGTCAGCTCAAACGGCATTTCGTCCACACGACCGATTCGCGTCATCCCTATCCAGTCTCTTCCAATCTGGTCAAGGGCACCACGCCTGAGGCCCCGGATGTGATCTGGGTGGCCGATCTCACCTACATTCGCGAGGCTCCGCGAGTTTGTCTACCTGGCAACGATCCTAGATGCCTACTCGCGCCGATGTGTCGGATGGAATTTGTCCACGCGCATTGAGACGAATTTGGCTCTGGGTGCATTGGAAGAAGCTCTGGCTACACGAGAGGTGAAACCAGGACTCCTTCACCATTCGGATCGGGGAGTGCAATATGCCAGTTACGCGTATACGGATCGATTGCTGAGTGTGGGCATGCAGATCAGTATGTCAGCCAAAGGCCATGCGAGCGCCTTCGCCAAGGCTGAGAGCTTCTTTAAAAACGTTAAAACAAGAGGAGGTGTATCTCAAAGCGTACCAGACCTTTGAGGAGGCATCCACCACTATTGGCCAATTCATCGAGGATGTTTACAACACCAAGCGCTTCCATTCCAGTCTTGGCTCTGTGCCTCTTCTCGAATTTGAAACTGCCTCTTATCAAGGATTACAGCGTTGACTTGGGTCGTGGTCTGGTTATAAGGGGTCACTCCATGTCCTGCTCGTATCTTCCCTCTCCTTTCCCTGCTTGGCTATCCCCTTCGCAAAAAAATGACGCCCACCCAAAACGCCAGGGTCTGTGAATTCTTGCTAAGAGCCGAAGGCACCTAAATCTGCTAAGATAGAACTTCCCAGTTTGATCTTAGAAGAAAAAGGAGCCCCTGATGGTGCATTCTACCGCACTCTCTCTCACATTAGCTGGCTTGCCCAAGGAGCAACACGCCTCTCGGCTTTCGGAGGCCCACCTGCTCAGCTTGTATGAAGCCTTTGCTGCCGTGCCTGACCCTCGTTCCCACCATGGACAACGCTATGACCTCCCCTACCTGCTCACCTGCCTGGTGGCAGCCTTACTCTGCAACTGCGACTCGTCGGAAGCGGTAGGGCAATGGTGTCGTGACCACCAGCTTCTGCTGTGTCGGCTCTTTGGGCCACGCGACTTTTACACACCCACTGGTTCGCTCTATCGCCGCCTCCTGCCTCGCTTGAGCGTGGATCATATCGAGTTCGTGCTTGCCACTTGGGTCAACACCAGCCGTCCTCGTGATGACGAAGAAGCGGTGGCTCTGGACGGCAAGACGGTGCGTGGGGCGGCCACCGACAAGCAGAAAGATCCCCACCTGCTGTCGTTCTGTACCCATCAGAGTCAGGAAACGCTGCTGCAGGGGCGCGTTCCCGCCAAAACCAATGAGATTCCCGTTGCCAAAATGCTCTTGCCCAGCTTACCGCTGTGCCCTCGCGTCTACACGGCTGACGCCCTGCATACCCACGCTGCCTTCATGGAGGTGGTGCGTGTCTGCTCTGGCTGCTCGGTGCTGACCGTCAAGGCCAATCAACCCTTTCTCTATGCCGATCTGGCCACCTACTTTCAACGATTCTGGGACCCTCATCGCTCCCTTTGAGCGCGACTGCACCATCGATCGGCGGCGGGGGCGGGTCGAGACCCGAACCATTGAGGTCAGCTGTGGCATGAACAACTATCTGGCTCCCACCTGGCCACTGGTCCGTCAAGTGGCTCACTTGACGCGCACGGTGACGGTGCGCAAGACCGGCAAGACGACCCAGGAAGTGGTCTACCTCATCACCGACCTCACCCAGATCCAGGCCAGTCCTCGGCGTCTGCTCGATCTGACGCGCGGGCATTGGAGCATCGAAAATGGACTGCATTATGTGCGTGATGTCTCCTTCGGAGAAGATCGCTCCCGCTTGCGCACTGGCTCGGCCCCTCAGATCATGGCTGCGCTGCGCAATCTGGCCATCACTCTCATTCATCGCAGCGGGTCCTCTCAGATTGCTGCTTCTCGACGTCACTTCGCCGCTCATCCTCGTGAAGCGGTCACTCTCCTCCTCCAAAGGAGGTCTGCCCAGCAATAATTCACAGACCCTGGCTACCACGTTCAACATAGTTGACGTTAGTTTAACAAACTGCTAAGATGGGTCACAAAAAGTGCTTTTAGAGCTATTTTAGCAGTAAGGCTAACAATATGCAAGAACAATCAGAGACATGGCGAAGTTTGCTGAAAACAATCATCAGCGACCCTCACGAAAAGCAGCGCTTGTCAGAAGAATTGGGCATCAAACCAATCACCTTGAGTCGTTGGGCGAGCAGCGAATCAGATCCACGCCCACAAAACCTGCGCCACCTTCTCTCCGCTATTCCCCAACAACGCGAACAGATGCTGGAGTTGATCAGGGAAGAGACAGGCTTTGAGGAATTCACCAATGCAGGTTACGACGACTCATCGATTGATATCCCGTCCGCGTTCTATAATCGCGTCTTTACCGCCAGGGCTTCAACCGTCGAGAGCATGCGGTTTTGGTCGCTCAGTAATCTTATTTTGCAGCAAGCCATCAGCCAGCTGGATCCTGACCGCCTGGGCATAGCGCTCAACGTGGTACGCTGTATGACACCTTCCCCAATCGACCACAAAGTACATAGTCTGCGTGAAAGTGTTGGGTTTGGCACACATCCCTGGAGCGGAGACCTCGAACAAAGGGCCATGTTTCTCGGTGCAGAATCACTATGCGGTTACGTTACCACCCTCTGTCGCCCCGCCGCAAATCAAAACGTTGATGATAAACAAAATCTCACTCCTGCCCATAGGGTAGAACACGAGAAAAGTGCGGCCGTGTACCCCATCCTGTTTGCAGGGCGCATAGCCGGCTGTTTACTGGTCTCCAGCACACAATATAATTATTTCATCTCGCAATCTCGCCTGGATCTGATCGAAGACTACGCAAATTTGATAGCTCTATCATTTGAACCTGAGGAATTTTATGAACCGCAGGATATCGAACTGCGCGTAATGCCAGACCAGGAAGAGCAGAAGAAACATTTTGCAGACTTTCGCCAGCGCGTGGCCAATACCATGATTGAGGGAGCAAGAAACAAGCGCCCGGTAAACAACCTGCAGGCAGAACAGATTGTCTGGCAACAACTTGAAGAAGAACTCCTACAACAAGCGACACTGCGCAGATAACTGCTATGTTCGACGACTTTACTCAATCTATAAATCAATATTGGACGCAGACGAGTATTGGAGGCGGTAAGCTTCGCATCGTTGATTCTGCATTGCGCATGGAGTTTCCTTCAGCCCAAAGCGAACAATATGTCGACGCGCAGATCGATGACTATTCAAGATTGGCACGTTCGGCTTTTCCATGGAGACCTCCCTTGCGCATGGAGGTTCGTGCGCGCTCTTCGTTACCGGCTGCAGTCGCGAACAGCACAGTTGAGATCGCGCGCATATTGCGCGGCACAGCCGGTTTTGGGTTCTGGAACTACCCGTTTTCATTACGCGGAGACATCCTTATGTTGCCAGAATCCATTTGGTTTTTCTACGCCTCGCCTCCATCGAATATGGCGCTTGTGCCGGATGTACCCGGCTGGGGGTGGAAGGCACAGGTTGTGCACAGTATGCGTTTCTCCGCATTACCAGCTACTATCCCCACAGCACTCACGGTCGCATGGGCGAGGATGACAGGCACAACACAACCGGCGGCGCGGTGGGTGCAAAAACTGAGCGGAGCGCATGAAGCATTGCTTCCCGTCGAGATGGATTCCTGGCATACCTATTCACTGGAATGGCACTACACCCGAGCTCGTTTCTGGGTCGATGACATCCTGGTACTCATTGTCCCGGAACCGCCGACCCGGCCACTAGGGTTCGTCGCATGGCTCGATAACCAGTACGCTGTCGCAACGCCACGAGGCACGATCCGTTTTGGCTTTGTAGCCAGCGGGCCACAATGGTTTGAAATAGACTCAGTCAGAATCGAACATTTCTGATGATTGATCGCCTCGAGGTACCAGCGCCAGGAGGAAAGAGATTCTCCTCCTGACGCTACTCGTTTACCTACTTTTCAGCAAGGGGCAGCACCTCGTCGATGATGCCGTACTCTAATGCTTCTTTGGCGCTCATAAAGAAATCCCGCTCGGTATCTCGCTTGATGCGTTCAAGAGGTTGGTCCGTGTGATGCTGAATGATCTCATTGAGCACATCGCGCGTATGCAGAATCTCTCGAGCCTGGATATCGATATCGGTGGCCTGTCCCCCAATGCCACCTTGAATCAGCGGTTGATGCATATGGATTCGGGCATGGGGGAGAGACCGTCTCAAACCTCGATCACCTGCCATCAGCAGGATAGTACCAAAGCTTGCGGCCATGCCGACACAGGTTGTTGAGACCGGGCAGGGTAGAATACGCATCGTATCGTAAATGGCTAAACCTGCAGTCACTGAGCCACCTGGCGAATTGATATAGACGTTGATTTCTCGCTTTCCATCCTCCGCCGACAGGAACAACAACTGCGCAACGACAAGGTTTGCCAGCGTTTCCTCGATCTGGCCGTTGACCAGAATGATCCGCTCTTTTAACAGCCGGGAAAAAATGTCATAGGCGCGTTCGCCACGACCTGTAGTCTCGATGACGGTAGGAACTAACAAACTGGATGACATGGCTTCTCTCCTTACGCCTTTTTCTGGCGAACAAAGTAATAATGGACGAATGTACTCCCATGAGATGTTCGTTGATCCAGCACGCTCGTGAGCAACCAGCCTTGATCGCCTAACTCATTCAGCGCTACAACGTCAGGCAAATCCATTTCCCGTGTATCGACAGTCAGCACCTTGTATTCCCAATTAGAGGGAATATCCGGTACATTTTCATACACCATTGGCAATGGTAACATAGGACGAACATCCTGTTGTCCAAACATAATGTTGTTATATGATAGTGATAGAGACATACAACTTTCTCCTTTGCTTTACAAATCATCTTCCTACTTGAATATAACATGCTCATGGTTTATACTGAAAGAGAGAAACTATGCTATTAGCATGTACACAAAGAAATCTATGCCATGAGCATAGGAAGGAATACTAATTATGACCGATCTGCAGGAAATTATTGGAAGAGTCATTCGCAGAGAACGGCAGGAACGTCACCTCACAATCAAAGAGCTCGGTGACAAGGCAGGTCTTTCGGAAATCTATGTCGGCGAAATCGAGCGCGGACAGAAATATCCTTCCGCCAAAGTACTCGAGAGCATGGCTAATGCCTTAGATTTAGACATAGCTGACCTCTTAGAATTGATGGCGGAGGAGATTCGCTACGAGCGTGAGCCACATACAACCAATGCCATTGGCTTTACGCTTCCCGTGACGCCTGGCCAGCCACGCCGTCTGGTCATTAAAAAAATGGTCAACATGCTCGACGAGGGAGATGTGGAGAGCGTAGCAGATTTCAGCGCTTTTTTGCTCTCCAAACATTTTACGCCGCGCTGACAACTACATGGCCTGCCGTCGGTCTTAGTACCCGGTGGCAGGCCATGGTTCTTTTCATCAAACCTCCGCCTGCGGATACCCTGGCATTCATGCCGGGGAGGAAGCAGGCGTTCCTTATTGCGGGGGGAGGGAACCAGCCCTGACTGCCTGAACGACCGCATATTCGTAGCCGTCGCCACGCTGGAGCAACGTACAGCAGCGTGCTGGGATGGAGTCGACCCCATTGATACGAAAGAACCCGCTTTTCCTGACCGCGACTCGTCCTTTGTGCCTCCCCCGGGCTTTGTACGGTGGGGGAACCACCGCCAGCACCAGATCCCCTGTTTGCAACCCGTTCACCTGTTTCTGCCGCATGAGATAGCCGCGCGGAAAGGCGTGTCTGGTAAAGAGCGTCCGGCAATACTGCCCACACCCGCTGGCAGTGATATGCAACGTGTGCAGGGCACCGGCATGCACCCCGGCGAGCTCACCCACGCAGAGCGCATCCAGAGCATGCGTCTTGTGGATACCAAGTCGATCCCGATTCCAGCGTGTTCGCCCGCCACTCCAGGTGCCTATCGGCAAGCTGAGCGCTCCAAGGGCCCGCACCAGAGCATAGCGCGTCGCATTGACCGCGGCAGCATCCTTGAGCGGGGTTTTCGCCTGCGCCTCCACTTCCGGGTGGCCGAATTCCGCCGCCGTCTGATTCCCCTTGGCCACGTTGCAGTCGTGACAGGAGAGCACTAAATTGCTCGCTCGATTGGACCCTCCTCGGCTGCGCGGGACCTGGTGATCGAGCTCGAAAGGAACATCCCTCACGTGACAGTAGGCGCACTGATGCTGGAATTTCTCTAAGAGATAGGCGCGCAGCTCCCACCCGGCTAACTCCCCTCTCTGATACTCGACCCCAGCGATTTCCGGGTTCTGCATGAGGTGCGGGTCAAATTTGACACGTTCCACCTCCAAGCGGGTGATGGGCGTCCACCGGCCATAGCGACGCGCCCAGCTCAGCAGATTGCCAATCCGCGAGCGCAGCGATGGGGGCAACCATCCCTTGGGGCGTCTGCGATTCGCAAAGCGTGGTGGACGGTAGCGCAGGTGAGCACTCCTGCGACGGCGGCGGGCACGTGCTCTGGTGCCCATCGCTGCATGCACCTCCTCGCCCCGGTGGCGTACCTCCGCGAGGTGGACAGCGTGATGGACCTGGCCCTGCGGGGGTGCTTCCACCCGCACCACGGCCATCCCGCTCGTTCTGGCCCCCGGGTCGATCTTCAAAACAAGAGGCTGCATCACCGACTCCTCCACCCGGCGATCTTTGAGGCGAATGACAAAAGGGTAGCGCCGATGCACCACTGCTCGTCCACGCGAGAGCAACAGTCGGGCTTTCTTTGGCGTACACGGCATCAGTGGTTTCTTGTGTTTGTCCAGGACAAAGACCATGCTTCGTTTCCCCTGATCTAGTCCCTTTACAGGGCTGTGTAACGTGTCTGGGACGGCTTTCTCAGACATCTCCCCTCGCCAAGGTTGGATCGGCTTGTTCGGCTCTGCGCACCGCCCGGACTCCTGACGGGCTTTTAACGCAAGAGCGGCAGAGCGGCACACTGAGGAAGCATGTGCCGGTGCCATGACCTATCCAACGGAGCACCCGCATCTGGTGGCCTGTACCATTGGGTGCTGAGGCTGGACACGACGAGCCTGCTTGCGCAAGCTCATCCCCTGGAAAGGGGTGGAGTTCGTGACACCGTATTAAGCATAACCTGAAACTCCCTACGGCTCAAGCCGAGGGGTTCTTCCAGTCGTTCGAACTCTCGCCATCCTGCGATGGAGCATGACCGCGAGAAGAGAGCGGAGTTCCTGCCCTAGGGTGTTTATCACACCTTACGGGTTCCTGTCGTATGTATCTCTTCTCACACACCAGGATAAAACTGGAAATGCCCAACCCACCACGCCCTTTCAGCAACGCCGCTTTCATCCCCATGCTTCAAATACAGAGGCTTGAAGCTCCGGAGGTTTGTTAGAACAGGCGGAAGCGTCGTCGTGGGCGGCGCGCATATGTGCCACGACGGTAATAGCGGCGCGAATAGTAAGGTCGAACGCGATGATAGGCATAGCCACTCCATATAGCAGCCATAATCGCCGCTACAATGATGGAACTGATCAGCGGTACCCCATACCATATAGGTTCTCCGGGGATGTGAAAGTGCAGGATGCCGACGATCAATATGATGGCCAGGAGACCCAGTACAATGGCGCCAATGATTCCGCCAGGCGCCCTGCGATGAGCAATCAATTCACCAATAAAACCAACAATTGCAGCAATGAACAGCCAGATGATCAATGTTGTCAATGATATTGTCATACCTTTTTCCTCCTTAATGAGGTCTCTCATGAGATCTCGCTACATTTAACACGTATAGCACGAGCATGTAATATTCAAAATCACGGCATTTTCACGATAAAACCAGATTACTTATCATAATCCAATAATTCGTGCCAGAGCAGCAAAAAATCGGCTTCTGTAACCCTTGTAGGCGATCATTTCAAGTCGACATAGTCTGGTAAAACCATGTTAATCTTATGATGCTTGAGCAGCCTTCCCCGTTATTTTCTTCGCTCTATATCTCTCAAACCATGTCAGGGTCAAACGATACAGGAAGATGAACACAAACAGGTAAAGTGCCCCTTCGAGGTAACCTCCTAATACGTCTGTCAGCCAGTGATCCCCTTCCAATACACGAGAGTAGCCAATAGCGACTATGTCATAGACAGCATAGAGCTGGAATGGTAGCAACAGCCAGTGATAACGCCACTCTCGCACAGGCTTGGTAAAGCTCAGATAGAGCAAAAAGCCGTAATAGGCCACATCATGCTCGGTATGGCCGGAAGGATATGTTGGGAACGGCACAAGAGGTGTGTAGAGATGGAAATGGTAAACTCTTGGATCTGGACGGGGGCGCCCAACAATGTCGTCAAAAAGTACATTGAGTCCCGCAGATGTCATTACCGTCAATATGAGAAAGATCCCCGAGATGAACCAGAGAGCGGCGGGTAACTTACGCAACCACCTCACCAATCCTACCACTATCATGCCAACAGACCAGGCAATTATCGCTATTGTTGAAGGAATGGGATCGTTAAGCACGCTAGGGAGTTTAAGGACTGCATCGAGCCACGGAAAGAGGTGTAAACCCTGAACGGTCTGCGTGGCCGCAATATCAATAGGAAAGGGCTGCGGATGAAAATGGATGATAATACAAGACACAATGAATACAATCATACCGATAGTCCAAAAAATAGCCTCAATACGATACCGTTTTCGCGCATCCTCTCGGTCCTCACCGCCAGCCGTTGTACGATCTGGTGGGGCCTGCAGACCCTGTCCCTTGGGATTAGTGTACATAAATTTCCTCATAAACAGCTAAACTGATTAATAACTATATGTAACACGCAATCCGTAGCTCTTCTGAATACAACTACTAATTGGTCCCCCGGCTTACAATGTAGCTCCAGGTGAAACGGCATGCCTCTCGACGACAGTAAAGATTCAAGGAGAGCGAAACCTGAATAGTTTTTGTGTTATGCATGTGATAGTATGAAAAGAGGATATATATTTAGCAGAGGAACAAACACGTTATGCCAGAAAATGACAGTGACCACATCTTTGGCTTTGACACCCTTTCAGTCCATGCAGGACAACGACCTGAACCAACTACCGGCGCTCGGGCAGTTCCCATCTATCAAACGACTTCTTTTGTCTTTGACGATACAGACCACGCAGCCCACCTCTTCGCTTTGCAGCGCTTCGGCAATATCTACACCCGTATCATGAACCCCACTACTGCCGCCTTTGAGGAGCGTATTGCCGCGCTGGAAGGCGGCACAGGAGCGGTTGCCACCGCCTCTGGCATGGCTGCACAGATGGCAACTATGATGACTCTCCTTCGTCCTGGAAATGATCTGATCTCTTCCAGCAGCCTCTACGGCGGCACGCATACACAATTCGACCTGACTCTCCGGACCTGGGGCATCAATACGATTTTCATCGACAGCACGGACCCCGAGAACTACCGCCGCGCTCTCACGCCGCGTACTCGTGCCTTTTACGGTGAAACCATCGGAAATCCACGTGGTGATGTGCTCGATATCTGTGCCGTCGCCGATATTGCCCACGAGACTGGCGTTCCGCTTGTCATAGATAACACCTTTGCCACACCCTACCTGTGCCGTCCTTTTGAACATGGTGCGGACATCATCGTGCATTCAGCGACCAAATTCATTGGCGGTCACGGCACCTCCATCGCGGGCGTCCTGGTAGAGTCGGGCAAGTTTCCCTGGGATAATGGGCACTTTCCACACATCATTGAACCCTCACCCGGTTATCACGGTGTACGCTTCTTCGAAACTTTTGGCGATTTTGCCTTCGCTATGAAAACCAGGGTTGAGACGGTGCGTGACACAGGCGGCTGTATTAGCCCATTCAATTCATTTCTCTTGTTACAAGGATTGGAGACGCTTTCACTGCGCATGGAACGCCATTGCCAGAATGCATTACGAGTTGCACAGTTCTTACAGGAACATCCTGCCGTCAGCTGGGTGCATTACCCTGGTCTACCCGACGACCCTTCGTACGCGCTTGCTCAACGCTATCTCCCACGCGGCGCCGGCTCCATCTTCACCTTTGGTGTCAGGGGTGGTTACGAAGCAGGCAAGAAAGTCATTAACAGCGTGCGCCTCTTCTCACATCTCGCCAACGTTGGCGATGCTCGCAGCCTGATCATTCATCCCGCCAGCACTACCCATCAACAGCTCTCGGAAGAGGATCAGTTGGCCGGAGGCGTCACTCCCGATCTTATCCGCCTCTCGATTGGCATTGAGAACGTTGAAGATATCCTGTGGGATTTAGACCGGGCTCTACAGAACAGCATGCATGTTCAATAATAGATTAACGATGAATGTCACTTTGCACGATATACCAGCCAAATTGAAGGATACTTAAGAATGACTCTATCACCACAAGCCCCCGATATGTACGACCGTCTGCAACTCCTGCAGCAATATCGACACGTTGCAATCGTTGGCATCTCTACTGATCCTTATCGCCCAAGTCACTTTGTCGCCATCTACTTACAGGCTGAGGGTTATGATATTACTCCCATCAACCCGCGCTACGCCGGGCAAACGCTGCTCGGCAAACGCGTTTACGCGTCATTGACAGAGGCCAAAGCGGCTGGTAAAGAAATTGAGATCGTCGATGTTTTTCGCCGCGCTGAAGATATTCCCCCGGTGGCCGACGAGGCCATTGCTATTGGCGCTAAAGTTCTCTGGCTACAACTGGGTATCCGCAACGACGAAGCTGCCCAACATGCGGAAGAAGCTGGTTTAACGGTCGTACAAGACCACTGCATAAAAATTGAACACGCTCGATTTTTTGGCGGGCTCCACACCGTAGGTTTGAATACGGGAGTAATTCTGGCAAGAAAATTAGAGAAGGCCGGATAGCCCCGCCGTCTCTCTCGTTCGCCCATTTATTATGTAAAGTGAATAATGGTGCCGCTAATCGTGCCCAGAAGTTAAATTTCCGCCGCTCGCTGTCGTGCATCCCTCAGCAAGGCCAGCGGCTTGATCAAAAAGCCCACGCAGGCGCCGTATTCATGCAGAATCACCGCGTTCTCACTGTTCATAAAGTATTTTCCATTCCCCACCACACATTCATTGATCACTAAAAGAACGCTGAAACAAGTTTCAGCCGGTATAGCATTCAGCACTTCTACCAGTGCCTGCAAGTCCGTTACATCTATCCTTTGAGGCATAGGAATAGAGTCATGTGGCAAAGTGTTCTCAGGGTAAATGTATAACTCGGCGTGCCCAATCGGTAGCATATTCATGAAATGCTTCCCTCCCTATTGCTAAGTATACTCTATGCACGTTCTAACCCTCGTTCAGGTTACAGTCGCAACATTGCTTATACAAGCGAGCTTCCCAGAGTGATTACTCTGGGCGCTCCATGGGAGGAAATCTCAGGCATAACGTCTATTCAATAGGCCACGGATAGCCTGCGGATTGGTAGATTGCCTCAATCGTCGCCAGGTTTTCGATCGACTCCTCCAGGCTCAAGTGGAGTTGATGACCGAATCGGATACATGCGGCAAAATGCTCTACTTCAAGCCGGAACTGATCAACTGGAGCAAATCGCTGGTGGATCGTCTGACCTTCTAATGTCAATATGACCATAGTCTCGATATGTCCCGGCGTATAAGGGAGCGGAATGGAAATCGTTCCAGTTTCCCCAATAATCTCAGCAATCTGGCGCGTCGGTAATTCAAAGCTGGAGTCGATAAGACCAAAGCGCCCATTATCAAAATCAAGAACAGCGCCGACGTAACGCTCTACTTCACCATCAGCAGGCGTATAAACTCGGGCTCCAACAGCCAGAGGAGCATACCCATAAACTGCACGACAGAAATTGACAGGATAACACCCCACGTCCATCAATGAGCCGCCAGCCAATGCCGCCTGCAGCCGGATATCATGAAGGCGCGATCCGATATTGAATGAGAACGAGGAGCGGATAAGCTTGACTGTCCCAATGCGGCCGGCGTCCACCTGCTCTAATGCCCATATCGTCTGTGGATGGAAACGATACATGAACGCCTCCATCAATAACATACCGGTTTCACGCGAGGCCTGCACCATTGTCAGGCCCTGTTCGGCGGTAACTGCTAGCGGCTTTTCACATAACACATGCTTGCCAGCTCGTAAAGCTTTGATAGTCCACTCCGCATGGAGACTGTTCGGCAAAGGAATGTAAAGCGCTTCTACCTCAGGATCACTGATGACGCTGTCATAGTCACCATAAATACGTACATCAGGTGCGAATGCAAATAATTCGCGCGCGCCCGGGATTGCGGCTCCCTACCGCTACCAATTTCCCGTTAGAAGACGCGTGGATGGCGGGAGCTACCCGCTTGACGCCAATATTAGCAGCACTGAGTACGCCCCAGCGCACAGGGGTATTCAGAACTATGTCGTTGGATTGCATATCACGTTCACCCTTTTCAACATCTGTATCTTGTACACACCTGGACTCTGCACCAGGCAATAAGACACCTTGTGGCATCATCTCGTATAGCCCTATTATATCCGTTTGAGAACTACGAATACCGCTAGTAGCTAAAACTTCGTTCTTAGAGAGTCGCAGGAGAGTGAAGAAACTTGCACCCGCTCTAAAAACGTGATTACAATAAACGTACTTACAATTTGTAAGTTACCTGAACAACTTCCTATTTCCTGAGAGAGGTTAGCGTTCGTGACACAAACTTCATACCCAGTACGCGTTGGCGTACAACTTCAACCACAGCATACTACTTATCAATCCTTCTCCGACGCGGTCCGTCGCGTGGAGGACCTCGGAGTCGATAGTATATGGGACTGGGACCACTTCTTCCCGCTCAATGGGGACCCGCATGGAAACCATTTTGAAGCATGGACGCTCCTTGCCGCTATGGCAACCCTGACACAGCGCAGCCAGATAGGTTGCCTTGTGACCTGCAACACGTACCGCAACCCAGCCCTGTTGTCGGATATGGCCAAAACTATTGACCACATCAGTAATGGTCGTTTAATTCTTGGCATTGGTGCTGGCTGGTTTGAACGTGACTATAGAGAATATGGCTACGAATTCGGTACCCCCGCAAGCCGCCTTGCTGCATTGGAGCAATCTCTAGAGATTATACAGCATCGCTGGGAAGTTGACGTACCAAAACCAATCCGCAATCCCATTCCCATTCTGATAGGCGGAGGCGGTGAAAAGAAGACTCTACGTATTACAGCTCAGTTCGCAAATATGTGGCACAGCTTTGGCGATCCAGCAACTTACAGCCACAAAATTGAGGTGCTGAACAATTGGTGCGCGGAAATAGGCCGCAATCCTCAAGAGATCGAGCACGCCTGTGGAACCCCCAGGAACGCCAACCCGGCAGAGCTCGATTCTTATATCAAAGCAGGCGCGACACATTTTATCCTGGGAATGACTGAACCATGGAATTTTGATGCCGTCGCCAGGTTGGTAAAATGGCGTAACGAGCGGCAGGGATAATACGGCACACTTGCCCGAATGAACAAGTAAAATCCCAGGCAGGCATACAAATCGTGATATGCCTGCCTAAATGTGTCTTGCCATCCTCTCATATTTCGTTTATCATATACTTAGATTATCAAAGTGTTTTTAAGGGGTGATGAGAAGATGGACAAGGAACCAGTTCAACATAATGATCCTGATGTTTCGATAGCTTTGCTTGACATTGTACCTAAGTTGTTACGTCGTATTCGTGCAGATCTGCCGCTGGAAACCGATTCACCAGGTTGGCAAGATGTATCTGAGCTACGTGCAACGCCAGGACAAATTACGCTTCTGGGGGTGCTCATCGAGCATGAACGCTGTACGATGCAAGAACTCGCCGAACACCTGGCTGTGACTCCATCCACCGTCACAGCGATGGTTAAACGGCTGCTGGCGCAAGGCTACGTAGAGCGTATTCGTGATGAGGCAGATTGGCGGGCGGTGTGGGTGAAATCAACAGAAAAGGGACATTCAGCCGTAGCCGTTTTTGATCGTGCTAGCCTAGCTTCACTCGAAAGACGTATGAAACGTCTCAGCCAGGAAGAGTATCGCGCATTACACGCCGCCCTCCCGGCACTTCGCCATTTGATCAAGGCAGAAGACTAGGCTTACCATCGCCATCTCTGTAGTCATCATCAATTTTCTATGTTTGTAAGTTTATCTTGATCATGCCCCTGGCATGACGAAAGTTGTAGCGTTTTCTGGAAAGATACTATGCGATCTTCACAATTCTCATCTAATGTTTCTACTGACAAAAAAGTAAGACAGGATGGATCTCCCGTCCAGCCCGAGCAGACGCCGCATGATGGCTATCAATGGACAGCGCTCTCTGTCACTACCGTCGGAGCACTGCTCGCCTCGATTCAGGGCTCGGCTCTCCTGATAGCGTTGCCCAGCATCCTTGCTGAGCTCCATGTAACGTTCTTCACAATAATCTGGGTGCTATTGGGGTACCTGCTCATACTCACCGTATTCACCCCTATAGTTGGGCGACTAGCCGATATGTGGGGCCGCAAGCGCCTGTACAATAGTGGTTTTATCGCCTTTACTGTTGGATCACTCATCGCAGGTGTAGCACAACCTCAATTTCATGGTGCCGATCTGATCCTGGGGCGCGTCATTCAGGGATTGGGAGCCGCCTTGCTGGTCACGAATAGCACGGTAATTGTGACCGATGCCTTTCGCAAAGGACAGGTCGGATTGGGATTAGGTGTGAACCAGATTGCTGGCGCAGCGGGATTTCTTATCGGTCCTATCATTGGTGGTCTGCTAACTGAGTTTTCCTGGCGTTGGGTCTTCCTGTTTAACGTCCCCATAGGAATCTTTGGCGCTCTTTGGGGTATCTGGCGTCTCCGCGAACCTGTGCGCCCGCTTGAGCGCCAACCTCTCGATTGGTTCGGGAGCATCACCTTAACCATCGGCCTTGCCGGGCTGCTACTGGGATTGAGTATGCTCGCTTTTCCCATCCTACCCCAACCTGTAACCATCGCCATTTTTGTTATCGGCATTGTCAGCCTTGCGCTATTCATTGCCATCGAACCCCGCATTAAAGCGCCACTCATTCAGTTGCGTCTGTTCCGCTCTCGCCTCTTCGCACTGGCAAACCTGAGCGGCTTACTCAATGGTATTGCGCGTGGCGCTGTGCTGTTCTTGCTGATCTTCTTTCTTCAGGGTCCGTATGGAAAAGATCCCTTGACAGCTGGTCTGATGCTCACGCCCTTTGGCGCAGCCTTTATGATAGTCGGCCCAATAAGTGGGCGGCTCTCCGATCGTGTTGGCTCACGGCTTTTAGCACCCATTGGGCTGGTCATCTCTGCGCTGGGTCTCCTCGGGCTGACGACCATCAATCAGTTTACCCCTTACTGGGTCCTGTCCATATACATGGCGTTAATGGGGGGCGGCTCCGGCTTATTCGTTTCACCCAATACCAACGCTATTATGAGCTCAGTTGAGCCACATACAAGAGGCGCAGCAGCAGGCATCCTGAATATGCTGAACAATACCGGTTCAATGCTCAGTATTGCTATTGTTTTCCCGCTCGCCCTGAGTCAAATACCGTTTAATGCTATCCAGCAAGTGTTCATCACCGGTGGAGGTATGGGCACATTTTCATCTGCAATCCCCCCCTTCCTCTCTGGCTTGCATCTCGCGTTCTTCGTCTCTTTCGTATTGAGCATCATAGCCGCAATTGTCGCCGCCTTGCGTCCCGCACACGGGCAACGCGCATACGAAAAGGCGTGAGTGAACTGCAACACCGGTGCCTGAGAGTACGATCAAACGCATTGGCGCAAAGCAAGCATAGCGATTGATGCATAGATGTTCCGCCTCCTGTTGCTTGAGCATCATTGCAATCATTGAGGCAACGCTTCGGGCTGTATGTTGACGCCAATGCAAAGTCGCGCAAAACCCTGTATAGTTCCAAAAACTAGAGCGGTGTATTGCACACGCCCATATTTCCTGTTGAGTTTATACGGCAAGCCGTACGGGGTGAACTACATAGCCCGCTACCCCTTTTGCCTTCGAGAAGGCATCAGGTCTACTTTTGCGCAAAATGTTGTATGCGCCGTTCACATCAGCACAGATCTTGCGTCCATCTTTCGTGCGGTACAAACGGTTTCTCCGTCCAATCCGCTTTCCGCTAAAGCTGTGCTCTTCCTCATCGTTGGGTTTGTAATTTGGTATCGGGTCAAGATCAAGAAAGCTGGCTTGACTAGTATAGCTCTCTTCCCTGACTTCCACCTGGATGCCAGCAAGTGTCGCCTTGTAGGTGAGCATCTGAATGAACCGCGCATGTGGGATAGAAACAAAGTTCTGGTTGTTGCGCTTGCCCATACCAGTCTCTTGCTTCCAGAGCGGGTTCTTCCCGATAATGATCGTTCCTATCCCTTCTTCAACCAGGAAGTCAATCATGCGCTTGCTGGTGGTGTGCAGGTAGTGGTGAATGCGTCGGTTGCGTGTGGTCGTGATCTGTTCCATTTGCCTGGTGACGCGCTCTCGATCTTCTTTGGGAAGCTGCTTCTTGAGTTCCTTCATGCGCTTGTTGTACCACTGGTTCCACGCTTTGAGCGTCCGACCGTTAACCAGGCGAGGGACAAAACCCTCTCGGTTTGAAGCTATCGCCGCTAAATTCGTGACTCCCAGATCAATAGCAACGCAGAAAGATGGATCGACATTGGCTTGAACTGGCTCTTTGGTGTAGACGATCTCAACGACATAGTACCCATGACGAGGGACGATGCGAACCTGATCAACAACGGTGTGCTCGGTTTCGATGGTGATGGGCAGCCCGGACAGTCGAATGAGACCATCCCTCATGTCTGGTTTGCTCAATGCCTGCACCGTGTACACCAGGGTGTTGCGGCCTTCCGTTTTGTGCTTGTACTTGGGCAGGCACGGGCGTCCGGTGAACTTGGAGGGGTCTTCCTCGTAGGTTTCGCGTGCCTCAAAGAACGATGTCCAATTGTTATGGAGGAGCATCAAGATTTGTTGACTAACCTTTGCCGGAAGCACCTTGTACGCCTCGTGCCCCTTCATGCGCTTATCCATCGCGTTGTAGCTGAGGTAGCGACCCTCGTGGATATAAGCTTGCCTGATTTCGTAAAGAGCAGCATTATACAAGTTCTTGGAGGCAAACGCTGCCGCATCGATCACATCGTAGCGTGGATCTGTACGAGTAATCACATGTTGCTCAGTGAGTTGCATCGCGTTGTCTCCTTCCTGTACAAAGGCCTCTTTTGACTTATTCTTTTTCTCGTCTGTTGTGCCGGTTACTTTTCTCATGCTGCCTGTGAAACTCCACTGTTAACTCAGTCCCTTGCTCCTCTGCGTGTCGATCTCTCTGATCCCTTGTCGCGGAACCGACCAAGCTCTCTCATGATTCGTTCATGCACTCTGTAGGGGTAAAGGTAGCGAGCGTGTTATATACGGGTTCCAGTAGCAAGTGGACAAGAATCAACGGTAAGCCGGTAAAGCAGCTTGCAGTGCCAGTTTATGAGCATATTCCTATGAAACCCCTTCTTCCCTGCTCAATAGGTGGCAGACCTTTCTGGCAATCATGGCAAAAACCGTCTGGCGAATCACACTGCGACCAGGCGCAGCTATAGTGAGCAGCTGCGCCATGCTTTTCGCCTCAATCCTTGTGAAGGCTGTTGGCCTCTAAGGGTAGTTGATCTTGATAGGGTCGGCCAAAGTTTTTGGAGAAAAGGCGGTCAAATTCTTCTTTCGTATCAGAAACTCGAAGCAGGGATGTGACAACAGCGATTTGTCCCTCCAGGTGTCGAATCCCTTCCTCGCAGCCGGTAGATTTGTTTAAAAAACTCTTCAGGAAACACGCGTTTGACCCAGGGGCGCAGCTCTTCATTAATATAAGCAGAGAGGATCCTATTGAGTTCATCTTTCTCTCTTTGCGCCTGATATCCTGTAGCTTCGTCAACAAGGGCGATGATACCAACCTGTGCAAGGCCGCGCATAAGTAAGTCACAGACGGCAGCAATACGCTTTTGATCGTCTGTCAGAAGGCGTCGCCCTTCCACTTCAGCAATGGAATTAGCATCCCTGGCTTTGAGATAGACTTCACACACCCTGGGAAGAAGGGTTGCTTCATAACCATAAGCCTTGATGCCACGGGTATTTCTGAAAATGATGGGGTTAGCAAGAGATCGAAGTTCATCGGGGATGAAGGGTTGAAGGTTCTCAGCAATCAAAAAAGGAGGTAATCCTTGGAATGCCCCAACGAATTTCCTCGCAGTCTCCACGAGGTGGCGGCGCCATTTTTGCCTGTTCCTAATTGTATCTTCGTTCGTCAATGTATATAGAGTCATCGATATGGTGGCTACCACTACGAGAAAGGAGTCATAATCTTATGGACGCTTTTAAAAGCCTGCTTAAGTTTTTAGCAGGACTCGGTACCGTTGCTGGGATTGTGCTTACAATTTTAGGTCTACTGGGCCTCTAAAGCAACCCGGCGACTGGAGGAGACGGCAGAGGTAAGGGGACAGGCTGTAAATGTCTTTTCAGGCATTGTCCCTTTACGTTTGCCGTTTTCTATTGCCTCAAATCTGGTGTACAAAATGTGTAAATACAAACCTTAAGCGGCTCTTACGCAACCAGTAGAGCCACATTAAATGGTGGTCAAGGGTAAAAAACCATGAAAATTACGCTCAGTCGAGGCGATGCCAGGACCGAATCCGCTGGCGAAAGAGCTGGTTGAGCGCAAGGCTGTGGGAGCAAAAGACTCTGCACGAGCCTTACCCAAAGAGCAGGTACTCGTATGAGCCGGAGTACAAGTACATCTCTACGTCAGCATAGATACCTCATCCTCGTCGTGAAAGATCCTATCCGCGATGGAAAACGACGCTCACATAGGCAGAATGTCTTGATCTCATTCGTCCGCCTCAGCAGGTCTGAGACCAATATCGGAGGATCTTTTGAGTTCGGAAATGCCCTCACTAATGTTATACTATATCCGCGCGGCCACAAATAAACTGTTATTGCATGACCGCGTGGATCTTACAAGAGGAGACGAAAATACACCCATGCCAGAACACAATACCGTTTCAATGCCTGAATTTACTCACAGCGACACACGTATCAGCGAATTACTAGACTTCATGCATCAGATAACAGATCTTCAAGCTCTAGGAGCCTTAGCAGAATGGGACCAGAATACCGCCATGCCGGGAGGAGCAGCCGAGGTACGAGGTTTTCAGTTAGCCGCACTGCAAGGCGTCCTGCACGAACTCTGGACCAACCCCCGCCTGGGTATTTTGCTCAACGAATTACGTGAGCGCGTTCAGCAAGGTTCTTTTTCAGATGCTGACCGCGGTCTGGTACGCGAAGCTTCCCGTCACTATGACCGTGCCGCCAAACTGCCGCGCCAACTTGTCGAGGAGATTGCTCGTGTTCAAGCTACAAGTTTCGAAGCCTGGCGTAGTGCTAAAGAACACAGCGATTTCGCACGCTTCGCTCCCATGCTCACCCGCACTATCGCTCTCCAGCGCGAAGTAGCAGACCGCTTAGGATACACCGAAACACGCTACGATGCGCTTCTGAACGAATACGAACCTGGTATGACTGTCAGTACTATCGACCGGCTGTTTGCGCCTGTACGTGAAGCCAGCACATCACTCCTGCATCGGATCGAGGCAAGCGGCAACACCATTGACGCCTCTTGCCTGCAGGGCGAGTTCGCAGTCGAGAAGCAGTTGGCGTTATGCGACCGCTTGTTGCACGCAATGGGATATGACTTCTCACGAGGTCAAATGGCTCAATCGCCACATCCATTCACCACCAGTTTTACCAGCCCCTATGACGTTCGCGTAACGGTCCGTCCCCTGGTAAACTTTCTACAGGCTTCGCTCATGGCAGCTATTCACGAGGGCGGCCATGCTGTTTATGAACAGGGCAGCTCTCCTACTATCGCGCGCACGCCAGTAGCGGGCGGTGCTTCAATGGGAACGCACGAATCGCAATCACGCCTCTGGGAGAACGCCATCGGGCGTTCCGAACCATACTGGCAAGGTCAATTTGCCGCGGTGAAAGAAGAGTTTCCCTATCAATTCGCCAGGGTTGACATTACGACCTTTGTGCGAGCATTAAACAAAGTACGGCCCAGCCTGATTCGTGTTGAGGCGGATGAGGTCACCTACAACCTGCATATCATCGTGCGCTACGAACTGGAAAAAGCCATGGTCAATGGGGATGTCGCGGTTGAAACGCTCCCTGACCTCTGGAACGCCAAATATCGTGAATACCTGGGCATTGAACCCACCAACGATGCGGAAGGTGTGCTACAAGATATCCATTGGAGCAGCGGTTTCGGCTACTTCCCGACCTACACGCTCGGCAACCTCTATGCCGCCCAGATTTTCCACGAACTCCGTGCCGTGTTCCCAGGCTTCGATCAGCGCCTGGCCAGCGGTGATACCTCCTTTTTGCTGGACTGGTTACGCGACCACATGTATAAGTTCGGCGCGATCTACCTCCCTGTAGAATTGATCGAACGTGTTACGGATGAACCACCCACTCCACAATATTTCACCCGTTACTTGAACACCAAATTCGAGAAAATCTACGGTCTACCTCAAACCAGCTAGATCATAGCTTTAGAACAAGTTTGAGGCCTATGAAATGCATGCGCAAAGGCATGCATTTCATAGGCCTCAAACTTGTTCTTTCAAAGCTCTCTTGAAAAATTTCAATAATATGTTATAATAGTTTTAGCTAGCTAAAATTTATTCTTAAGAAGATGAAATCAAGCATATAACAGCCTAGGAATAACAATAACCGCGAAAACTGATTGGAGTACCAGTCTGGCGTTTATATCTGAATCAAGCAAAAAAATAGCATATGATATGCCACAGAGCATACGTTTACTCAATAAGTGGAAGAATATACGCAATAATCACTGGGGCATTGGCCTGCGTGAAATTTTCGGCGCCCTTGGGCCTGGCTTTCTCATCAGTGTTGGTTACATGGACCCGGGCAACTGGGGCACAAACCTGGCCGCGGGAGCGGGCTTCGGCTATCAGTTGCTCTGGGTGATCCTGGTCAGCAATGTCATCGCCATCTTCCTCCAAATTTCATCAGCCAAACTCGGTATCGCTACAGGCAAAAACCTCGCGCAGCTAATCCGTGAACAATTCCCGCGTCCAATCGTCATCTTTCTGGGCATCACCACAGCCATTGCCATCATGGCGACCGATGTTGCCGAGGTTCTTGGCGGAGCGCTGGGTTTCAATATACTCTTTCATATCCCGCTCTTTCTCACTGCCCTCATCACTGGTGTCATTGTAATGGCCTTACTGGGATTGAGCCGCTGGGGCTTCCGCAATATTGAGTTCGTAATTATCGCATTGGTATCGGTTATTGGCCTGGTATACGTCTATGAAATGACGCTGGTACACCCAGGTTGGAGCTTGGTTGCCCAGCACCTTGTTATTCCGCAGGTCACGTCGGCAAGCATTCTTACCGCTGTCAGCATCCTTGGTGCAACAGTCATGCCGCACAACGTCTTCCTGCACTCTTTCCTCGCGCCACAACGTCTGAGCAGCCCCGAAGCCCCTCTACAAGAAAAGCGCAAGGTCTTGCGACTGGCAAAGATAGATACGCTGGCCGCACTCAATGTAGCCTTCTTCGTCAACGCTGCCATGCTGATCGTAGCTGGAACCGTCTTCTTCCACCGTGTCAACCCGGCTGAACTCAATCTGCAAACAGCCTATGTGACGCTTGTCCCGGCGCTGGGAGCGTTTGCTGCCGTCGCCTTCGGTGTAGCCTTGCTCGCTTCTGGCCTCTCTTCCTCCACAACTGGTACACTTGCTGGTCAGGTCGTCCTCCAGGGTTTCCTGAACAAACACGTCGAAATGTGGGTCTGGCGTATCATTACCATTATCCCGGCCTTGCTTGTTATCGCACTCAACATTCCACCTGTGGAAGTCCTGGTCATTAGCCAGGCAATATTAAGCCTGCAACTCCCATTCACTATGGTGCCAGTAGTTCTCCTGACGCGGCGTCGTGACCTCATGGGAGATTTCGTTAACGGTCAACTCACCAACATTATGAATGTATGTATTACGTTGGTGGTCACAGTATTGAACATGCTATTGCTGTATACGCTCTTCTGGGGCTAAGGCTATAAAGCATATCCACCTATGGCATAATCTCTTGAACTGTGCTAGAATCCCCTCGTATCTAATCAAGACACAACCAACCCCTGCTGACAAGGAGATGTTCACTTGACCACTCACGATAGACGATACGTGATTATAGGCAATGGTGTTGCCGGAACGACGGCAGCCGAGAACCTGCGCAAGAATGATCCAAACTGCAGCATCCACTTGCTGACAAATGAGCCTTATCCTCTCTACAACCGTGTATCACTCCCCCGCTTTTTGCAGGGCGTCATTGTCGAGCAAAAGGTGATGATACGCGACTTTGTATGGCATGAGCAGAGAAACATTCAACTCATCACAGAAACGTTCGTAACAGACGTCAATACCGATGAACGCGTCGTCACAACTGAGAGAGGCCAGCGCCTTCCCTATGATGCTCTGCTCGTAGCAACCGGCGGCTGGGCCAACCCTTTGAAGTGTCCAGGCGCGCAGGGGTGTAGACATATTTATAACTTCGTCACGTTGGACGATACAAAAACCATCATCGAGCGCATGCTCGAGTCTCGTACCGCCCTGGCCTTTGGAGGCAGTTTTATTTCCTACGAGTTATGCGATGGTTTCGCAGCTCGCAAACTCGACACGACCTGGCTCATGCGTGGCCCTTACTGGCTTCGCAATTGCCTTGACTTCCAGGGAGGTGAAGTGGTCGACAACATCGCCAAGAAATTTGGCGTTGAGGTTATCCACGGGGATGAAATTGAGTCGGTCGTCCCTAAGAATGGCGTTCCAGGTTATGTCAAAACGAAGAAAGGGCGCGAAATACAGACCGATATGATCGGCGTTGGCCTCGGTATTACCCTGAACACCAGCATTCTCGCCAACACTCCAATCAATGTCCGCCATGGGGTCGTCGTCAATGAATATTTGGAGACCAATGTTCCAGGCGTTTACGCCGCTGGCGATATAGCGGAGTTCTACGATATGACGGTGAACGAACATCACACCATGGGTACGTGGGACAATGCTCTGGCACACGGACGCATTGCAGCAATAAACATGGCCAGCGGTCACCAGCCCTACCTCGATGTGCCAACCTACACGAGTCCACTCTTTGATGTAAATATCGCCGTCGTCGGGACCGCGGAGTCGAATAATCCTGAGCTTCAGAGTATTTCATTGCGTGAACCGGGTGAGAAGGGCAATGAAAACTACCGTAAACTGTTCTTCCGCGACAACAAGCTGGTGGGCGTCCTCATGATTGGCAGCCCCAAGGGACGTAAAAAATTGGTTGACATCGTGAAAAACCAGCAACCCCTGGAAACTGCTGCCGAGCGCGAAGCCGTATTGACACTGAAATAGGCAACCCTTTCAGCCATAGCAAGGAAGCAGCATATGGACAAGAAACCAGCACCCCGAAACCGTTTCCCAGCGCCTCAAGGGTCAGTTTGCCCCGGCCTACTTGACGCTCACGAGCATCATCCAGGGTGTCGCCCTCTCGACCCTTGCAGTGCGAGTTGAGGGCAACTACCTCCAGTTTGACGTGACAGACTGGCTGCTGACTGCCGCCACCTTCATAGGCTTTCTCGCCGTGTGGAACGAATATCTGATGCAGGCTCTGGCGTTCGTATGGATGCCGAACCTACTCGATTCGCTCGTCCCTTTCGCCTTCCTTGCCAGTGAACTCTTTGCGGGCCACTTCGTTTACCACGGCTTGCGCGGATGGCTCCTCTCAGTCAGCCTTATCTTTGTCGTGGGCGCCGTAGCACAGTTTCTGACATTCACACAGGCCCACAACCTCATCGAAGAGAACCGCGACGTTGCCCGCGCTCTCGCACCTTACGGCAGGATCCGCGCTATGCTCAGCGTAGTCATCATCGTCTTCTGCCTCTGTGCGTGGGCGTTCTACGATCCACTGCATCTCGCGCAGGTGCAGATTTTCGTCACTTTGCTCGCTTTAGCTGGAATAATCGTGTTCGTCGGCAGTTCCGCGCCTTACTGGAATCAGTTACTCGCTTACGCACGAGGCGAACAGAGGACCGGGCGACAACGCAAAGGACAAGCCGAGAATCGGGAAAGGTAGTTTACAATGACATCATACTTGACAACTCCCCCCCTCTAACCTACACTCAAAACAGTACAACCAACGTGCGCGGTAGGCACGAAGACTATAAGAAAAGGGAAACAATTCTTATGTCACAGCGCATCTCTGAAGAGACAGGCAACACCGAGCATGCTCACAACTTGGAGCATGATCTTTCACACTTACCACAGTTACCACCTGGTGTCTACATACCTGCGCCTACTCAAACGCCCCGCCGTAAAACCCGCTGGCCCGATGCCATTGATGTCATTTTTGAGAAAGATCCCGCTTGCCGTAATATCTTTGAAGCGCTCCTCTACCAGAGCCTGTGGGCAATCATCTACCACCGTATCGCCCATGCCCTCTATAACGCCCACATTCCCTTTTTGCCCAGGTTCATCTCCCAGTTTGCCAGGTTTATTACCGGAGGTATCGAAATTCACCCGGGCGCACAGATTGGGAAGCGCTTCTTTATCGACCATGGAGCCGGCGTCGTCATAGGAGAAACAACGGTCATTGGCAATAATGTGATGCTCTATCACCAGGTTACCCTCGGTGCCACCGGTTGGTGGAGACGCGGCCCCGGTCGGCTCCAGAAACGCCATCCCACCATCGAGGATGATGTCACTATCGGTGTCGGTGCCGCTATCCTGGGGCCCATCACCATCGGCCGGGGCAGCAAGATCGGCGCCATGGCCCTGGTGCTCGAATCCGTCCCGCCAAATTCAGTTGTTGCCTCCAAACCCGCCGAGCTGCTGGTAAAGGGCGGCGAAGCGCTGGAGAAGCACCAGGAGCTAACACAGGGTTGGAATAGCAAAGATCCCTGGGAGATGGACTACCAGATTTAGCCCACCAGTAAAACAGGGAAGCAAGCAATAGAGCGAGGGAGTACTCATTCATACGTCAAGATTGTGCTTATCACCATTTCCCAGAAACGGGGTACATCCAGGGCATAGCCAACACGTGCATTAGGCTGCTTTCCCAGCACCCCATAGACATCACAAACAGTTCGCCCCGTCGTCCACTCACCCGTGGTCTCAATCTCCACTCGCATAGTATGTGCGTGGAGGATGGTAGGGTCAATGACGGCTGCTACTGCGCAGGGGTCATGTACGGGCGGAGCAGGAAAGCCAAAGACGTTACGGTAGGTATCGCCAAAGAAGATCAGCAAGTCAGCCGCGAAGTTCGCCACCGTGCGCCTAGCGCCACGTAAGCGACCGATCACCTCGTCGGTCGCCTGTGCCTGGTGCGTAACCTCTAGAGGAGACATCGTAATGGGCCGCTCACAGTCGAAGACAATAGCGGCTGCTTCGGGGTCCGCCCATATATTAAATTCAGCCGCGGGCATCCTGTTACCCACACCTATTGCGCCCCCCATTAGCGAGATCGCCTTGATCTTTTGCAGTATAGCCGGTTCACGGCGTATTGCCGTGGCAATATTCGACAGCGGCCCTGTTGCGACAAGCGTGATATCGCCATCCGAGTTCATCAACTTCTCAACAATCAAATCAACAGCATGTTGTGGAACAGGGTCGATATCGGGTTCAGGGATGTCCGGCCCATCCATCCCGGACTCGCCATGAATTTCAGGAGCAAAGCGGGCACGCCGCACCAGCGGTCGGTCCATGCCCTTTGCAACAGGTACATCACGAATATTTGCCAGCGAACAGACCTTCAGCGCATTGCGAGTGGTTTTCTCAAGTGACTGATTGCCCGCGACAGTACTAATGGCAAGCAGGTCAAGTTCAGGATGATGGGCAGCAAGCAGTATAGCGATAGCATCATCATGACCAGGGTCACAGTCGAGGATAATTTTGTGCTTCATTCATTCCGCCTTCGGTGCTCCCTACTATTTTTCTATTGAACAAGGTGACATGCGTCATTGTATGGTAGCATGTGCACAGGTTCTTTTCAAGAAAACTCTCGACGCCTAACCTCCATATTGGTATAATGACGTGGGAGGACATTGTTACACCCTAAAATGAAAAAGGAGATACTCCTTGTCAATAACACGCGGCAATCTTATCATTGGACAATCCGGTGGGGCAACCGCCGTCATCAATGCCAGCCTCGTTGGTGCAGTTGAAGCAGCACTCAAAGATGCCCATTTCGGCAATATTTATGGCATGTGCTATGGCATTGAGGGACTGCTGAAAGAAGACATCATCGACCTGCGCCAGCAGCCTGCACATCTATGGCCTCTCATTCGCACCACACCTTCAGCCGCTCTTGGCTCCTGTCGCTATAAGCTCCAGGAAGATGACCCCGACCGAGCAATTGCTCTTTTACGCCGCCTTGACATTCACTTCCTGATCTACATTGGTGGCAACGATTCGGCTGATACCGCCCATCGCCTCGCACTTGCCGCGCGCAGCTGTGGCTATGAGCTGCAAACAATCGGCGTTCCTAAAACGATTGATAACGACCTGCCCTTTACCGATCATAGTCCAGGTTATGGCAGCGCAGCACGCTTTCTTGCACTGGCAACCATGGACTCAACCCTGAACACAGTATCTATACCCTGGCACTATCCCGTCAAAGTGATCGAGACAATGGGCCGTAACGCCGGCTGGCTGGCAGCATCTTCAGCGCTGGGGAAACGACACGAGAATGACCCGCCCCATATTATCCTTATGCCTGAACATGCCTTCAACGCAGATAACTTCCTGAAGCAGGTTGAAGCGGTCTACCGCAGCATCGGCTATGTGATTGTTGTGGCCTCCGAGGCTGTACGCGACGAAAAGGGACAGCCTCTAGGTACCGCTGGGCAGACGGGCGAAGATGCTTTCCAACATCCGCTCCTCACCGGAGCAGCCCAACATCTGGTAGAATTAGTCATTCAGCATTTGAACTTGCGAGCGCGTTTCGAAAAGCCCGGCGACTTGCAGCGTATGTCCTCAACCTGTATTTCACACACCGACCAGGACGAGGCCTATCTCGTTGGACAGGCTGCCATTCAGGCGCTCCTGCAGGGTGAGAGCGACAAAATGGTGGCGTTAGTACGCCATACAGAACCGGCCTATTATTGCAGCACAGGATTAGTGGAACTGGCAAAGATCGCCAATACCCAACAGTTAATGCCCGCTCACTACCTGAATAAAAACAAAACCATGGTAACACAGGCTTTCTTTGACTATGCGCTGCCATTGATTGGCCCTTCACTGCCTGATCACGCAAAACTGGAAAAAACGAAGGTGCAATTATGACGACTCTTAAACGAGCAATTCTTGTGGTCCTCGACGGCGTCGGAGCGGGCGCCAATCCAGATGCACATGTCTACGGCGATGATGGGGCTAGCTCATTGGAACACTGCTCACAGGCGGTTGGAGGTCTCGCTCTCCCAAACCTGGGAAGCATAGGTATAGGAAACATTACTCCCATTAAGGGAACTCCACCGACGGATCATGCTCGCGGAGCATATGGCCGTATGTCTGAAGCAGCCGCTGGCAAAGATAGTACGACCGGCCACTGGGAAATGACCGGCGTTGTCCTGCAAAAACCCTTACCCACCTATCCACATGGCTTTCCCCCTGACCTCGTAGAAGCCTTCGAACAGGCCATTGGACGCAAAGTCATCGGCAACAAGGCTGCTTCCGGCACAGAGATCATCAAAGAACTGGGCGAAGAGCATGTGCGTACTGGCTTTCCTATCCTCTACACATCGGCCGATAGCGTTTTTCAACTTGCCGCGCATCAGGACGTAATCCCCCTTCAGGAACTGTACCATATGTGCGAAATTGCACGACAGATGCTCACAGGAGACAACGCTGTCGGACGGGTTATTGCCCGACCATTCATAGGAACCCCAGGATCTTTCACACGCACTGAACATCGTCGCGATTTCTCGCTCCAGCCGCTCGGCACGACACTCCTCGACCTCCTCAAGGCTGAGGGCAAGGATGTCATCGGTCTCGGTAAAATTGAGGATCTTTTCGCCGGACGTGGATTGACCCGGCGGGATCATACCGAGACCAATAGCGATGGCATGAAAGCGACGCTGCATTGGCTAGAACAGGATTTTAACGGGCTGCTCTTTGTGAACCTGGTTGAGTTTGACATGCTGTGGGGCCACCGTCGCGATAGTGAGGGTTACGCGCAAGCATTGCGCGATGTCGATACATGGTTTGCACAGGTACAGGAGGTCATGCGCCCAGAGGATACCATCTTCTTCACAGCCGATCATGGCGTAGATCCAACCTATCATGGCACCGATCATACCCGTGAACAAGTGCCACTCCTGGCATTCGGTGTGCCTGTTCGAGCAGGAGTGAATCTCGGCACTCGTTCTACTTTTGCGGACCTGGGCCAAACATTAGCGCAGGCATTTGCTGTTGGACAACTGGCAGCGGGAACCAGCTTTGCACACGAATTAGGACTTTTATGACGGAGACACAACGCAACAAAACAGCAGGGCAGGCACAAGCTAACTTCCTGCCAGGCGATCGAATCTACCTGCGGCGTCCCACCATGAACGACGCGGAAAGGATATTCCACTGGGAACGTGACGATGAAGTTTGGCGCTATGACCTACATCGCCCGTTCTCGAACAGCATGGCGCAATTTTTACCCGTTTTTGAACGCAACTATGTACGTGGCAACGGGCGTCAATTCTGGTTCATCATTGAAGACGAGAAGCACATCCCGATTGGCACCATCACCTATTTCAATATCGATTATCGCCTCGGGCAGGTAGAAATCGGTCTTGGCCTGGGCGACAAAAATCGTTGGGGCAAAGGGTACGGGCCAGACGCAATCCGCACGTTGGTAAAGTATCTCTTTTCTCTTCCTGGGCTGACGCGCATTTACGCGGAAACCGCCCTTGCCAATCACCCTTCTCGGCGCGCCTTCGCCAAAGCAAACTTTGTCGAGGTCAACCAGATCTATGACCCCCGCAGCTCAGGAGAACCCTGGGTACTCTTAGAAATTCGCAAGCAGAGGAAGGATTATTTCAGAGAATGAATACAGCACATGTACCCGTTGATCCAGAAATTTTTCATGCCTATGATATTCGCGGCATCTATGGCGAAAACTTGACTGACGATGTGGCTTATCGCATAGGTCGGGCTGCGGCACAGTATTTACAAGTCCCAGAGATTGCAGTCGGTCGCGATATGCGCCTCTCCTCACCGCAATTAGCCGCCGCCCTGATCCGTGGTATTACCGACCAGGGGGTCAACGCTACCGACCTGGGCATGACGACGACCGATGGCCTCTATTTCGCCGTTGGAAAATTTAACTTCCCCGCAGGCGTCATGATCACCGCCTCGCACAATCCCGCTCAATACAACGGCATGAAGTTCTGCCGCGCTCAGGCATTTCCTATCAGCCTCGAGTCAGGACTAAGCGATATCCGCGACCTGGCTGTAAGCGGAAAGTTCGCCGAGCCAGCCTCTAAAGGCCAGGTGATCAAACGCGACATCACCGATGATTATGTCAAACACGCTCTGTCATTCATCGACGTATCCAGGATCAGGCCGCTTAAAGTCGTCATCGACGCTGGCAATGGTATGGCCGGCTTGATCATGCCGAAGGTCTTCCAGCATCTCCCCTGCGAGCTCGTTCCGCTTTATTTTGAATTAGACGGCAACTTCCCCCACCATCCTGCCAGCCCCATCGAGCCTGAGAACATGGTGGATGTGCAAAAGAAGGTACGTGAAGTCGGGGCCGACCTGGGTGCAGCCTTCGATGGGGACGCTGACCGCATGTTCCCCGTCGATGAACATGGCGACCTGGTGGATGGTTCTAAGGTGATAGCTGCTGTTTCTAATAGCCTTCTACAGAAGTTCCCTGGTTCAACCATCCTCTACAACCTGATTGTCTCCAAAAGCGTTCCAGAGCTCATCAACAAATTAGGCGGCAAGGCTATACGGACACGCGTGGGACATTCCTATATCAAAGCAGAGATGCGTCAGAACAATGCCATCTTTGGTGGAGAACACTCCGGCCATTTCTACTTCCGTGACAACTGGTTTGCCGACTCGGGTCTGATCGCTTTACTCATTTTGCTCGAACTTGTCTCGGTCGAGAACAAGCCGCTCTCCGAAATACTCAAGCCGCTCGATCACGGCTTCCGCAGCGGCGAAATTAATAGCACCATCGCCGATGCACAGGGCAAAATGCATGCTCTGGAAGAACGCTTCGGTAAAAATGCTAAGACCGTCGATCACCTGGATGGGGTAACCCTCGATTTTGGCGACTGGTGGTTTAATGTGCGTCCATCGAATACAGAACCCCTCCTCCGCTTAAATCTCGAGGCGAACAGCCACGAGTTGATGGAGCAGAAGCGGGACGAGGTCCTCGCATTTATTCGCCACTAGAAAACCTGATAGACAAGCAGGGAAGTGTCCGGCCGGCTCTATAAGTTACCTGGACGCTCCCTTGCTTGTCTTTCAGGTAATCATCCCCCTAAAGCGACACTGTATAATTGTTCCCTGCACCGGTATATTGAACCAGGAAGTCAATAGTAATCGACCCCAAACCAGCCGGGCCAATGAACACCACTCTCCCATTTACCCCCTTCGCAAAGGCATTGAAAGTATAGGGCAGGGTATTATCAATCGGTGGATGAGTCGAGCCGTCATTATAAATCAGCCGCACATAGTCATAGCCAAAGCCGGGCGACACCTTAACCTCATTGGGATTACTGACGCTGAAGTTCAAAACGTAATATTGCTGACCAGCTTTGGCCTGGTTCCCGTGGTAAGCATAGCGAATGTCCACACGTGACAGGTGATATACCAAATTAAGTGGCGCAGAAGGGGGAAAGCCGTAGTTGATGTCGAGGGACTGGGGCGATGATCTGTCTTTATATATCTCAGGATGAAATGCCCCGCTAAACGGTATCGTCACCAGGTATTCGCCTATCACTGTAGAACCAAGCCGCAGCTTTAAGGTATCAAGACGAATCCCCGCGGGAACAGAAAAGTCGATCCAGCCAGTTTCGCTGCTTCCTACTCGAGGTCCAACCGAGAGGGTTACATTAGTAGGGCTGATTGGATCAAGCTTAGGGGCTATCAGGCGAGCAATATCGTAATAGATCACAGAAATCTGCTCAGTAGATGGATTTGTGACTTTCATATTTAAACGTACTATAGCCGGACCCGTTCGAATACCGTCATCCTCAAAAGAGGTTGCATATTGCGCATTGAGTACAGTATAAACTAAACCAGCATAAGGTGCCGTCCGATTTACATTAAATGAAAGTGTCGGTACCGGTGTGGGAGCAGGATTGAAAGAGAATTTTACATTTTTTAGAAAGCCCAACACGGTAGAACTGACCAGCGTCAGCATAATTATCCCCACTATGAGTAGACTACTGAACAAGAGCCACTGCCTGGAAGGATTGCCTCTTTTTAGAAACTTCGTGCCATGGAGCACAGGCGTCTTCTCTTGAAATACTGGTGGATCCGGGATTGTTGGTGTCTTTTTTACCATAGATCGTGTGCGGCGGGTACACATCCCTTTTGAAGGGATTGGGAGGAAGCCGCACGCCCCCTTTCGTTGTTCACTTGATAAGGTAGGAATACCCATCCGTATGCTGCAGTCGCGTACAGTAGCGATACCCAATATCGCTCACTTTCCTCTGCTTGGTGGTGATAGTGAAGGCCCCACTTGCTTTGGCGGCCATCCTCCCAACATAAATGCCAGGGTTCTCCAAATGCGCCGGAACCACGGCACGCACGATATCACCCGTGCGAAAGTCATGTTTGGGGCTCTTCTTCTTCGGTTTACTGCGAGGAAAGCCCAATGCGTTCACCAGGCACAGTTGCCGATCCTGGCGCCGGTTGGCCTCGATCAGCCAGGGGCGCACATGCTGGAAGAGAAGACGCGCCGGCGTGGAGGGACCAACGTTTGCCGCATCCAACCAGTGCATTTTCGCAATGTCGCGCTCACCTCGATTCCACTTGGTACGCCCGCCACTGCTGGCTTCAATTGGCAGGCCAGTCCTCATAAGGCGTTGATGCAGCACCCGCCTGGTGCTATTCACTGCAGCCGCGTCTTTGAGCGGAGCCTTCGCTTGCGCCTGAATGTGAGGGAAACCAAATTCCTCTGCGGTCTGGTTGCCTTTCTTCCCATTGCATTGTTCGCATGCCAGCGTGAGATTGGTCACACGATTGCTGCCTCCACGTATTTTTGGAATAATATGCTC
>WNGJ01000278.1_pt1 | contig 47004 bp, 43 predicted proteins | sample 5400611 | NCBI WGS metagenome assembly WNGJ01 (sample SAMN13153375, study PRJNA577476) | soil metagenome | isolation source: 40 cm soil or saprolite under Garry oak tree replicate 1 | place: USA:California | collected 2016-06-15
GCAGCTTTCGAACAGATTCACGCAGGGCTCTCACCAGTGGCAGCTGCATATTTGGGAGCTGACCGGCGCTCCCGAGTCCTGGGAGGTGCAGCTTGATGAGCGGTTGCGGCGGGAGCCCGTGTTTGCGGTGATCTCCGGCATCGGGGGCAGGACCTGGGCACCCGTACACCGCTTCTGCGAGCGGACGGGCCTGCCTTGCCTTTTTCCCAACGTCGACTTGCCGGTCGTTGCCGAGCTGGATTTCTACGATGTCTACTTGTCCAAGGGCGTGCTGATCGAAGCGCAATTGATCGCCGAACGGTTGCAGCGCCTGCGCGACGCTGGCGGACGGGCACATCCCGAGAGGCAGCGGGTCGTGCAGATAGTTCGGGGCGGCGACATCGGCGAGGCTGCTGCCGCCGAGTTGCGGCGCGCGCTGCCGTCGCACGCTTTCGAGCTGGTCGATCGCGTGCTCGAGCCGGGCTCCGATGCAACTCGCCTGCAGGAGGCCTTATCCGCCTCGGGCCCGGGCGACGCGCTCATATTGTGGCTGCGGCCGGGCGATCTCGCGTCGCTGCCCACGCAGCTGCCTGCTGTATTTGGCCTGTCTGGCCACGGCCGAGACAGTCAGCATGATGGGAGAGGATCTGGTTCGAGACCATCTGGTCGAGACGCTGGAGATGCACCTGGGCACACGCCTGCTGAACGGTTACTACCCGCGGGTCGGGCTGGCCGCCGGACAGCGCTTCGCCTCGAAGGGCGGTTTCCTGGTGCGCTTTGCTGGTCCGGATGGGACGCGCCTGGTCGCCGACGGTGATTGGACCTCGCCATGAGGCGGGACCCGACTGGCGTGCCCTTCGGGTCAACTACAAGACCCAAATTTGTTCGATCCGGTCGAACTTGCCCCTATCTATCAGAACAAGCAGTGTTTGCCGGGGCAGTTTCGTCGGCCTGTCCATCGGTTTCAGGTGCGGGTAAATTCCGCGTTGCAGCAGGTCCAATAGTCTTGGAACCGCGGAATCGGTTTGGCCGAACATGACGGCCCCCCTTCGCTTCGGCCGCGCCGAAGTTCGACCCTCAGAACGCCAGGTCCTGGTTGACGGCCGGCCGGTCGGTTTGGGGGCGCGCGCGTTCGACGTGTTGCTGGCGCTGGTGGAACGCCGCGACCGAATCGTGGCCAAGAACGAACTGCTCGACTCCGTCTGGCCCGGCCTGGTGGTCGAGGAGAACAATCTGCAGGTGCAGATCAGCAGCCTTCGCAAAGCCCTCGGGCCGCAGGCGATCGCCACGATCCCGGGGCGCGGCTATCGCTTCACTGCCGCGCTCGATTTCGAAGCCGTGAGCCAGCCAGACGCTAGTGCGCCCCGCGCAACATCGGCGCCCGAGGCCACCGATACCCACGCAGCGCCCCTGAGCAACCTGCCGGCCGAGCTGCCACCGCTGTATGGCCGCGCCGAGGATCTGCTGGCGCTGGGCGCCCTTATCGAGTTGCACAAGCTTGTGACCGTCGTCGGCGGCGGCGGCATCGGCAAGACGGCGTTGGCGCAGGCGCTCGCCCACCGGCTGCGCGGATCCTTTGACGACGGCGTGTGGCTCGTCGAACTGGCGCCGCTTGCCGATGCGTCGATTGTTGCAACCACAGTGGCCGGTGTGTTGCGTGTCGAGCTCGGCGCCGAAGCGCAGATCGCGACCCTGGCGAAGGCGTTGAGCGCGAGTCGGATGCTGATCGTGCTCGACAACTGCGAGCACCTGCTGAACGCCGTGGCGGAGTTGGCCGCGGCGCTGCACCGCGCCGCCCCGAACGTGCGTCTGCTGGCCACGAGTCAGGAGCCGCTGAGGGTCGCGCAGGAGCATGTCTATCGGCTGGGCGCGCTGGCCCTGCCCGCCGAAGCGGGTATTGAAAGCGCGAGGCAGGCGGGCGCTGTGGCCCTGTTCGAAGCGCGAGCGCAGGCAGCCGACCCGCGCTTCGCGCTGACCGAGCACAACATCGCAGCGGTGGTCGACATCTGCTGCCACCTGGACGGCATTGCGCTGGCGATCGAGTTGGCGGCTGCACGCCTGCCGCTGCTCGGCGTCGACGGCCTGCGCGCGCGACTGGATGAACGTTTCAGCGTTTTGAAGGGCGGCCCACGGCTGGCACTGAAGCGCCACCAGACGCTGCGCGCTGCACTGGACTGGAGCCACGGGCTGCTCACGCAAGACGAGCAGACGGTATTCCGGCGGCTCGGCGTATTCGCCGGCAGCTTCAGCCTGGAAAGCGCGCAGCGGGTGACGGCCGACGACCGCATCGACAAGTGGGCAGCACTCGACCACCTTGGGGCTCTGGTCGACAAGTCGCTGGTGGTGGCCGACATGGGCGAGGCGCCGCGCTATCGGCTTCTGGAAACCAGCCGGGCATTTGCAATGGAAAAGGTGCAACAGGCCGACGAGACCGATGCCGTGCGCCGGAGCCACGCGGAAGCCATGCTGGCCGTCTTCGAGGGCTCGCTCGAAGAAGAATACGTCCTGACGACCCAGGCACGACTGGAACGCTACCTGCCGGATCTCGATAACGCGCGTGGCGCGCTGGACTGGTCAGCTGGCGCGAGTGGAGACGCGGAGCTTCAGATAGCACTGACCGGAGCGATCGCCTGGCTCTGGGTCAGCGCCGGCTTGCGGCCCGAAGGGATGCGCAGAAGCAGGTCGGCGATGGCCAGGATCGCGCCCTCGACCGCACCTCAACTGGCGGCTCGACTGCTGGGGTCATGGTCGAGGCTGGCGCATCCGGAAGTCGGCCCGGAAGAGCTTGCCGCTGATGCGCGCGCGGTGGAACTGTATCGAACCCTGGGGGATCGACGCGCACTATTCACGGTTCTGTGCTTTCAGAGCCGTGCCCAGGCGAATTGCCGCCGAACGGAGGTGGCCGAAGTCGCCCTGCACGAAGCAGAGCAGATCTTTGAGAGCACTTGGCCGCCAGCGCTGCGCATCCCCATGCTGACTGCCCGCTGCTGGTTGTTCATGGGACAAGGTCGCTTCGAAGAAGGAATCGGTGTCGGGCAAGAACTGCTTCAACTGACGATCGCCCTGGACGATAAGAGACTCACCCTGGCAGCGCTGATTTTTCTGGAACAGAGCACAGCTTCACTAAGTCGCTGGGAGGAGTCTGTAGCGCTTGGTCGCGACCTAGCAGAACGCATTCAACGTGACCGCTCCCTTCGTAGCGGGATAGAGAACGTCGTGTTCGGCAATCTCAGCGCTTCTCTTACGGCATTGGGGGAAATTGACGAAGCGCTGGTGATGGCGCGTCGCGCATACCCGGCGGTCGAACAGGCAGGTCGTGTGATGGAATTACTCGATCCCTTTGCGCTGCTCGCATTCAAACGCGGACTTATCGGCGACGCGGCCCGAATGGTGGGGCGAGCCGACATGCGCTATGCGACGAGCAATGTCCCACGGCAACCCGTCGAACAGAAACTGCACGAAACACTACTGCTTGAGTTACGAGTCGCCATGCCCGCTGACGAGCTCTCCCGCCTGATGAAAGAAGGCGAGGTACTGAGCGACGAGGTCGCCGTGCGCCTGGCGCTGCGGGACTAGTGTGCCGAGTCGGCTGATTCGAAAACTCGTCGCTTCGCGACGAGAATCTTTGGGATTCCGTTTGCCGGCTGCTGCGCCCGCGGAAAAGCCAATGTCCGGTCTGGCGAGTTTCGAAGGTCGGCAGCGGTTCGATCAGAGTCGGCGCCGCTGCGATTTACGAGCGCGAAAAGCTGAAGTAGGATTTGCGAGGCGGGAGAGCCGACGATGGCCAAAGGCACAGACCGGCCATCTCCGGACGTCAGCATCAACCGCGAGAATTCGCCGGGACCGGTCGCCCCGGCCGGTTGCTGCGGTGCGAAGCCACGGGTAATGTCATCTGGGGAGGACAACATGGTGCTGAAGCAGAAAGTTGTGCTGAGGGGACTCGCGCGGGCATGCGCAGTCAGTATTCTCGCCGGGGCCCAATTGGCATCAGCCCAGGGATCGGGTCCCACACTGACTCCGCAAAACAGCGGCACTACCAACCGGCTGCAAGCAGTCAGTCCGGTGAACTCGGACGTGGTCTGGGCATCCGGGCTCGGTGGTACGTTTGTTGTGACTACGGACGGCGGAGAGACCTGGAAAGCCGGTGTGGTGCCGGGAGCCGAATCGCTGCAATTCCGCGATGTGCAGGGCGTGAGCCGCAGGGTTGCATATCTACTCTCCTCTGGAGTGGGTACGGATTCTCGGATCTACAAAACCGTAGACGGCGGCGAGACCTGGACGATGCAATTCCAGGCAAGCGACCCCAATTCTTTCTATGATTGTTTCGCGTTCTGGACACCGAAGCGAGGCATTGTGCAAGGCGACGGGGTGAATGGAAAGTTCCCGGATCTGCGTACCACCGATGGAGTGACGTGGGAAGACATCAGCAACAATTTGCCGCCGGCATTTGCAAATGAAGGGTCGTTCGCCGCGAGTGGCACTTGCGTCGCAACTCAGGGTGCGAGGAACGCCTGGATTGCGACCTCCGATGCGCGGATCGTGGCCACGAGAGACGGGGGCGAAACTTGGAACGCCTATAACACTCCGCTTGTTGGTGGCACTGGCACCGCAGGTGCATTCACAGTGGCTTTCCGCGATTCTCGGAATGGCATCGTTGGCGGCGGCGATTTCTTGGGAACCGGTCCAGCGGCGACGGCAATATCTGGCGATGGCGGTAAAACCTGGACGCTCACGAATACGCCTCCAGTGACCGGAGCAATTTTCGGCCTAAGCTACGTGAGTCGGTTTGGAGAAGACGACGACGGCGACGCTGCTGTGTTGATTACGGGTCCGGCAGGAGCCGCTTGGACTCCCGATGAGGGAAACACTTGGTTCACGCTGCCGGGTGTGACCGGCTACTGGGCGGTGGCTTTTGCGAGTCCGGAAGATGGTTGGCTCGTGGGCACTGGAGGGCGCATTCTGAAGATCAGTTTTAGCGATCGGTGATAGGTCGATCTTGTGTACGTTGAGCTTCCGTAGCTCAAAGACAGGTCTTTGGTTTCAACTCGGGTTCGCCGTTTCCGTCCTAACGGGACTGCCCGGGTTTTTGTGTGTCAAGCTGGGATGAGACTTTTCCACGGCGGCGGTCCTCGCTTGCGACGAACGACCGACGCGGTGGGAAAGTCGGTGGTTGATCGTATTTGGGATGGAGTCGGCCAAGATGAACGGGCACGACCCTGCGCCGATCTGAAGGACGTGTTCACGCGTCTACCGACCCAGCCTGCCAGCAGGATCGAGGAACTGCTGCCCCACTTCTGGCAGTCGGCCATCCCGCACTGAAATCCGCCTCGTGACAGGCCGGAGCACCGGCGTCAAGATGGGTTCGTCGGCTGCTTACACATTCGAGCGTTGCGGTCAGAGCCCCATGACCCCTGGACCATGCCCGAACTTCCCGACGTAGCCGTCTACTGCGAAGCGCTCGCTGCAAGGGTGCGCGGCGAGCTTCTGCTACGCGTGCAGCTCAAGAGCCCGTTCGTGCTGCGCACCGCGGTCCCGCCGATCGCATCGGCAGAAGGCAAGCGCGTGCGTGACGTGCGCCGTCTTGGCAAGCGGATCGTGCTGGGGCTCGACGATGACTTATTCCTCGTGATCCACCTGATGATCGCCGGCCGCTTACGCTGGCTCGACGCCGTTGCGAAACCGCCCGCGCGCATTGCGCTCGCGGTTCTCGAATTCGGGAACGGAAGGATCGCATTCACCGAAGCCGGCACGAAGCGTCGAGCGTCGCTGCATCTGGTGCGCGGCGCCGACGCGCTTGCACAATTCGACATGGGTGGACTCGAAGTCGGCGACAGCTCGCTCGCCGAGTTCGCCGCGCGATTGCGAAAGGAGAATCACACGCTGAAGCGTGCGCTGACCGATCCGCGTCTGTTCAGCGGCATCGGAAACGCGTATTCTGACGAGATCCTGCATCGCGCACGATTGTCGCCACTGGCGCTGACACACAAGCTCGCTGAGGCCGATGTCGCGCGACTGTTCGACGCGACGCGCGACGTGCTGAGCGAATGGACGGCGCGGCTGCGCGTCGACGCGCTCGCTAAATTTCCGGAAAAAGTCACCGCCTTCCACCCCGAGATGGCGGTCCACGGCCGTTACGGTCAGCCGTGTCCGGTCTGCGGATCGCCGGTCCAGCGCATCGTGTATTCGGAAAACGAGTGCAACTATTGCGCCCGTTGCCAAACCGGCGGAGTCATCCTGGCCGATCGCGCGCTGTCACGGCTTTTGCGCGACAGCTTTTCACGGTCGCTCGACCAAGCATGATGGTCGTTGAAATCCAAATTCTGGTACTGCTGCTGGTCGTGACTGCGGCGGTTGGGGTCGCCGCGAAGCGGCTGCAAGTCCCTCCGTCCATTCTGCTGGTTGTTACGGGTGTCGCGCTGGCGCTGGTTCCCGGCCTGCCCACGGTGCAACTCGCTCCGGAACTGGTGCTGCTGCTGGTGTTGCCGCCGATCGTCTACTCGTCGGCGGTCGCGATGAGCTGGCGAGAGTTCCGCTTCAATCTGCGCTCCATCTCGTTGCTTGCGATCGGGTGCGTCGCCTTCACGACCATCGCGGTGGCCGCGGCGGCGCACTGGATCCTGGGCCTGTCCTGGCCGGTGGGCTTCGTTCTGGGTGCGATCGTTTCGCCTCCGGACGCTGTGGCGCCCCTGTCCATCGCCCGCCGGCTGCAGTTGCCGAGACGAATTCTGGTGGTCCTCGAAGGGGAGGGCTTGGCCAATGACGCCACGGCGCTGATCCTGTACCGCTTCGCGATTGCGGCCGTGAGCGCCGGAGTGTTCTCGCTCGGCAAGGCAGCCGGAATATTCGCGGCCATCGTCGCCGGGGAAATCGTATGGGGAATCGGCGTGGGCTCCTTGATGCTGCGCTTGCGGCGCTGGGTGCACGATCCTCGTACCGAGATCCTGTTCTCGATCCTGACGCCGTTCGTTGCTTTCTGGCCGCCCGCGCATCTGGGCGGATCCGGAGTGCTTGCCACGGTGGCCGCGGGCCTTTACGTCAGCTGGAACGGCCTGAACATCATCAGCGCGGCAACGCGTCTTCAGGGCATCTTCTTCTGGGACGTTCTGATCTACCTGATCGACGGCCTGGTGTTCCTCATCACTGGCCTGCAGGCGCGCGCCTTGATCGCGGGAATGGGCGGCCACCTCCTGTCCGAGCTTGCTATCTCCGCCGCCGTCATCAGCGGTGTGGTGATCCTGGCGCGCTACGTATGGACGTTCCCTGCAATCTACCTTCCGCGCCGACTGGTGCCGGCGATCGCGCGAAAGGACCCTGCGCCGCCTTGGCAGTGGCCGTTTGTTCTGGCTTTCACCGGCGTGCGTGGCATCGTGTCGCTGGCCGCGGCGCTGGCCATCCCGCTTGCAACGGATACGGGCCAACCGTTTCCCGACCGCGACCTGATACTGTTTCTAACGTTTTCGGTCATTCTCGTGACTCTGGTGGGCCAGGGCTTGATGCTGCCCGCCGTGATCCGGGCGCTCGGCCTCGCCCATGCGGGCAAACGAGAGCAACGCGCCGACCGGGCCGAGGAACTGAGCGCTCGAGAGGGCGCCATCGAGTCGGCCATCGCGCGTCTGGACCGGCTTGCGGTCGAACGCAAGCTGCCGGAAGACGTCGTCCACACGCTTCGCGCCCAGCTGCGGGATCGACTGAAGCATTTCGAGCACGGACATGAGCGGGCCGACGGTCGTCACGAACACGGCAAGCTTTACGACGAGATCGAGTTTCTCTTGATCGCGGCCGAGCGGGAGCGGGTCAATGAGCTCTATCGCCAGGGCGGGCTGAAGGACGAGGCGCGGCGCCGAATTGAAAGAGAGCTCGACCTGCGCGAAGCCAGCGTGGCCAACCACGAGCACGAAGAGTGAGTGAGCCGCATTCCCTTGCGCCTCAACGAGTTCGACCTCATCCGCACCCGGATCCAGGCGCGAGGGGGCTCTGGTCGCCCGCTTGCGGGCACGCAGTGAAGTTGCCTATTGGCTCGCCGAGCCCTCCGCGCCCAGCTCTTTTGAAAGCCAGTCGAGAATTTCCCCTCCCGTAGCGGGAGCGGTCTCGTGAAGCTGCAGATCATGCCCGGTATTAGGGGCGATCAATACATGAAGCCGTGCCTCTTGGGAGTAGTAAGGCGTTTCTTGCTGGGCCACGTTGTATTGGGTGCAGACCAGGCCGTCTTCGTCGCACATGACGCGGTCATGTTCGCCCAACACCAGGAGTGTTGGGACTCTGATTGCTCGGGATGGTGCGGTCTGTGCCGGCGGAGAGTTGAATAGCGGCACGGCAGCTCCGAACTCTGTACCCGATACGGAATCTTTGAGCCGCTCGTCAAGGGCGATCACATCGGGTTGTGCTCCGGGGGCCCAGTAGAACAGCGGGCCTCGGGTGCCGGGTTTGAACGTCAGGTAACCGGCGTCGAAGCCTGAAGTGGCGAATTTCGGGTCGAGATTGGCGGAATAAGCGCTTTGGAAGGCCAGCGCGAGCCATGACGGTTTGACCGTATGTAACAAGCCCGTCAGTACGAATGCATCGACATCCTTGGACACGGAGGCCTCGAGCCAGCCATAGAGGGTGCCCAGCGAGTGACCGACCCAGATGACGCGAGAGAACGCGTGACCGCCTATCTCGCCGCTACGCAGTTTCTCGACCACCTGGTGTAGCGCCTCCGTGCCATTTTGGAGCGTGACCAAAGTGCTGTCCGGATGAGTGCTACGACCGTAGCCCAGCCGCTCTATATTGAACGTGGCATATCCGGCGCCGGTCATTTGGCGCACGTACGAATAGAAACTCGGTCGATACGGCCAGTCGGAGTAGTAACTGTTGTAGGTCGCGCCGTGCACCAGCAACTGCACGGCAGACGGTGTCCTGTCCGCCCGGACGCAGAGCTCACCGTAAAGCGTGGCGCCGGCTACTTGCGGCAGCGATACCGCCACCTGCAATGCTTCGCATTGCGGCAGTACGTCATCGGGATCCTTCGCCTCCGCCGTTGGCCACACGCTCGAGGTCGCGACCGCCAAGGTCGCTAACTGCCGTAACAATGCTGCTCTTTGATTCTTGTATGCGGAAATCGTGCACACGGTTCTTCCTCCTTATCGAAACCTCCAGTGGATGACACCTCCGGAATCGGTGAGGCCCGAACGCCGCGTAACGGTAGCGCGGCCCGTGCGCAGCGCAATGGCGAATGCATGAACGGGGTATCGGGCACCCTCGCCCCGCAACAGGACGAGGCTTGGCGACTGACCGCGGCTAAGGACCGCTCGCCACGGGATGGCGGTAGTCACAAAGGCGCGGGGCGTAGTGTCCAGACCTTCATCTTCAAGACGGATCAGCTCGAGGCGTTTGCGCAGCGGTCTCGCTGACCACTGACTGAGCGCAGCGCGCCATCGGAGTGCTGTTGCGTGGATGGCTTGCGCGTGAATCTGACGCGAACACTCAGACCGATGCGGTGACCCCGCGGATGAGCCCTTTACGGGTCCGCCTTGCGGACACTCGCGCGTAAGTCAGTTCCACGACGCCGGCAGAGGCGCCGGGCTCGCCGGTGACGAAAGACACTACCGCGCGCGCTTTCGCTACCGCAGAGTAAAGGCTGGCCAGTTTGGTCGGCAAGCTCGTCGTGGGAGCGTCATCATGAAGCAAAACCGGTGGACCGTCGCCTTCGCTGGCATGCTGCTGATGATGTCGCTCGGGACCATCTATTCGTGGAGCTTGTACACCCAGCCCCTGATCTGCTCTTTCGGCTGGTCAACCTCGACGACGACGTGCGCGTTCTCCCTCGCGATCTTCTTCCTGGGGCTGGGCGCGCTCGCGGGCGGAAGACTCCAGGACCGAATCGGGCCGCGCAGGGTTGCGCTCGCGGGCGCCGTGCTCTGGGGTGCGGGCAACATGCTCGCCGGTCTCGGCACTCCTTACCTGGGCGCAGGCTGGCTCTACCTGACCTACGGCGTGATGGGCGGTTTTGGAGTCGGCATGGGCTACGTGACGTCGGTGGCGGTGGTGACCAAATGGTTTCCGCGCCAACGAGGCCTGGGAAGCGGAGTGGTGGTAACCGGTTTTGGCCTCGGCGCGGTGGTCTACAACCTGGTCGTCAAGAGCCTGCCATCGTTCCGTTCCGCCGCAGCCATGGCAGCGCAGCACACCAAGGCGGTTCACGCCGGCGCGCTGACGCGGCTGCTGCCAGCTGGCCAGATGCACGCCGTGATGAATGTTCTCACGCTGTCCGGCGTCGCCTTCCTCGTGCTCGGCGTATTGGGCGCCTGGCTCCTCGCCAACCCCACCTCGGCTACGCATTGCGCGGAGGAAGCGTCGGCCGCCGGCCAAGGGCATTCGTACACTCCCCGCCAGATGCTCGCGACCAGGCAGTTCTACTTCCTCTGGTCGATGCTGTTTCTCAACGTCACCGCGGGAATACTCCTGATCAGCAATGCTCTGCCCATCCTTCAGGAGCTCACCGGCGCTTCGCCCGCCGTCGTCGCTGCGGCGTACGGAGGGGTCGCGCTGTTCAACGCGCTCGGCCGCTTCTTTTGGGGAGCTATCTCCGACCGGATCGGGCGCACGTACGCGTTCTCGCTCATTTTCCTGGTGCAGGCGGTGGTTTTCTTCCTGATGGGCAGCGCGCACGGCCTGATCTGGGCAGTCGCCGCGTTCGCGGTGATCCTGCTTTGCTACGGCGGCGGCTTTGGAACCATGCCTTCGTTCAACGCCGACTACTTCGGCACCCGGCACATGGGGGCGAACTACGGGGTGCTCCTCACCGCGTGGGGCGCGGCCGGCGTAGCGGGCCCGGTCTTCGTCGCCGTGGTGAACGACACGAGCGGGGCGTTCAGCGGCGCTTTGCCGATGGTGGCGATCGTGCTCGCGGCGGCGACGATGCTTCCGCTCGTCACGAAGAAGCCGTCCGGCCGGCGTACTCCGGATTCAGCCAGGTGGCTTCCACCTGCGTAGTCGCGCATCCGGAGCCCGCCTTTCGATCTCACCGTGTCTGGACCGGAAAATTCGTCTTGGCCCACTGCGACAACGTGCTCGGCTGCCTGCCTGCGATCTTGTTGGCGAGGGCAATCCGGTCGCGTGAATCCGAACCCAGGTAGGTGTGAGCCTGGAAGTAAGCAAGCATCTCGGCTACCTCAGCGGCTCCAGGGAAGAGAGGCGCGAAAACTTCCTTCGGGACTCGCTGAAATGAGATTTTGTGCCCCTGTCGATTTAGCGTGTCGACGATTTCGTTGAAGCTCATGAAATCGCCGACGAGGGGCAGGTATTCGCCGCTGCCCGCCTTGTCCGGGTGTGCGAACGCGCCGGCAACGATGTCGCCAAGTTCGTCGATGTCGCCCATGTGAATGCCACGCACGGACGGATCAATCGGAAGAGCCCAGCCCAGGGATCCGTCTGCCTGCTTTTGCGGAGTCATGACGCCGACAAGGTTCTGGTAGTAGAAGGGCGCGACGACGAATGTGTGATGCGCAAAACCGGCGTCCCGGACCAGCCGATCGATCTCGGCCTTGCCGGTAAAGTGCGGAACGTGAAATTTGCCGCCACTGATCGCTTCTACATTCGGCAGCGTTGACCAGACGAGGTGTTTGACGCCGGCATCCTTGGCAGCGCGGACCACCGCTGTGGCCTGCCTGCGCTCGTCGGTCCCTGCTTCCCAAAAGTTGGTGACGAGGAAAACGCCGTGCACCCCTTTGAACGCAGCCACGAGGGTTTCCGGGCGATCCAGATCTGCTTCGACAACTTCATCGGCGAGTTCTCGATGCTTGCCCGGGTTGCGGGTCAGAGCGCGCACCTTGAATTGGCGGGCTTGCAGGGCGCGCGATACTGCGCCGCCCTGGTGCCCCGTTGCGCCGATCACGGCGATCTGTTTTTCACTCATGGGTGATTCCTTGCCTTGCTTGAGGGAAACAGGGGCAGTCGGGTTGCGAGGAGCGGTGGGTGAGAAGCTGCTCATGGGAGACTCCATGGTGGTGGGTTGACGATCGGTGCAACGCGGCAGTGATGAATTTGCCGCAGGCTCTTTTAGAGGCGACCTTCGGCGCGAAGCCGCTCGCCAATCCGGCGGATTTCGGCTTCACCCCGCGCGAGTGCCTGGGGGTTGGTATGGACCGAGTACGTGCCTAGAACCAGCGGATGCGGATGCTTGATCGCGGATCCGAAGACGAATGACGTGACGCCGTCCGCTCGCACCTCGATGGCACCGTCGGATTCCTCGAACACCGCGAGCTGCCCGGCGTGGATCATCTCCGGCGACCGCAGGCGGCCCTTGTCGACGGACAGCCAGGCGACGTTGTGACCCGGGGGCGGCGTGTAGCGCCAGTGCTGTCCGTCTTTGAGGCGGATGTGGAAGTAGTTGACGCCCTCGGGAGCACGGATCGGACTGCGCGCACGACCGTATCGCCCGAGAACCACCCGCACCGGACCTTCTTCCTCTACGGCATCCGGCGAAATGTACTGGCTCTCCGGCGGCGCATTCTCCTCCGACGCCGGCAGCGCGACCCAAAGCTGGAAGACGCGCAGGGGATCACCTTGGAGGGGCGCTCCGTCATGCCATACGCCGTTACCAGCCTTCATCCATTCGAGCCCGCCTTTCGTAACTTCGCCCTTCTCTCCGGTCGTGTCCTCGTAGGCAAATCCGCCTTGCAGCACGACGGTGAGGGTTGCGATGCCCGAGTGCGGGTGAATGCCGAACAGTGGCCGCCCTGTGAAGGCGACTTCGGCATGATCCAGGAACACGAACGGCTTGATCAGTTCGCCGACGTCGGACGGGCTGACGAGCCGCGTGATCGGACCGTGCTGGCGGCCGCTGGTGCGAAACGCGATGCGACGTGCGCTGGTGCTCACGGCGTTCACTTGTAGGGTCGCCACCTCGAAGACCCCATCCCTGAGGTCGGCAACGGCGATTGGCTTGTCCACACGTATCTCCAGAACGGTTGCCTGCAAAGATAGGGACTGGCGCTGTATCTGACAAGCCTATATATTCAGATACAAAATATCGTCCAGGACGATGGATATGCTCGATGGAATCACGTTGGACCAGCTGCGAACCTTCATCGCCGCGGTGGACGAAGGCAGCTTTTCGGCTGCAGGGCGCAAGCTGCGGCGCGCGCAATCCGTGGTCAGTCAGGCGCTGGCCAATCTGGAAGCGCAGCTGGGCGTGAAGCTCTTCGACCGCTCCGCGCGTTATCCGAAGCTCACCGACGAGGGACGCAGCCTGCTCGTCGACGCCCGCTCAGTGGCGGACAACGTCGACGGATTCAAGGCCAGGGCCCGCGCGATGCGGGAGGGCCTGGAGCCCGAGCTGGCGGTCGCCATGGATGTGATGTACCCGATGCAGGCCGTGACCAGGGCGGCCATGTATTCGCGAAAGACCTATCCACACACGCCACTGCGCCTCTATGTGGAGGCGCTCGGCGGAGTCATCCGGCCGGTTCTCGATCGCAGCTGCAGCATCGGCGTCATCGGCTCGCTGCCGCTGGTGCCGGATGACCTTCAGTCCGAGCCTCTGCTGAACGTCCCGTTCGCGACGGTGGTCAGCCCCTCTCATCGCCTGGCAACCATGCGTGGCGTGGTCACGGTATCGGCCGCCGCCAAGCACGTGCAACTGGTTCTCACCGACAGGACCGCGCTGAGCGACGGCCGAGACTTTGGCGTAGTGTCTCCGCTGAACTGGCGCCTGGCGGACCTGGGAGCCAAGCACGCATTTCTCAGGGCCGGCCTGGGATGGGGGCACATGCCCTTGCACATGGTGAAGGCGGACCTCGATAGTGGAGCGTTGGTCAAGATCCGCCTCGAGGGCGTTCCGCGCGATTTTGCCCTTCCGATGAGAGCTGTTTTTCGCAAGGACGCACCGCCGGGGCCAGCGGGCCGGGCCTTCATTGCGCAACTCAAGCAGTAGTCGGTGCACGCGCGCCTGCACGAGACCGTGAAGAGCTTGGCCCGCCCCCGAGTCGGTGGTTTCACGGGCGCCAGGCCGCTGCTGGCCACGCTTTGCCCGTCTGTCCTATGCGTCGTGCTGGCGACGGCATGCACGAGTCTGCCACGCGAGGATGCCCCTCTCGTGCCGTACGCGGACGCCGTGCCGCCCGGATTTCCGAACACCGTTCGATGGACCGGAGAGCCGACTCGGCGCGAATTCAAGCTCCAGTTGGCATCCGTGGGGGACCGTATCCAGAAGGCGGCCAATGGGTCGCCGGTGGACTTTCTTGCACTGTCGGGAGGCGGCGTCGGAGGATCTTTCGGAGCCGGCGTGCTGGTCGGGTGGAGTCGCCTGGGCACACGCCCTCAATTTCACATTGTCACCGGTGTCAGCGCCGGTGCCCTGATCGCTCCTTTGGCGTTTCTTGGTCCCGGCTGGGATCGACAGTTGACGGAGGCGTTCTCGGGGACAGCCGCCGTCGCGCTTCTCCAATCTCACTGGGTGGGTGCGCTTTTCGGCGCGAGTGTCTTCCAAGGCGGACCGCTCAGGGAGCTTGTCGATCGATTTGTCACGGATGACCTGTTGCAGGCGGTTGCGGCCGAGACCGAAAAAGGGCGCCTGTTGCTGGTTGCGACCACCGACCTGGATCGACAGCGGGTCGTCATCTGGAACATGGGTGTCATCGCTGCGCACGGCGGGGAAGACGCACGGAAGCTATTTCGCGACGTCTTGATCGCCTCCGCCAGCGTTCCCGGAGTCTTTCCTCCCGTGCTGATCCGTGTCGAAGCGTCCGGCAACACCTTCGAAGAGATGCACGTCGATGGCTCGACCACCGCGCCGTTGCTGGTGGCCACAGGGATCGTGGCAATTCTGCCGGACGAACTTGAGCCACTTCGCGGTGGGAATATGTACGTCGTGGTCAACGGCAAGCTCCGCGCAGTTGAAGAGACGACGCCGGTGAACACCGTGTCAATCTTGAAGCGCAGCGTCGTAGCGGCACTGGAAAGCAACACGCGACACGCGGTAGAACTCGCGTACTCGTTTGCGCAGCGCAACGAGATGAAGCTCAAGGTCACCGAGATTCCCAACAACTACGCGTTTCGCGGGCTTCTGGATCTTGGGCCGTCCACCATGAAGGCGCTGTTCGAGTACGGCGTACGCTGTGCAATAGAGGATCGCCTGTGGGCCGATCCGCTCGATGTCCTGGATGACGTCGCCCGACCCAGTACAGCTTCACCGGATGGTGCGGCTCAGTGCCCAGCCCCCATTGCCTCTGGTCCCAAGGCTCAAGTAGAGCAGGCTCGTTAGCGCTCTTGCCCCCGCGGACCGTTCAGGTTACCGCCTGGCGCTGCTTGAACTCGGGGCGATCCCAGGCCGCCGTGTGCAGTACGTCACGCAAAGTCTCGACGGCGTGCCAGCTGTCTGCGTAGCGGTTGTACAGGGGCGCGAAGCCGAAGCGCATCGCATCGGGTGCCCTGAAGTCGCCGATCACGCCACGTACGATCAGGGCCTGCATCACGGCATAGGCCTGCGCGTGCCGAAGGGCGACATGGCTGCCCCTGGCTTCCGGGCTGCGCGGCGATGCCAGTTCCAGCCCGTGTCCGGCGCAGCGCGACTCGACCAGCGCCACGAACAGCTCGGACAGCGCGCGCGACTTGTCGACACGGCATTGCGGATCGGCCCGCAGCATCAGGTCAACCCCGACTTCGAGGGCCGTGATACCGAGTATGGGGTGTGAACCGGCAAGAAAGCGCCCGATGCCCGGGGCCGGGGTGTAGTCGTCGATGAAGTCGAACGGCCGTGCATGCCCCAGCCAGCCGGTGATGGGTGAGGCCGTCGTGGCTTGGTGGCGCTGCGCCACGAAGAGGTAGGCCGGCGCGCCCGGCCCGCCGTTGAGGTACTTGTATCCGCAGCCCACGGCGAAGTCGGCTTGCGCCGCGTTCAGGTTCACTGGCACGGCGCCCGCACTGTGGCTCAGGTCCCACAACGCCAACGCACCTTGCGCGTGCGCGCGCGCCGTGATGCGCGCCATATCGTGCACGGCGGCCGACTTGTAGTGCACATGGGTGAGCAGCACGACTGCCACATGCTCGTCGATGGCGGCCTCGATCTGGTCGGCCGACACCAGGCGAAGTCCGATGCGGCCGTCGCTCAGGCCCTGAAAGCCCTGTGCGACGTACAGGTCGTTGGGAAAGTTGCCCGGCTCGGACAGGATCACCGAGCGACCCGGTCGCAGCCGGCACGCCGCCGCCAGCAGCTTGAAGAGGTTGACCGATGTGGAATCCGAAACCACCACCTCGCCCCGTCCGGCGCCGATCAGGCGCGCGATCTTGTCGCCCACGCGCTGCGGCGCGCCGATCCAGTCGTGCACGGTCCAGCTTCGGATCAGGTCCTGGCCCCATTGCCGCGCGGCTACCTCGTGCAGCCGCGTCGGCGTCTCGCGCGGCAGCGCGCCGAGCGAGACGCCGTCCAGGTACACGACGCCATCCGGCAGCATGAAGGCATCGCGCAGCGTTCGCAACGGGTCGTCGCGGTCCAGCGCTTCGAGGTCCGCCAACGTCACACTGGCAGGGCGGTGCCGGATCACAGCAGGGTCCTCACCTTCCAAGCATCGATGACCTTCGGCACTTTCGTCAAGCGCCGAGGCCGCATAACGTTCGTTCAACGCATTCCGGCGTGGTCTGCGAAACCCTTGTCAACATACCTGAGCAGAGACTGTCATGAACTGGACGAGACGACTCAACATAAAGACATCCGAGCCTTCCAAGGCCGAACGCTCCGACTGCAGCGAATCGGGCTTCACCCTGGTGATCGAACTGGGTGAAGCCGAGCTCTGCCAGGTCGCTGGCGGTGTAGCCGAGGCAGGTATTGTCCATCGTTTTTGACCACCGAGCGGGATGTCAGCGAGTGAAGCTTGACGAATCCGAGCCGACTCGGATTGAAACTCGGGTCCGGCGCGAAGCCAAAGGGCTGATCGGTTGCGACGCTGAGCCTTGGCTCGAATCGCCGCGGGTTTGAATCGTCGAATTCGCTACCGATGGGTAGCCGAACAGGCGCTTTCCGAACGATCGACCGGCACGCTTTTGGTCTACCTTTTCAGCTGTTCCTCTTTGTGACCCCGAAAGATCGTGACCGTCCCAATCCTGGTCCACGCCACCGGCATTGTCGCCCTGGGCCTGAGCGTGCGCAGCACCATGCATCGCTGCGATCGCGGCCTGCACCGCGGCTACTTCTTGGCGGGCATCCTGTGGGCGCTGAACAACTTCTTGCTGGGAGCATCCACCGGAGCCGCGCTGTCGTGCGTGTCGGTCGCGCGCACGGGCACCGCAAGCCTGGTGCACAAGGGCGACAGCCGAATCCGGCTTGGGGCATGCGCACTGTTCATGCTGATTTCGCTGGCAGCGGCCGCGCTCACCTGGCGGGGCTGGCTCACGTTGCTGCCGGTCGGCGCTTCCATTCTCGTCACGTATGCCGCATTTTTCCTGTCGGGTGCCCGGCTACGCTTGGCGCTGCTGGTCAGCGCCTTGCTGTGGACGCAAAACGTCCTTTCCCTGCATTCTCCTGAACAGATAGGCGGCAATCTGCTGGGGATCGCGGGCGCCGCCATAGGCGTCTGGCGTACGCGCACGACCGCAAGTCTTTGATTTTTCAGGGTGTACTGGGCGAACCGCGGCTTTGTGATTGCGGTTGTTGCGGGTTCGAATCGCGCCGTTCACGTCGGCGGGCTTAGCCGGCAAAAAGGCGAGCCCACGTAGACTGCGACTGGACTCCGACCCAGCGCGGTTCCGTCGCGCTAATTCCGCAACCGCGTCGCCCGATGGAGATCTCGACCCCGTTCATCCAGCGCCCGATCGCCACCTCGCTGCTGATGCTGCTGGTGTTGCTGCTCGGTGTGGCGGGCTATCTGTTGATGCCCATCGCGGCCTTGCCGCAGGTCGAGCTGCCGACGATCCAGGTTTCCGCCGATCTGCCCGGCGCCAGTGCGGAAGTGATGGCGACCTCGGTCGCCGCGCCGCTGGAGCGGCAGCTGGCGTTGATTTCCAATGTGACCGAACTGTCTTCGACCAGCGCCCAGGGCAGTTCCTCGATCACGATCCAGTTCGATCTGAGCCGCAACATCGACGCTGCTGCCCAGGATGTGCAGGCCGCGATCAATGCGGCGGCCGGCCTGTTGCCGAAGAGCCTGCCGAATCCACCGACCTACGAGAAGGCGAACCCGGCCGATTTCCAGATCATGTCGCTCGCGGTCACATCGAAGACGCTTCCCCTGGCGCAGCTGAACATCTACGCCGACACGTACATCGCCCAGCGACTGTCCCGGATAAAAGGCGTCGGACTGATCGATTTGCACGGAGAGCAGAAGCCCGCGGTGCGGGTCCAGATCGACCCGAACAAGCTCGCGGCGCTGCAGCTCGGCCTGGAGCAGGTCCGTTCCGCGCTGGCAGCGGCAACCGTGAACGCGCCGAAGGGAACACTCGATGGGGCGCGGCGCTCGGTAACGGTCGACTCCACCGATCAGATCACGCGAGCCAGTGAATACGATGCGCTGATCCTGGCCTACCGCAACGGCGCGCCGATCAGGGTGCGTGACGTCGGCCAGGCGATCGACGGCGTGGAAGACGTCAGGCAGGCCGCGTGGGTGCGCGACCAGCGCGCCATCATCGTCGATATCCACAAGCAACCCGGTTACAACGTGGTCGAGACGGTCGACCAGATCAAGAGGGCTTTGCCCGAGCTGGAGCGCTCCCTGCCGGCTGCGGTCGACGTCGAAGTGGTCAACGATCGCACCCAGACCATTCGTGCCGCGCTGCGCGAGATCCAGCGAACTCTCGCGTTGACCGTGGCGCTGGTGGTGCTGGTGGTGTTCGTGTTCCTGCGCGGGCTATGGGTGACGTTGATCCCCGCCAGTGCCATCCCACTGTCGATACTCGGCACCTTCGCGGTGATGCATGCACTCGGCTACAGCGTCGACAATCTCTCGCTGATGGGCATCACGATCGCGGTGGGCTTTGTCGTCGACGACGCGATTGTCGTGATCGAAAACATCGTGCGCCACGTCGAGAGCGGCGAGTCGCCGTTGCACGCCGCCATCAATGGCGCGCGGCAGGTTGCGTTCACGGTCGTATCCATGACGCTGTCGTTGATCGCGGCCTTGATCCCGCTCCTGTTCATGGGCGGTGTTACCGGGCGCCTGTTCCGGGAGTTCTCCGTCACCGTCAGTGTGGCGTTGCTGGTCTCGGCGGTGGTATCGCTGACGGTCACGCCGATGCTGTGCCGCATCTTCCTTCCGCTGGACCGTCGCCGCGTACCGGGCCGTGTGTCAATGGGCGCCGAGCGGGCCTTTCAGTCCACGCTCGCTCTGTACGATCGAACCCTGGCCTGGGTGCTGGAGCGACCGCGAGCCACCCTGACCCTGACGATCGCCATCCTGCTGTTGACGGTCGCGCTGTATGGCGTGATTCCAAAAGGATTCTTTCCGCAACAGGATACCGGGCAGATCATCGGTACGAGCGAGGCGCCGCTCGATATTTCCGTTCCCGAGATGTCGAAGCGCCAGCTCGCATTGGTGCGTGCGGTCCAGGACGATCCGGACGTCGCGAGCGTATACAGCTGGATCGGGCCGCCAGCCATCGGCAATGGTCGGCTGGTGATCAATCTCAGACCGTTCCGGGAGCGCCATCGGACCGCCGCCGAGATCATGGCTCGACTGAAGTCCACTGTGGCCGAGGTACAGGGCATCCAGCTGCGGATGCGGACCCGGCAGGAGCTGCAGATCGGCGGGCGAGCCAGCTCGACGCAATTCCAGTACACCCTGCAGGACGTCGACCTGAAGGAGCTCTACGCGTTCACGCCGAAGCTGATCGCTCGTCTGAGCTTGCTGCCTGAACTGGCCGACGTGACCTCGGATCTGCAAGACGGCGCACCGCGAACGATGGTGATCATCGACCGCGATCGCGCGGCCACGCTCGGAATCACTCCCCAGGCGGTCGACGACACGCTGTATGACGCGCTCGGTCAGCGGCAGGTCGCCACCATTTATACGCAGATCGATCAGTACCGGGTCGTGCTCGAGGTCGAACCGGATCGCAAGCTGGATGCGGGCGTCTTGCAGGATATGTACGTGCCGTCCTCCTTCGGACACCTGGTGCCGATGGCGGCCTTTACCCGTCTGGAGGATTCCCGGATCCCGCTCACGATCAGTCACCAGGACCAGTTTCCCGCGGTGACGCTGTCGTTCAATCTCGCCGCCGGTGTTGCGCTGGGCGACGCCGTCAACGCGGTCGAGAGGGCACTCGCACGCATGACCGACTTGCCGGCCACGCTGCGCGGCAGTTTCGAGGGAACCGCGCAGGCCTTCAAATCGTCCCTGGGAAGCCAGATCTACTTGATCGCGGCCGCGATCCTCGCCGTCTATATCGTGCTCGGGGTGCTGTACGAAAGCTACGTCCATCCGATCACCATACTGTCGACAATCCCCTCGGCGGGGATCGGCGCTCTGCTGGCGCTGATGTTGTTTGGCTACGATCTGGGCGTGATCTCCCTGATCGGGATCATCCTGTTGATCGGCATCGTGAAGAAAAACGCGATCATGATGGTCGACGTGGCGTTGGACTCGGAGCGCCGCGAACGCATGTCGAGCGAAGCGGCGATCCGCTATGCCTGTCATCTGCGCTTCCGCCCGATCATGATGACCACGGGGGCGGCGATTCTCGGTGCGTTGCCGCTCGCGCTCGGCACCGGTGCCGGATCGGAAGTGCGGGCGCCGCTCGGGGTGGCGATCGTCGGAGGACTGTTGTTTTCGCAGTTCCTGACTTTGTATACGACTCCGGTGGTTTATCTGTACATCGACCGCGTCAACCGCTTCAAGGCACGCCAGCCCGCTCGCGAACCGTCGCCCGAGCCGTCGCCCAAGTCCTCACCAGCGCAATAGGCGCGGACCGGCCCAGGCTCCGACTGCGGTCGGGATCGCTATGCCCAGCACGTACCAGATGCCCAGAAACGGCGCTGCGAGCTCGGGACAGTGCAGCGAATACACCAGGGCGCCCAGGGATCCGGCGGCGAAACCGCCCGCCGCGCCGGCCAGTCGCAGGCGCGTCGGCGCCAGTCCCCGGATCGCCCAGAAAATACCGACGAACAACGGAGTCGATATCAACGCGATGCGGAACGGGCAAACGCCCGCGGTTTGCCCGAAGATCAAGACGGAACGATCCCGTGGGTCGGCCGTGAGCAATGCCACCGCCGCCAGCAGCCACATCGCGACGACCGGCGCGGCAACCCCGATCGGGACCCAACCGGGGCGGCGGCCCGGTCGCGCAAGCCGGGCGACCGCGAGCAGGCCAGCGGCGCCGAGCGCGGCGCAAAAGGCTTCCTTGGCCCAGAACATCGGCACCGACAAGTCGCGCAGCAGCGTCGGCCTGACTCCGAGCCACTCGGACATCAAGAGCGTCGCGATGGCCGTCCCCGCCGACAGCGCGATCAGGTAGCGGCGCGCCAGCCAGCGGGGGTCGACCGCTTCGGTTGCGCGGGCAAGCAGGGACACCAGCTCTTCGGTCCTCACGACTCGCTCCTGATTTTCGCCGCCAGCGCCTTCAGTCCCCGGTGCACGCCGACCTTGACGGCCGATTGCGACATGCCGGTAAGGCGTGCGGTCTCGGCAACCGACAGGCCCTCGATTTTCATGTGAATGATCGGCGCACGCTGCCGCTCTGGAAGATCGGCCAGCAGCTTGGCCAGATCGCGGCGCGCCTCGGCTGCCTCGCCGTCCGATGTGGCCAGCAAATCGTCCTCCTCGTCCAACGGGTCGTTCAGCGACTCCTTGCGAGAGCGCCGGCGCAGCAGGTCGACCAGCTTGTAGCGCGCGATCGCATAGACCCAGGCGGTGATCGGCTGCCTCGGGTCATACGTATGCCGCTGATTGTGAACGGCCAAAAGCAGCTCCTGCACCAGGTCCTCGACCTCTTCGGGCAGATTCACGAGCCGCTTTCTCAGAAACGCCCGCAAATGCGCGCTCAGATCCTTCAGGAAGGCATGGTAAGCGGATGAGTCGCCTGCGAGACCGCCGAGCAACAGACCCCTGAGACGCGCCTCGACCAATCTCGCCCCTTTCCTTGTATTCGTCACGTCACCGCATTCGGTTACCGCCACATGACTCGAAATCGGCGGTGGCCCCGAAGATCCGGCGTGCTGCGCCATGTAACCGGCCGCTGATCGCCGGCGAATTAACCAGCACTCGACAACCCAAGGGGAAGCGGGGTCCGATCCGGACACCGGTACGTAGTCGTTAGTCGGATCTGAGCAAGAAAGCTTTCAGCCTGCGCTTTATCGGCCGGCCGGGGGTGCACTCGCGCCGCGATGCCGGAATCGGGGTCAACCTCACGACAGGAGCAAGACGATGGATCAGATTTCATTGATCAGGTATCGAGCGAGCGCGTTTCGCCTCGCGTTGTCCGGGATCGCTGCTGTGGCAGCCATGGGTATGGAGCCCGCCTCGGCCGAAAGCGGCACGCTGACCGTCTACACGGAGAGCAACGCCGCGGCGGGCAATCAGCTGCTGGTCTTCGCTCAGGGCGAGGACGGCTCACTGGCCTTGAAGTTCGCCATTCCTACCCATGGAATCGGATCCGGGGGTGGTCTTTCCAACGAAGGGGCGGTGGCCATTGCGCCCGGGGGATCGCTGCTGTTCGCGGTCAACGCGGCCAGCAACAGCATTTCGGCGTTCCGCATCGGCGGCGGAACCGTCGAATTCCTCGCCACCGCGCCGTCCGGCGGGCTGACACCAGTCAGTCTCGCCGTATACGACGACTTGCTGTACGTGCTGAACCAGGGCTCCGATAGCATCACCGGATTCCGGATCCAGGACGATGGCCACCTGCAGGCGCTACCGGGTTCGGCGCAGAAGCTGAGCGGCGCTGCGGTCGGAGGCGCGCAGCTGTCGTTCTCCCGTGGTGGAGACTTTATCGTTGCGACGGAAAAGCTCGGCAGCCAGATCGGCGTGTTTGCGCTGGTCGACGACATCGCCCAGCCCGGTCAATTCCAGCAGTCCTACGGTCCGGTGCCGTTCGGCTTTGCCGTCGACCGGCGCGATCGCCTCGTGGTCTCCGAAGCAGGAGGCAGCGCCGTGACGTCCTACGATCTGGACACCGATACGGGCGGCCTGTCGGTGATCAGCGGCTCGGTGCCGACCCACCAGGCCGCGGCCTGCTGGGTTGCCGAGACTCCGAACGGTCACTTCGCTTTCACCGGCAACGCTGGAAGCGGTTCGGTATCGGCGTTCTCGATCGACCATGCCGGTCGGCTCGCTGAACTGGGCTCGACGCAGATCAGCGCAAGCGCTCATACCACCGACCTCGCGGTGAGCGCGAACGGCAGGTATCTGTTCGCATTGGACGCCGGGATCGGGACCATCAACGGCTTCCGGATCGGCGCGGACGGTCATCTCGAAGCGCTGCCGGCGATGTCGCCGTCAAATCTGCTGGCGGCGGCCACCGGGCTGGCCGTTCAGTGATGCGGGTCGGGACGGTGCGTGATCGCACCGTCTCGATCGGGCCTACGATTGAGTACTCGCCCTCTTGTCAGCTCTGCCGATCGAGCCCGCAGACGGGGTCGGCGGATTCTGATCCGGCTGGTTCAAGTCGCACCGGTAATCGTGCAGCACGAGCGTGAACTCGTAGCCCATGCCTTCCGTTGTGCGCGCGCGCAGATCTCCACCCAACAGAGCCGCGATCTCCCGCGACAGGGCGAGTCCAAGCCCGACGCCTTTGGCGACCGGGCCAGGTCCCGGCGCTTGCGCGGAAGGGGCGAACAGGGCGGAGAGCTGCTCCAGAGGAATCCCCGTTCCACTGTCGATGACCTCGATGCGGACCTCCTCTTCGCTGATCCGGAATGCTCGCAACCGGACGCTACCCTCGCGGGCGTACTTGATGGCGTTGGCCACCAGGTTGCGAATGACCTGGCCGACACGCACCTCGTCGGTCGTCAAGAACAGCGGTGCCGCGCTCGGCTCGGCCCGTAGCGTCAAACGCTTGTGCCAGGCCAGCGGCTCGAATTCAGCCGCGATGCGCCTGATGAGGCTTTGCACGTCCAAAGGGCGCAGGTGTGGTTCGAATTTCCCAGCCGAGGCTCGCGCGCTGTCCATCGTCACATCCAAAAGCGCCGACAGCGCCTTGGCGGAACTGCTGATCGATTCCGTGACGCGCTTTTCGGCCGCCCGCTTGGCGTCCATCGTCAAAAGCGTCAACGATCCCTGTACCGCCATGATCAGGTTGCCGGTCTCGTGCGCCAGGTAGGCGGTCAAATGCCTCTTTCGCTCCGCATCGCGCGTGACATCGTGGAGTTGACTGCGAAAATCCGCCGTTTCGCGTTCTGCCGTCTCTCGGGCGGCCGCGAGCTCCCTGGCCAGATGGCGGATGCGCCAGACGGCGACCAGCGAGATCAGCAGCGCCGCCGCAGCCGTGAGCCAGCCCAGCGGTGCCACGTAGTCGGAGAGGAACGTTTGCATGCTTGCGGGCCTTGGTGAGCGGGTGCGAGTGTCCGGCGGCAATGGTAGCGGCGCAGGCGTTCGTTCGAGAGCCTACAGTGGGCTCGGTTTGATATTTAACAAATCGAATCGGCCTAACGCATGTGCGAACGTTTCCGAAACACGCTAGGTGACACATCGATCCAGTCGGGTTTCGTGCGCAGCTGTCGGCTCCCGCTGACACGCGCTCGAGCGGAGTGAACCGGTCAGTGCGGGTTAGGCCGTTTGATTGCCACCTGCGGGGCGGTCGCATCGGAGCGTAGAGGGTTTGCGGTTCCCTTGCGCAGCAGGAGGTTTTCGGCGCGGCGCCGAACCGTCGCCACGTGAGGATCGAGCGAATCGCGGGTCGCATGGACGAGCCGGCGCAGCATCATCTCGAAATCGCGCTCTGCGCCATCCTCACGAGTCAGGCCGCTGTCGACCAGGTCGATGAGCTCGCACTGCCGGCGGCGCGGACGCGGCGGCGGCATTACCGGACGCTGAGTCAAGTCGTCACCGACGATGTCCAGACAAATGCGGGCGGCATGCGTGTCGAAGCGGTCGTGCGCGTCGCGCAGCCGGCCTTCCATGGCGATCCAGAAGTCGGCATTGCCGGCCGCCTCGTAAATGCGTGGCAGCGCGCGCGGGAGCTCTTCGGGCCCCAGGCTGCCGGCGTAGCCGCACTGCACCGAAGGCAGCGCGGCCGGCCAGACGTCGGGCGCATGGCCGCGGCCCAGCGAGGCGTCGAACAGCACTGCGCGATTCGGCACGTCGGCAAGCGCCGCCGCGACGGGTGCGTTCGTGTCGCTGTGCTGAGTGATGAATGTCACGTCGGGGCGACTGAGCATGAAAGCATGCAGTCTGGCCACGTCGACCTCACCCTCAGTCGCATCGAAATTCAACTGTACCCGGCCGCCGCGGGTGCGGACCTGCTCAAAAAGCCCGGACACGACCGGCTCGCCGTCGAGCAACTGGGGAACGCCGTTGCCACAGACATGCAATGCGACCTTCACCATGGACGGCAGGTCCTTGAAAGCGCGCCGCAGCCGGGCGACCGACGGATACCGACCGCGGGTTCCCTGCCGGTCCGGGGAGTACAGAAAGCTCCATTCGACGAATGGGTACAAGTCGGACACGGCGACGAGCTCGACAAGAGGTGTCGTTTCGTCGACTCCGGTAAGGCTGCACCGAGTGAGCGGCATCGCGTGACCTCCTGGGCCCTCATGTTCGTCCTCCGCGTGCCGAAGGGCAAGCCCGGCGGCACTGCCGGTCTCGTCGTGGCGCCACGTATCATTCGACTTTGATGAGCGCCTCCTCTTCTGCCACGAAGCGGCCATTCCGCGTGCTGGGCGTGCAGCAGATCGCGCTGGGCAGCACGGACAAGGCGCGGCTGCGCAGGCTCTGGGTGGACCTGCTGGGACTCACCCTGGAAGGCAGCTATCGGAGCGAGCGTGAAAACGTCGACGAGGACATTGCCGTGATCGGTCATGGACCGGCGCGCTGCGAGATCGACCTGATGCAACCGCTGGACCCGGCCGCGCGGCCGGCTGTGCACGAGCCGGCCTTGAATCACGTGGGCCTGTGGGTCGACGACCTGGCCTCGGCGGTGCAGTGGCTGGGCGCGCAGGGAGTCCGATTCGCTCCGGGGGGCATCCGCCGCGGCGCCGCGGGTCACGACGTCACCTTCATTCACCCGCGGGCGAGCGCCGATGCGCCGCTGGCCGGCGAGGGCGTGCTGATCGAACTGGTCCAGGCTCCGCCGGAGGTCATCGCCGCGCTAAGCTAGACGCGGGTTGCACCCTGATTCGTGGAGATCGGCGATGAGCGAGTATCGCGACCCGGGGATGAAGCGGGGCCTGCTGGTTGCCGCGCTGTGCGCGGCGACGGCCTGCGGTTGCGCGAGCTACAGCGGCGTCGATCTGAAAGCCGGCCAGTCCACGCTGCAGGACGTTCGTGCGACGATGGGCGAACCCGCGATGCAGTGGGTCGATCCCGATCATTCGATGCAACTGTCCTATCCGCGCGGCCCGGCCGGATTTCACTCCTACATGGTCTACCTGGATCCGGCCGGCCGCCTGCAGCGCATCGAGAACGTGATGGGTTCGACATCCTTTTACCGGATTTCGCCCGGCATGACCGAGCAGCAGGTACTGCGCGTGCTGGGTCCGTCGGTGCCTGCGTGGACCAGCTATTTCGCGCCGCGGCGCGAATTGGTGTGGGAGTGGCGCTTTTGCGACGAACTCAGCCAGGCGGCGCGCTTCGACGTGCTGTTTGACGGCGACAATGGCACGGTTCGCACCAGCTACAGTCATATAGAAATGGACGGCCAGTTCGATCCGCATTTTTGCGGCCACTGACTCGGACGCTTGCGAGCGGCCGCGGAGGCAATGGATGAACGAAATTCCGATCGGGTCGCGTGGCACGTTCGAGCTGGTGGTCGGACCCGATCATCTGGCCAACCGGTTCAAGGACGCGAGCTTGCCCGCGGTGTTGGCCACGCCGGTGATGATCCTGGTGATGGAGAACGCGGCGCTGAACGCGATCAAGCCACACCTTGAGCCCGGGTTCAGCGCGGTTGGCACGCACGTCGATGTCGCGCACCTGGCCGCGACACCGGTCGGGCGCAGGGTCATCGGTGAGGCCGAAGTCACCCGGGTCGATGGGCGGCGTATCGAATTCACGGTTCGGGCGTTCGACGGGACCGAACTGATCGGCGCCGGCACGCATCAGCGCGCGTTGATAGAGCTCGCCAAGTTCGCCGAGCGCCTGACGGCAAAGACAGGCGCCGGGTGATTTTTTGGCAATGCGCTTCAGCACCGACCTGATCAGTCGTCTGCGAAGCGCCACGCACGTGGCGGTCTTTACCGGTGCGGGTGTATCGGCCGAGAGCGGGATACCGACCTTTCGCGACCGGCAAAGCGGCCTGTGGCAGAACTTCGACGCCCAGTCGCTGGCAACTCCCGAAGCGTTCGAACGCGATCCGGCCTTCGTGTGGGGCTGGTATGAATGGCGCCGGGCCCGGGTGCTGGCGTCGCAGCCCAACGCGGCCCATCGGGCGATCGCGCTGCTGGCGGAGCGGGTTCCGCGGCTGACGCTGATCACGCAGAACGTCGACGATCTGCATGAGCGCGCGGGCAGCCGCGAGGTGCTGCATCTGCATGGTCGCATCTGCAGCCCTTACTGCAGCGCGTGCGGACTCGAATACCTTGCGCCGCAACCGGCGCTGCTCGAGCCGGAGCGCGGGCGCAGGCTGGAGCCGCCGCGTTGCGGCCAGTGCGGCGGCCGCGTGCGGCCCGGTGTCGTGTGGTTCGGCGAATCGCTGCCGAGCCTCGCGTGGGAGCAGGCGGTGCAGGCCGCTCGGGGATGCGGCGGGTTTCTGTGCGTTGGGACGTCCTCCATCGTCGAGCCCGCTGCCAGCCTGACCCGGGTTGCGATCGCGGCAGGCTCGGTGACGATCCAGGTCAACATCGACAGTACCTGGCTGGACGATCTCGTGACACTGAATCTGCGCGGTCCTGCCGCCTCGATGCTCCCCGAACTCGTCGCCGAGGTCTGGCCGCAAGCGTGATGTGGTCATCGCCGTGCCCGCGGCCAGCCCAACGGTTCAATGGTTTTCGAACGCAGCGCGTGACGCGATCAAGGTAGTGAGCGTATGACTCAAGTCACTTTCAAATCGATAGGCGGCAGGCATACGCTGCCGCCGGTAATAGCAGCCTGAACGAATCGTCTGCTCATATTCTGGAGGAGGAACGCCGATGAGCACGCGCCCGAAGATTCTCTGTGCCGCCGTCGCCGCCGCCGGGTGGCTCGCAGTCGGAACGGCCGCGGCGGCTCCGGTCACCTATACGACGTTCGTGGTCACGGACGTGTCGCTCGGCGGGCGCTTTTTCCATAACGCATCCGTTTACCTGAAGTTCGTGGGAGATACGGCCGACGTTCAGGCCTTCAACGTCACGGCATCGAGCGGGAAGTCCGGAAGCGGCTGGCAGATCACCAAGGGCACGGCGAGCGTTGAGATCATCAGCGGTCGCCGGGTGATTCGGGCCAATTTCCTGCCGGACCAGATTCTGGTGGCGTTTGATTCCGAAAACGGCGGCGCGGGCTTCAGCTCGCTGGTGGGCAGCGATCATCATGTGGAAGCGGGTTACCCGCTGGGGATGACGGGCACCACCATATGGAGCCTGCCGGATCTGGTCACCACGGGCGTCTGGAGCGGCCACGCGTGGTCATGCATCGGCTATCCACCCGCCTTGCGCGGAACGGGGCGCTGCGGAGATCCGGCGGCGTACCCGCTGCATACCGATCACGGGCCATTCGTCATCCACATGCCGTACTTCGCCACCAACGCGGCCGGCACGATCTTCGACGACTTCGAGGGGGCGCTGAACGACGCGCTGTTCTCGGTTCTGGTAGGCCCTTAGAGGCGTCGCCACGGCGTCGTGTCTGCGGCTGGCAACCGTTCGAACTCTGAACAAAGGGAGAGAGCGCTATGAGGCGTGCGATCAATGTGGGGTTCGCGCTGGCGGTGGCGATCGGCGGCGCCGCCAGCGCGGAGCCGATCGTGTACAGCATCCACGGGGATGCCGACGGGGAGTTGGATGGTCGGGCTTTTTCGGGCGCGCAATTCCGGCTCGAACTTCGCAGCGATACGGTGCACACGGTCACGGCAATCGAAAACGGGGTGACCGTCTACCGAAACGATCAGGGACACGCCATTCTCTTCCTTACGCGAGGGGCCCAGACGACGGTGGCGCACATCGCGCCCAATCAGATCTTCGTGCGATACGACCCGACCAACGGCGTTGTCGGATTCGGCACCCATGGTATCGGGCCGTTCTATCCGGTCTCGCTGGACTGGTGCGGCTTGCCGATGGGCTGCGGCGCGATAGAAACCGGCACCCCTGAAATCACGATCGTGGGCGCGCTGGCACAGCTTAAGGTTGCGCCGCGTGATTCCGTCTTCTATCCGGCTGCCGTAGAGGCGCTCGCGACCGAACTCAGGGGCCGGGCCCTGTTGGGCGGCTTCCTGGATGCTTGCGTCTCGTACGACGTGATCAACCTTCGCTGCCCATCGATTCCCGGCACGCCGATCAAAACGGACCAGGGCGATCTTTACTTCCAGAAGCAGACGCTGTTCGGCAAGGGCGTTTTCACGGCGACCGTGGGCCGGGTCGGCTGGTAAGTGATGGCCGGAGCACTTAATATGTCGGCAATCGCGCTGCGTGAGCGAAAGAGGCGCCGTGTTCGAGCCGGTCGGACGAGCCCTTGCCGAGTACCTTTCGAAGCCAGTCGCCAGGCCTGGCGGCAGCAGCACGGACGCGCGCCTGGTTGCCGACACTCTGGCCCCTGGCGACGTGCTGCTGATCGAAGGCAACACGCGGATGAGCGCAGCGATCAAGTACCTGACCCAGTCGATGTGGTCGCATGCCGCCTTGTTCGTGGGCAAACGACCGGAGCTTCCGGCGGCCGACGGCGAACCGGCGACGCTGGTCGAGGCGGATGTTCTGTGTGGCGTGCGCGCGGTGCCGCTTTCGGCCTACAGCAGGTTTCGTGTCCGAATCTGCCGCCCGGTCAATCTGACCCCGGAGGACTGCGAGCGTCTGATTCAGTACGCACTGCAAAGGATCGGGCACCAGTACGACCTTAAGAATGTATTGGACCTCGCACGCTATCTCTTTCCGATCCCGCTGCCGGCGCGCCTGCGGCGCCGGCTGATCGCTTTCGGCAGCGGCGACCCGACCCGCGCGATCTGCTCGACTCTGATCGCCCAGGCCTTCGATTCCGTCCGTTATCCGATCCTGCCGGTCATTTCGCGCAAGCGCGAGGTCGATCCTGAACAGGCCGATCAGATGCGCGAATTGTGGCGCATCCGCCACTACAGCCTGTATGTGCCGCGCGACTTCGACGCATCGCCCTTTTTCGAGGTGGTCAAGCCGCGCATCGCGAAGCCGTTCGACTATCGCCATGCGCCCTGGAGCGAGGGCGGAACCGTCATCATCGGCGACGCCACGACGACGACCGACTACTGGACCGTCGTTTCGAAGAACGACACGCGCGCCTGATATTCTGGCTGGCGGAACGCTTGACCGGCGTCGTAGCCGGAGGATCGAACCTCATGAAAGCCTTATCCGCCAGGACCTCAATCGGCCGATTGATTCTTTTACCCTTGATGACCTTGTTTGCCCATGGCGCGAACGGAGCCACGACGCCGAACGCCGCTTGCAAGATGACCGCCACGTTCCCCGACGGTTCGAAGTTTGGCGAAGCTTGCCTGATGACGATACTGCCGGCTGGACAGAATAGCTTCAATGCGAAGGGATGGATTCGGTTCATGGACACTCAGAACCGATCCAACGTCTTCAGTCTGAATTTCTTTCCTCCAAAAGACATCAAGACGAATGTTTCCTATACGGTAACGACCGATCGCAACGAAGGCTACTTGAACGGCATCGTGCAACCTGCTGGTGCTCATGAGGCGTGTCACATGAACAAGAACTTTTCTTCGAAGGCAACGATCACTTTTACGGCCGTCGGAACAACCGACGCCGACTATCATGGAAAACTGCAGGTTTATCCGGCCTGCTATCGCGACATGGGCACGCCTCAGCAATCCGTGGTTCCAAGCGGGCAGGTTGGAGCTGGAACGATCCTGATCGTTTTCTAGGCGAATCTCTAGGCCATTGAGCGCTTGAATCCGCGCCACGCAGGATCAGGCGCGCCGGACAGCGACTCCAGTTCGAAGCCGGCCGTCAGTCCGTGACGGGCGGCCTGTCCAGCTCGTAGCTCCAGCACCGCCGCCGCGCCCCATCCGAACCGGATCCGTCCCGCAGGCACCTGCGGGCACAGGAGCAGGACGCGCGCGTCCCGATTCAGGAAGACCACGTCGATCGGATACCGCATGCCGAACGTGTGGATGCTGGAGCAGGGTGCGATCAGCAAGGCCTCGTCCATTCCCAGGGGCGGCCCGGCCAGAAGGCCGCAGGCCCGCGCCAGGAAGCGGGTCGCGATGCGCACGGCCAGGCGACCACCCGGCGTCGGGCATTCGAATCGCGGGGTCATCAGAATCCTGCTCTCAGCAACTGCATCGCGATCGGAAATCCGATCACGATGAACGTGCACGGGAAGATGCACAGGATCAGCGGCCCCAGCATCTTGACGGGTGCCTCGAGCGCGAGTTTTTCGGCACGCTGGAAGCGTTCGGAACGTCGTTGCTCGGCCTGGTGCCTCAGGATCGGGCCGATGCTCGATCCCATCATTTCTCCCTGAACGAGCGCACTGACCAGGCTGTTGATCGGCCCGAAGTCCAGACGCGCTCCCAGGTCCCGGAGTGAGTCGGTGCGGGGTTTCCCGGCACGAACCTCGCGCAGCACGCGGTTGATCTCGACCACCAGCGGGCCGGGCGGCATCTTCTCGACGGCTTTTTGCAGACCGGAGGACAGGTTCAGCCCGGCTTCGACCGCCATCGTCACGATGTCCAGGAAAAATGGCAGGCTCTTCAATATCTTCAGGTTGCGCGCCTTGGTCATGTCGGACAGCCATAGTTCCGGCATGAAGAAGCCGAACACGGCGCCAGCTAAAGCGCCGCCCACCACGTTCTGGTGCAGGAGCGACATGGTCCAGGCAAGTCCGCCGGAGAACGTCGCCGCGGCGAGCAGCTTGCCCGCGAAAAACTGCGCCGGCGTGAGCGTGTAATCCTGCCCGGCGCGCTGCAGCGCCATTTGGATCCGGGTCCTCGAGCCTTCGCTCACTGCCCAGTCGCCGTGATGCGCCGCCAGCCGCACCAGCGGCCACGTCAGCCGGTAGAAGCGGGGGGGCGGATCCATGTACTGCCGGTCATCCTTCGGCACCTCGGCCGCGATCTGTCGCGAGGAGATCGCCACCAGGATGGCAGCGGCCGCGAAGATGGCAACGATCAGCAGTTCGAACATTGGCTTCCCCTTGTGCGATCGACTTCAGACATCGATATTGACGATCTTGCGGATCAGCATGAAACCGATCAGCTCGAGGATGAAAATCACGCCGAGCACCACCCACCCGTACCAGGCGTGAAACAAAGGCATCATTGCATCGTGCTGCAGGCTGGACAGGATCAGCATCATGAAAATCGGCAGCGCGCCGACGACCAGCCCCTGCAGCTTGCCCTGCGAGGTGAGCGCCCGGATCTTGCCCTCCATGATGGCCTTGGCGCGCAGCGTTCCCGCCAGCCGGTCCATGGTTTCGGCCAGGTTGCCGCCGGTATCGCGGGCGATCGTCATGGCCGCCACCACCAGGTCGATCTCCTCCATCTTCAGGCGCGCGCCCATGGTTTGCAGCGCGTCCTCCATCGCAAGCCCCAGCCGCTGCTCGCGCATCACCACACCGAGCTCCTGCGACAACGGTGCCGGCGTCTCGCGGATCGCGATGTCCATCGCGATCTGCAGGCTGGTGCCCGAGCGCAGCGAGCTCGCCAGCATCAACAGGACATCGGGCAGCTGCAGCACCATCTTCAAGCGGCGCTTGCGGTTGATCCAGAAGTAGGCCACTTTCGGTGCGGCGAGAGCCCCGGAGCCGCTGACGATTGCCCAGAAGAGATTGCCCGTCAGCAGCCAAATCCCCAGCGGAATCACCACGGCCCCACCGATCATCGCCATGAAGATGAGGTTGGGGTTGATGAAGAGGAACGCTTCGTCGAGCCGGCTGCGCGCCGCGTCGGTGAAGCGGCGGTGATAGGCGATGGAGCTGGCGGTCGCCAGGTGCCATGCCATGAATCCGGCGGCGAATACCGACGCGGCAATGATGCCGGTCATCAGGGTCTGGTTCATGCCGATTTCGCTTTCGGGTCGTTACGCTCGAAGATCTTCAGATCCAGCGGCACGCCAATGCGCCGCAGCGACTCGTAGAACTCCGGAACGAAGCCGCAGGCGGTGAAGTACCCCAGCGTCTTGCCGTTGGCATCGACACCGGTTTGCCGGAACTCGAAGATGTCCTGCAGCTGGATGCGCCCGCTCTCGACCCCGGTCACCTCACAGATGTGCGTGATCTTGCGGGTGCCGCAGGCAAAGCGCGTCTGCTGCACGACGATGTCGATCGCCGATGCAATCTGGTCGCGGATCGCGCTGACCGGAAGTTCGAGCCCCGCCATCAGCACCATCGTTTCCAGCCGCGCCAGCATGTCGCGCGGATTGTTCGCGTGCGCGGTCGTCAGCGACCCGTCGTGCCCGGTGTTCATCGCCTGCAACATGTCGAGCGCCTCGCCGCCGCGGCACTCGCCCACCACGATCCGGTCCGGCCGCATCCGCAGCGAATTGCGCACCAGGTCGCGGATCGCAACCTGGCCCTTGCCTTCGATGTTTGCCGGGCGCGATTCGAGCGAGACGAGGTTCGGGTGGTGCAGCTGCAACTCGGCGGCGTCCTCGATGGTGACGATGCGTTCGCCGCGCGGAATGAAATTCGACAGGATGTTGAGCAGGGTCGTCTTGCCCGATCCGGTTCCCCCCGAAATCACCACGTTCTTGCGGTGCTCGACGGCTACTCTCATGAATTCGACCATCTCCGGGCTGGCCGACCCGAACCGGAGCAGGTCTTCGGCGACCAGCTTGCGCTTAGCAAACTTGCGGATCGTGATGCTCGGGCCCTTCAGCGACAGCGGAGGGATCACCGCGTTCACGCGCGAGCCGTCCTTCAGGCGGGCGTCGACCATCGGCGAGCTTTCGTCGATGCGCCGGCCGATCGGCGCCACGATCCGCTCGATGATGCCGGTAACCGCCCGGTCGCTCGTGAAGGAGAGCGGGAAGCGCTCCAGCACGCCTGCACGCTCGACGAATACTTCGTCGGCGCGGTTGACCATGATCTCGGTGACCGATGGGTCGGCCAGCAACGGCTCGAGCAATCCCAGGCCGATCGCCTCGTCCCGCACTGCGGCGAGCAATGCCTGTCGATCGATCGTGGAGGGCATCTCCGGCAAGCGTTCGATCAATTCGCCGATCAGGTTCTCGGTACGAGTGCGCAATTCCGCGTCCGACATCCGGTGCACGTCCACCCGCCGCACGTCGAAGGCCTCGAGCAGGCGCTCGTGCAGGACCCGGCGCCATTGGAATGTCGGGTCGGCGGGCGGGGGAGCGGCGGGGGCGGGCTCGGCTTCCCGCGCGGCCTGCGACGGAGCGTGCGCTTGAACGGGCCGGGTCTTTGGCTCCGCAGCGGTGAGCGCTGCGCACGGCCGCTGCATCAGGACTGATCGCGCAGCGCCGCCGAGCGTCGCTTCCGGTTCCAGGTGGTGCGTCGCGGCGGCCCGGGACAACCATTGCACTTGCAACGCGTAGGCGCCGACTTCGATCCGGTCCGAGGGCAGAAGGGGGCCATGCGTCTTGACGCGGGCGCCGTTGACGGATGTGCCGCCGCTGGAGTCCAGGTCACGGATAAATGCGTTGCCGTTGGACACGAAGATCTCGGCGTGGCGGCGGCTGACCCGCCAGCCATTCAGACGCACGTCGCTATCCGCGTCCCGGCCGATTCGAACCCTGCTTCCCGTGCGCTTGAGCTGTGTCGACGCGCCGTCGCCATTGCTCAGATCGATCGTCCACATGTGAATCCCCCCGCTATGTCGGCGTTCGAGTCTTATTCGGCCATCTTCGTTGCGATGACGCTCTTGACCGCAGTGAACTGCTCAGCGGAGCGTCTGGCCATCGCCACGCTCGTCTCGGACTGCGGCGTGGCCGCACGCGGCGTCACCATCACGATGAGCTCGGTGCGCTCGTTCTGGAATTCCTTCGAGCGGAAAAGCGCGCCGAGAACCGGCAACTCGCTGATGCCGGGGATGCCCGTGACCGCTTTGGAGCCTGCGTTCTGCAGCAACCCCGAAATCACCAGAGTCTCGTTTTCCTTCAGCGACACTTGAGTCTCGGTACGGTTCTGGCGGAAAGCGATGAAGCCTTGGTTCGTGAACTGCTGGTCGGGCTGGCTGACCTCCGCCACGATCTTGGAGCTCACGTTGCCCTGGTCGTCGGCGACCGGATGAAACTCCAGGATCACTCCGTACTGCTTGTAGATGACGCTGGTCTGACCAAGGCCGCTCACCACCGGAATCGGGATCTCGCCTCCGACGACGAACTTGGCATCGCCGCCGCTCTTGCAGCTCACACGCGGCTCGGCCAGCGTCCAGCTGTCGCCGTTGTTCTCGAGGATGTTCAGCATCGAGGTCAGATCGGTGGCGATGCCGAACGCGGTGGTCCAGCTGCGCGCCGCGTGCGGCACGACGTTGCCGCTCAATTTGAAGCTGGGTCCGGTCACGGGACTCGCCCATTGGATCCCGAGCTGGTCGAGGGCGTTCCTGCGTACCTCCACCAGCCGCACGTCAAGGTAGACCATCTTTTCCAGCGGCACCGGCATCTGGATCTTGTGGTCGGGCACCATGCTGACGACGATCTGCGGATACATCTTGGCGATCGCTTCCAGCTTGCGCGACGTCGCCGGGTCCTTGTAATCGCCCTCGATCAGCACATGGCCGTCGTACTGGCTGACCTTCAGGCCCGCTTCGGCGGCAAGGATGTCCTGGATGTCGCGGGCCGCCCGCACGGCTTCATTGTTGCGCACCGTCACCTCGTAGGCCTGCTGGTTGCCGGCGCGGGTCCAGACCCGCAGCGTTGTCGTGCCGGCGGATTGGCCGATCAGCACCACCTGGCCCGACTCGATCACCTGCGCCTTCAGCACGCCGCCGTTGCCGACCGCGATACGCGACACATTCGGCACGTCGAGGACCTGCACCTGACCCGCATACAGCAGGACCGCCGGTGTTCCCGCGGCAGTCGCGTTCGGCGCCTCGTCGTGCAGCTGAAGCGTGACCATCGGCGGGGTGACAGCCTGCACCGGGCTGGCGTATTCGGCGTTCTGCGCTGTGCCGGCTGACATGGCCGCCATCGGCAGGGAGCCGCAAAGGGCCACCATGGTGACCGCGGCGAACTTTGCAGGCAGTGTCGTTCTCATTTGGATTTCCTGTTGGAGTCGGCGACGGTTTGGTTCGTTGAATGGAGCAATCATCCGGGGTGTCCGCCCCGCCCGAAAGTGACCAATGGCATGTCGGAACGGGTGTTGCGAAACGGACATGACCAAAGACATATTGAATTGCCACAAACGTCGCGCAACGGCAGGGCAGCGCACGTCCACACCACCGGGCGCTGCCCCCGGCGCTGCCTGGATCGGCCGTCAGACCAGGATAACGACCGCGGGACTGCGACCGCGGGATTACGAGCGGCCTCCGACGATGTACTGCACCGCCAGACCCTTCTTGACCTTCTTGGGCATCAGGTCGTCGATGTTCAGTGCCGTCGTCGAATTGGCCCGCTCGTCCTCCGGGTTCCGCAACACCGCGGTGAGCTTGCCGGAGTTCTTTGCCACCACGATGCGTTCGGCGTCCTCGGGACTGACCGACAGCGTGATGGTCGTGTACGTCTTGGGCTGGTTCGTACCGTCGCGCTTTCGGATGATCTGGCCTGTGGCCAGCACTTCGACGTTCGACATCAGCGGGAAAGTCGTCTCGGTCGCACTGACGTTGGTACCGCGCGCCGTGACCATCAGGTCGATGTGATCGGACGGCCTGAGCATTCCCGAAATCGAATTGACTTCGTCGACCTCGGTCGTCAGAGCCCGGTTGCCCTTGGCCAGCGTCGACGAAAACACCAAGCTGTTCGATTCCAGGTGTAACTCCAGCACGGGTTCGCCCTGTTTCAACCCTGCAGCCAGGCGCTGTCCGACGTACTGCGCGAACTGGTCGGGATGCAAGGCCGAGGCGTGCAGATACTCGGTGGGAATCGGCCGCACGGCGAACCCCTCCGGCGAGATCCTGGCTCCGCGGGGCAGATCCTGCTTGGCGACGACGACGTTGACGAGCGTTTGGTGGGCGCGCGCTTCCCGATCGATCTGCGCCATCCGGTCGCTCAGCATCTTGTGGCTGAGGCCCATCGCGAGGGCGCCCAGGGCGAGCGCGCCGGCGAGCATCAGCCAGTTGCGGTTCAGCGGAAAGTTCGGCAATGCCATGATGGCTCCTTAGGGCAGGGAAATGAACAGGGTCAGCGAGGAGTAGAAGTCGCGGATCGAATCGCACAGGAACTGGCTCACCGTTTCCTGGGAGCCCGGCATCGGCAGAAGCAGCGCGGCCGCCAGCGCGGCGCAGATCACCGCGTATTCGGTCATCGACTGGCCTGACATGCCGAAAGGCGCTTTCATCTTGTTCTCTCCGTGAATCGGTCTGGGCGGCACTTTGCCTGTCCGAACGATCAGGGCCCAGTGTCTTTGGTCACCCGGTTGGCGATCAGCCAGCTGCCCTTGCCGTTCGCACCCCTGATGGCGGTCATCTGCATCTCGGCCTCGCCCTGCGCGAACACCATTAAGGTGCCGCCCTCGGCGTGCTCCGTGCGCGGGATGTCGTTGAGCTGCAGCTGGTGCCAGCCGGCGTTCTGGAAGTGCGCCTGATAGAAATGCACCACCGACTGGGCCGGCTGCGGAGCGATCACCACCAGCTCGCGGCTGTGCTTTCCCGGGTCGTCCGACTCGACGACTCTGATGACATGGGCGCCCGGCATCATCGGCAGCTCGCCCGGGTCCAGGTCGACCTTCGATCCGGCAACCTGCGCGACCGCAATCAGCCCCTGGCTGCCGTCGCGCGGCGCGTCCCGCACCGTGACGGTCATCAGATAGGGGCCATGTTTCTGGCCAACCACCGTCGAATCCTTCACCACCTTGACCGACGGCTTCAGCGGGTAGCCGCCTGTCCAGTGCGCCCGGTAGTACTCGACGATCTCCGCGCGGTTCGCCCGTGACTGGAACTGCAGCACGCGGGTCGGGATGCCGTTGACGCGCATGCTCTGCGCGACCCACTGGACATCGGCCTTCGGCGGAAGCGGGAGCTCGGGCCAGTTTTCGGTGGCCTGCGCGCTTCCCACGGCCAGCAGAGCGATGGAAACGGCCCGCAGCAGCCCCGGCGCGGCGCCCGCCAGCAGGGCCGCCCGGAACGGGAGCAGCGTGAGCCACAGCACAAGCGCGGCCGGTTGGGAGGGAGTTTGCCGGTTCATCGGGCAGCCTTTCATGCTAGTAGCACTGGTTGACGCCGCTGCCGTTCATGGGGTCGTATTTGGCCCCGGGCGCGACCGAGTCCGGCACGACGTCCGGCTTCACGCAGCCGAGCTGGGGCGGGCCGGTGTCGACGAAGAGCTTGAAGATGAAGTTCAGCAACGAGCCGGCGATAGGGAGGTTTTGCAGGGCTCCAGCCACCCGCTGAGGGATCGCGGGCGGCGGCAGCTGCAGACTGGAAGGGAAATGGTTGGCGACGTCCTGCGCTCCGCCCGCATTCCATGGATCGCCGGCGATGACCGTGGTCGCGCCGACGCTCAGGTTGATGTTGCTCAGCGGGGCGAAATGCGCGATGTCGGCAACTTTGACCGACACGTCGGCTTCGACCGCGGAGCCGTCGTCGTTGAGCCCGGAGAACGACTTGGTCATCAGATCCATCGGAAACAACAGCGTGGAAGTCGTCGAGTCCTTGACCGACTTGGACGAGAACTGGACCGAGACGTCCGGGTACTGTCCGATCATCGGGTTGCCGTTGACCTGAGCCCAGACCGGGTTCTCGTCGGTGCGGGTCGATCCGGTCGCCTTGTCTTGGAAACCGATCGTGTGCTGTCCGCCGTCCCTGAAGAAGCGGGCAACGGTTTCGTCCTGGACCGTGGTGCCGCCCTCGTGCTTGTGCGGATCGAGCGCGCGCTCGAAGGCCGCGTAGCGGCTGGCCTGGATTGCCTGGTGCTTGATGTCGGAGTACTTGCCGATGTAGATCACGCCCAGCACCAGCGGTACAAACGCGATCATCGCGACAACGAATTCGCTCATCGCCTGTCCGCGCTGCTTCCCGATCACCCGCGCATTCATGGTTGTGCTCCTGGTCGGCTCGAAGCGGTTCGTCGTGGTGGGCATCGTCATGGCGTCACCAGGGCCACGAACGGGTTCGCGCCGATCACGCCGTACAGCACGGCTTTCATCGCGGAGTCGGTCGTGCCCAGGCGCGCCTGCCAGTACGGGTTGTACATGCTCGCGAATTCATGCACGCCGTCCACTCGGGCGAGGCTGCCCTGCGTGCGGTCATTCTGGTTCAAGTCGGGCCGAATGAAGAACGTGCAGGCCGTGGCGATCGAGGTCAGCTTGTCGCTGTTCTGCAGGTTGTCGACCACCTTCACGGAGCCCAGCGGGCCAGGCGTATCGACGTCCATGCCCAGCCGCGGCGTCGTCATCGTCGCGGCGCCCTTCTTCTGCACCGCGCTGAGGAAGGTCAGCGACGGGCCGTCACTGCCGTTGTTCTTCGAGCACGGGCCATCCTTGGCCAGCCCCTGCGAGAGATCACGGATGTCGGGAAGGCCGGTGTCTCCCGAGATTTGGACGAACGGCCCCTGCCAGGAGAAGTTGTCCGAGTTCTGCATTGCCAGGTCACAGTTGGCGGTGCTTGGCGACACCCAGCACAGATTGTCTCCGGTGCTGCTATCCGAGTCCGCATCGGCGCGCCCGTAGCCGAACGGCGCGGGCAACGCGTCCGACTTCACGCACGGATAGTTGAAGGGGAACGTCCCGCAAACGCCCAGGTGATGGAGCGTCAGATCCGCCGAGTCCTGCGCTTCCCAATCGCTGTAGTCCTTCAGGTCCGAGGAACCCGACGTCTTGTCGATGCTCAGGTAGGGCGCGATCCATCCCCCGCCTGATGCAATTGCCGACGCGGTGTCGATGATGGAGAACAGCAAGCCATTGCCCCGGTGCGTGGAAAACGGGTCGCGCGAATTCAGGATCACCTTCTTGGCATCCTTGCGCTGGTCGCCCGCGTAGGGGTCCGTGAACTTGTACCAGGCGTATTCGTTGGCCCCAGCGGCTATGAGGCTGAAGCCGCTGACAATCTCGGGCTGTTCGTCGTAGCGGTTGCCGAAGGTGGTTTGGTTGGCGTTGGCGACGCCGGCCGCGATGCCGTTGGCGGCGAACGCTCCGACCGCGTTTTCTAAATCGCGCGCCGACTCCAGTCCGGTGTTCATTGCCTCGATGGCGTAGATCCCAGGGGGCACGAGATACGTTTTGATCGCGGAGGCGGCTTCCTGCATGCCGGTGGCGATCGTGTTCAGCACCTCGCCCACGTACGGGATCCATCCGAAGTAGTTGTCCAGCCACTGCGTGATCTCGTAGTTGTATTCGAACCAGGAATCCAGGCTGACCAGCTGAGCGATCGACACTTCGTTGGCGATCAGGGCCCGGTTGGTGTAGGCCTCGAAGTTCAGGATGCGCGCCTCGGTCAGGGCGCCGCTGATCGCGGACGCGTCGGCCGCGTTGACGGTCTTCTCCTTCTCGTTGGTGACCTGCCCGACGTTGTAGACGAGGGCGAACACGGCGCAGCATGCGGCGGCGGTGGTCAGGAACCACAGGATCGCCTGGCCGCGCTGCCTGGTTCGATTGGACAAGCGGTGTATCAAGCTCATGGGATGCTCCTCTGCGGAGACGCTCGGGTCCTTTGCACCGGATGGTCCCGGAAAGGGCGGTGGCTGCCTATTGACCAAAGTCACGGGACGCGCAGGCCTGCGAGCACCCCCGCACGCGGAATTGCGATCCAAAAAAAACGGCGGCTCGTAGCCGCCGCCTGAACCGATCTGATCCCTTACTGCTGCTTGACATTCTGCGTGCCGTAGTTGTCCAGGCCGACTTTGGCTTCCGCAGCCGTGTTGGCGCTGTTGCCGGCATTGGTCGAGTCCGTCGCCGACTTGCTGACGCCGCTGGTGTTGCCCGCGATGCCGTTGGCGACTTCGGCGATCCCGCTCTGCACCGAGTGGCTGAAGAACGTGAAAGCGGAGATGGCGCCGATGGCGATCAACGCGACCATGATGATGTACTCGGTCATGCCTTGACCGAACTGGGTCTTGCGGCCGATGCGCTTGCTCAGGTTGATGAGTTGCATATATGTCCTCCATGAAGTTTCGGTTGGGTGGGCGGGCCGCGTTCGCGAAGAACCGAAACCCGTCGGAGCGCATCGTCCCGGAATCGGTTGCGCTTGCCTATTGACTAAAGTCCTGTCGATCCTCGCCCACAAGAAGCGGATGCCGCACTATGCTGTGCGCGAGGTCGGATTGCGGGCGCCGAGCATCGTGATCCGCGCCTGCGAGAGGACGAATCGAATGATTGAAGAGCGGACGGGCCGTTTGGCAGTGGCACGTTTCATCGCGCCGCCGATCCTGGGGATCCTTGCGGCCTGCGTGGCGCTGGGCGGGTGTTCCAGCTCCAACCCCGCGGTCCGTGCCTCCGCCGAGCCGGGCACGGCCGCCGCCATGTCGGAAGGCGAACGCGAACAGCGCGTTCGAGCCCTGCAGCAGGCCGAGGCGCTCTATCTGAGCGGCCGCCTGAAGGAGGCGCAGGCGGCCTTCGAGCAGCTGACCCGCACCTACCCGCGCAATGCCGAGATCTGGTTCCGGTACGGCAACACGATGATGAAGCAGGGAAACTACGACGACGCGGCCGCGGCCCTGCAAAACGCCCTGGCTTTCGATCCAGGCCACGGAAAGGCGGCCCTGAATCTGGCACTCGCCCGTCTGGCGCAGGCCCAGGCGGCCCTCGTCTCGGCGAGCGCGCACCTTCCAGCCGGCTCGGCAGAGCGGCGGCAGGCCGATGAGCTCGCGGGTCAGGTCCGTTTGCTCGTCGGTGCGCCGGGCGGCGAGGCAACATCCCGTTGAACCGTAAATTTGAAGGGAAACCGAAGATGAAACCCCGACTCCGATTCCCGGCACTGCGTGGTGCCGTTTGGCAAGGCAGGTCACGCAGGCAACGAGGCGCGACGATGGCGGAATTCGCGGTCGCCTTTCCGTTTGCGCTGCTGCTGGTGTTGGGCATCATTCAGCTGGGTTTGATGTACACCGCCAAGGAGATCGTCAACGAGGCGGCGTTCATGGCGGCGCGAGCGGGATCTGTTCAAAACGCTCAGGTCGACGCGATGAACTCGGAGATGGTGAAGGCCCTGGCGCCGTTCTACCAGGACCTCACACAAAAGAATGATGCGACTCGACTGGCGGTGGCTTACGGACGCGCGTTTGTCGATACGGTATGCATCCCGTTCGTGCAATGCTTTCTGAAGGTGGAAAGGCTCAATCCGACGGACGCGGCGTTCGACGATTTCGGCATTACCAGCAAATCGATGCAAAACCATATCTACATTCCCAACGACAACCTGGAGTACCGGCCACACAGCACGCAAGGGCCGAAATCCGGCATGTCGATCCAAGATGCCAATGCGCTGAAGGTCAAGGTGACCTACGGATACGAGCTCAAAGTGCCGCTGATGAAGGCCGTGTTCAACGCGGTGATGTGCGGCGTTGACAGCGGAATCAATGCCTTCGGCCGCGGCGATACGAGTTATGGCACGAGCAGCGACTGTTCGGACTATTACAGCAAAGGCCGCGTGCCGATCGTTTCTTACGCGACCGTGCAGATGCAGACGCCGGCCTGGAAAAAATGATCATCGCGCAAATCGAATTTCACGTTCCGATGGAACCCGCGAGCTGCGCGCCGATCAACTGAAGAAATCGGTCGCTTCGCGGCAGGCCTTCGACCACCGACAGGGTCCCGTCCTCTGGAGCCCCCTGACGCCAGGACCACCAGACGCTCGTTCCCGCCGCGGCGGTCGCCAGTGAGGGAGCGATCCGGGTTTCGAAGAGCTCCACGGATGGTTCGGGTTCCAAATTGCCCGGCGCGCTAAGCAGCGCAACTTCCAGCGCATCCGCATCGCAATCGGGCTTCTTGGCCTGCATCGCAACGCCAACCAACCTGCTCCACCATGGATGCAAGATCCCGGGCCCGGCCGCAAAACTCGCGGCAAACGTCAGCGGAAACTGGCGTCCGACCCGATCGACGCTCGGCATCAGCACCCCGAACCAGGGGCGTGCGTCGAGCGCGCCGGGCATCAGCGCGAAGCGCCAGATCGGCGCGTTCAGGTAGGACTCGAGCCAGTTTTCGCCGAGCTTCTCCCGGGCCTCAAAAAGCTCCTCGGAGAGCCAGACATCCCAGGCCTCGATGAATTCCGGAGGGAGCCTTCGGCTGACGAAGTCGCCCAGCGCCGGAATCTTTCCGAACCAGCCCGCCGGCGGCGGCGCGCTGACCGCCGTGGAACCGGCAGGCTGTAACACGCTCACGACCGAGCGGGGCAGTCGAACCGCTCCAGTTCGGGCATCCGGAACGGGTTGGCGCCGCTTTCGGTTTCGACGTCGAAACTGGCGCGCCGCTCGCCCAGATTGAACACGACTCGAAACTTCCCCGGCGCGATCGACTCGACCGGAACGCGGTCGAGCAGCCTGAACAGCGCCCAGGTACCGCTGAACTCGAGCGGAGGCTGTCCTTCCACCGGCGGCGTCACCTCGGCCCGCGCGCCCGGCTTCGGTCCAGGCCACGTGATCACGGTCGCGGTGGCGGGGCCGTGCGCGTAGCGGACGGGTTGGCCGTCGATCTCCAGCAGGAATCGATCGATCGTCTCGTCCATGTCGTGCGGCCGGAACGTCAGTCGCAGCGAGGTATCGGCGCGCTTGCCGGCGAAGAAGACGTCCGACCCGGTACGGCCTGATCGCATGCGTCGGCCAGCTGGGTGCCCGTCTGCCGCGCCTGCGCCGGCGCGGCCGGCGTTCTCGCGGTCGGGACCGATTCATACGCCGCCTGGGTCGGCGCGGCGGCGAGCGCCAGCAGCATCGATCGGACCGGTTCGGGCAAGCGCCGTGAATCGGCCCGAATGCGTTCGAGACGTTCGAGCGACGTTGCCGCGGCATCGCTTGAAGCGGCGCTGGAGCCGGCCAGCGCCCGCAGCACGTGCAATTCATTGAAGTCGGCCAGGACCGCATCCAGCGGGCGGCGCCCGTCGGCGCCTGCCAGTGTCAATTCCCGCAGCGCCGCGAAGCGATCCTCGACGAGCCGCTCCAGCGGCGCGAGCGCATCGCCCAGGCTGCTCGCGGCGGACGCCTGGTGCAGGGAGGTCTGTTGCGCGACGGTCCGCACCAGAGCCGCGAGCGGTCCGTCGTGCTCTGCCAGCAACTGTGCCTGGCGTATCGCGTCGCCGCCGGCCGCGCGCTTCAACCGCAGGTCGTCCACGAAGTCGGACCAGTTGCGTGCATAGTCGTCCAGATACACGGCCAGCGCCTCGGCGCCGGCGCGCCCGGCGGTCGCCGCATGGGTGGCTGCGACCGCCGGCTGCGCCGAGGCGAGCACCCACGCGGCTTCGGTCGCAAGTTCAGATGCAGCGGCCGGCAGCGTCGTCAGAACACCGTCGCGATACGCCTGCAGCGTGTAGCGCCCCGACACGCTGCGAGGCGCCGAGTGGCCATCCCTGCCGACGAAAAGCGCGGAGGCCGGACCGCCCAGCGAGGCGACCGCGAACTCCGGATACGAGCGGGTGCCCAGCAGGGCTTTCAGGCGCGTTGCGATCCTCTGCGAGATGGGCTGACCGGCAAGCCGCGTCCGGACCGACTCGACCAGCCGCGGGTCGGCGGTCGTTGCCGCTCCGGCCGCTCCGGCGTCGAGCAGCGCGTCCAGGTGCTGTAGCAGCTGAGCCCGGTCCTCGCGGGCGAGCGGCGGCTCCAGCCCGCTGTCCCAGTCGTAGGTGACGAAGGCCTTCAGCGAAGCGGCGTCGAAGTGTGCGGCCTCGTGCAGCATCGTATATGCCTTCAGCGCTTCGTATTGCAGGTTGGGATCGACCCCGCTTCGCATCTGCTCCTCGCAGCGCGCGATGATGCGAACCAGCAGCGAGTCGAGCAGCATCCGCTCGTAGGCCTGGTGGGCGGCAGCGGCGAGCTTGACGCGCTGGTGTCGGCGAAATGCGGCCATCGGCGCGCCGGGCTCGCCGGCGGCCGGCGAGGTCGACACGATCAGGTCCCGCATCGCGTTCAACGCCGGCAACAACGGCCGCGGGTCGCTGCCCGGCCGCACGTCGCTCGCCTCGATCTGGGTGCGCGTGGCGGCCACATTGCCGGCGATCTGCTCCGCTTCGCCGGAGCTGCGGGTATAACTGGTCGCCCAGTACGCCGCGAGCAGGGCGCCGGCGCACTGCATCGCCACCAGCAGGGCGGTGATCGCACGGGCGCGCCAGCGCTCAAGACGAGGCGAGCGGCCGGCGATTTCGGCCTCCGGGAACACGACGTCGCGCAGCAAGCCGGCCAGGAAGAAGCTCTTTCCGGTGCTCTGGTTCGGCGGCAGTATCTGCCGCTCGAGGCCGAGCTCGCGTCCCAGCGCCGACAGCGTGCGGTCGATCGGCGTGCCTTCCTGCGTCCCGCTGGTGAAGTAGACGCCCCGAAGGCAGGGGGTGCCATCGACGGCGGACGATGTGCCCACGCCGAATACGCGTCGAACCAGGTCGTCCAGCGGCTCCCTCAGGCTGACGAACTGGCGCGGAAATGCGAAGATCCGCGCCCGCCGTTGCGGGTCGCGCTCGCCCTGCATGCGCTCGATCAGGTTCTCGTGCAGCCGTTCCACGAGCTGCTCGAAGGCGGCTGGAAATTGATCGGCCGCGCGACCTTTGTTCGATGCGTCGAAGTCGAACGTCGTGCCCCAGACCTGGTCGCGAGTGCGCTTCTCGAACGCAAGAAACGAGTCAAGGAAACCCGGGAGCAGATCGCACTTGGTGAGCAACAGGTAAACGGGCAGCCGGATGCCGATGGCCGCGCGAATCTCGTCAAGGCGCGCGCGCAATGTGGCTGCATGCTGTGCGCGCTGTATCGGGTCGAACACCAGCAGATCGGTGACCGAGACGGCGACCAGCGCGCCGTTCAACGGCTGCCGCGGCCGCCCGCGCTTCAACAGGGCGAGGAAGCCCTCCCACGCCCGGCGGTCGGCCACGCGATCGGCCTCGTGCGTCGTGTAGCGCCCAGCCGTGTCCAGCAGCACCGCTCGGTCGGTGAACCACCAGTCGCAATTTCGCGTGCCGCCAACGCCCTTGATGGAGCCGCGCCCGAATTCGCCGGCGAGCGGAAAGTTCAGGCCGGAGTTCAGCAGCGCCGTGGTCTTCCCGGCGCCTGGGGCACCGATGATCAGGTACCAGGGCAGCTGGTACAGATACTGGCGCCCGAATTTCCACGACAGGGACGACCAGAATCCGCCGCGCGAGCCGAACCGGGTGCGTCGCAGCGTGGCCAGGGCGGCCGAGAATCGCTTGCGCAGCTGCGCCAGCTCGGCCGGCTCTGCGCCGCTCGCCGCGGGCGCGAGCTGGTCGACCACGCGCTCGTTGCGGCGTCTGGCGCTCCAGGCGGACCAGCCCTTGTGTACGAGATACTGAAGCGCGAACGCCGCGATCAGCGCGATGCGCGCATCGTCGCTCGCCAGCGGAGTCGAATTGCCGATCGATGCCAGCGGTCCGGCGAACCACACCAGCAGCCCGAAGGCGGTCAGGCCCAGCACAGCGAGCAGCCAGGGGTGGATTCTCATCGTCCCACCAGCAGCACGATTTCGATGCGACCGCTGTGCACAGGCGGCTGATTCGCGCCGCCGGCGGCAAGCGGCTCGGTGTCGGCCCGCCCGTCGTAGCGCAGCCGGGCCGGCGCAACGCCGAACAGGAGCAGCGCATCGTGCACGGCGCGCGCGCGCTCGA
>WNGJ01000529.1_pt1 | contig 46786 bp, 42 predicted proteins | sample 5400611 | NCBI WGS metagenome assembly WNGJ01 (sample SAMN13153375, study PRJNA577476) | soil metagenome | isolation source: 40 cm soil or saprolite under Garry oak tree replicate 1 | place: USA:California | collected 2016-06-15
GCACCGGCGGCGTCATGGTCGTCTGGATCTCGGCGGGTCCGGCCAGGACACCGTAGACGGTCCTCATCGAATGCAGGTCCATGCCCCGGAACTGATCCGGAGCCGCTTTGACACGGATGGTCTGGCCACCTTGGCGAAGGGTGATGATCCCTGCCTGCTCGTCCCACGTCCACACTTCGCCCGTAAACGCGCTCGTACCAGGGGCTGAAGGCGCCGTGGACGCGCATCCGGCGAGGATCAGCACCACGGTCAGCAAGCCGAGAATGCTCCTCATGTGACGGCCCTCCTCGTTGGGTGTTGCCGAAGGATTACAAGTACGGTGCCAGGAAGCCGATGGCGCGACGAGAACGTCAGGGCGATTGCAGACCGGCACCGAAACGGAAGGAACTCACGCGCGCGCGATAACTCGTGGCGCCTGGCATCGTGGGCACGGTCGCCGAGAACGATGCGCTGCGGCCGGATGCGATGGACGGGCTCACGAACGCGATGCCGCGAGCCACGGTTTTGCCGCTCGCGTCGAGCGCTTCGGCGGTGACGTACACGTCCACCGCGTCGAGGCGGTTGTCGTTGAACACCGTGCCATTGATCCGAGTCTGTCCGGGATTGCTTCGATCCGCGGTGTGCGTGACGCGGAAGCCGTCCTGTGCGCTGGCGACGGCAGCGAGCATCAGCAGCGCGACACCGACACCCACACCCACAACGCGCGGCCAGCTCACACGTGTCTCTCCCACGCCAACGCTTCGTGGTACAGGTCTTCGGTGAAGCCGCGGACGAGCAGGTCGCCCAGCACGAGAACGGGCACTCGCAAGAAACCGTCCTCGTGGACCAGATACTTGATCACGTCGGCGTCGCTGGGTGCGGTCAGGCGAACGATGTCCACTCCTGCCTTGGCGAGGAGCCGGCGCGAGCCACGGGCCAGCGCCAGCGTGCCGGCCCGGTCCACGGGCGCCGATTCCACGAGACGGCTGTCGAAGGTCAGTCCACGTTGCGAGAGAAACTCCCTCGCCTTCTGACAGGTCGGTCAGCCGTTCTTGTTGTACAGGATCGGATCGGCCACGGCCCCACCTTGTAGCACACGGGCCGGGCCGCGGCGACTACTTCACGGGGGCGTACGACTTGAGCGTGGTGCCGAGCGTGTCGGTGATGAAGCTGCCCGGGCACAGCAGGAAGGCGCGCTCTCGCTTGGGATTGTGGACGGGCCCTCCCTTCACGACGCGCTTGATGACGTGCCCGGCCCGCCACAGGATGGCGAAGGTGCGCTCGTCGCCGGTGTCGAGCGTCTCGCGATTGTTCAGGCAGTAACGATCGGTCACGCGCATCACGTCCTTCTCGACGTACTCCTCCGCGTAGAGCTGACCCATGAAATCGGTGTAGGCCTTGATGTCCTCGGGACGCTGAAGTGGGGGCGGAGCCACGCCCATCCCGACCGTGCTCAGGGCGTCGTTGCCGTACAGCACACGCGTGTTCGGCCGGCGGATACGACGCTTGGAGTCGGAGAAGATGGTGAAGCCGCGCTCTCTCACCTCGGCGATCGTGTCCCCGCGGATGCTACGTGCCTCGTCGGCCTCCTGAATCGCCATGAAGGCCAGCACCATCGCGTCGAGGTCGGGCAAGTTACACTCGCCGGCGGCGGCGTTGGACTCGTAGCCGCGCCGCGCTCTTCGCTCCTCACGGCGTGCCTGCTTGATCGCCTCGGAGTCCTTGCACGGCTCGCTGAACAGGCCGGTGGTCACAAAATCGAAGTGCTCGCTCTTGAGCAGCGGCCCCGTCGACCGACAGCCGCCCGCCAGGATCGCCATGGAACACGTGATCAACACCCAGTGAACCGGCGCTGATCTCGGGTCAGCCATGGCGCAACTCCTTTCACTGAACCGACAAAAGCAAACGCACTGCCAAACCCCCGAGCACGTGAATCGAGCAGTCATGGTGCGGCGATGGCTCACGGCCTCGGGACGGCGTTGAAGGAAAAGTTTTCCTTCAATGTGGGTCGGCGGAGCGTTGGCCGTCTGCGCTCCCGACCCGCTTCGTGCGCCGGAGAGCCGGCGCCTGCGAAAGAATTTTCGGGGCGGATCTGTCATCGTGTACAAGGGGGGTGATGCGGGACCGTGGAGTTTGCTTGGTGAGCCGTCAGGGACTCGAACCCTGGACCCCCTGATTAAAAGTCAGGCGCTCTACCAACTGAGCTAACGGCTCGTCGGGAACATTCTAAGCAGATGGAGTTGGAACGCAATGAACGGTCGGTGTCGGAAATGGCGACAGCCGAGGCCGCACGACGCGTGGCTGGGCGTCAAAGTCTCCAATACGCAACGTCTGGCACTCTCGCTGCAATCATCTGAGCCATGAGCATCGGAGGACGCGCGACACTTCTGTTCGTCGTCGATCGCAAAGAGACGGGTCGGTACGAGTACCTCTGCAAGGCGTTTGCGAGCGACGACCGGGTGGCCGTCATCCTCGACCGGCGCCACGGCGAGCGGCGCGGCTCACGCACCAGGATCCCGAACGATCGTCGTCGCTCCGAACGGCGCATCCGAGAGAATCACCACGAGTTGGCCCGCCTCGGGTACACCCTGGTCCGACTCCAGACGTAGCGAGCCCGCCAACCCGGGAGTTAGAGCAGGCTCGACCGCACCGACGGGAACCAGCGCATGAGCGGCGACTCCTCGCACAGGATCGTCTCGTCACGCTGGGCGCCCGTCGAGACCATGCAGAGCGGGACCCCGATGAGCTCCTCCAGGCGCTCCAGATAGCGCCGAGCCTTCGCGGGTAGATCCGCCTCGTTCTTCGCGCGGCTGGTGGGTGACATCCACCCCGACACGTCTTCGTACACGGGCTCGGCGCCGTGCAGGATCGCCTCCTCCTCGGGGAAGTCCGTGAGGAGCTCGTTCTTGTAACGGTACGCCGTGCAGATCTTCACGGTCTCGCACTGGTCGAGCACGTCCAGCTTGGTCAGCGCGACGGTGTCGAGCCCGTTGATGCGGACGGCGTAGCGGAGGACCACGGCGTCGAACCAGCCGCAGCGCCGGGGCCGGCCGGTGGTGGCGCCATACTCGTTGCCCCGGGCCCGGATGTCCTCAGCCATCTGCCCCGACATCTCCGTCGGAAGCGGACCCGACCCGACCCGAGTCGTGTAGGCCTTGGCCACACCGAGAATGCCCTGGATGCGGGTCGGCGGCACGCCCGTACCCGTGGCGGCGCCCCCGGACGTGGTCGACGACGAGGTGATGAACGGATAGGTGCCGTGATCCATGTCGAGCATGGTGCCCTGGGCGCCCTCGAACAACACCGAGTACCCGCTCTCGATCCAGCGCGTCAGCAGCAAGGCGGTGTCGGTGATGTAGGGCGCCAGCCAGCCGGCGTAGCGGAGGTAGGGATTGAGGATCTCGTCCGTCGTGAAGGTCTGGGCATCGTAGATCTCGCGCAGCAGACGATTCTTCTGGGCGACGTTTAGCTCCAGCTTCTCGCGGAAGAGCCGGACGTCGAGAAGGTCGGCCATGCGGATGCCGACACGGGCGGCCTTGTCCACGTAGGCCGGGCCCACGCCCTTGCCGGTGGTGCCGATGCGCCGGTTGCCGAGCTTCGCTTCGGAGGCGCGATCGAGCGCGGGGTGATACGGCATGATCAGGTGCGCGTTCTTCGAGATGAAGAGATTGCCGTCGAAGCTCACGCCTCGCTGCACGAGCGATTCCATCTCCTCGATGAGCGAGCCGGGATCGACGACCACGCCGCAGCCAATCACGCATCGGCAGCCGGCGTGCAAGATGCCCGACGGGATCGAGTGGAGCACGTACTTCTCGCGGCCCACCACCACGGTGTGACCGGCGTTGTTGCCCCCCTGGTACCGGACGACGACGTTGACGTGAGGGGTGAGGATGTCGACCACCTTCCCCTTCCCCTCGTCTCCCCACTGGGTGCCGACCACGACGATGTTAGGCATCAAGCCGCTCCGGATGCTCCAGCATAGCGTCGATCTTCGCCGCGCGCTCTCGGCCGCTCGCCACGTCGATCACCAGGAGCTCGCCCGCCGGCACGCGAGGACCACCCACGACGAGCGCGCGACGGACGCGCTGCGCCCGCGCGTACGCAAGTGACTCCTCGAGTCCCCGCGTGACGATGTCACGTGCCACGGAGCGGCCGAGGTCGCGCAGGCGCCGGGCCAGCGAGAGCGCCGCCGTCTTCTCCGGCGTGAAGTCGATGATGAAGAAGTCAGGACCGGGCAGGGCCACGTCGACCCCCTGGGTCTCCATCACCGACAGGGCCCGGGCGATGTCGAACGCGAAGCCCACGGCCGGGCAATCGTAGCCGAAGCGGCCGACCATGTGGTCGTAACGCCCACCGGCGGCGATCGCAGCGCCGAATTCGGCCACGTAGGCCTCGAAGTACATCCCCGAGTAGTAGTCGAAGCCGCGGACGCCGCCGAGGTCGAGCAGCACGGCGTCGGCCAGGCCATAGATCGTCAACAGCCGATAGACCTCGGCGAGGTTGGCCAGCGCGCGCTCGGCTCGCTTGTTGCGCGCGAACGGCGCGGCCCGCTCGAGCACCTCGGCGTGGCCGAACAACGTGGGCAGCGCCAGCAAGGCGTCGCCCACGGGCTCGGGGGGCGCGATCTCATCGACCAGGCGCTCGAGGGTGGACCGGTCCTTGCGGGCGAGCGCGGTCCTGAGCTCTCGTTCGCGGGCGGCGTCGGTCTTGACCTCCTCCATCAAGCCGCGGAAGAAGTCGGGATGGCCGACGTCGAGCTGGAAGCGACCGAGGCCGAGCGCGCGCAGGCTCTCCACGGTCATGGCCAGGATCTCGACCTCGGCCTCGGGCTTGTCGAGGCCGATCAGCTCCACGCCGGCCTGGTAGAACTCGCGGTAATGGGCGAGCTGCGGCTCGTCGTAGCGGAAGACGTTGGTCACGTAGGACAGACGCAGCGGCTTCGGCTCGTCGCGCAGGCGGGTGGCCACGATGCGCGCGATCTGGGGCGTGATGTCGGCGCGCAGTACGAGCATGCGGCCCGTCTCGCGGTCCACGAAGGTGAAGGCATTGCCCTGCACGGCCTGGTCGGTGGCGACGGCCAGCACGTCGAAGAACTCGAACGTCGGCGTGACGATCTCCCGGTAGCCCCAGCGGCGGAAGACGTCGAACAGGCGCGCCTCCACGTGACGCTTGCGCGCGACCTCGTCGGGAAGGTAGATCCGCGCACCCTTGGGAAGCTGGGTGAGCAACGGCTTCACCGCTCGGCCTCCGCGCCAAGGTGGGCGAGCGTGTTCATGCGGTGCACGGTGACCCAGTCGTCGCGATACTCGAGCTCCGTGATGCCGGCCGGCGAGGCGTCGATGGACCACAGGCGCGCGGGGCCGAGCCCGAGCCCGTCCAGGACGATCAGTCGGATCACGACCGCGTGGGTGACGAGCACGACGCTCTCACCGTCGTGGTCGGCTCGCAGCGTCTCGATGCCTTCGGCGACGCGCTTGGCCACCGTCGGCAAAGACTCGCCGCCGGGCGCGGCGAACCTGTCGGGTGCGGTTCGCCAGACGTCGTAAAGGGCGGGCTCGGCGGCCTCCACCTCGGCGCGCGTCCGGCCCTCCCACGCTCCGAAGCCGAGCTCGCGGAAGACAGGCATGATCTGCACGGCGAGACGGTGCGGCTTGGCGACGGCCTCCGCCGAGGTGCGCGCGCGTTCGAGCGGGCTCGCGAAGACGGCCGAGATGGCGACACCGCTGAGCACCGCCGCCGCCGCCTCGCTCTGGCGAAGCCCGGCATCGGTGAGCGGGACGTCGCGCCACCCGGCAAAACGCCGCTCGCGCGTGAACACGGTCTCACCGTGACGGAGGACGAACAGTCGCAAGCTCATGACAACCCCGCCATTCTATCGCCTTTTGGCGGAGCAGCCAGCGATCAGTGCTTCTCGGCGAACACCTTTTGCGCAGCGCGCATCGATGCCCCGAAGTCGACGGGAAGGCCCAGCTCTGCCAGCACCTGCTCGAGCGCCGACAACGCGATGACGACGTCGAACTCGGCGGCGTACCCCATGTGCCCCAGGCGGAAGAGCTGCCCCTTCATCTCGCCCTGGCCCCCCGCGATCGTGATGTTGTGCGTCTCCGAGTACGCCGCGACGATCTTCTCGCTGTTCACGCCGCGGGGTACGGCGACCGCGGTCAGGGCCGGGCTCGGCGTGGCGCGGGCGAACAGCTCGAGGCCGAGCGCCTCGACACCGGCGCGGGTCGCGCGAGCGAGCCGGTCGTGCCGCTTGAAGACGTTGGCGAGCCCCTCGGCCGCCAGCATGCGAAACACCTCGCGGAGGCCAACCACGATGCTGACGGCCGGCGTGAAGCGCGCCTCGTTCTTCAGGAGGAACTTCCGCTCCTCGGTCAGATCCAGGTAGTACTTGGGGAGCCGCGACGTGCGGGCCGCTGCCCACGCCTTGTCGCTCAGCGCGCAGAAGGCCAGGCCCGGGGGAAGCATGAGCCCCTTCTGCGATCCGGCGACGACGACGTCGACGCCCCATGCATCCATCGGCAAGTCGGCGATGCCCAGGCTCGACACGGCGTCGACGATGAGGATCGCGTCCGTGCGGCGCGTGACTTCGGCATAGGCGCGGACGTCGTGGAGCACGCCGGTCGAGGACTCGCTGTGCTGGGTGAGCACGGCCTTGATCCGCGGGGTGGCCCGGAGCGCTTCGGCCAGGCGCCCGGGAGCGACCGTCTCGCCGAAGGGCGCGGTGAGGAGCACCGCGTCGAGGCCGTACGCCTTGGTGATCTCCGTCCAGCGCTCACCGAACTTTCCCGCCTGGATGACGGCCACCGTGTCGCCCGGCGACAGCGTGTTCACCACGGCGGCTTCCATCGCTCCGGTACCCGAGCAGGTGAGCGGAACGACGTCCTGCGCCGTCTGGAACAGCGCCTTGAGCCCCGACCGCACCTCGATGAACAGCGCCTCGTACTCGGGGGTGCGGTGATGGATCATCGGCTGCGCCATCGCGAGCAGCACGTGGCTCGGGACCGGCGTCGGCCCGGGCGCCATCAACTGGTATTTTTTCATGGCTTCGACTCTACCATGAGGGCCGCGCTCCTCGTCCCAGCGCCGTCACGAAAATTGCGTCGAGTCCCGCCGACGCGGGCGCGAAGAACTTCACGACGTCTCGGTCGTAGAACGTGAGCCCGGTCGCGCCGAAGCGCTGGGCGTAGGCCGTGAGATACGCGCGGCCGCCGATCAGCCCCGCCTCGAGGTTGACCAGGCGATAGCCACGATTGCCGTAGGCGGCCAGGAGCGCGTCGAGCGGCGCCATGAAATACAGCACGGCCGCCGCGTCACCGCCGAGGGGTTGCTCCAGGCAGAGATAGGCCGATTCGCGCCTGAGCTCACCGGCCCGGATCAGCTCCAGCGCGTGCTCGTCGCGCCAGTACCGGTACGCGCCGCTCGGAACGCCGTCCACCGCGTTGACGACCAGGAACACATCGACGAGCCCCGAAGGCACATCGGCAGCCACCGCCCGCGTCGACCACCAGAGCATCGTCGCCAGCTCGACCATCGTGAGCGGCGCGTGCGTGAAGCGCCGAGAAGAGCCGCGGTGCTGGATGGTGTCGCCGAGACCACGTCCCGCATCGCCGATCGCGGCCGGCAACGACATGGAGCCGCTCGGCGAGCGACGGCGGCCTGGCGGTACGGCTTTGCGCCACGCGCTGACGTCGGCCGGTGTCGCGAGGCTCGACGCGCTCTGCATCTCGCGCAGCTCTGGATAATCAACCTCCGCCGATGAGAGCGGCATGACGTCATGACGTATCTCGTCGATGGTGCCGCGAGCCGGCGCCGTGCTGCCCATCGGACCGACCTCAACGAGCTCGAGCGCGGCTTCGTGCTCAGCATCGAGGCCAAGCAAACGGTTGACGTCGGCATCCACGAAGCCGGTGAGGAGACGCGGCGTCAGACCGAGGCCGTGAGCGGCGGCCGTGAGGTTCGCCAGCATCGTGCCGGAGTCCCAGTAGAGATGGCGCCAGCCACGCCCCTGATACTTCCAGGTGTTTCGCCAGAAGAGCGCGCTGAGCACGATGGTCGCGGCGCGCCGGGCGAGGTCGGGCTCGGCGGCCGCCTCGGCGAACGCGTGGCGCACGTCGCCGTCGCGCAGTCGCCGGAGCGTGAAATCGCCCGGGCAGAAGTGATAGAGACCCGGCGGCAGGTCTTGCACGTTCCCCGCGGCGACGTAGACCTCGGTCTGGTAGAGCGCGCCGGTCGACGCCGCGGCGCGGAAGAGGACCTCGCCGCCGCCCGGGTAGGTCTTCTTCCGCGTGACACCGGCGGTGAGATAGAGAAGCGCGGCGAGCCGACCGAGTGTGAGCGGCTGACCCTCCGTACGCGCAGCGGGATCGAGCGCGCGGAGAGTGTCGACCTCTGCGAGATCGACGTCGCGCGGAAGTGAGATGGTGGGGAGGTCCGTGTAGACCTTGAACGGAAACGGCTTGATGTCCCACTCGAGCGTGTGGCCGCTCGTCCGGATCGACGCCGGCGTGTGGGTCGTCGCGTCGTGGAACGCCCGCGCGACACGGACGTCGTGGTTGCCCGTCATGGGATCGGGTCAGCGACGGAAGCTGTAGGGGGCGCGAAAGACGCCGCGCTCGGTGATGATCGCCGCGATGAGCTCGGAGGGCGTCACGTCGAACGCGGGGTTGAAGACCGGTGATGCTTCGGGTGCGGTCACCGTCGCGCCCACGCGCCGCACCTCGGCCGGATCCCGTTCCTCGATCGGGATCTCGGCGCCCGAGGCCAGCGTCGGATCGATCGTCGAGAACGGCGCCGCGACGTAGAACGGTACGTGGTGATGGTGCGCGAGGACGGCGAGCGCGTAGGTGCCGATCTTGTTCGCGGTGTCGCCATTGGCGGCGATGCGATCGGCGCCCGTCACGACCAGGTCCACCTGCCCTCGGCCCATCAGCGACGCCGCCACCACGTCGGCGACGAGGCGGTGCGGGATTCCGTCGCGCACGCACTCCCACGCCGTCAGCCGCGAGCCTTGCATCACCGGCCGGGTCTCGTCCACCCACACCAGCGCGACCTTGCCTTGCGCGTGCGCCGAGCGAACGACCCCGAGCGCGGTACCGTAGCCGGCGGTCGCCAGGGCGCCCGCATTGCAGTGGGTCAGGATCCGCGCCCCGGACGGCACCAGCGTTGCGCCGTGATCGCCCATCGCCCGGTTGGCGGCGACGTCTTCGTCGAGGATCGCCTGGGCTTCGGCGAGGAGGCGCGAGCGGATCGCGTCGACCGACATCGCCCGACCTGCCAGCAGTGTGGAGCGCATCCGGTCGAGCGCCCAGAACAGGTTCACGGCCGTCGGCCGCGTCGCCGCCAGTCCCTTGATCGCCGTCTCGATGTCGGCGAGCAGGCTGTCGAACGTCGTCGCCCTGCTCTGACGGGCAGCCAGAGCCACGCCGAAGGCCGCCGTGACACCGATGGCAGGCGCACCTCGCACGACGAGGGTGCGAATGGCCTCGGCGACGTCCTCCCAGCGCGCGAACTCACGCGTCAGCTCCTCGCGCGGCAGTCGAGTCTGGTCGAGCAGTAGCAGGCGGTCGCCCGCCCAGCGGACCGGCGCGATCACGGAGCGCTAGGCGCCGTCGCCCGGCCCGGGGTAGCCGAACGGGACGAATTGTCGGAGCGACCGGCGCAGCCACCCGCCGACGTCGGCGTTGAACTTGAAGTTGTACGCGCGCTCCGGATGCTGGAGGCGGCCATCGACCGAGAAGCCGTCGGGACGAACGGCGCCGTTGAGCCAGGCTCCGTACACGCCCTCGAGCCCGAAGACGGTTCCCCCGAGGCGGAACCCTTCGCCGCCGATCTTGAGGTCCAGGTTGAGGTCGACCGAATCGCGCGCCGGGGCCTGGCCATTGTGCTCCGCCCGAGCCGGCGCGGCCAGAGTCAGCAGCGCGCAGGCCATCAACGCGACGCTCAACATCGTCTTCATCGTTCCTCCTTGACGTCTCACTCCCAACGGCCCGGCCCTCACGCCAGACGCTCGCGGATGGCGGCGGCCGTCAGGCCATCGACACTCAGCCACTTGTCCCGCCCCCGCTCGCCGCGCACGACGCGGACGGCCGAAGGCCGCACGCCGAGCGCCCTCGCAATGAGGGTGACGACGGCGGCATTGGCCGCGCCCTCGACCGGAGGCGCCATCACACGCACCAGCAGGGCCTGTTCGCGCCAGCCCACGATCGTGCTCGAGGACGCGCGCGGCTGAACCCGCACGTGGAGCAGATCATGCTCAGGCTCGGGCATTCGCGTCGCCGACCTCGAGATCCGGCTCGCTGGTCAGCAATCGCTGGTACCGCTCGACGGTGGATTTCAGATCTTCGAGGAGCTGGCGATGCGTCCGCTGGATATCCTTGATGCCGCTCCGGATCTTCGCCTCCTCGGCCCGCGCCGCCTCCATCACCTTCTCGCCCTGCATTTCCGCCTCGCGCACGAGGAGCTGGCCATCACGCCGGGCCGCGTCCTTCATCTCGTCGGTCAGCTTCTGGGTCGTCACGAGCGTTTCCGTCAGCATCCGCTCGACCTCGTTCACGCGACGCGCCCGCTCCTCGTGAACGCCGAGCTGCTCCCGAAGCGTCACGTTCTCCTTGAGCAGCTGCTCGTATTCCTCCGCGACGTCCTCCAGGAACGCTTCGACTTCCTGAGGATCAAGGCCGCGGAGCATCCGCACCGTGAACTGCTGCTGCCGGATGTCGAGGGGGCTCAGGCGCATCGGAACCCTCCAGGTCTCAGCCGATCTCCAGTGTCATCGCGAGACGGTGGAGGACCGGCACGAGGAACTCTTTGAGGAAGTACAGCGCAAGGATCACGACCATGGGGGAGAGATCGAGCCCCATCGCCAGCGTGGGCAAGCGGTGACGGACGGGACGGAGCACCGGCTCGGTGGCGCGATACAGGAAGCGCACGACCGGGTTGTAGGGGTCCGGGTTGACCCACGACAGCAGCGCCCGGGCGACGATCAGCCAGATGAACACGATGATGACGAGGTTCACCAGATTGGCGACCGCGCTCAGGAAGTACGCCCCGATGAACACCGCCGTATCTTAACTCAGCCTGCGGTCCCCCGTCCGAGCTCCTTCGAACGCTGCGTGGCCCGCTCGACCGCCTTGATGAACGTGGTCCGGATGCCGCCCTCCTCGAGCGCGGCCACGCCGGCGATCGACGTGCCGCCCGGGCTCGACACCATGTCCTTGAGAGCGCCGGGATGTAGACGCGTCTCGAGCAGCAGCTTGGCCGCGCCCAGCACCGTCTGGGTGGCCAGCGTCATCGCGGTGATGCGGTCGAGCCCCATCTTCACACCGCCGTCGGCCAGGGACTCGATCACGAGGGCGACGTACGCGGGGCCGGAGCCGGAGAGGCCGGTCACCGCATCCATGAGGGACTCGTCCAGGACCACGACGCGCCCGACGGCGCTGAAGATCTCGCCGGCGACGTCCATGTCTTCCGGCTCGAGGCCCTCGGCCTTGGCGATCGCAGTCACGCCCTCGAGGACGAGCGCCGGCGTGTTGGGCATCACGCGGATGAGCCGTCCGTCCTTCCCCAGTGATGCGCGAATGCTCTCCGTGGACACGCCGGCCGCGAGAGAGATCATCAGCTTGCGCCGGCTGAACACGGACGCGATCTCGCGGAGAACCGGGGCCATGATCTGCGGCTTGACCGCCATGATGACGACGTCGGCTTCGCGGACCAGGTGGAGATTGTCGGGCGCGAGCTTTATGCCGTACGTGCCCGCGATCTCCTTCAGCCGGTCGCCCCGGACGTCGCTCGCCCAGATCATCTCGCCCCGCACCACGTTGGCCGCCGTCAGTCCCTTGATGAGGGCTTCACCCATGTTGCCCGAGCCAATGAAGCCGACCTTCTTGCCCTTGAGGCTCATGGCGTGGCCTTCGCCGGACGCGGACCGAAGATGGCCGTTCCTACCCGGACCATCGTCGCGCCCTCCTCGATCGCCACTTCGAAATCCGCGCTCATGCCCATCGAGAGCTCGGCCAGGCCGACGCGCTTGCCGAGCTGGGCCAGCGCGCGAAACCATCCTCGCGCGTCCTCGGCGCGCTCGGCGATCGGCGGGATGGTCATCAGGACGGGGCGTCCTCGCTGGCGCGCCCGCCGATCGAGCTCGGTCGCCAGGTCGAGACGATCGAGCGAGTGGACGAGGTCGAACAGCTCGAGCGCCTCGCGCACCTTGTTCGTCTGCAGGTGGCCGATGAGGTGCCACGGGACCGGCCGCCCCAGCGCGGCGACCTTTTCCTTCGCCTCCTGCACGCGGTTCTCGCCGAGGGCGGGCACGCCGGCGGCCACGGCTTGCTGGATGCGCTCGACCTCGACCGTCTTGGAGACGCCGATCAGGAGGATGTCGTCACCGCGGCGGCCCGAGCGCTCCGCCGCCCGGGCGATCCGCTCGCGTACGCGCTCGAGATTTGCGCCGATGTCCGACATGGCAGGGATTCTAGCACTCGGAGCAGCGCCTCACGGGAGCGCGGCGAAGGTCACGAGGCGGCCACGGTTGCCCTTGCGATAGCTATATAAAAGGTCGGGGTGACACGCCGTGCACAGGCGCGGGTTGTCGATCCGCGCAGGGTCGACGCCGGCCGCCGCCACCAGGGCTTCGTTGGCCATCCACAGGTCGAGCATGAAGCGCCCGGGCGCGGCCGGACGGGCCCAGCGCTCCCACATCGATGGATACGCCGCTCTGAACTCGCTCACGACGGGCGCGTCGACTTCGTAACAGCACGGGCCGATCGATGGGCCGATGGTGGCGGCGAGGCGGTCGGCACGTCCGCCAGCTCCCACGACCGCATCGACGGCCGCCTGGGCAGCTCCGCGCACGGTGCCGCGCCAGCCGACGTGCGCCAGCCCCAGCACGCCGGCCTCGGGATCGCAGATCGTCACCGGCAGACAATCGGCGGTGAAGATCGCGAGCGGCGCTGAGGGCTCCGTGGTCACGAGCACGTCGGCGCGCCCCGCGAAGCCTCCGCGGGCGGTGGCGCGCGCGACATCGGCGCCATGCATCTGGCGCGCCCACGTCAAGCGTCCCAGGTCGAGGCCGGTGCTCGCGAGCGCGGCCACGGCCTCGGGGCCGACGAGCGGCTGCGGCTCGCCCCACACCGCCGTGCCAGGGCAGTGCCGTGTCGTCGTCGCATGCGGGAGTCCCAGCTTCGCGAGCGTCGCGAAGGTGAAATAGAGTGGCGGCGCTCCGTGCGGGATGAGACCGGCGCCTGGCGTGGTCACGGCGAAATCGTTTGGATTGGCAGATTCAATCATCAACCATAATAACGTGGCCGACTCGCAAACGATGACGTGGGGGTGCCGAGAATGATCGCCGCTCGCCTGTTCGGCGTCGTCCTCGCCGGTGTCCTCATGACTGGCGGCTCCCCCGTGGCGGCTCAGCCCACGACCGGCAAGCCGCAAGCCGGATCGACGACGCGCGCGGTCGAGCTGGTCGTCCAGAGTGGCCACACCGCGGAGATCCGCGCGCTGGAGTACGCACGGAATGGCCGGTTCTTCGCGACGGCCGGCAAGGATTCGACGATCCGCATCTGGTCGCCGGGCGGCGCGCTGATCCGGACTATCGTGACCCGCTTCTGGGTCGATGCCCTCGCCCTCTCGCGCGACAGCAACACGCTGCTCGTCGCGCAGCGTTCGGGCGTGATCGAGCTGTGGTCGGTGGATGGAACGCTGCTGCAGAAATTGCCGCCCGTGCCGATCCGGAGAGGCGTCGTCCGATCCGTCGCGTTGTCCGACGACAACCGCTACGCCGCGATCGGAACGTCCCGCGAGATCGTGGTGTACCGCCTGGCCGATAGCGCTGAGACGTGGCTGACAGCCGAGACAAGCCCGTCCAGCGCTGATGGCCTGGCGTTCACGCCGGACGGCGCCCGACTCGTTTCGGCGCACGGAGACGGTCGGCTGCGCTTCTGGGCACTCGATGGCCGAGTGCTCAAGACCGTGCAGGCCCTCGATTACCCCGTCAAGACATTGGCGGTCAGCCCCGACGGAAAGACGCTGGCGGCCGCGGGGGTGTTGGGCACCCGAGACGAGGAACGCGTGAAGAACGTGGCCGACAAGCTCGCCACGACGCTCTGGGACCTCGAGGGAAACCCGATGGGGCGGTTTTCATCGCACAGCACGGCGAGCCTCAGGTTCACGCCCGACGGAACGCACCTCGTGAGCGGCGGACAGCACGACAACCGGGTGAACGTGTACACGCGCGCGGGCCAGCTGGTCGACACGATCACCGTCGGCTCCACGTGGCAACGCTCTCCCCAGCGAATCGCGCTGTCTCCCGACGGACAATCGATCGTCACGGCGGATGACGACCTCGAGCCACCCGGTCTCACGATCTGGAACCGCGCGGGTGGCCTCGAGCGCTCGCTCGAGCGGTTCAGTGGCAACCTGACGAACGTCGCGATGGCGCCGGACGGCACCATGTTCGTCACGCTGGCCGCGGATCGGCGCGTGCGGATCTGGTCCCTCGCCGGCCGGCTCCTCAGAAGCGTCTCGGGTCACACGGACTACCCCTCCGCCCTGGCCTATGCGCCCAACGGCAACTACTTCGCGAGCGGCGGTGCCGAGGTCATCATCTGGAGCCGTGACGGCCGATCGCTGGCGACGCTGAACGGCTTCGGCAACGGCGCCAACGTGCTGACCTTCTCGTCGGACAGTCGGTTCCTCTTCTGCGGCGACGGGAGCGGGACGGTTCACGTCTTCGACCTCAAGGATCGGCAGGCCCGGCGCATCAAGGCGCACGACGGCCGCGTGGAAGCCATCGCGCTCCATCCCTCGGGCCGATGGTTCGCCACGGGTGCCGCGCGCGAGCACGTCCGCCTCTGGACCATCGACGGGACCCTGGTGGCCGAACGCAAGTTCCCGGACAAGATCGTCACGCCGGTCGGGTCGGCGTTCGCGTTGGCCTTCAGCGGAGACGGCCAGCATCTCGTCGTCGGAACGTCGAACCGGACCGAGACGATCCAGATCCTCGATCTCAACGCCCGGCTCGTGGCCTCGATCAAGACGTCCCACTCGGTCGTCAATGCCGGCAGCGTGCTGATCTCGCCCTCCGGCCGCTGGCTCGTCGCGACGGTGAACAACCAGATCGGGATTTGGGACTGGTCGACGCGCAAGCTGGTCCGCGTGCTGCGCGGCCACTCGGGAAGGGTCGAAGGGCTCGCCTTCACGCCCGACGAGCGTCATCTGGTGAGCGCCAGCCACGACTCCACGGCGCGGGTGTGGAAGGTGGAGACCGGCGACTCGATGGCGCTGCTCTCGCGGGGCGCCGACTGGATCATGTTCACGCCCGATGGCTATTTCGACGCCTCCCACTACGGAGGCGAGCTGGTGGCCATGGTCCGGGGTCTCGAAGCGTTCAGCGTCGATCAGTTCGCGACGCGACTGAACCGGCCCGATCTCGTCCTGCGTCGTCTCGGCGTCGGCTCGGACGAGTTCATCGAGCACCTGGAGCTGCAGCATCGCAAGCGGCTCCAGCGCGCCGGGCTTCGCGATGACCCGGCGGCGTCGGAGATCGAGGCGCCGGAGGTCCGGCTGACCAGCGCCCGGCGAGAAGGCAAGCACGCACTGCTCGAGGCCGAGGTTCAGGCCCGTGCTCCGCTCCAGAGCTACCAGATCTACGTCAACGGCGTGCCGACGTTCCCCGGCTCGGGCAAGCCGCTCCACGGCACGGCGGCCCGCGTGAGCGAACGCATCGAGCTCGGCCAAGGCCTCAACACGGTCGAGATTACGGCGTTCGATGTCCGCGGCGTCGAGGCCTTCCGCGCGCGCTGGTCGTCCACCTACGCGGGTGAGGGCAAAGGCGATCTGTACTTCATCGGCTTCGGCGTAGCGCGCTACCAGAACCCCGCCCTGAATCTCCAATTCGCCGACAAGGATGCGCTGGACCTGGCCAACGTGATGCAGCGCTATCAGCCTCACTTCCGGAAGGTCGTCGTGCGCACCTACGTCAACGAGGCGGTCACCGTCGAGAACATCGTGAAGGCGAAGGAGGTGCTCCGCGACGCCCGGGTGGACGACACCGTCGTCGTGTTCGTCTCCGGGCATGGGGCCTACGACCTCTCACGCGAGGCGACCTACTACTACGCCACTCACAACGTCGACGTGAAGGACCTTGCCGGGACCGCGGCGAGCTTCGAGCGGATCGAGTCGCTCCTGCGCGACATCGGCCCCCGCCGCAAGCTGCTGCTCGTCGACACCTGTGAGTCCGGCGAGATCGACGACGCGTCGCGAGCCGAGATCGAGGCCCGGCGGCACGCGATGGGTCTCGACGGCCGGACGAGCGCTGCGCTGCAGTCGGATCGCGCGAGCCGCCCGCGGCGCGTGTTCCTGTACGACCGCGACCGCTACATCTACAACGACCTCACTCGACGCACCGGCGCCCTCGTCTTCTCGGCGGCGCACGCGGGAGAGCTGTCATTCGAGTCTCCGAAGATCCAGAACGGTGTCTTCACGTGGGAGATCGTCGATGCGCTCGTCTCCGGGAAGGCGGACGTCAATCGGGACGGCACGATCACGCTGGACGAACTGCAGGCCTACGTCTCCCGCAACGTCGCCGTGAAGACGGGCGGGCTCCAGCGACCGACGATGGATCGCGACAACATCCACCAGCGGTTCGGGTTCCCCGTCCTCCGTTAGCCGCCGCTAGTCCGCCTGACGTCTCAGGAACGCGGGAACGTCGAAGTCGTCGCCCCCGACGGCGTCGTCGACCTCGGCGCGCACGTCAGCCGGGCGCCGTCGCCACGGCGCGGCTCCGGTCACCGCCGGAGGCCGGTTGCCCCGCGACAGGTCCACGATTTTTCCTGGCGGTGAGGCGGCGTCCTTGCGCTCGGTGAAACCGGTGGCGATGACGGTGATGCGCACCTCGTCACCGAGGGCCGGCTCGATCACGGCGCCGAAGATGATGTTGGCCTCCTCGTGGGCGGCTTCCTGCACGATGCGGGCGGCCTCCTCGACCTCGTGCAGCGAGAGATCGGTGCCACCGGTGAAGTTGATGAGGACACCCTTGGCGCCGGCGATGGCCGTATCGTCGAGGAGGGGGCTGGCCACGGCCTTCTGAGCGGCGTCGAGGGCCCGGTGCTCGCCGTGCCCCACGCCGGTGCCCATCATCGCGATCCCCATGCCCGACATGACCGTCCGCACGTCGGCGAAGTCGAGATTGATGAGCCCGGGAACGAGAATGAGGTCGGAGATCCCCTGCACGGCCTGCTGCAGCACGGAGTCGGCGACGCGGAAGGCGTCCATCAGCGGGGTGCCGCGGTCCACGACGGAGAGCAGGCGCTGGTTGGGAATCGTGATGAGCGTGTCGACCACGGTTCGCAGTGATTCCAGCCCCGCCTCTGCCTGCAGCATGCGCCGGCGCCCCTCGAAGTGGAACGGCTTGGTGACGACGGCGACGGTGAGGATGCCGAGGTCCTTGGCCAGCGACGCGACGACCGGCGCGGCGCCCGTCCCGGTCCCGCCGCCGAGACCGGCGGTGATGAACACCATGTCGGCACCCGACAGGAGCCGCGTGATCTGCTCGGGATCTTCGAGTGCAGCATCACGGCCCACGTCGGGATTCGATCCCGCGCCGAGTCCCTGCGTGAGCTTCGCTCCGAGCTGCACCTTCACCGGCGCCGGTGACGCGCGGAGGGCCTGACTGTCGGTGTTGGCGACGATGAACTCCACGCCGGTGAACTGCGCGGTGATCATGCGGGTGACCGCGTTGCTGCCCCCACCCCCGAGGCCGATGACCTTGATCTTGGCGGCCTGCGGAGCCTCGTCGAGCTCGAACAGCGGCCGTCGTCCCCGCTCCTTGTCCATCCGGGCCTCCTCTCGCTTCCTCGCTAACAGTGTCGGGTGGGCGGCCTTGCGACGCCGCCGACGCCTCCTAGAAGACTTCACTGAACCAGCCCGCGAGTCGGTGCGCGATGCGACCGAACAGATGGTCCTCCGCGCTCGCCGCCGGCGTGCCCGCGACGGCGGGCCGGCGGGCACCGTAGAGCGCAAGACCGACCGCGGTGGCGTAGATCGGGCTCTTCACGATGTCGGCGAGTCCGCCGACGGTCTCGGGCAGGCCGCGGCGAACGGGAAGATCGAACACGGCTTCGGCCAGCTCGGGAATGCCTTCCATGATGGAGGTGCCGCCGGTCACGACGACGCCCGCGGTGGCCGCGTCCTGGAACCCCGCCTTCGTCAGCTCGCGCGCGACGAGCGTGAAGATCTCCTCCACCCGCGGCTGAATGATCTCGGACAGGATCTGGCGCGAGAGCGGTCGGGGCTTGCGGCCGCCCACCGACGGGACGTCGATCATCTCGCCGCCCGAGATGAGCGTGGTCAGCGCGCACCCGTAGCGCCGCTTGAGATCCTCGGCCTCGGCAGCCGGCGTGCGCAGGCCCACCGCGATGTCGTTGGTGATGTGGTCGCCGCCGACGGGCAGGATCGCCGTGTGCCAGATGGCGCCGTCCCGGAAGAGCCCGACGTCGGTGGTCCCGCCACCGATGTCGAGAAGGACCACGCCCAGCTCACGCTCGTCGGAATAGAGCACGGCTTCGGCCGAGGCGAACGGCTCCAGCACGATGTCGTACACCGTCAGGCCGGCGCGGTTGACCGAGCGCACCACGTTGTGCACCGAGGTGATCGCGCCAGTGACGATGTGCACCTCGACCTCGAGCCGCACCCCCGTCATCCCGACGGGCTCGCGGATGCCGTCCTGCTCGTCGACGACGAACGTCTGCGGGAGCACGTGGATGATCTCGCGGTCCTGAGGCAGGTTGATGGCCCGCGCGGCGTCGATGGCGCGCTGGACGTCGACCACCGAGACTTCGCGGTCCTTGTTGCCGACGGCGACGACGCCGCGGCTGTTGACGCCCCGGATGTGGCCGCCGGCGATGCCCGCGTACACGCCCGACACTTCGACCCCGGCCATCTGCTCGGCCTCGCCCACGGCCTGGCGGATCGCCTCCACGGTGGCGTCGATGTTCACGACGACCCCCTTGCGCAAGCCACGGGACGGCGCCGTGCCGACTCCCACCACGTCGATGCTGCCGCTGGCGTTCGGCTCGGCGATGACCGCGCAGATCTTCGTCGTGCCGACGTCGAGCCCGACGACGTACTCCTTGAGTCCCTTGCGAGCTATCCCTGGCCTCCCTTCCTCAGGACGACCTGGTCGCGGAAGCGAAGATCGATCGTGGTGACACCCTCGCCCGTGCGCCCGATTTGCGCGAGCACGCCGGCGAGCCGCGCCAACCGTTCCTCCCATTCCTCGGCGCCCAGCCGGACCTCGATGCCATCGACGGTGTAGAGGACCGGGCCCTCGCGGCCGCTCATGTCGATCTCGGAGATCTCGCCGACGAGCGCGCTGCCCGACCGCAAGAGCGAGCGGATGAGCGTGAGCGCCGCGCGCGCCTTCGGCCCCGGCTCGGTGCGAAGCGCGGCCAGCTCGGCCTCGTTCAGGCCGCTGATCACCGGAACGTTCGGAGCGACGGCGTGCGGTTCTTCGCCGAGCAATCGCCCTTCTTCGTCGAGCCAGTGCAGCGTGCCGTTCGACACGAGCGTGAAGGGTCGTCGCTCCTCGACGAGGATCGTCACCCGGTTGGGCAGCTCGCGGATGACGTCGGCGCGCAGGATCTCGGGCACGGTCTGCAGGCGTGCGGTGACGGTGGCCGGGTCGATGCGAAAGATGTTGGCGCGGGCGGGAATCCCGGCGGCCTCGACCACGCGCTCGGCCGACACCCGCGACACGCCGCGCACCTCGACGCCGGCGATGGCGAATCGCGGCGCCGTGAGGAGCCAGCGCACCCCACCGGCGACGCCACACCCACCAGCGACGACGATGACCGCGATCGCCAGCCACCGCCGTGTTGCCGACCGTCGGGCCCGCGTCCGGGCGGCGCCAGCCGACCGAGCGGCGGCGCGGCCGACCTTCTGGCGCGCGATGAGCGCCGAGCGCTCGCCCACGTCACCCAGCCACGACGGCTGCCCTCGGGGCGACAGCAGCCCGTTACTCACCGATGATCCGGATCTCGTTCTCCAGCACGATCCCGTAGTGCGCCTGGACGCGCTCCCGGGTGAGCTCCATCAGGGCCTGGACGTCGGCGGCCGTGGCCCCACCGCGATTGACGATGAAGTTGGCGTGCTTGGCCGAGATCTCGGCGCCGTTGAAGCGCTTGCCCTTGAGGCCGACCTTCTCGATCATTCGCGCCGCGGTCTCGCCCGACGGGTTCTTCCAGACGCATCCGGCCGAGGCCAGCGCCAGCGGCTGGCTCGACTTCTTCTGCTTGAGCCGCTGCTTGATGTCTTTCTGGATCTCGCTCAGCGGCCGGCGGTGCAGACGCAGCCGGCAGCCGATCAGCACGGTACCCGCCGGGAAGTGGAACGCGCGATACGTGAAGGCGCCCGCGTTGGGCTTGAACTCGCCCAGCGTGCCGTCGGGATAGAGGAAGTAGGCCGCACTGACGAAGTCGCCGATGCAACCGTCGGGCGTGCCGGCGTTCATCGCCAGCGCGCCGCCGATCGTCGCCGGAATCCCGACCAGACACTCGAGGCCGCCCAGGTTGAGCGCGGCCCCCTCGCGGATGAGCGCGGAGAGGCTGGCCCCGGCCCCGGCCACGGCCTCCTCGCCGTTGAACTCGGAGCGCCCGAGGCAGCCTTCGAGCTTGAGCACGACGCCGCGCACGCCGCGGTCGCGCACGAGCAGGTTGTTGCCGCCGCCGATGACGACGACCGGAAGCTGCTCGCGCTCGGCGAAGAGGAGCGCGTGACGGATGTCGTCCACGTCTTGCGGCACGACGAAGATGTCGGACGAGCCACCGATACGTAACGAGGTATGAAAGCTCAGGGGCTCCTTGAACCGGACTTCCCCCCGAATTTCTCCTAGCATGTCGTCCTCCCTCCGCACAAGCCGGCCTCGAGTCGGAGCAAGAGATCCGGACCGATCTGGCCCACGTCCCCGGCGCCGAGCGTCAGCACCAGGTCTCCGGGCCGCGTGATGTTGATCAGGTGCTCCACCGCCCGCGCGCGGCCGCCGCCGACGTACGTCACGTCGCGGTGGCCGTGGGCGCGGATCGCCCCGGCCAGTTCCTCGGCGCTGACGCCGGGGATCGGCTTCTCACCCGCCGCGTAGATGTCCAGGACGACGAGGACGTCGGCCTGGTTGAAGGCGGTGAGGAACTCCTGGCGCAGGTGATGAGTGCGCGAATACCGATGCGGCTGAAATACGGTGACGAGCCGACTCTCGAAGCCAGCCTTGGCGGCGGCCAGCGTCGCGCGGACCTCGGCGGGATGGTGACCGTAATCGTCGACGACGGTCACGCCGCCCGCCTGGCCGCGTACCTGGAAGCGGCGCTGCACGCCGGTGAAACCGGCCAGCGCCTTCTGGATCGCGTCGAACGGAATCTCGAGATCGAGCCCGACGCCGATGGCGGCGAGGGCATTGAGGACGTTGTGGCGGCCGGGAATCTGCAACGTACACTCACCGAGCCGGGTCCCGCGATGGACGACGTCGAAGCGGCTGGTCAGCCCCGACAGGTGGACGCGCCGGGCCACCAGATCCGCGCTCGACGCCAGGCCGTACGTGATGAGGCGCTTCTCGAGGCGCGGGATCAGCATCTGGATGTTCGGCTGGTCGAGGCACAGCACCGCCGAGCCGTAGAACGGCACCTTGTTGACGAAGGCCAGGAAGCCTTCCCGGATCGCGTCGAGCGTGCCCCAGTGGTCGAGGTGCTCGGCGTCGATCGTCGTGACCACGGCGATGGTCGGCGTGAGGGTGAGGAACGAGCCGTCCGACTCGTCGGCCTCGGCGACGAGGAAGTCGCCTTGACCGAGCCGGGCGTTGCTTCCGAGGCTCGACACGCGGCCGCCGACGATGATGGTCGGATCGTGGCGGCCCTCGGCGAGGACTGCCCCGACCATCGACGTCGTCGTCGTCTTTCCGTGCGTGCCGGCAACGGCAATGCCGTACTTGAGTCGCATCAGCTCGGCCAGCATCTCTGCGCGCCGAATGGCCGGGATGGCGCGATGGCGAGCGGCCTGGACTTCCACGTTGTCGGCGGCCACGGCGGACGAATAGACGACGACGTGGGCGCCCTCCACGTGGCCGGCCTCGTGCCCCGAGAACACCTTGACGCCCAGCCGCTCGAGGCGTTCGATCGCCTCGTTGCGCTTCAGATCCGAGCCGGTCACGCGGTAGCCCAGGTTGGCCAGGATCTCGGCGATGCCCGACATCCCGATGCCGCCGATGCCGACGAAGTGGATCTGCTGGTAGCGCTTAAACATGGGCGTGCTGGGAGATGTTGAGGAGGACGCCCGTGCCCGCCATCGTGACGAGCAGAGCCGAGCCTCCGAACGAGATGAAGGGCAACGGCAACCCCTTGGTCGGCAGGGCGCCGGTCACGACGCCGAGATTGACGAGCGTCTGGGTCGCGATGAGCACGGTGATGCCGAGCGCCAGGTAGGCGCCGAAGGGATCGGGGGCGCGCAGCCCCACGCGCAGGCCCCGCCACACGAGGACGGCGAAGAGCGCGATGATCGCCAGGGCGCCGACGAACCCGAGCTCCTCACCGATGACGGCGAAGATGAAGTCCGTGTGCGCCTCCGGCAGGTAGAAGAGCTTCTGCTTCGACTCGCCGATGCCGCGGCCCAGGAGGCCGCCGCTACCCAGCGCCAGCCACGACTGGATGATCTGAAATCCGCTGCCGCGCGGATCGCTCCACGGGTCGAGGAACGTCGTGATGCGTCGCAGCCGATAGGGCGCGAGCCAGATCGCGAGTGCGAGGAACGGCAGCGCCGCGCCGACGATGAAGCCCAGGTAGCGCACCGGGCTCCCGGCGAGATAGAGCAGCGCAAACGTCACCGCGACCAGCGTGAGGCAGTTGCCGAGGTCGGGTTGGGCCAGGATCAGCACGGCCAGCGCCACGGCGATCGCCAGCGGCTGGAGCAACCCGCGGCGGAAGTCCTCGATCTCGGCGCGCTTCTGCGCGAGGTAGCCGGCCAGGTAGATGACCAGCGCCAGCTTCGCGAGCTCGGCCGGCTGGAACGAGACCGGCCCCAGACGCAGCCAACGTCGCGTGCCGTTGATGGGCTGAGCCAGCGGCGGCACGAGCACGAGGACGAGGAGCACGCCGGCGGCGAGCAGGACCGGCCAGCCGAGGCGCTCCAGGCGCCGGTAGTCGATGCGAAGCGCGACGAGCAGACACCCCGCGCCCAGCAGCGCCCAGACGAGCTGCTTCTTGAGGAACAGGTAGGGATCGTGGAAGCGATCGGCCGCCACGATGGCGCTCGCCGAGTAGACCATCACGACGCCGGCCGACAGGAGGAGCACGACGGCGCCGAAGATCCACATGTCCGGCCGGAGCTTGCGCGGCATATCAGCGCGGCTCCGAGCAGCGAGCACCACGAGGCCCGAGGGAGGAGCCGACCGCAGCGTACGTGGCCGTAGGAGCTGAGGCGCGCCGAGCGACGAGGCGACACTTCAGAGGTTCGACGATCGTACGTGAGGATCGGTGTGGTTGTGCGAGCCCGCAGCGCCGCCTCGGCGCGAGGCGAGCCTGCGTGAATCCGAGAACGAAGTGGGCCGACACTGATCGGAGCCGCATCAGGCAAGCCCCTGCACGAGGCCGCGGAAGACATCCCCGCGATGTTCGAAGTTGTCGAACATGTCGAACGAGGCGCATGCCGGCGAGAGCAGCACCACGTCGCCGGGCCGGGCCGCGTTGCGGGCGGCATGTAACGCGCCCTCGAGCGACACGCTCTCGGTCACCGGGATGCCCGCCCGGGCCAGCGCGCTACCGATCTTGCCTCCGTCCTGGCCGATGACCACCGCGTGGAGCACCCGACCGCGAGCGGCGTCAGCCAGCGCCGTGAAGTCCTGGCCCTTGCCGATGCCGCCGGCGATCAGAACGATCCGTTCGCTGAAGCTCTCGAGCGCCTTGATCGTGGAGGCGACGTTGGTGCCCTTGGAGTCGTTGTAGTAATGCACGCCCTTGAGATCTCGGACGAACTCGATGCGATGGGACACCCCGCGGAAGCGCGTGATGCCGCGGCGAATGGCCTCGGGCGCGATGCCGGTCCACAACGCGCAGGCCGTGGCGGCCAGTACGTTCTCGACGTTGTGCGCCCCGCGCAGGAAGATCTCGCCGAGGGGGCAGATGCGCTCGACGTGGCCATTGAGCTTCGCTGCCACCCAGTCGCCGTGCACGAAGACCCCATGCTCGAGCTCGCGGCGCCGGCTGAACAGCACGACGCGGGCCCTCGTGCGCCCCGCCAGGCCCGCCGCCGCCTCGTCGTCGGCGTTGAGCACCGCGCAATCGGCCGACGTCTGGTTCAGGAAGATTCGCGCCTTGGCGTCCAGGTACGCCGCGAAGCTGCCGTGTCGATCGAGATGGTCCGGCGTCACGTTGAGCACCGCGGCCACGCGCGGGTGGAAGGCCTCGGTCGTTTCGAGCTGGAAGCTCGACACCTCACACACGACGAGGCCGTCGGCACCGAACGTGAGCGCGTGAGCCGCGAGCGGCACGCCGATGTTGCCGCCCACGAGCACTGGACGGGCCTGCTCGGCGAGCAGCGCGCCCGTGAGCGCGGTGGTCGTCGTCTTGCCGTTGGTCCCGGTGATCGCGATGGTGTCCGCCTCCATCGCGCGCCAGCCCAGCTCCAGCTCACCGATGATCGGGATGCCCTCCGCTCGGGCCGGCACCACCAGGGGCGAATCGAGCGGAATCCCCGGGCTCAGGACGACCAGGTCGGCACCCTGCGTCACTTCCGGGTGGCTGCCGCCCACCAGGAGGGTCACGCCGAGCGCCAAGAGCCCGCGTGCATCAGCGCCGAGCGCAGCGAGCGTCTTCTGATCGCTGGCGATCACACGCGCGCCGGCGGTCTGGAGCAGGCGCGCGGCGGCCAGGCCGCTCTTGCCGAGACCAACGACGGCGACCCGCCGGCCGGCGAGGCTCTCCAGATACGCACGTCCCCGCGCCACGACGTCCGCGTCCTTCAGTGGGCTCACGCCGCTCGCCTCACGCTGGCGGTCATCGCAGCGTTGCTCATCGCAACTTCAAGGTGCTGAGCGCGAGCAGCGCCAGCGCGAACGAGACGATCCAGAAGCGCACCACGATCTTGGGCTCGGCCCAGCCCTCCAGCTCGTAGTGGTGATGGAGCGGCGCCATGCGAAAGACCCGTCGTCCGGTGAGCTTGAAGGACGCCACCTGGATGATGACCGACACCGCCTCGACCACGTAGAGCCCGCCGATGAGCGGCAGCAGCAGCTCGGCCTTGGTCACCACCGCCAGCGTGCCGATGGCGCCACCCAGCGCCAGCGAGCCGACGTCGCCCATGAAGACCTGCGCCGGATGGCAGTTGAACCAGAGAAAGCCGATGGCGGCTCCGATGAGCGCCCCGCAGAAGACCGTGACCTCTCCCGCGCCCTTGACGTTGGTGATCCTCAAGTAGTCGGCCGCCCGGAAGTTGCCGGTCAAGTACGCGATCACCGCAAAAGCGCCGCCGGCCATGATGATGGGGCCGATGGCGAGCCCGTCGAGGCCGTCGGTGAGGTTCACCGCGTTCGAGGCGCCCACGATCACCAGGGTCGCGACGGGAATCCACCACCAGCCGAGATCCAGCACCCAGCCCTTGAGGAACGGGATGGGCAGCACCGGCGTCCAGCCGTTGGCCGCGGGCTGCCAGAGGATGATCTGGAGCACGCCGAGCGCGAGCAGGAGCTGCATCAGGAACTTCGTCCGCGCGGTGAGGCCCTTGCGCTTCTTGACCTTGCGCGCGTCGTCCCAGAATCCGATCAGGCCGAATCCCGCCGTCGCCAGCACCACCACCCAGACGTAACGGTTGCGGAGATTGGCCCACAGGAGCGTCGAGCCGATCAGCGCAGCCAGGATGCCGAGCCCGCCCATCGTCGGCGTGCCCTTCTTCGAGCGGTGACGCTCCGGCGTGTCCTCTCGAATCGTCTCGCCCCCGTGCTGCCACTCCTTCAGCTTCTGGATGAGCGGAGGCCCGATCAGCAGCGAGATCACCAGCGCCGAGATCAGGGCCATGACGGAGCGGAACGTCAGGTACCGGAAGACGTTGAAGAGGATGTGATCTTTGGCCAGTGGCACGAGCAGGTGGTAAAGCATCCGTTACGCTCATCTGTGTTCCGGCCGGGTGAGTCGCGCGACCAGCGCGTCCGCGACGCGCTCCATCTTCATGCCGCGCGAGCCTTTGACGAGAACGACGTCGCCGGGGGTGACACGCTTGAGCAGGTGGGCGACCGTGTCCTCGAACGTCATACCGTGCCAGGCCTCGGGCAACCCCTCCTCGCGAGCCACCTGCACGGCCTGCAGCATGTGACGGCCGAGCGCGACGAACTCGGCGGCGCCGCTCGCCACCACCTGCCGTCCCACCTCGCGGTGGGCGGCATCGGTGACGTCGCCCAGCTCCAGCATGTCGGCGAGGACGACGACGAGCCGGCGGCCGTTGCGGGCCACTGCCGCGGTCTCGAGCGCTGCGCGCACCGACGCCGGATTGGCGTTGTAGGTGTCGTCGAGGATCCGTACGGGCCCGGCGTCGCGCCACACACAGCGGCCCTTCACCGGCCGCGCCGATAGCAAGCCGCGCACGATCTCGTCCAGGCTGAAACCCAGCACGACGCCGGTCGCCGCGGCCGCGAGCGCGTTGCCCACGTTGTGGCGGCCCGAGAATCCCAACGCCACCTGCCGGCGTTCGCCGGCAGCCTCCAGCTCGAAGCGCACGCCTGACGTGTCCTCGATCGGCTCACCGACGGCACGGACCGCCGCGCTCGCCTGTCTCCCGTAGGTGACCACCCGGGCCGCGGTGTCCCGCGCCATGCCGGCGACGCGGGCGTCGTCGGCATTCAGCACCGCGGTCCCGTCGGCGGCGAGTGATCGCACGAGCGCCGCCTTCTCCTCGCGCACGCCGTCGAGCGATCCGAGGAACTCGGTGTGCACCGGCGCCACCGTGGTGACCACGCCGACCGTCGGAGCGGCCACGGCGCTGAGCGTGGCGATCTCGCCCTTCTGATTGGTGCCGATTTCCACCACGAGTGCCTCGTGCTCGGCGGTCAGCCGCAGGAGCGTGAGCGGCAGCCCCCACTGGTTGTTGAAGGAGGCTTCCGGCTTCAGCACTCGCCAGCGCGTCCCGAGCACCGCGGCGATCATCTCCTTCGTCGTGGTCTTGCCGTTGGAGCCGGTGACGGCGACGACCGGAATGGCGAAGCGCTGGCGGTGGTACGCAGCGATCTGGCCGAGGGCCCGCGTCGTGTCCTCGACGAGCACGAGCGGCACCCCGGCCGGGATCGGATCGGGCACGTGGTGTACGACCAGGCACGAGGCCCCGCGACTCGCCGCCTCGGCCACGAAGTCGTGGCCGTCGAGCCGATGACCCTGGATGGCGAAGAAGGCCTCACCGACCCCCAGCGCCCGTGAGTCGATGGCGATGCCACTGACCGGCACGGCGAGATCGCCGACGACGAGCGCCCCCTGGGTGGCGCGTACGAGATCCTGGACGGTGAAGGTCGCCATCGTCAGCTCGCCGCCCGCTGTAAGAGCTGGCGCGCGACCTCGCGGTCGTCGAACGGCAGCACCTCGGCGCCGATGATCTGGTACGTCTCGTGCCCCTTGCCGGCGATCACGACGGTGTCGCCCGAGCGCGCCCAGTCGAGCGCCGCGCCGATCGCGGCACGCCGCTCGACCTCACGGACGTGGGGACCGTCGCCGCCGCCCCGCTTCACGCCCACCAGGATCTCGTCGATGATGGCGTCCGGCCGTTCCGAGCGCGGATTGTCCGACGTGACCCACACGCGATCGGCCAGGCGCGCCGCGATCTCACCCATGATCGGCCGCTTGCCGCGATCGCGATCGCCGCCGCAGCCGAAGACGACGCCGAGCCGGCCGCGGGTCAGCTTGCGCGCGGTCGCCAGCACGCGCTCGAGCGCGTCGGGCGTATGCGCGTAGTCGACGACGACCAGGAACGGCTGGCCAGCGCGCACTTGCTCGAAACGCCCGGGCACGGCGCCGACGGCGCCGAGCGCCCGGGCGATGGCGGCCGGCTCGAGATCGAGGGCCAGCCCCACCCCGACGGCCCCGAGGAGGTTCATCACGTTGTGCTCACCGATCAGCGGCGACGTGAGGTGGAGATCGCCGCGTGGCGTGCGCGCGTGCAACCGGATGCCTTGAAGCGTGGACGCGTGCTCGACGGCACGGATCCGAGCGCTGGCTCCCAGGCCGAACGAGAGCGTTGGGACATCAAGACCCCTCACCATCTCGGCCCCGGAAGGATCGTCAGCATTCACGACCGCGGTGCGTCCGGACTTCGGCGACTGAGCGAGCAGCTCGAACAGACGACGCTTCGCCCGACGGTACTCATCGAGCGTGCCATGAAAATCGAGATGATCCTGTGTCAAGTTGGTGAACACGGCGACGTCGAACGTCAATCCCTCGACGCGGGCAAGCGCCAGCGCGTGCGAGGAGACCTCCATCGCGACCGCCCGGACCCCGTCAGCGTACATGCGTGCCAGCATTGACTGAAGCTCGAGCGCCTCGGGGGTAGTCTGGCCGGCAGGCAGCGTTTCGGCGCCGATCCGGTACTGGATGGTGCCGATGACGCCCGTCCGTAACCCTCGCGACTGCAAAAGCGCTTCCACGAGATAGGACGTGGTCGTCTTGCCATTCGTGCCAGTGATCCCGACGACGGTGAGCTGCCCCGACGGATGGCCGTAGTACGCGTCCGCGGCTCGGGCCAGCGCCAACCGCGCCGACGGGACGATGATCTGCGCCACGTCCACGTCCCCGACCGGCGGTCCCTCGGTCACGATCACCGCAGCGCCCCGGGCGATCGCTTCGGGAACGAACCGTCGCGCATCCTGCTTGAAGCCGGGAACGGCCACGAAGCAGTCGCCGGGCGCGACCTTTCGAGAATCGGCCGCGATGCCGCCGATCGCCGCGGGCGGCGCGCCGATCATCCGCGTCTCGCCCAGCGCGGCCACGAGCTCGCTCACCGGCATCGACCGTTTAGCCATGTCGCTTCTCGACGCCCTTCACCGTCGCGATCGCCGGCCATCTCACCGCTCGCGTCGGACCCGCAGAACCACGACCATTTCACCGCTCGGCTCGCCGCCCGAGCGCGACTCACCTCGCACAGCCACTGTGTCATGGATTGGCCTCGCCGCGCTGAAGTGCACGCGAGGACGGCGTCAGCACGAGCCGCGCAGTGACGCCGGGAGCCAGGGCCGAGCCGGGTAACGGTGTCTGCTTCACCACGCTGCCGTGGCCGCTCACTTCGACGCGCACGCCGAGAGGCGCCAGCATCGAGAGCGCCTGGCGCAGCGGCCGGCCCCGCAGGTCGGGCATGATGGCGGCGACGCCATCGCCCTCGGGGTCCGAGTCCGAGCTCGACACCAGCCGCACCCGCGGGGCCACCGGCTCAGGACCTGGGCCGCTGACGATCTGAAGGGGCGGCGTGTCCTGAGGCGGCACGTCGAGGTAGCGCAGCACCTCGCGACCGATCGCCGAGAAGATCGGGGCGGCCGCTTCGCTCCCCCACTTCTCATTCTTCGGCTCGTCGAGCATGACGAGCATCACGAAGCGCGGGTCGTCGGCCGGAGCGAATCCCACGAACGACAGGACGCCGGGCGCCCGGGAATAACGGTGCGTGGCGGGGTCGAGCTTCTGGGCCGTGCCCGTCTTGCCAGCGACCGCGTAACCGGGAATTGCCGCGTTGTGACCGGTGCCGGCCTCCACGACGCTGATCAGGATGCGAGTCAGCGTGCGCGCCGTTTCGGGCGCGATCACCTGGCGCACGGCCTCGGGCTCGAAGCGGCGCGTCTCGCGGCCCTGAGCGTTGAAGACGGACTTCACCAGGCGCGGACGCATCATCGTTCCGCCGTTGGCCACCGCGCTGAACGCGGTCACCATCTGCAGCGCGGTGACCGACACCTCCTGGCCGAGCGACAGGGTAGGCAGCGACAGCGTCGACCACCGGGGTGGCTCACGAAGCTGACCCCGGCTCTCGCCGGGCAGGCCCAGCCCCGTCGGCCGACCGAACCCGAACGCCGTCATGTAGCGGTAGTAGCGCTCGGCGCCGAGCGCCAGGCCGACCTTGATCGATCCGACGTTCGATGAGTTCTGGAGCACCTCGCTGAACGTCAGCCAGCCGTATTTCTTCCAGTCGTGGATCGTCGTCCGGGCGATGGTGATCGCGCCGTTCTCGCCGAAGAACCGGTCGTCCGGCCTGACGACGCCCTCCTCGAGCGCCGCCGCCGCCAGGATCACCTTGAAGGTCGAGCCCGGCTCGAACGGATCGGTGACCGCCCGGTTGCGCCAGTAATCTCGTGACGGCACGTCGAGGAACGTGTTCGGGTTGAACGTCGGCCGGATGGCGACGGCGAGCACGTCGCCCGTCCGCGGCTCCATGACGACGGCCATCGCCGCCCGAGCGCTCGTACGACGAAACGCCGCGTCGATCTCCCGCTCGGCGACGTACTGGATGTGAGCGTCGAGCGTCAGCATCACGCCCTGACCCGCCGCCGGAGTCTGCAGCACCCGCTGCATCTCGATCTCTCGCCCGAGCGCGTCGCGCCCGACCACGGCCTTGCCCGGCGTCCCCGCCAGCGTGTCGTTCCAGGCGCGCTCGATCCCCTCGAGGCCACCGTCGGTACCCTCGAAACCGACGACGTGGGCCGCCAGCTCTCGGTTCGGATAGAGCCGGAGCGGCTCCGGCACGAGGGACAGGCCCGGCTCGCGCAGCTCGCGCACGCTCGCGGCCACGGCGGGCGGCAGGCGGCGCTTGAGCCACACGAACGGGCGCTCGCTCACCAGCGCCGCGTGCAACTCCTCCTCGGGCACCTTCACGATGGGCGCCAGTCGTACGGCGACCCGGACGGGATCGCCGACGGCTCGGGGCTGGGCAAACAGCGACTCGGCCGGGCTGGACGCGGCTAGCGGGGCGCCGTTCCGGTCGACGATCGGTCCGCGCTGGGCCTGGAGCGCGACGGATCTCGAGTACTGTCGCTCGGCCAGGCCGGACAGCTCGCGATAGCGGACGATCTGGAGCTGACCCAGCCGCGCTGTCACGCCGCCGAAGGCGACGACGAGGGCCGCCGCCAGGAGCAGGACGCGCGTGCGCAGCCCGGTGACTCTCACGGCTCGAGTGGCGACCTCATGAAGCCCCAGGACATCGGGAGGCTCGCTGTGACCCGTCCCCCGTCGGCTGCGGCCTGTCCGCTGCCACCGGCGACGAACTCGCGGGCGACGCGGATCTGCCGGTGCGTCGGCACGGTGAGGCCGAGCTGACGGGCTCGCATCTCGACCCGGGCCGGCGATCGCAGCGTCGCCACCTCGACCTCGAGCTCGCGGAGAAGCATCTCCAGGCGGGCCCGCTCGACCCGCAACGTGTCGAGCTGGTAGCCGAGATGGACCTGCTGGACGCGCAACCCGACGACCGAGAGGCCACCCAGGACGAGGAGGAACGCACCGGCCAGGGTGAGCACGACCGAGCGCCGCACACGGGGATCCCGCTCTCGATGCAGTTGCTGTGTCTCTCTCACTGAATCCGCTCCAGCACTCGCAGCTTCGCGCTCCTGGCGCGGGGATTGGCCCGCACCTCGTCGTCGGTGGGCATCCGAGGCGACGGCTCGATCTCGGCATACTCGGCTCGAGAGAGCTCACGGAACGTCTGCTTCACGATGCGGTCTTCACCCGAATGAAACGCGATCACGCCGAGCCGGCCCCCGGGAGCCAGGAGGCTCGCCGCCTGGGGAAGCGCCTGACGGAGCGCGCCCGGCTCGTCGTTGACGGCCATGCGGATGGCCTGGAAGGTGCGGGTCGCGACGTGAAGGCGCTTCGGCCACGCCGCGCGGGGCACGGCGCTCTTCACGGCGGCGACGAGATCGGTCGTCGTGCGCAGCGGCCGCCGCCGCACGATGGCCCGGGCGATCCGCCGCGCCTGCCGCTCGTCGCCGTACTCCGTGAGGACACGGGTCAGCTCGGGCTCGGGCAGCCGATCGAGCAGCGCCGTCGCGGGCGGCCCCGTCGTCGGGTCGAGGCGCATGTCGAGCGGCTCGTCCGCCTGAAACGAGAACCCGCGCCCTGATGCTTCGAGTTGCTCGGACGACACGCCGAGGTCGAGCAGGATGCTCTCGGCGCGAGTGATCTCGTGGGCGGCGGCGGTCGCGGCGACGTCACGGAAGCTCGCGTGGGCCAGCGTCACGCGGTCACCGAAGCCAGCGAGCCGGGCGCGCGACCGCTCGAGCGCCTCGGGATCGACGTCGAGGCCGAGCAGACGCACGCTCGCAGGCGCCGTTTCCAGCAGAGCCGCCGCATGACCACCCATGCCCACTGTCCCGTCGATCACCCATCCCTCGCGCCGCGGCCGCAGCAAGAACACGACCTCGTCGACGAGGACAGAAACGTGAACCGCTACACTCCGAGCTGCGCCAACCGCTCGAACAGCGACGGGAGCCCCTCGCCGTTCGACCGCTCGTATTCCTCGAACCGGGGCCGGTCCCAGACCTCGAAGAACGGGCGACCCGGACCGACGAGCGTCACGTCCTTGACGAGCCCCGCGTGCTGGCGACTGTCCGGCGGCAAGAGGATCCGGCCGGCGCCGTCGAGCTCCACTTCCTTCGCCCGGGAGATGTAGAGTCGGCCGATCTTGCGCACCTCGGCGTTGAACTGGGACTGCTCGCTGATCCGCCGCTCCTGCCGCTCCCACTCCTGGAATGGGTAGACCTCCAGGGCGATCTCGTTGGGGACGACGACCAGTGGGCCCTCGTACCCCGCGAGCACGTCCCGGAACTTCGCCGGGATGCTCAGGCGCCCCTTCGGATCGACCGTGTGCTGGTACCGCCCTCTGAACATGACCCATCCCGGAGAGCCTTTTTTGGGACTATGGTCCACTTCATCCCACTTTGCCCCACTTCAGTGGCGACATTACAATTGTGAAAAAGACCTGTCAAGGGAAAAACCGACGATTTTCTAAGGGGATTCTGATCACCGGCCCGGGCTAGGTGTGGGGGTGGCCCCCCACCCGGCACGCCGCCGGTTGGGCCCCGGCTACCGGGGTTGGTAGTACTGGAGGGCTTCGGGGATCCAGCCCTCGATCTGGCGGATCCTGGTCTCGGCCGCGGGATGGGTCGAGAGGAACTCGGGCGGACGGCCCTGACCGCGCTCAGCCTGCGCCATGCGTACCCAGAGGTCGCGGGACGCCGAGGGGTGGTAGCCCGCCTTGGCCATGAAGATGAGTCCCAGGTGGTCCGCTTCCGACTCCTGCGCGCGACTCCACGGAAGCAGGACACCGACCGTCGCGCCGGCGCCGAGCAGCGACGTGACGACCTTGACCGTTTGCGGATCGTTGCGCGAGAGCGCGACCTGCGTCGCCGCGAGCGTGGACTGCACGAGCAATGTTTGACTCACGCGCTCGCCACCGTGCCGGGCGATCGCGTGCGCGACCTCGTGGCCGAGGACGGCGGCGAGTCCCGCATCATCCTGCGTGATCGGCAAGATTCCCGTGTAGACGGCGACCTTGCCGCCGGGCAAACAGAAGGCATTCGCCTGCCTGTCCTCGAGGACTTTGAATTCCCACTGATAGTTCTTGCCCGTCGCGTCGGCGATGCGGCGGCCCACGCGCGTCACCTGTGTGTTCAGCACGGGGTCTTGCGACACTTTGCCCTTGCTCAGCACCTCGCGATACGCGCTGAGGCCCATCTGCACCTCGGTGCCTTCGGGCAGGAGGATGAGCTGGCTGCGCCCGGTCAGGGGCACCGTCTCGCACGCCGTGATGGCGAGCAACGCGGTGGCGGCGACGACGCGTGCGGGGAACGGCACGCGGGGATTCTAGCCGAACCCTCAGCGGTTCCGCACTCGTACCGACGTCGACATCGTCGTGGCGGCCCGCCGTGACGGATCCGCCGCCACGTGATCGGGTTCGGTCGTCAGCGTGATCGCAACGGTGCGCACGCTGGACGGCACGGAGGTCGGTGCGCCGCGGGCGTCGAGATAGCCCAGCGCGAAGTCGCGCACACCGTTGATGATGGGCTGCGCGCCGCCGCCGGCGTCGCGGCGCAGGACGCTTCCGCGCAGCAACCAGGTCACGGTCTCGCCGGTCGCCGTGATGAGCCCATCACCATTCACGTCGAAGTGCAGGACGATCCGGCTCGGCTCCGCCACCGAAACGGCGGGAAAGTCGGCGCCCGCCTTCCCCTCGCCGGCGTGACGGATGTCGCGCGCCAGCCGCTCCAGCGCGATGCGCGCCGCCTGCTGGCTCTCCACGCGCGCGGCACCGAGGGCGTGGACGCGTTGACCATGCTCGAGGATGCCGAACACACCGCTCAGCAGCAGACCGACGATCGCCAGTGCGACGAGGAGCTCCGCGAGTGACATCGTCCGCAGACTCGATGAAGCGGCGCGCGTCGTCAATGTCCGAAGTTGTGGTCGCCACGAATCCTGACAGCGGCCCGAGCGTCGTCGATGGCCGCGAGACGACTGGTCAGCCGATCGGCGCTCGGCGATCCCCCCACGGTCGCGCCCGCTCGAACGCGGCGCTGGCGCGTAACACCGTCGCGTCGTCGAGACGCCGACCGACGATCTGAAGCCCCACCGGCAGCCCGCTCTTCGTGAAGCCAGCGGGCACCGATGCGGCCGGTTGACCCGTGAGGTTGAACGGGTACGTGAAGGGAATCCACCCGTAGAAGGACACGGGGCGTCCGGCGATCTCGGTGACCGTATCGACGCCGATCGGAAGCGGCGGGCACGCGACGGTCGGCGTCAGCAGAAGATCGTACTGGTCGAAGAGCGCGCGCGGATGCTGCCACCAGGCGAGGCGATCGAACCACGCCTGGACGTACTGGGTCGGCGGCTGGCGCAGGAACGTTTCCACCAGGGGCAACAGGCCAGGGTCGATCTCGCTCCGGCGATCGAGCGACGGAGCGAGCCGGATCGCCAGGCCGCCGCAGAACATCTGCTCCCAGGTCGACTTCGGTGACGGCCAGCCGGGCTTCACGTCCTCGACGCGGCACCCGAGCTCGCGGAAGGCTTTCGCAGCCTGGGCACAGATCGTCCGGACTTCCGGATCGACGGGGTCGTCCCCGCTGAGGTTGTCCGTGTACCCGACGCGAAGCCCTTTGACCGAACCGCGCAGCATCTTGCTCCACTCGATGCGCTGGGCTGGCAGCGAGTAGGGATCGCGTTCGTCGGGTCCCGAGCTCACCGCCAGCATCAGCGCCGCGTCGGCGACTGTGCGGGTCATCGGGCCGATGTGCGAGAGATTCCACGTCCCGCTTGCCGGGTACGCCGGGATGCGCCCCCACGACGCCTTGAACCCGAAGATGCCGGCGAACGAGGCCGGGATCCGGATCGACCCACCGCCATCGGTGCCGATGTGGAGCGGCCCGAGGCCCGCCGCAGCCGCCGCCGAGGCGCCGCCACTCGAGCCGCCGGGAGACCGGTCCAGCGCCCAGGGATTGCGAGTCGCGCCGAAGAGCAAGTTGTGGGTGACGCCCAGCCATCCAAACGTCGGCGTGTTGGTCTTGCCGAGCATGATGCCGCCGGCGGCCTTGAGGCGCTCGACCATCGGCGCATCTTCGGTCGGCACGTTGTCGCGGTAGAGCGGCGTGCCGAACGTCGTGCGCACGCCCTTGGTGATGACGAGATCCTTCACCGAGAACGGCACGCCGTGGAGCGGACCCAGGCGCGCGCCCTTCCGACCAAGGGCCCGTTCGGCCGCCTTCGCGTCGCGCCGCGCAGCGTCGGCGTCGAGGGTCACGTAGGCGTTGATCTTCGGATTGATCTTCTCGATGCGGGTGAGGATGGCGTCCACCACCTCGACGGGCGAGACTTTCTTCCGCCGGATCAGCGCGGCCAGCTCGGTACCGGACAGCCAGCACAGGTCGTTGGTCATGACTACCTCCCGCGAAGCCGAGGGTCGAGCGTGTCGCGCAGCGCATCGCCGAGCAGGTTCGATCCGAAGACCGCGAGGCTGATGGCGACGCCGGGGAAGAGCACGAGCCAGGGCGCCTTCTGGGCGAACTCGGCGGCCGACACGGAGAGCATGCGTCCCCACGACGGATAGGGCTCCGGAACACCCAGGCCGAGGAAGGAGAGCGCCGCCTCGACGAGGATGGCGCTGCCGAGCTGCGCCGTCGTGAGCACGATGAACGGGCCGATCGTGTTGGGCAGCACGTGGCGGAAGGCGATGCGGAGGTGCTGGAGGCCGAGCGCGCGCGCCGCCTCGATGTACTGCATCTCGCGGATCGACAGCACGCTGGCGCGAATGATGCGCGCCGACCTGGGAATGATCGGGATCGAGATCGCGATGATGACGTTCTGGACCGACGGCCCGAGGGCCGCCGACATCACGAGGGCCAGCACCAGCAGCGGTAAGCCCTGCAGGATATCGAGCAGCCGCTGGGAGATCAGGTCGGTCTTGCCGCCGAAGTACGCGCTGAGCAGCCCGATGATCCCGCCCAGCACGGCGCCGAGCAGCGTGGACAACGCACCCACGACCAGCGAGACGCGCGCGCCGTAGACGATGCGGCTGTAGATGTCGCGTCCGAGATGATCGCTGCCCAGCCAGTGATTGTGGCTCGGCGGGGCCAGCGTGTCGGCAGCGTCGGTGGCGATCGGGTCGTACGTCGAGAGCGGCTCGGCGAAGATCGCCGTGACGACCATGATCAGCATCAAGAACGCCCCGGCTGCTCCCAGCGGCTTCTTGCGGCAGAAGCGGCGGATCGTCGTCGCGAGCCCCACCCCCGCGATGACGGTACGCGCCGCGGTGATGACCTCGAGGCCAGAATCGGCGACGGCCGGCTTCGTCGCCATCTCAGACTTCCGGGCGCCGCGGCGGAGCGGCCGGCCGAGCAAAACGGCGCAGATGCGAGGCGGCGAGGAGCGACGACCGAGGCGTACGAGGTTGTACGTCGCAGGGAGGAGCAACGAGCCAACGACGCAGATGCGCCGTTTTCATCGGCCTGCTAGTCGGCATATTTGACGCGCGGGTCGAGCCAGCCATACATCATGTCAACCAACAGATTCGACAGAATCACCACGATCGCGGTGAACATCACGAGGTTCTGCACGATCGGATAGTCGCGCCAGATGATGGCCTGGACGAGGAACCGGGCGACGCCGGGCAGGTTGAACACCGTCTCGGTGACCACGAGGCCCCCGATGAGGAAGGCGAACTCGATGCCGATGACGGTGACCACCGGCAGGATCGCGTTCTTGAGCGCGTGCCGCCAGATCACGACGCGCCCGGTCTGTCCCTTGGCCCAGGCCGTGCGCACGTAGTCTTCGCGCAGCACCTCGAGCATGGCCGAGCGCGTGATGCGCATGATGAGCGCCGAGGAGCGATAACCGACGGCGAAGGCCGGGAGCAGAAACTGGACGGCGTGGATCTTGAAATCCTCCGAGGCCGGCACCAGCGTCACCGGAGGAATCCACCCGACCCAGGCGACGAGGCCCAGGATGATCACCATGCCGAGCCAGAACGAGGGCATGCTCAGCCCGGCCAGCGAGATCACGCGCAGCACGTAGTCGAGCATCGAGTCCTGCTTGATGGCACTGATGACCCCGGTGGGGACCCCGAGCGCGATCGCGATCAGCGTGGAGAGCACGGCCAGCTCCACCGTCACCGGGATGAGCGGCTTGATCACCTGCCAGGCGGGCAAATCGTAACGATAGGACTTGCCGAGATCACCGGTCAGGATCTCCCGCAGCCAGTCGACGTACTGCACCCAGATCGGCCGGTCGATCCCCAGCTCCTTCATGATGGCGGCCTTGTCGGACTCGCTCACGTAGCCGCCCGTCGAAAACAGGATGTCCACGATGTTGCCGGGGGCGAAGCGAAGCAGGACGAAGATGACGATCGACATGCCGAGGAGCGTGAGGACCGCGATACCGAGCCGGTGGAGGATATAGGTTCGCGTAGCGTGCTCCGCGGTGCCAGGCGACGGGGCGAGGACCGGGCGCCGGCCCCCGCCCTGGCTGCGCCGTTACTTGTCGAGCCACACTTCCTGCATGCGGCCGTAGTTGTAGATGTTGTTGTGGGGGACGTAGTTCCGGACGTACGGCCACTGCATCACGTAGTCGAGCCGCCAGCTCATCGAGGGCCGGGCGCCGTCTTCCTCGAGCTTCTTCTGGATGTCCCAGACCATCTGCTGCCGCTTCTTGGCGTCGATCTCCTGGGACTGCTGATCGATCATCTTCATGACCTGCTCGTCGCAATAGCCCGTGTAGTTCCGGGGCGACCCGCAGGCGAAGTTCTCGTAGAAGTTGGCGTCGGGATCGTCGGCGCCGATTCCCGTGAGGTTCGCGCCGAGCTGGTACTCCTTGCGGGTGGCCAGGGGATGCCACTGGGCGGTGTCGACCTGCTTCAGCGTCGCCTCCACGCCGACCTGCTTCAGCTCGTTGATCACGAACGAGGCGAAGTCGACGTAGATCGGGATGTTGCGCGTGGCCATCTCGATCTTGAGCGGATTCTGCGGCCCGTAGCCGGCCTCGGCGAAGAGCTTCCTGGCCTTGGCCTTGTCGTCGGCGGCCTTGCCGTACCCGGGCAGCGCGTTGAGATCCTTCTCCATCAATCCCCACACGCCGTACGGCTTGGGCTGCATCGAGGCGCCGACGGCGGCGCCGCCCTGGTGGACGGCCTTCACGTAGGCGCGCCGGTCGATGGCGAGGCTAACCGCCAGCCTCGCCTTCACGTTGTTGAAGGGCGGCTTGGTGTTGTTGACGAGCAGGTTGTCGACGACGGTCTGGCCGACGGTCTCGATCTTGATCTGCGGCACGGCCGCCTTCACCTGGTCGGCGATCGTCTTGGTCCCCTCACCGGGGAAGGTGATGTCGAGACGACCGGCCTGGAGCGCCGCGTACTTCGTCCCGCGCTCCACGATGACCACGTAGCGGATGCCGTCGAGATACGGCCGGCCCTTGACGAAGTAATCGGGATTCTTCACGAGGTCCACGTACTCGCCGCGCTTCCACTCCTTGAACTTGAACGGCCCGGTCCCGACACAGCGCGTGCGCATCTCGGCGGCGGCGACGTGGGCGGGATACACCGGCGAGTAACCGGACGCGAGCATGAGGAGCAGCGACGGCTGCGGCCGCTTGAGATGGAAGATGACGGTGTGCGGATCCGGCGCCTCGATGGTGTCGACGTTGGCGTACCAGTCCTTGCGCGGGTTGAGGCGCAGCTTGCCCTGGGCGTCCTTGGCCTCGCGGATCATGTCGAACGTGTACTTGACGTCCTTCGAGCTGAACGGCTGGCCGTCGTGCCACTTGACGCCCTTGCGGAGGAAGAACACCAGGTTGCGATAGTTGTCCTGCCACGACCACTTCTCGGCCAGCTCACCGATGACCGTGTCCAGGCTCTCGACCCGCTTCATCGGGTCGTACATGACGAGATTGTTGAAGCACGGCGCCGCCGGGAACACGCTCGAGATGGTGGCCGTCTCGTGGATCGAGAAGCCCTGCGGCAGGTCCTCGCGCTGCATGGCGTTGAGGACGCCGCCGGATTTCGGTGTCTGGCTGATCGCCGGAGTCCCGGCGACGATGACGGCGAGAACGACGGCCAGACTGACTGCGGCAACGACGCGCGACGGTGACATGCGGCCCTCCTGACGGAACACGACGGGATGGCGCCGAGTGTACGTGAAAAGAGTACCCCTCACAAACAGAGGCCCGCTAGAACAGAGGCCCGCTAGAACAATCGCAACACGAGATGCATGGCGTACAGCGCGCCGCCGGCGAGACCACCCACCACGGTGCCGTTGACGCGGATGTACTGCAGGTCGTCACCCGCGTGCTCCTCGATGAGCCGGACCGCGCCGTCAGGCCCGAGCGCGCGCACGCCCTGCTCGATCAGCGCCGCGATGCGGCCGTGGTAACGGTCGAGCAGCTCGAGCGCGCGCGCCTTGACCCAGTGATCGATGTCGACCCTGAGCGCGGCGTCCTCGACGAGCGCCTCGCGCCACTGCTCGAGGCGGTCGGCGAGCCAGGTCACGGCCTCGGACTTGGGCCGGGCCAGGTCGCGCAGCAAGTTCTGCCGCACGGCAGTCGCCGCCTCTTCTGCCAGCTCCGCCACCAGGCTGCTGCCGAGCAGCTCGGCCTTCACCCCTTCGACGCGCGCGATGAGCGCGGGATCGGTCCGCAGCCGGACGACCAGGTCGGCCACGCTCTCGACCAGCTGGCGGCGCAGCGGGTGATCCGGGTCGCGCCCCGCCTCGGCGAGACCGGCGCGCAACGCGGCTACGATCCGCCGGCGGTCGATGAACCCGAGCAGATCGGCCAGGCCGAGCGCGAGCCGCGGATAGAACGCGGTGCGCTCGCGATAGCGCGCGATCAAGTCGTCGATCATCTCGGCGAGGGCCTCCTGGGCGTCGGAGCGCTCGAGCGCCTCGGCCAGGGAGCGCGCCAGCGACCCGCTGGCGCGCTCGACCCAGCCGTAATCTCTCGCGAGCTCGAGCCCGGCCGCGACCAGCGGCGCCAGCGGCTGGGTCACCAGCAACCGCTGCAGGCGCGTGACGATCTCGCTCGCCGCGGTCGACGGCAGCTCGCGAGCCACCCACCCCAGCAGCATGCGCGTGACCTCCTCGAGGTCACGGCGGCTCGCCCACTCGGCGGCCCGCGCGATGAGCGTGGCGACGTCGAGCTTGGAGAGCTCCTGGGCCAGATACTCGCGGGTGAGCACGCGATCGCCGACCATCGTCCCCACCCGCGTCGCCAGCATCTCCCAGTTGCGCGGGATGAGGCCGGTGTGAGGAATCGGAAGTCCGAGCGGACGCCGGAACAGCGCGGTCACCGCGAACCAGTCCGCGAGGCCGCCCACCACGCCGGCCTCGGCGATCGCGCCGATCCAGCCGCCCCACCAGGTCGACCGGACCGGGTACGTCGCGATGGCCAGCCCGGCCGCGGCCAGCAGCACCGCGAGAGCGAGCCGCGGTTTTTGCCGCACTCGACCTACTCCAGGAGAAAGTCGAGCATGCGTTCAGTCGCGCTCGGCCCGGGCGGGTACGTGTGCGTGGCGCGGATGTCGCCCCCACTCCATGCGTGGCCCATCCCGGGAATCAGCCATGTCTCGAGCCAGGGGCGGCCGGAGGCGTCACGATAGAGCGAATAGACCGCACCTTCACGGCGATCCTCCGTGCTCGCCGTGACCCCGGCCAGACGCGCGAACATCAGCGCGAGCGCATCGAGGTTCACGGGATTCACGACGACGTCGTTGCTGCCGTGCCAGAGCGAGGCACGAACGCGGGCGGAGCTGGCGCCCATGGCGCCCCGGCACTCGGTGGCCGACTTCTCGCCGTTCACGTGCTGCCCGAGCATGCACTGAAGCCCGGCGTCGACGCCGACGCCACAGCGGTAGGGGCCACCGGCGGCCACGCCGACGCCGCGCACCAGCGCCGGAGCGTGACAGCCGAGGTTGACGGCCATGAAGCCACCGGCCGAGAAGCCCAGGACGATCACTCGATCCGCGGCGCGCTGCTCTTTGACCACGTGCCGGATCAGCGTGATGAGCTGATTCGTCTCGCTCCCCGCCATGGCCGCCGGCTCGAACCAGTTCCAGCAGCGACTGATGTTGTCGCGTCGTCCCTGAGCGGGATAGAGGACGACGAGGTTTCGCCGTTCCGCCACCTCGTTGAGGCGAGTGCCGAGCGCGAAGTCCTCGGGTGTCTGCCAGCAGCCGTGCAACGCGACGATCAGGGGCACCCGGGCGCCTTCCGCCCGCGGCGCATCGTTCGGCACGGCCAGCGCGCGAGGTACGTACAGCCGGTACAGCCGGTCGCCGAGGCGGCCCTTCTGGAAGGCCGCCTCGCTGGGATCCTTCTTGTCCGCGGCCGCGATCGCACCAGCGCCGCCGAGCGCGATCATCAGCGCCAGCGTGATCAACGCCCCGCGGCGGCGAACCTCAGCGCCCACGGCGCCGCCTCGCCGGCAGCAACACCCGCGTCCGCTTCACGTCCCACACGCCTCGGGGCGTGAGCCGGACGTCGGGCAAGAAGTCGGCGGCCAGGAAGAAGAGCGTGAAGACCGGCTCGTGATGAGGATAGCCGCGCGCCACCACGACCTCGCGGAACTCGTGCTCCCAGCGCGCCGCGTCGCCGAGCGTGCCGCGCGTCATGATTCCACCGAGCGGAAGCGCGAGCTCGAACGCGATGCCGTCGCGCCCGGCCACGACGATACCGCCGTGGAGGTCGAGCAGGCGGTTCACCGCGCGCGCCATCGCCGCCGGGTCGCGCCCGAGCACGACGATGTTGAAGTCGGTCGTGATCGTCGCCGCCAGGCCGTCGAGGCGTTCGTCGGCGAAACCCGCCACGACCGCCGGCGCCACCCAGCGTCCCCTTCGATCGACGAGGGCGGCGTGCAAATCACCCGGGGCGAGCGGACGTTCCTCGAGCCGCGTGATGACGGCGCTCACCAAGCGTGCGACGGGATATCGGTCGCGGGCGGGCAAGACGAAATCCTCCGCCCGCGCGCGCCAGCGCACGGTCAACCGGGCCTCCGCGGAGGTGAACGCCCGCTGCCACGGCACCTCGGGCATGCGCGCGAGCATCTCGCCGCGATCGGCGGCGACGCGGCCACCGGCGATGACCATCTCGGGCCGGGGCTCGGCGAGGTCGCGCAGCACGCAGACGTCGGCGTATCGGCCGGGCGCGACCGCGCCGAGATCGGCGTCGAGCCCGTAATACGTCGCCGCGTTCAGCGTGGCCATCCGGTAGGCGTCGATCGGCGGGACACCTCGGTCGAGGGCCAGGCGCACCGCGTGATCCATGAAGCCATTGGCCTCGATGAACGCCGGCATCGATCCATCGCAGGTCAGCATCAGGCGCGAGACCAGCGCGGGCGCAGCTTTCAGCGCGTCGAGCAGGCCGACCAGGTCCGGCCGCAGCGAGGACTCACGCAGCATGACGCTGATGCCGTGGCGCGCCCGCTCGAGCACCTGGGCCGCGGTGATCGGCTCGTGGTCCGACGTGAACCCGGCCGCCGCGATGGCGGCCATCCGCTCGGCCTTGGCGCCGGCCGTGTGGCCCTCCACGCGGCGCCCAGGGCCACGGGCGAGCGCGAGCCGCTTCAGCATGTCGGGCCGCCCGGCCCACGCGTCGGGCCAGCGCGTGACCTCGCCCACCGCCACCGCGCGGGGATGCGTCATGGCCCGGGCGAGATCGCCGAGCGGATAGCGGCGGGGCTCGTCGAGCGTGCGCGACTGCGCGTGCGGACGGATCATCCAGTAGAAGCGCAACGGAGACCGCGTCAGCGCGTCGGCGGCGACGCGAAAGGCGCGCAGACCGCCCAGCTCCCAGAACTGGAGCGTGTCGGCGAAGACCGTCGTCGTGCCCAGCGGCACGATGTGACGGGCCATGGCCGAGGGTGTGATCAGATGCGCCGGATGCACGTGAGGATCGATGTAGCCCGGGCACAGTACGCGGCCGCTCGCGTCGATCACGCGCGTCCGCCGCCCCACCATGTCGTCGCGCCGCCCGACGTAGGCAACGCGCTCGCCCTTGATCGCAACGTTCGCCGGATACACCTCGCCCGTGTAGACGTTCAGGAGCGTGCCGCCCCGCACGTAGAGGTCGGCCACGGCCTGACCGCGCGCCACCGCGGTCAGCGCTTGCCGCTGCCGGATGTTCATACGCCGTCGATTATAGAATGCGTATCGTGAGCGAGCCGATCGTGGTGACCGAAACCGTGCGCGTGCCGGGACGCGCGCTGACCATGCGCGCCGTTCGATCGTCTGGTCCCGGCGGCCAGAACGTCAACAAGGTCGCCTCGAAGATCGACCTGCGCGTCGATCTCGACGCCATCGAGGGGCTGAGTGACCGCGCGCGGGGGCGCTTGCACACGCTCACCGTCAATCGCCTCGACGCCGACGGCCGCCTGGTCGTCACGAGCCAGGAATCCCGCGACCAGTCCCGCAATCTCGAGATCGCACGCGAGAAGGTGCGTCGCCTGCTCGCGGCCGCGCTGCGCGAGCCGCGGGTCCGTCGGGCCACCCGGCCCTCGACGGCGGCCCGGGAGCGCCGGATCGAGGGCAAGAAGCAGCGCGGATCCCTGAAACGCTCGCGCGGCCGTCCCGAGCCGGAGTGAGCCGAGCGCACGATGAACGACGACGAGGCCGAGATCCGGCGACTGATCGGGCGCTTTGCGAATGCGTTCGATCTCAAGGCCTGGGATGCGCTCGAAGCCTGCCTGACCGAATCGCTCGCCACCGATTACTCTGACCTCCGGGGCACGCCGCCCGAGGTGATGGCCCGACGGCGCTTCGTCGACATGCGCCGCGCCGCCCTCGAGCGTCTGCAGACCCACCATTTGTCGGGCAACTACGAGATCACCGTCGACGGTGGGCGTGGCCGATGCCGTACATCGATGATGATCTGGCGACGAGACAGCGAGGGGCGCATGCTCGACACGCATTGCCTCTACGACTTCGACGTCGCCCGGTCTGCCGCGGGCTGGCGGATCGCCTCGATCACTCAGAAAGTGCTCTGGAGCGATGGCGACTGGGCCATCCATTCAGGGATCCAGAAGGCGTGACCGCCCGGCCGGAGCCGGAGCCTAGAACCCGAGTCCCCGCACCTCGTGGCGGAAGCGCTCCACGTTGCGGAGCTTGATGTCCTCGTAGCCGCGAATGACGTCCGGGAGGTTCGCGAGCTTCACGGCGCGCTCGTAGCTCTCGGGCGAGAGCGCGGTCAGCGCCTTCTCGATCAGCGTGCGGTACTCGCCAATCAGCTCGCGCTCGACGCGACGGACCTTGGGCTTTCCGAACGGATCGAGTGCCGTGCCGCGCAGCCGTCGCATGGCGACCAGGGCCCGAAAGGCGGTGTCGAACCAGCGCTTGCCGAGCTTCAGCTTGTTCTGGAAACCCAGGGCGCGCAGCAGCGGCGGGTGGAGCTGGTAATGGACCTCGACGCCGCCGGGATACTCGTCGGCGAGCTGGGCGGCCAGGTCGTTCTTCAGATGCAGGCGCGCGACCTCGTACTCGTCCTTGTACGCCATCAGCTTGAAGAGATAGCGCGCCACGGCTTCGGCGAGCCGCGTCTCGCCCGGCACGGCAGCCTGCTCGGCGGCCGCCACGCGCTTGACGAAGTCGACGTACTCGCGCGCGTAGCCGGCGTCCTGGTAGGCGATCAGCTCGGGGACGCGGATCTCGATGAGGCGGCAGAGCTCGCCAGTCGCACCGGACTTCTCGACGATGGCGCGGGCCTCGGCGGTCAACGCGACCGCCGACTCCACGGCCCCGATGCGGTGCTTGCGAAGGCCGGCGGCCCACCGCGGATCGACGACGAGCATGCGGCCGGCCCGGAACGCCTGCGTGTTCATCTGGACCGACACGCCGTTGAGAACGATCGCTTCCTCGATGGCGGCCGCGCTGACCGGGATGGCGCCGGCCTGGTAGGCCGCGCCGAGCACGAGGAGGTTCGCCGCCATGTGGTCGTCGAAGAGCGTCTCGGCCAGCCCCAGCGCGTCCAGGTAGACGTTGTCGTCCTTGCGGGTGACGCGGTCGATCGAGACCAGCAGGCCTTGCGTCTCCGGGAACTGGACGTCGGTCGAGGTCACCATCGCGCCGGTCGGCACCTTGCTCGTCGACACTACGGCGATGGTCTTGTCCTGGCCGGCATGGTCCAGGCTCTGGGGTGACGTCGCGACGAGGATGTCGAAGCCGAGATAACAGTCGGCCTCCCCGGCCGAGACCTTGTTGGCCACGTCGATGGGCCGGTCGGAGATCTTCAGGTGCGAAACGACGGGGCCGCCCTTCTGGCTGAGCCCGGTCTGGTCGAGACCACGCACCTGCTTGCCGTCGAGGAGCGCGGCGGTCCCGAGAATCTGGTTGACCGTGACCACGCCCGTGCCGCCGATGCCCGTCATGAAGATCGATGCCGCGCGGTTCACCTTCAGAGCCGGCTCCGGCAGCGGCTGGTCGACCGCGAACGTCTTCCGCTCCCGCTTCTTCGGCGTGCCCAGAGGGACCACGGTGACGAACGACGGACAGTCGCCGCGCAGGCAGGAGTAGTCCTTGTTGCAGGACGACTGGTGGATCTGCGTCTTGCGGCCGAACTCGGTCTCCACCGGCTGGACGCTCAGGCAGTTCGACTTCACGCCGCAGTCGCCGCAACCTTCGCACACGGCCTCGTTGATGAACACGCGCATGGCCGGGTCGGGAAGCTTGCCGCGCTTGCGCAGACGACGCTTCTCGGCGGCGCAGCGCTGGTCGTACAGCAGCACGGTGACGCCGGGAATCCCGCGGAGCAGGCGCTGGGCTTCGTCGAGCCGGTCGCGGTGCCACACCTCGACGCCGCTCGCCCACCGCGCGCCCTTGCCGTATTTCTCGGGCTCGTCGGTGATCACGACGATGCGCTTGGCGCCCTCGGCCTCGAGCATCCGGGTGAGATCGGCCACCGGCATCGCGCCGGCCGCATCCTGGCCGCCCGTCATGGCCACCGCCGAGTTGTAGAGGATCTTGTAGGTGACGTTCGTCCCCGCGGCGATGGCCTGGCGGATGGCCAGCGAGCCGGAGTGGAAGAACGTCCCGTCACCCAGGTTCTGGAAGATGTGCGGCGTCTCAGTGAACGGCGCCATGCCCACCCACTGCGCCCCCTCGCCGCCCATGTGGGTGAGGCCGAACGTCTGGCGGTCCATGTAGAGCGCCATCCCATGGCAGCCGATGCCGGCAGAGGCCATCGAGCCCTCGGGGACGACGGTCGAGCGATTGTGCGGGCAGCCGGAGCAGAAGTAGGGCTGGCGAGCCATCGTCAACGGGGCCGGACGCTCGCGGAGCGCTTCGAGCAACGCCACGCGGGCGGTGATCGAGT
>WNGJ01001141.1_pt1 | contig 46706 bp, 45 predicted proteins | sample 5400611 | NCBI WGS metagenome assembly WNGJ01 (sample SAMN13153375, study PRJNA577476) | soil metagenome | isolation source: 40 cm soil or saprolite under Garry oak tree replicate 1 | place: USA:California | collected 2016-06-15
CAGAAGACCGCCGCGTTCGAGGTCGTCGACTCGCTTGGCGACGCGCCCGATTACCTGATCCTGCCTGTCGGCAACGCCGGCAACATCACCGCGTACTGGAAGGGCTTTCGCGAGTACCACGCGGCGGGCAGGACGACTCGCCTGCCTCGCATGGTCGGAGCGCAGGCTGAAGGCGCGGCGCCCATCGTCAATGGCCACCCGGTCGCCGACCCCAAGACGGTCGCGTCGGCGATCCGGATCGGGAACCCCGCGTCGTGGGAGGGGGCAACGACCGCGCGTGATGAGTCGGGCGGACTGATCGCTTCGGTGACGGACATCGAGATCCTGTCGGCTCAGATCCGGCTTGCCAGCAGCGAAGGCCTGTTCGCGGAACCGGCTTCGGCCGCGCCGCTGGCGCTGCTGTTCCGGCTGGTCCGCGATGGAAAGATCGACAAGCGCTCGACCGCGGTCGTCGTCCTGACCGGCTCCGGCCTCAAGGATCCTGACGCGGCGCTTAAAAATGTCGAACCGCCGATTGAACTCGACGGTGATGCGCGCACACTCGCTAAGGTCTTGAAACTGTAATGCGAGTACGTGTGCCGGCCTCGATTGCCAACATTGGTCCAGGCTTCGACTGCATGGCAATGGCGATCGACCTCTGGCTCGAGGTCGAGGCGACCGAAGCCGACTCGCCGTCCTGGGACTACGAGGGCGAGGGCGCCGACTACCTCGCGGCGCATGAGAACCCCTTCACGCGACTGAAGATGAAAGGACGGGTACATAGCGAGATCCCGCTCGGAGTCGGCCTCGGAAGCAGCGCCGCCGCCAGGCTGGCGGCCTCGGCCCTAAGCAGCCCTTGGGACGTGAAAAGCCATGTCATCGATGCGGGAGCTGACGAGGGGCATCTCGACAACGTGGCGGCGTCCGCCGGCGGCGGCATTCGCATCGTGTCGGAGCTCGTCGACGAGAAGCTCCCCAATCCGGGCTGGGGATTGGCCGTGTTCGTCGCCCGCCAGCCGCTGCCCACCGAAAAATCACGCGCGGTCTTGCCGGACTCGGTGCCGCTCGAAACCGCTTCCTTCAACGCCGCCCGAGCCGCTTTGCTGGTGCGCGCGATCGTCTCCAAGCGGCCGTTCCTGCTGGGCGAGGCGCTGCGCGACCGGCTGCATCAACCGCACCGACTACACCTTTATCCGTGGACTGCCGAAGTGATCCGTGTCGCAGAGGCGACCGGCGCATACGGCGCCGCCATCTGTGGCGCTGGTCCGAGCGTGTTTGCGTTTTGCCCTCCCTCGCAGGCAGCGCGAATCGCCAAGGCGATGGAGTCTTCCTTTCCTCGGTATGGGAATGCGCTGGTCACGCGCATCACTGATAAGGGCATGTTCCGGACGCTGTGATCATCGTCCAGAAATATGGCGGTACCTCGGTGGGGACCGCCGCTCGAATCCGGCGGGTGAGCCGCCGAATCGCCGAAACAGTCAAGCGAGGAAACCAGGTCGTCGCGGTCGTTTCCGCGATGGGTCACACGACAGACCGGCTGATCGCCCTTGCGCAAAGCGTCAACCCCGATCCACCCGCACGCGAGCTGGACATGCTCGTCGCCAACGGCGAGACGATCACCGCACCTCTTGTCGCGATGTGCCTGCAGGGCCTGGGCGTACCCGCGATCTCACTCTCAGGCCTACAGGCTGGTGTGCGCACCAGCGCGCACCACTCGAAAGCGCGAATTCACGACATCAAGCCCGACCGCATTCTTGAATCTCTGGCCGAGGGCAAGGCAGTCATCGTCGCCGGGTTCCAGGGAGTGACTGAGGACCTCGACGTAACGACGCTTGGCCGCGGCGGATCGGACACGACTGCCGTGGCGTTGGCGGCGGCGCTGAAGGCCGAATCCTGCGAGATCTACACCGATGTCGATGGCATCTTCACCGCGGATCCACGCGTGGTCAAATCCGCGCGCAAGCTCAGCCACATCGAGTACAGCGAGATGCTCGAGCTCGCCGCCGTTGGCGCGCGCGTGATGCATCCGCGAGCCGTCGAGATCGGAGAGCTTTACGGCGTGCCGATCCACGTCCGGTCGAGCTTCCATGATGGCGTCGGTACGATGATCGTTGCTCGAGTACCGATGGAAGACAGGCAGCGTGTCAGGGGCATCGCGGAAGAATCGAACGTCGCGAAGATCACAGTGGTCGGCGTGCCTGACAAGCCGGGCATCGCCGCCGCCATCTTTGAGCCGCTGGGCGCGGCGGGAATCTCCGTCGACGTGATCGTGCAGAACATCGGGCGTTCGCGCCACACCGACCTCACCTTCTCCGTCGCCGAGACGGACCTCAAGGCCGCCGAAAAGATCGTCAAGGTGGCGGCGAAGTCAATCGGCGCGAAGAACGTCCTGTCGGCGGGCGGGATCGCGAAGCTTTCGATCGTAGGCACCGGCATGCTCGGCATGCCGGGCATTGCGGGCCGCATGTTCAGGGCACTGGCCGACGCGGGGATAAACATCGAGATGATCAGCACGTCGGAGATCCGCATCACGTGCCTTGTCCAGCGCGCCCAGGTATCGAAGGGCGTGCGGGTACTCCACAAAGCCTTCGAGCTAGAACACCTCTAAGGTGCCTGTAAACGTAGCGATCGTCGGCCCGGCCGGGGCGGGCAAGACCACCCTCTTCAGCGCCCTCACCGCGGGTCGTGGCGCGGACGGAGTGGGCATGGTGGACGTGCCCGACGAGCGCTTGACGCGGCTCGCCGAAGCGGTCAAGCCCGTGAAGACGACCGCCGCGCAGGTGAGAGTCGAGGACACTCCGCCTGGCAGCCGCGCGCAGCGCGTGGCTTTTGCCCGCCAGGCCGACGTGCTGGTGAAAATTGCTCGCTGCTTCGGACCGGAGCCCGATCCCGCCGCCGAGCTCGAGGAGTTCGCGCTCGACCTGGTGCTGGCTGACCTGGCCTCGGTCGAAAAGCGGATCGACGTGGTGGCGAAGGAAGCTCGTGCAGGGAAAAAGGACGCCCAGGCAGAACAAGAGGTCTTGACGCTGGCCAAAAACCACCTCGACGCCGGACAGCAGCTCCGCACGCTGCAGCTGGAGCCGGACCAGCGGTTGCTGCTTCTTGGCATCTTCCCGGTGACGCTCAAGCCGGCGGTGTACGTCGCGAACGCGGCGGACGGGCTGCTGCCTGGGGGAGGGGACCCGGCGGCCAAGGTGGCCAGGTTGGGCGCCGCCGAGGGCGCTCCCGCGATCATCCTGTCGGCGCGCCTCGAGTCGGAGCTGGGCGAGCTCGAGCAGGCCGAGCAGGCCGAGATGCGGGCCGGCTATGGCATCGATGAGTCAGGGTTGGGCCGCATCGCCCGCGCGGTGTGGGAGGCGGGTGGGCTGATCACCTATTTCACGGCGGGTGAGCCTGAGGTGCGCGCATGGCCCTGTGAGCGCGACGCTCCGGCGCCGGTCGCGGCGAGCAAGATCCATACCGATTTCGAGAAACACTTCATCCGCGCGGAGGTGACTTCAGTCGACGAGCTGGTCGCGGCGGGATCGATGGATGCTCTGCGGGCGGCCGGAAAGCTGCGAATCGAAGGACGCGAGTACAGGGTGAAGGACGGCGACGTGGTGTTCTTCAGAGTCGGCCGCTAACTAGACCTCTAGTACCGACCGAGGAAGAATTGTTGATACAGCTGGTTCCCCAGGAATACCAGCAGCGCCAGAAAGATGATCAGAAGCAGGTACTTCATTTGCTCCATCTAACGACGGCGCCGCCTGGCGACTTGCGGATCAGACCCTGAACTGCCTCAAAATCTGCCCATGTCTCTGAGGTTCAGCGAAGCCCACTTCTGGGTGCGCGCTGAGGGCAATGAAGCCGTCCTGGGCCTCAGCGACTACCTCCAGGACCAGATGGGGGAGATCACCAAGCTCGAATTGCCAGATCTCGGCGACGTGCTGCGCGCCGGCCGGCGGATCGGCCAGGTGGAATCAGAGGAGGCTTCGTCGCCGCTGGAGGCACCCTTGAGCGGGGAGGTGCTGGAGGTAAACGCGGAAGCGCTCGAGAACCCGGACCTGATCAACAGCGATCCCTATGCCTCAGGGTGGCTGCTGCGCATCCGGTTGGAGGATCCGGAAGAGCTCGAGGATCTCATCAGCGAGGAGGAGTACGCGGAGCTGACCACCGAGGTCTGACCCGGCCGTTCAGCCGGCAAAGACAAAGGAACAGGCAGGCGGAGAAGGGGAGCCAGTTCTGGGTCGTGGGGTGCAACTCGGGGTGGGATCCGCCTGCCTGTCGTTGGGCCGTGGGACTCAACCAACTTGAATGTGGGCTACGACATGTTGTGTCCCGCATGCAGTTATAACCCCGAATGTAGTTGTTGTCAAGGGTCTTAACCATCTGGGACCGGTGTGTGCGCCCGGAGCGTTGCGCGAGCCGCTGCGGAGCAACCGTTCCACCTCAATTTCGCCGGAACGTAGACTTCCTCTTCTATGAGCCGCAAGGGGAAGAAGAGAGGCAAGGGCAAGTTCCGGCCTCCGGTCAGGCCGGCCGGTCCGCTGACCCCGGTCGGCACCCCTTCACCCGGGAGTGTTCAGCCCGGGTCCGCTCGCGGTGTGTCTCAGGCCCGCGTGGGCGGCGACCAGGCACTGGTTCGTGCTGTGGAGATGTCACTCGGGGCCCGCAACCAGGTCACCAAGGTGCGCGGGGGCCGGTACATCGTTGAGTCAGCCGATCCGTCGATTCCTCTGGACAGGGTTCCTTATTTCACGAAGGACCTTGTACGCCTGGCGGTCGTTGGCGTCGCCATGCTGGTGCTGCTGGGCGCTGGATCGATCGCGGTGCCGCTGATCGTCAAATAGTCCTTAACCGATAGACGAGGGCGGGGCCGAAAACCTAGAGTTCGCTCGTCATGTCGGTCAGGACCAGCGACTCCGGAAACATTGCCGTCAAGCAGACGCTCACCCGGCGCAAGCTGAGCGCCGACGAACACAAGCATCCCGTCAATGTCGTCCACCACGACGAGGCGACTTTCGGAGAGATGCTTGCCGACAAGATTGCCTCGGGCATCGGCTCATGGACTTTTCTCGTGGTCCAGACCGCGGCTGTCATTACGTGGCTGGTCCTCAACATTTACGGGTTCGTCCATCGCTGGGACCCGTTCCCATTCATCCTGCTGAACCTGCTGTTCAGCGTCCAGGCCGCGTACACAGGGCCTGTCTTGCTGCTGGCCGGCAACCGACAGGCTCAGAAGGACCGTCTCACGCTCGAGCATGCGGCGTACGAGGCGGACAAGGCCGACGACCAGAACGTCCAGATCCTCAGAGCGATCGAAAAGAACACCGAGGTCACACTGCAAGTCCTACGGCACGTGGAGTCCTTGGTCGAGGACCACATCGCGGAAGCGAGGGGCACCAAGGGCTGACTTCGAGGCGACTCGCCCCGCACGTACACTCACCGCGTGCGAGTGGTTCTGTTCACCGGCAAGGGTGGCGTCGGCAAGACCTCGGTCGCGGCTGCCACGGCGGTCCAATGCGCCAAAGCCGGCTATCGAACCATCGTCATGAGCACTGACCCGGCCCACTCCCTCGGCGACTCGCTCGACATTGAGCTTGGACCGGACCTGACGCCCATCTCTGGCAATTTGTGGGCGCATGAGGTGTCGTCTCTGCATGAGATGCAAAGGCACTGGGTGAAGCTGCATGAGTATGCCGCCGAGGTGTTCGCCACACAGGGCCTGGACGAGGTGGTCGCGGAAGAGGTCGCCAACCCGCCAGGCATGGATGAGGTCGCCTCCCTGATGTGGATCAAGCATTACGTCCAACGAGCCGACCACGACGTCCTCATCGTCGACTGTGCGCCGACTGGCGAAACGCTTCAGCTGCTCACCTTTCCGGACGCGGCCAAATGGTGGCTGGACAAGATCTATCCCTGGTCGCGTCGCGCTATGCGTGTGGCGCGGCCGGTGCTCCAGCCGATGATGGGAATCCCGCTGCCGTCTGATGAGATTTACGCGTCGCTGAAGGATCTGCTCCTGGACCTTGGCGGGATGCGCCAGGTGCTGACGGACTCGTCGATGACGACGGTGCGGATCGTCCTCAACCTCGAGAAGATGGTGATCAAAGAGGCCAAGCGTGCCTACACCTATCTCAGCCTTTTCGGCTACTCGACCGACGCGGTGATCGTCAACCGGCTCTTGCCGCCCGAGGTGCATGACGAGCTGTTCCAGAAGTGGCAGCGCATTCAGGAGCGCTACCGAGTCGAGGTCGAGCAGTCGTTTACCGGCATCCCAATCTTCAATGTCCCGCTGTTCGATCGCGAGGTGATCGGCGAGAAGATGCTGCTGCGGATGGCACGCGAGACGTACGGCGAGCAGGACGCATCTCAGCATTTCGCGACTTCGAGCCCTCAGCGCATCGAGAAAGACGGCGCCGATTACGTGCTGACACTGAAGGTGCCATTCGCCGACCGATCAGCTGTTGACCTGAACCGGCACAACGGCGAGCTGTATGTGACCGTCGGCAACTATCGCCGCGAGATCTCTCTTCCTCGCGTCCTGGCGCAGCGCGACACCAGTGGGGCGACCATCCGCGACGGCGAGCTTCGCGTCCGTTTTGCGCGACGCGAAAAAGCGTCGGTGGAGGTCAAGAAGACATGAGCCGCGACGGAGAACACGTGATCGAGCTCATCAACGAGCTTGGGTCGAGGATCGGCCATCTACTGTCGGACATGGTTCCGCCGCGGGCACAGGTGCACTTGCTGAACGCCCAACGCGAGCTGATCACCGCGCTCATGCTCATCTACGAGCACAGGGTGACGACCCCTTCCGGGGGGCGTGCGAGCCGCACGCCGGCTGGAGGGCGGCCCTCGCGCGCGGCGACGACGCGCCGGCGGGCCACCAGGCGCGCCGGCAAAATCCCCATCGAGTGAGCAACTTCGTCGGGTTTCTCCTTGCGGCGCTTCTCCTGGTGCCTGCCCTGCTGGTCGCCATTCCCGTGCACGAGATCGGCCACGCGGTGGCGGCTTACATGCTCGGCGACCGATCGGTGCGCTACTTCGGCTACCTCAACCCCAATCCGAGACGCTTTCTCGACCCCCTCGGCGCGATCGCCGTCTTCGTCGCCCTGGTCGGCTGGGGCCGGCGCGTCCCGGTTCAGCCAAACCGCATCAGCACGACCGGCCAGCGAGTCATCTACGAGCTGGGCGGACCGGCCGCGAACCTGGTAGTCGCCGTGCTGCTTGGCTTCGTATGGCGCTTGCTGTCTGGCCTGGGCCTTGGCTCGGCGTTCGAGCTGTCCCCCAGCCTCCTCGGCGCCGCCCTTTACGCGATCGTCTTTTTGAACCTTTCCATCTTCGCCTTCCAGCTGCTGCCGATCCCCGGGCTGGACGGCTGGGGCCTCATCGAGGCGATCTTTCGCAACCGGAACGCTCGGTTTTTCTACGAGGTCAACTCACGCCGGCAGCAGATCTGGGTGGGCTGCATCGTGGTGGTCTTCCTTTTCCAGATCTTCCAGGGCGCGAGCCTGCTGAACGTCGTCATGACCCCGTTCTATCTGCCGGCGAGCCTAATCTCATTAGGCGGATGCAGCGGATACGCGATTCCCGGGTTCATCGGACTTCGCCCCTGCCCCCTATAGGCGGGCTGGTGAACGAGCCCGCCTATGCGGGGCTCATCAAGGAGTTCGGGCACGCCCGGGTGGTGGAAGCGCTTCGGGAGCAGGTCACGGCGGAACGGCAGGGTAAAGCAGTCGACGACGCCGAGCGCGTGGAGCGAGTTGGCGCCAGCCTTCGCGCGGCCATAGCGCCGCGGCTGCGCCGCGTCATCAACGCCAGCGGAGTGATCCTCCACACAAACCTCGGCCGCGCACCCCTGTCTCGGGCCGCGGTCGATGCATTGGCGATTGCGGCCGGCTACAGCAACCTCGAGCTCGACCTCGAGACAGGGCGACGCGGAGAGCGGGCCGCGCTGTTGTCGGGCCTCCTGATGCGACTCTTTGGCTCTGACGCAGCCTTCGTCGTCAACAACAACGCCGCCGCGATCCTGCTCGCGCTGACGGCGCTGTGCAAGGGCAAAGAGGTCGTTGTTTCTCGCGGACAGCAGGTTGAGATCGGTGGATCGTTTCGAATGCCAGACGTCATGCGCCTATCCGGCGCACGGATGGTTGAGGTCGGCACCACCAACCGAACGCGCAAGGACGATTACGAGCAGGCGATCACATCGCGCACGGCGGTGCTGCTGCGCGTGCACACCTCCAATTTCCGGGTAGAAGGGTTCACAGAGACCGCGTCACTTGAAGAGATGGCGGCCGTCGCACGTGCCCACGACCTGCTGCTCATCGACGACCTCGGCAGCGGTGCGTCTGAGCCGATCGCCGCGGAGCCGACCGTGGCTGAGGCGCTGCAGCACTCCCACGTCGTGACGTTCTCCGGCGACAAGCTGTTCGGCGGTCCGCAAGCAGGGATCATCCTCGGTCGTGGTGAGGTCGGAGCGACCGCGGTGGCGAAGATGGCACGGCACCCGCTGGCCCGTGCGGTGCGCATCGACAAACTGACGCTGGCCGCGCTCGAAGCGACGCTGCGCCAGCGCCTGACCGGACGGCTTGAAGATATCCCGGTCGAGCGGATGATTCGGGCGCCGGTGGAAGACATCCGCCGTCGCGCGGCGATGTGGTCGGTCAAGCTCGAGGAGCGTGGCGTGGCCACCAGCCTGGTCCCTGGTGAGTCGGCGGTCGGTGGCGGCTCCCTGCCCGGGCACGCACTGCCGACGGTGTTGATCGCTCTTCGTGGGCCGGCATCTCGTCTCGCCGCGGCGCTGCGTGGCGGCGAGCCTCCTGTGATCGCCCGCATTGAAAAGGACGCATGCTGCCTCGACCCGCGGACGGTCTTGAAAGGAGAGGATGAGACGCTGATCGATGCGGTGGAGGTCGCTCACAGGAAGGTCGCAAAGTGAGCTTCGTCATCGGGACGGCCGGCCACATCGACCATGGGAAGTCAACGCTGATCACCGCCTTGACCGGGATCGATCCAGACCGCCTGGCTGAGGAAAAGCGGCGCGGCATGACCATCGATCTTGGGTTCGCACACCTGCGCCTGCCGGGCGGAATGGAGGTGGGGATCGTCGACGTGCCGGGGCACGCGCGATTCATGCGCAACATGCTGGCCGGCGCCCACGGGCTGGATGCCGTGATGCTGGTCATCGCGGCTGACGAAGGCGTCATGCCCCAGACGCGAGAGCACCTCGAGATCATCGACCTGCTCGACGTTCGGAGAGGCATCGTCGTGCTTTCGAAAGTTGACCTGGTGGACACCGATTGGCTCGCGCTGGTGAGGGCTGAGGTGGTTGAGGTGCTGAAGGGAAGTTCGCTCGAAGGCGCGCCGATGCTGCCGTTTTCCGCCGTGAGCGGCGAGGGCAAGGCGGAGTTGCTGGCGGAGCTCGACAACATCCTCGCCGCGGCGGCGCCGCGAGCGGACCTCGGACGCCCGCGCCTGCCTGTGGATCGAGTCTTCACCATGAGCGGGTTTGGCACGGTCGTGACCGGCACGCTGGTGGACGGCCATTTGCGGGTGGGCGACGAGCTCGAGGTCTTTCCCGGCGGTCGCGCCGTCAGGGTGCGCGGGCTGCAGCAGCACAACCAGGCGGTGGAGTCCGCGTCACCCGGCGGCCGGGTTGCCGCCAACCTGACCGGCGCCGAGAAGCACGAGACGGAGCGCGGCGATGTGCTTGCCCGCCCGAAGACGCTAGCCGTCACTCGCCGCGTTGACGCCGTCGTGCGCGTGCTTTCCTCCGCGGCGCAGCCCATGCGGCATGGCGCCAAGCTGCTCCTCTACACCGGCACCGTGGAGGTCGGTTGCCGGGTGATCGTGCTCGAGTCCGATCAGATCGATGCTGGTGGGCACGGGTGGGTGCAGCTTTATCTCGACCGCCCGATCGCCGTGGCTGAAAACGATCGGTTCATCCTGAGAGTCCCGAGCCCCGCGACCACGATCGCTGGCGGAACGCTCGTTGACGTCCATCCCCGCAAGCATTCGCGGCACGACGCGACAGCACGGGAATCGCTCGAGCGGCGCGCGGCGGGCGAGGTGCTGCAGGAGGAGCTGCGCAAGTACCCGCGAGGAGTGACCGTGGGCGCGCTGCTGAAAGCGACGATGGCGCCCGACGCCGATGTCAACGCCCTGGACGCGAGGCGGATCGGCGACTGGCTCTACGACACCGCGGCGTGGCGCGGAATCGCGGACCGGGCGACGGCGGAGCTGGTGGCGTTCCATTCGTCGCATCCCCTCCGGCCTGGCATGCCCCGCCAGGAGCTGCGCAGCCGGCTGAGCGTGCCCCCGGCGTCGTTTCCGTCAGTCGTCCATGGGCTCATGCAGGACGGCCGCGTCGAGGAGAGGGATGGCGCAATTGCAGTGCCGGCTCATCGCGTTGAGCTGCACGAGACCGATGCCACGGCTGCCTCGCTTCTGGAGGTGCTTGGAAGAAAGCCATACGCGCCGCCGTCGCTCGCCGAGGCGACTCAGCAGACCGGTGCAAGCCCTGAGGTCGTGCGCGCGCTTGCGCAGCGAGGCGAGATTGTGCGCGTCAGCGATGACGTCGCTTTCACGAAGGACTCATACGAGCAGGCCGTGGCGATGGTGCGGGAGATCATCTCGACAGGGGGCTCGATCACCGTTGCACAGCTGCGCGATCGCATGGGTGCAAGCCGGCGGCCGGTCCTTGCGCTGCTGGAGCACCTCGATGCAGAGCACGTGACGCGCCGCGTTGGAGATGCCCGAGTCCTGAGGTAAGCGGCAGGGAGTGTGGGGAAAAGGGGGGGTCGATTGCTCTCGAAAGCCGATCGGCCGCAAACGCGATGACCGGGGAAGACGGGATTGGGTAGAGTTCGGGCGAATATGCGGATCGCGGAAATGCTTGCTCGCAGCAGGCCGAGCGTCTCGTTCGAGTTCATGGCGCCGCGTGACGAGGCCGAGGTCGAGCTGCTTGAGAAGACCGTCGCAACTCTCGCGGGTCACGCGCCGGACTGGGTCTCGGTCACGTATCGAGTGCGCACCGGCGATAAGACGCTCGAGCTCGTGACGCGAATCAAGCGTCACTATCACATCGAAGCGATGGCCCACCTCACTTGCGCCAACTCGGCGGACCGTACGCGATCGATCCTCAACTGGATGGAGCGGGAGGGCGTCGCCAACGTCCTCGCGCTGCGAGGCGATTCTCAGAACGCGGGTGAGACGTTCAAGCCTGCCGACCCTCAGCTCGCACACGGGAGCGACCTGGTCGCCTTTGTTCGTCGCAACGGTTACCGATTTGGAATCGGCGCCGCGTGCAGCGCGGAGAAGCACCCGGAAAGTCCTGATCTCGAACACGAGTTTCATTACATGAAGTTGAAGGTGGAGGCTGGAGCGGACTTTCTGATCACGCAGCTTTTCTTCGACAACCGCTTCTACTTCGATCTGGTCGCGCGTGCCCGGGCCGCCGGCATCACAGTCCCGATCGTCCCCGGCCTGATGCCGGTTCCAAGCAGGCGATCGCTCTTGGTGATGACGGCGATGTCAGGAGCGACCGTGCCTGCCGGCCTTCAGTCGGCGATCGACGCGGCCGGCGGCGACGACGAGGTCCGGGCAACCGGCGTGCAGCACTGCATCGCGCAGTGTGCCGAGCTGCTCGAAGCAGGCGTGCCCGGCCTGCACTTCTACACGTTCAACCGCGCTCGCGGACCGATCGAGATTCTGGACGCGCTTCGCGGCCAGCAGCTCCTCGCCTCGTAGGGTTCTACATATGCTGGCCGGAATCGACCTCGGCGGAACCCAGGTCCGAGTCGCGCTCGCGCGCTCTGATGGAAACCTCATCGCCAGCATCAAGACCAAAACTGCGCTCCTGCCGACGCCGCAGGCGCTGGTTGACTGGGCGGCGGCCGAGATCGACCGCCACCGGGGGCGAGAAAAAGTCCGCAGCATCGCGCTCGCCGCACCGGGCCCGATCGACCACAAGCGCGGAGTGCTGGTCAACCCGCCGAATCTGCCCTGGCGCAACGTGCCGTTCGCCGCCATGCTCAGCCGCGCCACCGGCGCGAAGGTCCATCTCGCCAACGACGCCGACATGGCCGGCCTGGGGGAATTCGTGCGGGGCGCAGGCCGCGGCACTCACAACATGGTCTTCATCACGTGGTCGACCGGCATTGGGGGCGGCACCATCATCGACGGCAAGCTGCATCGCGGTGCTCACGGGACGGCGTCCGAGGTGGGACACATGATCATCGACTTCGACGGTCCCCTCGACGCCTGCGGTCAGCGCGGTTGTCTCGAAGCGCTGATTGGCGGAGCCAGCCTCGAGCGTGAAACCGGCCGCACCGCATTCGAGCTGTTCAGCGCCGCGGCGGCTGGTGACCGCCAAGCACTGATGATCGTCGAGCGTTCGGCGCGTTACATGGGAACGGCTTTGATCAGCCTGACCAACGTCATCGACCCGGAGATGTTTGTGATCGGAGGGGGTGTTTCGCGGTCGTGGTCGTTGATCGAACCGATCATGGTCGAAACCCTGCACTCGTCTCCGTTCATCAAGCCGGCTCGCCGGCCTCGCGTGCGCCGTGCCCGGCTGGGCGATCGCGCCGGGCAGGTTGGAGCCGTCGAGTGGGCACGGATCAACCAGTAGCCCTAGGCGACGACGAGCTGATCAGGCTCCTCAAGCAGGCCGCGGGCGACCTCGGCCTCCGGGCTTGGGTCGTCGGTGGCTACGTCCGCGACAAGCTCCTCGGCCGCCCGCATCCGAATCCGGATGTGGTCGTGGAAAACGGTGATGCGCTCAAGCTCGCTGAGCGATTCGCCGAGCTCGCACAGGCGGGGCCGCCGGTCACGTTCGAGCGCTACGGCACCGCGCAGGTCAGCCTCCCCGGCCACCTGGTCGAGTTCGTCGCCGCTCGTGCCGAGTCGTACGCGCCCGAGTCGAGAAAGCCGGACGTGCGCCCGGCCACCCTGGAGGAGGACCTCCGCCGGCGTGACTTCACGATCAACACGCTGCTGATGGACCTCGACGGCAGGATCCAGGACCCGCTTGGCGGGCGAAAGGATCTGGAGGCCAGGGTCCTTCGCACCCCAACCGACCCGCTGCGAACGTTCACCGACGATCCCCTGCGAATGCTCCGCGCCCTACGATTTGCCGCCGAGCTCGGTTTCGAGCTGGCGCCTGACGTGTTGCCTGCGATGAGGCAGCTCAAGAGCCGGCTCGCTCCACCGGTGATCTCGGTCGAGCGTACTGCGGACGAGCTGCGTCGGATGCTGACGTCCGAGCGCCCGCGGCTCGCCCTCGAGCTGCTCGACTCGGGTGGGCTGCTCGACGTCATCCTCCCCGAAGTAGCCGCCTGCAAGGGGGTGAAGCAGACTGGCTATCACACTCACGACGTATATGGCCATACGCTGCTCACCGTAGAGCGGGTCCCGCCCGACCTCATCGTGCGGCTCGCGGCTCTGTTTCACGACGTCGGAAAGCCGTCGACAGCGACCCCGGACGGAGCCTTCACCGGCCACGAGGTGGTTGGCGCGGCGATGGCCAAGTCCGCGCTCGAGCGGCTCCGCTTCTCGCAAAAGGAGATCGAGGCCGTCGTCCTGCTCGTTCGACTTCATCTAAGACCGGTTTACTACCGCTCGGAGTGGTCCGACGGCGCGGTGAGACGGCTCGCGCGCGACGCCGGCGATCAGCTCGACCGGTTGATTGCCCTGGCCCGCGCCGATGTCGCGGCGTCCGCGTATCCCGAGCCGGAGAAGCTGGATGAGCTGCAGGCCCGTCTCGAAGCTGTGCGGCACGAGCGGCCGTCCCGCCTGGCGCCTGTCGTCACGGGGGAGGACGTGATGCGCGTGCGTGGCATCGGCCCCGGGCCGGACGTCGGTCGCATCAAGCAGCGGCTGCAGGAGCTCGTTATCGACGGCGAGGTAGCCCCCACCCGCGAGGCGGTGCTGGCTTTCCTGGCCTCACATCCTGATCTCTGACCGCTATGCTGCGCTAGGTGGTGGGACCCAGCTTTGTAGCTGGGCAAAGGGACTGGGAGGTGCGACGTGACTGATGCCGTAGCTGTGGAGACGGTTGGCGTTTCTAGTTCGAACGGTGGTCCGGAGCCTTTTGCGCTGGAGCCGAAAGCCACGGTGCTGGCTAAAGACGACGTGCTGTCGGGCAAGCTTCAGGTGAGGGACGGCGGCCAGGTCCTCGGCAAGTTCAGCGGCGAGATCGAATGCGATGGCGAGCTACTGGTCGGCCCGGAGGCATACGTCGAGGCGGACATCCGCAGCACCAGGGTGACCATCGCCGGTTTCGTGCGCGGCAACATCGTCGCGGCGAACCGGCTGAAGATCATGAGCACTGGCCGCCTCGAGGGCGACGCGAAGGTTGGCGCCCTGGTGGTGCTGGAAGGAGGCGTGCACCTGGGCGTGATCCGCGTCCATCCCGAAGGGGTGCCCGAATCCGAGCACGTCGCCATCGTGGACGCATCGCCTCGTCCGGTCGTAGCCTTGAGGGCCGTGGGCAACCCAGTCGGCCGGGTCAGGAAGTTCTGGGGTGAGTTCTTCTAGACGGTCTTCGAAGCGGCCTACCCCCGCCAAGGCGACCGGCAAGCCGGCGACCTCCAAGCGGACGGCGGCCAAGGGGACGAAGGCCAGGCGGCCGGTCGCCTCGCGACCCGGCCCCGAGCCCCAGGCGACTCGCCCGTCCATCCGGCTGGCGGGCTCGGCGTCATCGCGGCTCACCATCAAGCCGGGTGGCCCCTCCGTCCCGAGGCCGAAGCTCGAGCTCTCGACCAAGCCAAGGCCGGGTGGCCTTCGGCCGCTGAGTCAGGTGGAGCTTGATGAGGATGAGGTCCTGGTCGATGCCTTCGATGCCTCCCTCGATGGCGTGAAGGTGCAGATCACCGCCGTCCTCGAACGGACCTGCGTCTATGTCAGCAAGGATGGCGATCGGAGGCTGGCCCGCAAGGTTGATCTCTGGGTCGAAGCGAACAAGCTGCCGATCAGGCGCCGCGCCATTACTTGATCAGGGCGTATAGCGGCTTCGTATACGCTGGGAACCCGATGATCGAAGAGCCGAAGATCAATCGAAACCTGGCCCTCGAGCTGCTGCGAGTGACCGAGGCCGGTGCGCTCGCGGCCGCGCCGCTCCAGGGGCGAGGCGACAAGGAAGAAGCCGACCGCCGCGCCGTCGAGGCGATTCGCGGGGCCCTGGCATCCGTCGACATGAAGGGCACGGTCGTGATCGGCGAGGGCGAAAAAGATGCGGCGCCGATGCTCTACTTCGGCGAGGAGATTGGGAACGGGCTCGAACCTGAGGTGGACGTCGCCGTAGACCCAATCGAGGGCACGAGCCTCACCGCGTCGGGCTTGCCTGGGGCTATCTCGGTCGTTGCGCTCGCCGAGCGCGGAACCATGTTCACGACGCATGTGCATTACATGCACAAGCTCGTCGTCGGCCGGAAAGCGCGCGGCGTGATCGACCTCGAGATGGCGGTTGAGTGGAACCTGCAGAGGATCGCCAAGGCTGAGGGTCTTCCGGTGCAAGAGCTCACGGTCGTGGTCCTGGACCGCGACCGCAACAAAGAAATCATCACGCAGATTCGCAACGTCGGCGCCCGCATCAAGCTCATCACGGCTGGTGACGTCGCGGGCGCGCTCGAGGCGGCGCTCGAAACGCGATTCGGCATCCACTGCATGATGGGCTCCGGTGGCGCGACCGAGGGCGTTCTCGCCGCGTGCGCGATCAAAACGATCGGCGGTGACATGCAGGCCAAGCTCCATTTCCGCGATGACAATGAGAAGGAGATCGCAATCAAGGAGGGGCACAGCCCGGACAAGGTGCTCTGTCTTGACGATCTCTGCTCCGGCTCGGACATCTTCTTCGCCGCCACCGGCATCACGTCTGGAGAGCTCTTGAAGGGCGTGCGGTACGAGGACGTGTACGCGTACACGCAGTCGATGGTCCTGCGCTCCGCTTCGGGCACGATGCGCATCGTCGATGCATATCACCCGATCGACAAGCTGCGGACGAAGGGTCTGCTGCCAGAGCAGGTCGCAGTCCGCTGAGCGGGTCGGAGGCGGGGCAGTTTCTGGTTGCAGCCGCGAAGGTCCTGCAAGCCCGGCAGTGGGAGTGGATCGCGACCGCCCGCATTCTCTCCCGCCAGCGATCCTCGACCACGGCGATCGAGCAGGTGTTAGACGGTTTGCTGTCGGGCGCCGACCAGGCTATGGTCAACGCCTTCACCAGCGGCTTCAGGGTCGCCCAGACGCAGCTGGCCATCAGCAAGGCCCTGCCTGATCCGACCGCGTCGGCGGCAGCCCTTGAATCAGCTCAGATCGTCGCCCTGGCGATCGTGGTACGGGAGCAGATGGAGCCCTCGCAGTTCGAATCCGTCTACCGTCCGTTCGCGACCGTTCTGCCGGGACCCGGCTACCAGCCGCCGGCGACCGTGGACCGCCAGATCGCGACCTTCCTGCGAATGCTGCCGACTCTGTCGGGACCTGTTGAAGCCGAGGTCGCGGCGGTCGCCAAGGCGCTGAGTGAGCGACCGAAGACCGGTGCGTCGCCAGGCGCGATGACCGGGGTGATGGGCGCCATCGCCGGGCTCGACCCGTCGGCGAACTACGCGGCAGCGTGGAAGGAGGTGATCGCCACCGCCAACCAGGCAGGACGCACCCATTCGTTCAGGGCGATGCAGGACAGCGCCGAGCAGGCGGCGCCTCACGACGGCCTTGGCATCGTGGGATTTGCCGGCGTGGCGGCCGGCGGGATCTTCATGCGCGATGTGGTTCCGATCGAGAAGGTTCTGCTGCTCTACGAGCCGTTCGCGGCGGCGTTTCCATATGAGGCTCTCCAGTAACAGCCATCTCATACAAATGAGGTAGACGGCCGGCTCCGAAAACCAAACCGCTTGACAATGTCTCCGGTCCGTCGCAAGTTGGTCGTGTTCGTCAGTCCGGGACCATCGCAGTTCGCGCAAAGGTTGGCCTCCACAAGTAGGCAACGGCCGTAAAGCGGCGCAGAAACCAAACGCGTGTCACCCGGTGGGATCCGGTCGAGGCGGTGTCCGCTGCAGGCGCCGCCTCGTTTAATTCCCGGGGCCAAGGCGCACTTTCCACGACAATCCCGGCGTGACGGGACTCTTGGCGCTAGAGAATCGCCGCTTTCGATCCCTTCTGCTGGTGATCGCGGGCGTGCCGATCACTCTGCTCTACCTGTGGCGCACCCTGGTCGAGCCGGCGCTCACCGGAGTCCTGCCCCCCGACTTCAGCGCCAACTACATGGCCGCGGCGGCCAGGATCGCGGCAGGGCGCGATCCCTATGACCTGTGTGTGATCCAGGGTTGCGCGATCCAGGCGCAGACATTCACGCCGCTGCCGCTTGCCGGCCCGCAGTACGTCACGCCTCTGCCCGTGGCCTGGATGCTGCAGCCACTCGTCGGCGCCGACCAACGGCTTCAGCTGGCCATCGTGATCGCGGTCCTTCAGGTGAGCCTGGTCATCTTCCTGCTCGCGGCCATACGCGCCTCCGCGGTCACCGATTGGCAGCTCGCTGTACTGCTGGTGCTGATGACGATCTCGTTCGAGCCGGTGGCCGGCAACTTCGACGAGGGACAGGTGAACCTGGTGCTGCTCGCGCTGAGCGGAATCTGGCTGCTCGGCTGGGTGGTCGGCGACAAATGGTGGGGAGGCGTCTCACTCGGTGCCGCCGTGGCCATCAAGCTCTTGCAGGCTCCGCTGGGCCTGCTGCTGCTTTGGGGAAGGCGCTGGCGGATGGTGTTGGGCGCCGTGCTCGCGGGCTCGGCCTTGTGGCTGCTGGCCGTCCCACAATACCTGCCCGAGTACCTGTTGAAGGTGACGCCGGTTCTGGCCGCAGGCACCGGGCTGTTCGAGAACCATTCACCAGGGGGGACGGTGGCGCGGCTGCTTGACCCGGACACATTCCTGGGCGCCGCCCGGGCCACACCGGTCGCGGCACGCGTGATTACCACGGCGATCGCGCTGGTGGCCCTTGGTGTCACATTCTGGGTGCTGCGGCGGCCCCGGACCGATCGCCCGGGGCGGGCGCTCGAAGCTGCTGCCGTGGTGGCCGTCGGCCCGCTGGTAGCGAGTTACTCGTGGGGCACGCACCTCGTGCTCCTACTGCTGCCGATGGTCGTCCTGGTCGCGTGGTCGATACGGCGGCGGGACTGGACGGTGGTGGCTCTGGTGGCGGCGGGCTGGCTCCTCATCGGCCCAGGTCACAAGTGGTTCCAGACACTCCTCGTGTCCGGCTACCCGAACATGCTCGTGCTCCGCCTCATGGCTGAGTTCGGCGTGGCCGGCATCACCTGCGTGTGGGTCGCGAGCTTGCTCGCAATTCGACGTCAGCGAACCGACTTGATGCGGCCGACCAGAATCGTGCCTAGAAACAGAAATACGACCGCACTCGAGAACACCACCCGGTAGCCGGAGTTTCCATGTGGGCCGTTGAGGGCATCGATGAGAGGCCCGCCGAAGAACGGAATGATCGCCTGGGGCATCGTCAGGGCGATGTGGAAAAGACCCATGTCCTTGGCGGACTGGCTCTTGTCGGGCAACGTGTCGCAGGCGAGCGCCCAGTCGACGGCAAAGTAGAGGCCGTAGCCAACCCCATATGCGATGCCCAGTGCAAACACCAGCGGAATGGCAGACGGGTAGAAGGCGATGAAAACGATGGCGACAAACGCTTGAGCTCCGCCGGCCAGGTAGACGAAGACCTTGCGGCGATGCAAACGGTCCGAAAGCAGCCCGCCGAAGAAACCGAAAGGCAGTGCTGTAAGCACGACGACCAGCAGCCAGTTCGAGGTGAACGTGTCGGGGCTCGTGCCAGGTGTCAGCACGACATCACGGAAAAAGTTGTGCAGGTTGTACAGGACGGCCGTGATCCCGCTCGAGATCATCAGTCGAGTGAAGATGACCCAGGCAAAGTCGCCCTCGTGAAGCGGCCGAAGAAATTCGCGGACAGCCTCGACGACAGATCGCCTCGGGTGGGCGATGATGGGCGTCAGGCCCTCGTTGCGAGCGGCCCAGATCGTCGGGAGCAAGGTGAGCAGGATCGCGGCGATGAAAACTAGATAGATCGCGCGGTTCGAGCCGAGCAACGATGTGACCCCCAGGCCACCGCCGATGCCGAGCTGGGTCATCGTCGCGAGGAAGCCGCTGGCTTTGCCGAACTGCTGGGCGGGCACGACGTCGGGGATGATCCCGGCGTATGCGGCCTGGGCTGCGTTGAAGAAGAACTGCACGATGACGTAGCCGACGACGATCTGCGGGTAGTTGCCGGCTGTCATCAGCAGGATGAGTCCCGGAATCGTCAGGAGCGTGCCGGCGACCATGATCGGGCGGCGCCGGCCGAATCGACTGTGGAAGCGATCGGACCAGGCGCCCACGAGTGGCGGCACGGTCATGGCAAGGAACCCGCCGATGCCGATGGCAAACCCTATGGCGCCGTTTTGAGAGCCTTTGGGGACCACCTGGTCGACCTGGCTCTGGACCAGGACCGTGGTGAGCGGTATCCACATGAAGTTGCCGCCGAACCAGAAGGCGCTGAGCGCCGCGTGGCGCAGGTTCCCGAAGCGGTCCTCAGCGGACCCGATGGCGACGACCGCCGAATTCACCTGCGAAGGCTAAGTTAAGTAGGTTTCCCGTGGACACAGAAAAGCTGTAGGCTGTGGCGGCCCCCATGCCATCGGTGTTTTCGCGCGCCAAAGAGTTGTTGGTTGATGTGCCGCGACACGGCAAGCTTACGTATTGCCTGTTGCGGGATGAACGCGTGCCTTCCGCTCCCAAAGCGGTGCTCCTGGCCGCGCTCGGCGTGATCGTGAGCCCGCTCGACATCCCGGCGTGGATTCCGGTGCTGGGCGAGTTCGACATGCTCGCCCTCGGCATCCTGGCGGTCGAGACCTTCATCGAGGCATGCCCGGAGGACCTGCGCCAGGAACACCAGGAGGCGATCAAGGCGAAGGAGAGCATTTTCGATCGGGACTGGCGTGACACGGCCGGCGCCGCCCGCTACGCGGCCGGGCGGATGGTGAACCGCGTCCGGTCACGCGTGCTGCGAGGAGACGATGAATATCAAACGGTATCGGAGGGCCTACGGAATTGAAGGTGATGCTGACCAAGGACGTCGAGAACGTCGGGCGGGCCGGCGATGTGAAGGAGGTTGCCGACGGCTATGGCCGCAACTTCCTGCTCCGCCGCAAGCTGGCCGTGCCTGCGGGCAAGGGCGCGGAAGTCGAGGCGAAGCGGCTGAAAGATGCCGCCGTCAAGCGTGAGACGAAGGACCGCGTCGACGCGCAGGCTCTTGCCGACGAGATCGACAACAAGACCGTCGTGGTCCGGCTGAAGGTCGGAGCCGAGGACAAGGCGTTCGGCGCCATCACCAACCAGGACATCGCCGCCGCGCTGAAGGCTCAGCACCGAGTGGAGATCGACCGGCACAAGATCGACATGAAAGAGCCGATCAAGACGCTGGGCGAGCACGAGGTCTCGCTCAAGCTCCACCGCGACGTGGACGCCCACGTCAACGTGATCGTCACGCAGGACCGCTAAACGACCTTGGCGACCACGATCCCTCTCTCACCGGGGAGGGTTCCACCCAATGACCTTGATGCTGAGACGTCGGTGCTCGGGTCGATCCTGCTCGACCCTCTTTCGGTCGCCAAGGTCCTGCAGTTCCTGCATCCGGAGGACTTTTACCGCGAGAACAACGGACAGATCTACCGGGCTGCGCTCGACCTCTTTGCCGCCGGCGAGCCGATCGACAACGTCACCCTGGCCGCGCAGCTGCAGACGATGGGCCTGCTCGACCGCATCGGCGGACGCGCCCACCTGGCTTCGATGCAGGGTGCGGTGCCGACCGCCGCGAACATCGAGTACTACGGCCGGATCGTCAAGGAAAAGGCGTACAAGCGGCGGCTGATCTCGGCGGGCTCGAACATCGCGGGCTTCGGGTATGACGACTCGGTCGAGGCCGAAGACGCGATCAACCAGGCGCAGTCATTGGTGTTCGGCGTCGCAGACGACCGCGACCAGCGCGAGCTGTCACGGCTCTATGACCTGCTTGGACCGGCGATGGAGCGGATCTCACTGCAGATGGAGAGCGGTCAGGGGATCGTGGGGATCCCGACGGGATTCCATGACCTGGACCGGATGACAGGCGGGTTCAAGGACAGCGACCTGATCATCGTGGCAGGCCGGCCCTCGATGGGAAACATGACAGCATCATTGTCAACCCGGCGACCGGGGAGCGTCTGACCATCGACGATGCCATTCGGAGCCGAATACCAGAGGTGTTCGGCTTTTCGTCCGACGGATTGATCGAGACAAACCAGGTCACTCATTGGGTTGATAGTGGTATCAAGCCGTGTTTCAGGGTGACCACCCGGACCGGACGATCAGTTGAGGTCACCGGACATCATCCGTTCCTGACCGTGCGTGGCTGGCAGCCGCTGCACGACATGGTGGTCGGGGATCGCATTGCAGTCCCTCGGACCTTGCCTTGTTTCGGCAAAGACAAATCATGGCCTCTTCAAATGGTCCGACTCCTGGCCTACTTCATCGCGGAAGGAGCGCTAACTGGTAGCACTCCCAGCATTACCAATCTTGACTCCGAAATCGTGAATGACTATTGCTCGGCAGTGCAGGGGCATTTTCCGGGAATCTACATACGCCGTAGAGGCATCGCATACCACGCAAGTCGCAACTCGGCCTTTGGTCATACGAATCCCGTCAAAACGTGGCTGCGGAATTTGGGCCTTTGGGGACGGAAAGCCGAGTACAAGCGCTTTCCAGAATGCGTATGGAGTTGGGATCGGGGCCATTTGGCAGAGTTCGTCAAGGGCCTCATGAGCTGCGATGGGACTGTCTACTCGATGGGCGGATACCCGCGAATCGAGTTTGCGGTGGCTTCAGAGGGGCTGGCTCAAGACATGCATCACGCACTGGTCAGGTTCGGCGTAGTCGCGAAGCTCTGGAAAAAGAAAGACCGCTGCTGGCGTGTCGAGATCACCGAGCCTGCTTCGGTCGCTCGATATCAAACGACCATCGGGTGGATTGGCGAGAAATCGAGGCGCTTCCCTTACAACATGTCGCCACGGCGAAGCAACGCCGGCCACCTTCCCCAGGAAATCTGGTCGTACGTGCGAGAGTCGGCCACCCAGCAGGGATTCACCTTGAGGGATCTCGCCCGACGGGCGCACGAATCTCATGCCGAAGCACGTGGATTCAACCCGCACACGTCGCGTGGCATTACACAAACTCGGCTCACTGCATATGCGAATGTGCTGGGCGACTTTGATTTGCACCAGGTTGCAAGCTCAGAAATCTACTGGGATGAAGTTGTCTCGATTGCGGCGACCGGAGAACACCAGGTATATGACCTTTGTGTTCCCGAGACGCACAACTTCGTCGCGCAAGACATCCTCGTCCACAACACATCGCTCGCCCTCAACATCGCCCTGCATTCGGCGCTGGAAGCCGACAAGTCGGTTGCCATCTTCAGCCTCGAGATGTCCAAAGAACAGTTGACGGAGCGATTGCTGACAGAGCAGGCGCAGATCGATGCTCAGCGTATGCACCGCGGCCAGCTGACCGAGGCCGAGTTCGACCGCGTGTCAAATGCGCTTGGCCCACTCGGCGAGGCAAAGATCTACATCGACGACACTCCGGTGATGGACGAGCTCAGCTTGCAGCTCAAAGCTCGCCAGGCCAAGATGCGCCACGGCATCGACATGATCCTCATCGACTATTTGCAGCTGATGCACGGTCGCAGCCGAGGCGATGACAACCGTGTCCAGGAGGTATCGTCGATCTCCCGAGCCCTCAAAGGATTGGCTCGTGAGCTTCGCATTCCGGTACTCGCCATCTCGCAGCTCAGCCGCGCGCCGGAACAGCGCCCTGATAAGCGCCCCATCCTGAGCGACTTGAGAGAAAGCGGGAGCATCGAACAGGATAGTGACGTTGTAATGTTTTTGTTCAGGCCCGAGTACTACAAATCTGACGAGCGCCCTGGCATCGCCGAGCTGCACGTCGCCAAACATCGCAACGGCCCGACCGGCATGATCGAGCTCAAGTTCCGCCGCGACCACACTCGGTTCTACAACCTGGAGACGCGCCGGCCCGAACCGGGCACCGAGTAAGCCCGTGGTCATCATCCTGGTCGGCGGCCAGTGGGGCGACGAAGGCAAGGGCAAGGTCATCGACTACCTTGCCGCGAAGGCGGACATGGTCATCCGCTCGCAGGGCGGCAACAACGCCGGCCACACCGTCATCACCGAGCACGGCGAGTTCAAGTTCCAGCTCATGCCGTCGGGCATCCTCTACCCGAAGTGCGTCTGCATCATCGGCAACGGAGTGGTGGTCGACCCCATCGTCCTTCTGCGCGAGATCTCGCAGCTGAGGGAGCGGGGCATCGAGCCCAAGAACCTGATCATCAGCGAACGCGCGCACATGGTGATGAAGTACCACCCTCTTTTCGATCAACTCGAAGAGGAGACGCGCGGAGACGATCGTCTCGGCACCACCTGGCGCGGCATCGGCCCCGCCTACGCGGACAAGGTCAGGCGCATCGGCTTCCGGATCGGCGACCTGCAAAAGGAAGCGTTCATGCGCAAGAAGCTGGCCTTCGTCGTGGGCCAGGTCAAGAACCCCATCCTCACCAAGCTCTACGAGAAAGAAGCGCTCGATTGGGACAGCATGGCCGCCGAATACATGGGCTATGGCAAACAGCTCGATCCCTACATCAAGGACACGTTTCCCATCATCCAGGACGCTCTCGACCGCAAGGCCAACATCCTCCTCGAGGGCGCCCAGGCCACCATGCTCGACCTCGACTTCGGCACCTATCCCTACGTGACCAGCTCCAACCCGACGGCGGGCGGCGCCCTGACCGGCAGCGGCATCCCTCCGACCAAGGTCGACCTCACCATCGGGGTCTTCAAGGCGTACACCTCGCGCGTCGGCTACGGACCGTTCCCGTCCGAGCTGCTCGACGAGGTGGGGGACCAGATCCGCGAACGCGGCCATGAGTTCGGGACGGTGACCGGACGGCCGCGGCGCATCGGATGGTTCGACTCAGCTGTCGCGCGCTACTCGGCGCGCGTCAACGGAGTCGGCTGCGCCGCTTTGATGCGCCTCGACATCCTCGACGATCAGCCGTTGCTGAAGATCTGCACCGGCTACGACTTCAGAGGCAAGAGATTCGACCACCCCGTCGCCAACATCTCCCACTACAAGCACAGCAAGCCGATCTACGAGGAGATGCCGGGCTGGCAGACGGATATCGGCGGCGCCAAAGACTGGGATGAGCTTCCGCAGGGTTGTCGCGATTACGTCGAGCGAATCGGCGAGCTGATCGGAGTCCCCATCGAGCTCATCGGCACCGGCCCGCGACGCGACCAGTTCGTCACCCGCGGCCGCAAACTCTTCGACTGAGGACTTGAAGGCCAGACCAGCAGCGGCCGCCCCAAAGGTGTCATGGGCTCAGGTGCACGCGTACCGGCTCGAGCGCCATCACCTGACGCAGCGCGCGCCGAAAAAAGACCTGATCCGCGTAATCGGCGAGATCGGAGGCGTTCAGGCACAGGTGATGTCCGCCGCCGAGCTGCAAGCCGGCGTCCGCGTCGAGTGCAAGGTCGACGACATACGAGAAGCTCTCTGGAAGCGCAAGACCCTCGTCAAGACCTGGCTGATGCGAGGGACACTGCATCTGGTCCCAGCCGAGGATCTGCCTGTTTTTACGGCCGCCATGCAAACGCGGGGGATGCAGGTGCGCAACTCATGGCTCAAGTTCGTCCAGCTGAGTGAGCCCGAGTTCCGGAACCTCATCGAAGCCATCGGCGAGGCTCTCGACGGCCAGTTGATCACGCGTGAGGAGCTCATATCAAAAGTAGCAAAGGGACGACCCGCGCACATCCGCGACGTCATGAAGTCGGGCTGGGGCACGATTCTCAAGCCCGCCGCGCGCGGCGGCCTTCTGTGCTTCGGGCCGTCTCGCGGCCAGAGCGTGACCTTCGTCCGGCCCCAGGTATGGCTGCGGTCCTGGCGCGACGTTGACCCGGATCAGGCGCTGGTCGAGGTTGCACGCCGATACCTGAGAGCCTACGGACCGGCGACCAAGGAAGACTTCGCGCGTTGGTGGGGCAACTGGCCCGGAGTTGGGAAGGCAGCATGGGCCGGCCTGGCTGGTGACATCGTCTCGGTCGACGTCGAAGGCAGAAGCGCCGACCTTCTGGCGCCAGACGCGGATCGGATCCGTAAGCAGCCGGTCATGGCATCGGTTCAGCTCCTGCCCCCCTTTGATCCCTACGTCATGGGGCATTCAAGCCGAGACCACATCGTCGAGGCAATCCACCAGTCGAAGGTCAGCCGCACCGCGGGCTGGATCTCGGCAGTCGTCCTCGTCGACGGCCGAGTGGCTGGCACCTGGTCGCATGTCGTGCATAAGGAAACACTGCAGATCTCTGTCGAGCCTTTCGAACGACTCGCCGCGAGAACCAGGGCTGAGGTGCGCCATCGGGCCGAATCTATCGCGGAGACGCTCGGCCTTGCGAAGACCGAGGTGCTGATCCCCTAGCTCGCCCTCGAGACGCTCTTGACGACTCTCAAGTTCGCTTCGCGCTGGCGCAGGCGGCGCGTTCGCCTCCAACGTTCGGACAGCAGTGAGCCGCCCCAGAACACCAGGACGAACACTGCCATCAGGGCCTGAAAGCCGGCGACGGTGATGAACGCGGCCTCGATACCGTAACCGCGACTCCTCAACCCGACGGCAAGCAGCCCCGCGCCAAAGCCCAGCACGGGACGGATGGCCCACGAGCCTGGCAGCAGGCGCCGGTCGGCCAGCAGCAGCGCGGCCACGAACCAGGTCGGACCGCTGTCCAGCTGGAAGACGTAGTCCCAGTGGAACCAATAGATCGGAAGCAATGCGCCGAGAAAAAACGAGACCAGGACCACCAGGCTCACTCGACGCGCGTACATGAACCACGCAACCCCAATCGCGACCGCGAGCAGTGAGGTGGCAAAGACTGGCCCAGGCACGTTGCCGACGTAGAGCCGGATCGGGTCGATCGGTGCGGACGATGGGCTGAAGAAGTGGTACCAGACGCTGATCGGGTCTGCGAATTCCCGGCCTGTCACCGGGTTGACGTATGCGTATGGCGCGCCTCGCGTGATCAAGGCGACGGATACAAACGCGAAGAGGCCCGTCTGCGCCCTGATGGCCGGTGTGTAGCGTCCTCGCAGCAGCTCGAGAACCACCGCCAGGAGCGCGATCTCGATTGAAGTCACGAGGTTCGCACCGACTCCAACGAGCGCGACCCCGAATATGGATGCGATCAGCGGGCTCGTCTGCGTGCGCGGCAAGTGCTTGCGCCAAAGCAAGTGAGCCGCGATCTGCCCAGCTGTTCCGACAACCAGGGCGACCGCAAGCATCTCCAGGGCCGGGACCTTGAAGATGATGAGGCCCGCGATCACGGGGGGCGCGAGAGCGAACCCTGTGATCAGGTCATTCGGCAGCGAGGCCGGTTTGAAGGCGGCGCGGTCCAGTGCGGCCGCCACTCGAGCCAGCACGCAGGGATTGTATGCAAACCGCCTAGGGGACGCGGCCGGGAAGCCCTCGACGGATCTTCGGTGCCCATGCGGCCCATCTCCGGGCTCAGCTCCTGCGCTGCTCGCTCACGCATACACGATGCGTTCGCTGCGCTGCTCGTCGCTTCACCCGGATCTGAGCCACCTGGATCACCGAATCTCTCGCCGAGGGTTCCCGACCGCGCCCCACGGGACGCCAGGTCGTCCAGCACCCGGCTTGGGTGATAATCGGCAGGCTCGTGTCGCTTTCTCGCCGACGTCTTGCCGCGACATTTGTGGCGCTGTGGGTGATTGCGTTCGCGGCGATGAACGCACTCGCCGACGCGCTTCCGCCCTCGACCTGGGTCGCGCTCAAACCGCTGCCTCGCCAGGGCCGGACGGCGATCTTCGCCCTCGCCGTCGATCCTTCCAACAGCCAGCGGCTGGTGGCGGGCAACTCCGAAGGCACCCTGCTCCGGAGCACGGACGGAGCCTCGACATGGACATCCGTCCGCACCGGCAAGGCAGCTCTGACAACAATCGCTTTCAGCCCGTTCAACTCAGGGTTCGTCCTGGCCGGCACGCGTGGCTCGGGAGGCCTTGTGAGCCGCGACGGCGGCTCGTCGTGGGCGGTAGCAACGGGCCTCGAGGGACGGCAGGTCCGGGTCTTCAGCTTCTCACTGACGATCGTCGCGGCCGGAACCGACAAAGGCGTTTTCATCAGCCAGGATGGAATCTCGTGGCAGCAGTCCGGGCTCGGCAACCGAAGCATCGATGCTCTGGCTGTGACCGCGATCCACGCCCCAGTCCGCCTCATCGCCGGCTCTGACGGCCCGCTGACCGCGGGGACGGTGCCGATGTTTCAGAGCATCGATGGCGGACTCAACTGGTCCGCCCTCAGCCCAGCAGTAAGTGGCACGTATGTCGTCAAGCTGGTCGCGGGCCCGCTTCCTCCGGTCGGTGAGACTCGACCTGTGATCGCCGGCACCAATGCGGGACTGTTCGCGTCCACCGACAACGGCTCGTCCTTCGGCGCGCTCAGCGGTGGCAGCGTGCTGCCCTCGACGGACTACACACAGATTGCATTCATCACTGACCACCACGATCGCTTCTATGCGGCAAGCGACGGCGGCGGATCAGGCGCGGGTGGATTGTGGCGCACCAATGACGGAGGTCAGTCGTTCGGCTCGCTGGTGCCGCCCATGCGGTCGATCACCGCGCTCGCGGTCTCCAACGACGAGTCCCCATTTCTATACGTCGCGACCTTCCGGCCTTCGGACCATGTCGCGGCACTCTGGGTCTATCGCGACACCGGAGGGACACCGCAGGGGCCCAACGTCTCGCCAACGCCAGTGGCGAGTGGAGGCCGGACGTCTGGACCCCCAGGGTCGAGCGTGTTCGACATCCTCACGTGGTCGCAGACGCCATACGTCGGGCTTGGGCTCGGCGCCCTGGCGGTCGTGCTTTTCGCCCTGCTCGCCAACGCGCGCGGCCGCCGCCGTTGACGAATTAGACTCCGACGGGTTGACCACTCCTCACGAGCGACTGCGAGAGCTTGGCTTGATGCTCCCCGTACCGCCGGCGGCGCAGGCCTCGTACGTTCCGACGCGACTGGTTCCAATCGGCGACGGCCGCGCCATGCTCTACGTGGCCGGGCAGGTCTCGGTCGAAGACGGAAATCGGCTCACCGGCCGGTGTCCTGACGAGGTAACCGTTGAAGAGGCGACCCACCGGGCTCAGGTCTGCGCCCTCAACGTGCTCGCGCAGATCGATGCGGCTGCTGGCCTGGAAAACGTCGAACAGCTGGCGCAGGTGATCGGTTTTGTGCTTTCGGCCGATGGGTTCGGCGACCAGCCGAAGGTGATCAACGGCGCCTCCGACCTGCTTGAGAAGGTGCTTGGCGAAGCCGGCCGTCACACCCGGGCCGCCTTGGGCACAAACGCGCTTCCCTTTTCAGTGACCGTTGAGGTCGCCGCAGTGGCTGTTGTCCGAACCCGCTGAATCCAAGCCCGCGGTGCGCCGGCCGCGGGTGATCCTCGTCGGCAGCATCCTCTATCTCGCTCTGATCTTCGGCGTGATGCTGTGGAGGGGCATCTCGATCGAGCCGGAGTGGGTGGTGCTCGCGCTTCTCGTGATCGCGATCGCCCTGGGCCGAGGCCGCACGTTCATCGCCGACTGGGGCCCGTTTCTCATCCTGTTCTTTGGTTATGAGGCGATGAGAGGCTTCGCCGCGAAAACCGGGTTCGCCCCTCACGACCTGTCAGGCATGGAGCGCGCCGTCTTCGGCGGCACGCTGCCCACCCTCACTCTGCAGCATGCCTACTACCAGGTCGAAACGGTCAGCCCGCAGGACGTCGTCGCGATGTTCTTTTACTTCATGCACTTCCCGCTGCCAATCGTCGTGGGCTTTGTTTTCTGGCTGCGCAGCCGTGAGCACTACCGCCGGTTCATCGGAGCTTTGCTTTTCATGGCGCTGCTTTCGTTCATCACTTATCTCTTCTGGCCTTCAGCGCCGCCCTGGTACCAGTTCCAGGAAGGAGTCGTGCCCGACAACATCGCCGTGCACAAGATCCTCAACGAGACGGTGGACAAGTTCTGGGGAGCCAGCTATGTCGTGACGCCGCTGTACTCCCACCTCAATCCAAACCAGTTCGCCGCCTTCCCGTCCCTGCATGCCGCCTTCCCGGCTCTGGCCGCCGTCTACGCGTGGTCGAGATATCGCGCTTTGGCGATTGGTCTCATCGTCTGGACGGCCGCGGTGCTCGTGTCGATTGTTTATCTGGGAGAGCACTACGTCGTCGACGCGCTGGACGGGTTCCTCTATGTGGGCGTGGCCGCGACGACCATCGAAGCTTTCACGCGGTGGCGAGGCCGGCGTTCGTCGACTACGCCTGCCAAACCTTCCGCATGATCGTACGGGCCAGCTTCTCGGGATCGTGGTGTGAGGGCAGCCGCACGTTGACCACGTCGGCGGCGATGAACCGCACATCGGGGTGGCTAGTCATGTCAGTCGGCTTGAATATGACCTGGGACTGACCCCCGGTAGGGGCGTGGGCGAGGTTCGAGTTGACGAGAACGAAATCGAAAAGGTTGGACCCGGCGTGCTCGTGGATCACCCTGAGGTAGTCGTCGACCGTATAGCCGTCGGTCTCGCCGTTCTGCGCGGCCAGGTTGCAGATGTAGACCTTCAAGGCCGGCGAGGCCTTGATCGCCTCGACCATTCCCTCGACCAGCAGGTTGGGCAGGATCGAGGTGTACAGCGAACCCGGCCCGATGATGATGAGCTCGGCGTTGAGGATGGCCTGCGCCGCCTCGGGGTTGACCTGTGATCCATCCGGCTTGAGAAAGACGTGGTGGATGGGAGCGTTCTGTTTGGGGATCTTAGACTCGCCTTCAACCATGCCGCCGTTGATGGATGCGACCAGCGTCACGTCCTGCAGCGTGGAGGGCAGGATTGTTCCCTTCACGGCGAGGACCTTGCCTGATTCGCGCAGGGCGTGCTCGAAGTTTCCGGTCACGTCGGCCATCGCCATGATGAACAGGTTTCCAAACGAATGGCCGTTCAGCGAGCCTTCCTTGAATCGGTGATCAAAGAGCTGCTTCATCAGCGGTTCGGCGTCCGCGAGCGCGATGAGGCACTGGCGGAAATCACCCGGGGGCAGGATTCGGTACTCGTCGCGCAGCCTTCCCGAAGAGCCTCCGTCGTCCGCCACGGTGACGATCGCTGAAAGGTTCGACGTGTAAGTCTTCAGACCACGGAGCAGCGAGCTCAACCCGGTGCCACCGCCGATGGCCACGATTCGAGGTCCGCGACCGCGGAGGCGGAACGCGTGGATGATCTCGACGATGCTGCTCGTGCTGTTGCCGGGCAGGAACGGGCCCAGCACCGATTGGGTCAGCTTCAGGTAGCTGAACAGCAGCAGGCCCACGCCGAAGATGCCGAAGATGGTCGCGCGCGCCCAGTACGGCAGGAACTGCAGCGTGATGTAGTAGAACTCGTGCGGCAGCGGCGTGGCCTGATACAGCTCTTTCAGTGCGTAGGCGACCCCAAGCACGAGGACGAGCTCGGACGCCATGAGCAGCAGAAGCCAGCGCTTGATCTGAAGACCAGGCGTGAGCCATCGCAGCCAGCGCGCGGTTGATTGGAACCTAGTGGCCATCTACCCCGAGTGCAAGAACGGTTTCAAAACGTGCAAGGTTACTTTGGTACTACGCTTGCTTCCAGTATGGGGACTTTCCACAGGCTGAGGCGCCTGGCCCGGTTTACGGCATTCGGTCTGGTGGTTGCGGCAGTCGCGACCGAGCTCACCAAGCCCGAAGAGGAGCGAACCTGGGAAGGCCGGGTTTTTGGGCTCGTCCCGTACGACTTCAGGCCTCCGACCTGGGAGCGCATCCGCGATGCCTACTGGAACCCGAGCTCCGACCGCCTCTTCAGCGACCGCGTTTTCGGGGTCGGCTGGGCGGTCAACCTCTACCGGGCGAAGACGTTGCTGGAGGGTGCGTTCGAGCGGCTGATGGGCACCCGCGAGGCGCTTTCGATCAGGATGACCGTCCGTTCTGAAGGCTCGGGCAAGAAACCAGAAGTCGTCGTCACCCGGGAGTAGTGGCCAGGCGGCGGGCGGTTGCCAGGCCGGATACGGTCAGGTGGCTACCTGCCAGCGCCAGGCGACCGCACGAAGGCCTCGAAAAGAGCCCGATAGAATAGGCGGCCCGATCAATTCGCTTGGGGAGTGGCGCAACGGTAGCGCAGCTGACTCTGGATCAGAAGGTTGAAGGTTCGAATCCTTCCTCCCCAGCCACCCATCCCCAGCCAACAAGATGTTGTGGTCTGAAGGATCTATAGAGGCCCTGAATCACCTTTTCCACGCCGGTGCCGGCGCGCGCGGGGCCGGGCCGACCGGCAATACCGCAGGAGCCGGCACGCGCGGCACTCGGGCCTGAATTTCGGACTACTTCCGCATAGGCTTGTCTCCTCAAAACTGGCGGGCTGCCTCGCTGGACTGGTTTCGTGGCGCTCGCTTCGGCGGCACTCGCTCTGCTGGCATATCTCCAGGTCGTGTCACGACTGCTCGGTCCATTGCTCGGCATTCCGAGCTGGAACCTCCACATCGTGTGGGTTATCGGGGTCAGGGTCGGGCTGCCGCGGGGACGCTCGGCGGTGGAATCACGTTCCGTTCATTTCACCTTGATAAAGCGCAGCACGTCCTTCGCGTCGGCCGTCAAGGCAGAGGCGTCTTGCCGAGACAGCGGGCGGAACGGCTTCATCGTCACACCGCCTCGGCCGATCGTCCAGGTAGCCGCAGCCCGTCCGTCGACGATGACGAACGGCCGGAAGACGCCGCCCGATACCACGGCAGTGCCATGGGCGCCTAGCACAGGCTCGCGGGACGTCCAGCCGAACAGCAGCGGATCGAACGATCCCAACAGGCGTGGTGGTGGGCGAGGGTCTGAGGTCGACCTCCTGCCTTTCAGGCTGAGCACTCCGTCACCACGTTCGATGATCTCTGAACCGATCGCCTTCAGGCCGGACCTTGCATCGCGCAGCGCCAACCCCGACCAATACGCGAGGTCGCGGTCGGTGGCCGGCCCATGACCGCCCAGGTAGCGGCGGGCCAGTTCCGCCAACGCTATGTCGCGGTCGATCGGCTTTGTTTCGCCGAGCCAGTCTCGCGCGAGCACGAAGGCGTGCTCACCTCCAATCATTGGCCCGCGCACGACGAGGCCGCGCAGCGATGCCAGGAGCAGCAGGTGAACCAGTGCCTGGCCGGAAACCGGCACCCGTACGGCGCGCAGACGCGTGCCAATTTCTTGCCGCGTCAGTGGTCCGTCTGCTTCCAGCGAACGCCTGATGATCGCGACGCCCTTATTGGCGGCCTCGGCCGAGACACCCTCCTGTCGTAGCCGCCGGGCGTTGGCGCTGACGACGGCTGGCGCCGTCAATGAGTGCAGCCATGAATAGTCGTCGCTCCGCACCAGGTGCAGCGTTCCTCGGTTGAGCCACGTGATCACGATCGACCGCTCTTCGGTGAATGCGCGGTCGATGTGTGCGGACGTGAGCCCGGACGTTCTGGCGCGAATCGCGAGGCGTGCTCCACGAAGGTCCTGCGCCTGCACGGCGAGGAGGCGGCTCGCGACCCATGCAGGGTCGCGCGCTGGGCTCCCCGCCAAAAGCTGGGCGCCAAGGCGCTCAGCCAGAAGTCGCGTTGTGTTAGGAACCTGCATCGTCGTGGGTAGATTGAATCCGGAATGACCGAATGGCCGCTGGGCGCTGTCGAGCTGAAAGTCCTCGACCTCGAGCGCGAGGCTGAGTTTTACGAGCGGTTCGGCCTGACTCGGATTGAGGACGGAGACGGGACCGCCACGTTCGGCGCGGGCGGCGCTCCGTTGCTGCGCCTTAAAGCCCTACCGGGCGGGCGCGAACGTCCACGACATACAGCCGGCTTGTATCACTTTGCGATTCTTTTGCCGCGCGAGGAAGAGTTGGGTGGGGTTCTCCGGCGCACGCTGGAGACGCAGCTGCCCATGACCGGCACGGCTGACCATTTCGTCAGCCAAGCCCTTTATTTCGATGACCCTGAGGGAAACGGAATCGAGGTTTACGCCGACCGACCGCGCAGCGAGTGGCAGTATCCAAACGGCCGGCTGAACATCGGGATCGATCACCTCGACTTCGAACGGCTGCTTCGGATTGCGGAGAAACCGCAAAGCAAGTTCTCGAACGGAACCGTCCTCGGGCATATGCATCTCAACGTCGCGGACCTCGACCGTTCACAGGCTTTCTACGAGTCGATGGGCATGGAGCTGATGGCCGAAGCGGGCCGGGTCATGAGGTTTCTGAGCTGGGATGGGTACCACCATCACCTTGGCATCAACCTGCTCGAAGGCCAGGGTGCGGCGCCGGTCGAACCGGCGGTTCGTGGGCTGCAGGGCTTTGAGGCGAGGAAGGTCGAAACTGAGCTCACCGATCCCAACGGGATCAGCGTTACGCCCGCGGCCTGACCCTCGCCGCCTCCTTCTGGCACCAGGCATACAGCGCGTCGTACATAGGGGTCTCGAGGTCGATCTTCAAGTGGTCGCTCTCGCCATGGACCATTGCGAACCCATGGGCGATCGCCTTGAGTCCGGCTGCCTCCGGGGTCCTGCCGACGTCTTCACTGACATCCGCTCCGTGCACGATTTGCGCGAGGCGGTCCAGAGCCGGGTCGTGGAGCCCGTACTTGAGGAGGATCGACTCAAAGCTGCAGCGGCCGTCCACGTGGCCCAGCTCAACGCCGCCGACGTCATACGGGATGGCCCCGGTTTGCTCGGCGGTGGAGATCACCTCAGGCGCCCCGACGTATAAAAACTCAGCTTCCGGGTCGACAAACCGCTTGATCAGCCAAGGACAGGCGATCCTGTCGACGCTGGCATTCTTTCGGGTTATCCACTTCATTCCAGGCCTCCATGTCGTTGAAATATCGTCATTTAGGCTATCCTCCCTCGGATGGCCGAGCTGCTCTTGGTCCTCCAGCTCGCTGTCGCGGTCGCCTTCGGCGCCCTGGCAATCAGGAGCGCCGCAAGCTGGATCCAACAATCCGACCGACGCCATGGCTACCTGGCGCTCGCGCTGGGCTCGCTGACGCTTGTCATCTTGATCGCACCGCTGCTGGGCGGGGGCGGCCCCGAGGCACAGGTCCTGACGGACATGTCACTGGTCCTGTTCCTGGTTTCCGGTTATGCGCTGCTGATGTTTCGCGACTCCTTCGTGCCCTTCTCCAGGCGCACGCGCGTGCTGATTCCGGCAGTCATAGGCCTGGTCGCCATTTTCGCTATCGCCGTCCGGCTTCCAGCCGAGCCTCAGGGCGCGCACGGGCCGCTGCAGGTGATCGCCCTGGTGGCTGTGCTGGTCATCTGGTCGATGTGCAACCTCGAGCCGATCATCAGGTTCTGGCAATCCGCCAAGGGCCGCCACACGGTCGAGGCGGCCCGGCTGCGGGCGCTGAGCGCCGGCTATGGGGGCATCCTCTTTGTGGTCATCGTTGGGACCCTTGGCTCCGGGCTTGGTCAGGGCTGGACGCTCTTCACCGACCTTATCTCCCTGGCCGTCGCTCCGATCCTTTATGTGAGCTTCGCGCCGCCTGCCTGGCTGAGACGCATGTGGCGAGAACCGGAGGAAGGCCCGTTTCGGAGCGCCCTGCACGACCTTCTCCTTTACAGCCCGGACCGGGCGACTCTTGCGGGCCGGGCGCTCAGCTGGGCCCAGCGACTCGTTGGCGGTGAAGGTGCGTTCCTGGTCGACTCCGATGACACGATCCTCGCTGCTCGCGGGATCGAACCTGCGCAGGCAGCTGAGATCGTGTCGGAGCATGACTTCTTATCGTCCATAGAGCCGGGACAGGAACCTTGGCGGAAGGAGCACATGCTGGTGGTCCCTCTCTATCTTCAGAGTGGTCGGGGCGCCATCGTCATCATCTCCGGTCGTTTGACCCCCATCTTTGGAGACGATGAGCTGAGCCGGCTGGTCCTCTACGCGAGCAGCATCTCGGCCGGCCTCGACCGCGTATCCCTCAACTCGCGCATCCATGCGCTGGAGCGCGCCAAGAGTGATTTCCTGAATGTCGCCTCGCACGAGCTTCGCGGACCGATGACGATCATCAAGGGTTATCTGACGATGCTGGAGGCGGGCTCGCTCGGTGACCTTTCTCCCAAAGCCGCGTCGGTTCTGCCGCTGCTCATCTCCAAGTCCGACGAGATCAACTGGATGCTCGAGCAGATGTTGGAAGCATCGCGCCTGGAAGAAGGCCGGCTGGAGCTGAACAAGAAGCGCGGCGACGTGGCCGAGATCACCGACATGGCGATTGATGGGGTCAGGATGCTTTTGCGAGGACACGACGTGAGGCTCGACGAGCCGGCCGAACCGCTGCAGGCCGAACTCGACCCCGATCGCTTCCAGATGGTGGTCAGGAACCTGCTGAGCAATGCAGCCAAGTACTCACCGGCCGGCACCGACATCATCGTTCGCATCAAGCGCGATGACGGGATGGCAGCCATCTCTGTCATCGACCAGGGCGTCGGCATCAGCAAGGAGGACCAGGCCAATCTGTTCACCCGCTTTGGCCGCATCCCGACGAGCCAACACGTGCAGGGCACAGGACTTGGGCTGTGGCTTTCTCGCGAGATCGCGAGGATGCACGACGGCGACCTCACCGTGCAGTCCGCCGCCGGCACCGGCAGCACTTTCGTCCTCAAGGTGCCGCTCACCCAGTAGCCTTGCTCCGAGTGGAGCCTCAGGTTCGGTTTGAGTTCAAGACGACCCGTCCACTGGACCTGCACGCGACCCTTGCTCCCATCGGCCTGGGTTCCTCGCTTTTCTTCGACGGCGACGAGGCGTGGCGCGCCACACGGACACCTGAAGGCCCGGCGTCGATCCACCTGCGGCAGAGAGCGGGAACGATCGATGTGGAAGCCTGGGGGCCGGGGGCCCATTGGGCTGCCGCCCAGGCTCCGTATCTATGCGGCGAGCAGGACGACCCCAGCGGATTCGAGCCGAGGCATCGACTGATCGCGGAGCTAAATCGGCGGCATCCAGGGCTGAGGCTCACCCGGACCGCTGCCGTGTTCGAGGCCCTACTGCCGGCAGTGATCGGCCAGAAGGTGACCACGATCGAGGCGGAGGCGGGATTCAGAGCTCTGGTGACCGCCATGGGTGAGCCTGCGCCCGGTCCGGTGCGTCTTAAGCTCCCGCCGGCGCCGCAGGCGCTGGCGCGCACTCCTTATTGGGCGTTTCATCCATTTGGGATCGAGCGCCGCCGGGCCGAGGTCATCATTCGCGCCGCCAGGAGCGCCAACCGGCTCGAGGAGATCACGACGATGGACCGGCCTAGCGCGTACCGCAGGCTCGAGGCGTTTCCAGGCGTCGGACCCTGGACCGCGGCCAAGGTCGCCCTGGTCGCGCTGGGCGATGCCGACGCCGTGCCGGTCGGTGATTACCACCTGCCCCACGCGGTCGGCTACGCGCTGGAGGGGACGCCGCGCTCGACCGATGAGCGGATGCTAGAGCTGCTCGACCCATACCGCGGCCATCGCGCGCGCGTCATCCGGCTCCTGACCATTTCGGGGATCGGAGCGCCGAAGTTCGGCCCACGAAAACCTCTGAGAGACATCATCAACAACTGATTCGGTTCAGCTGTCGAGCTTTGCCAGTTCCTCCTCTACCAACGAGATGAGCTCGCCCATCGACTTGCTGTCGAAGATCAAGCTCGCGCCCGCGGCTTTGAAGAGCTCCGGCAGCGGCCGGGTTGCGCCAAGAGCCAGAGCCTCACGGTATTTTCTGACCGCATCGCCGCCGTCCTTGAGGCTGTTGCGCCACACCTGCAACGCTCCAAGCTGAGCGATCCCGTACTCGATGTAGTAAAACGGGCTGCCGAAAAAGTGAGGCTGTTGGTACCAGCGTGCGATGCGTTCGGCGTCGAGCCCCGACCAATCCACCGAAGGGCCTTCGAATCGCTGCCGCAGCTCGAGCCACTTCCTGTCACGCGCCGCGGCATCGCGGCCGTCCAGCTCTGTGTAGATCCACTGCTGGAACGCGTCGACGGACGCGCAGTGCGGAAAGAAGAGGACGATTCCCTCCAGCAGCTCGGCACGTGACCTTCGAGCGTCGTCCTCGCTGTAGTAGCCGCCGCTCTTTTGATCGATGAATGGCGCGGCCAGGAGCTCCATCGACATTGACGCCACCTCTGCCATCTCCGATCCGGGATGGCGCTGGAAGAGGAGAGGAAGTCGAGAAGCTTCGAGGGAATGGAATGCGTGGCCGGACTCGTGCAGCAGGGTGCTCACGTCGCGGTCCACCCCAACCGCGTTCATGAATATGAGCGGCATCTTTCTGAACGCGAGGGTCTGGCAGTACGCCCCGGGCGCTTTGCCCTTTCGGTTGTCCAGATCGAGCAGGTCCGCCTCGGCCATGCTCCGGAAGTACTTTCGAAACTGCGGATCGACCTGCGCGAACACTGCGCCCGCGCGGTCGATGAGGGTGGCCACATCATCGAAAGGCTTGAGAGCGGGCCGGCCCTTCGGGTCCGCGGTGACGTCCCAGGGCCGCAGCGTGTCGAGGTTCATCTGACGACGGCGGCGCTCCATCAGGCGTTTGACCGCGGGGCGGACCGCGGTTTCAACCGCCTCGTGAAAGCGGAGGCAGTCATCCGGGGTGTAGTCGAACCGGTTCTTCTCCCGATGCGTGTAATCGCGGAAGTTGCCGAAGCCCGCGTTTCGACCGACCGCCTGGCGCACGTCGTACATGCGGTCAAAGATGTCGGCAAGAAGGTCGCGCTGTTCGGTGTAGGGCTTTGCTCTCAGCCTGAAGGCCCGTTCTCGCACCTCGCGGTGGTCTGACTGCAGGAAAGGAAGGAGCTGAGGTGGCGTTTTCTCTTCGCCGTCCCACTCCACGGTCATCGCGCCGTTGACCTTCGACCACTCGGTCTCGAGCTTCGACAGCTCAGCGAACAGCGGCACGTTGGCTTCGGCGAACAGCTGCATCTGGTTGCGGAATCGCTGCACCGTCGTCTCGAGGCCCGGCTCCACGTAACCGAGCTCGACGAGACGAGCCTGAAGGCGCACGCGCTGCTCGCGAGCCTTCGGGGAGATCTGGGTGCCAAACCTCAGCTGTGCTGCTTCGCGCGCTGGGTCTGATGTGTCGCACGAGTAGGCGAAGCTCGCCAAGGCGCCGGCTTCAGAGAGGAGCGACTCGAAGCTTGACCAATCCGCCAGCCAGGTTTTGACGTCGGTTTGATCGAGCTTGCGCGACGCCAACTCTTCGTAGTAGGGAAGGATGTCTTCCCAGGCCGCATCCTTGAAAGCATCCGGTGATTCCGGGAGAGTCACCACGCCACCTCACCCCTTGTTGGTGTAAGCCATGGTACAGAGGGTGGTTTAGGGAATCGTTCTCGTCCGGTTTGAGTCAGGCTTGCAGAACGGTGTCCACTGCACGCCAGCAGTACCAGGCCGCGATGGTCCGGTACGGCCGAAAGCGGTCGCCCTCGGCCTGCAACGAACGCGGCGTGGGCAGGTCCTCGAGCTTGTGAGCCCGCGCCCAGCCCTTACGAACCCCGAAGTCGTCGACGGGCCAAACGTCCAGGCGGCCCAGCTGAAAGATCAGGAACATCTCGGCGGTCCATCGCCCGATTCCACGCACCTGGACCAGGCGTGCCACCAGCTCATCGTCAGACAGCGATTCGACATCGTCAAGCGGCACCGTGCCGTCCTCCACCTTTCGGGCGAGGTCGCTGATCGCTGCCGCCTTTGAGCCGCTGAGGCCGGCCGAGCGCATCGCGCCATCGGGCAGCGCAATGACCGCGCTTGGGGACAGCCCGCCGTCGAACAGCTTCAGGAAGCGCCCGTGGATGGCCGCGGCGGCGGAACCCGCCAGCTGTTGGTACAGGATCGAGCGCACCAGCGCCGCAAAGCTGTTTTCGAGTGGATCGCGCAGCTTGATCGGCCCGACTGCTTTGATCAGGCCCGCCATCGCCTCATCGCGGCGGGCGACTTGCCTGGTGCCGCGCACCAGCTGCGAGATCATGCCTTACGTCTGAATGTGCGCCGTGCGCCGCCCGGCAGGCTCAGGCGAACTCGGACATGAACTGGGCGAAGTCGTCACGTGAGAGCCTCAGCTCGGATTCGCCAAGTTCCATCAGCGGGCGCTGAGGGATGTGCTCGGTGGTGGCGAAGTCCTCCATCGACGTGTCGAGGTAGAGCAGCCCGGTCACCAGGTGGCCCTCGCGGCGTCCCTCCTCCAGCACCTGCATCGCCGCGCGGCGGTCTGAGGGGTCGTGGTCCTCCGCCAGCTTCTTGAGGATGATGTGCGACCCGTCGTGCAGCTCGACATCCCGGATCGTTCCCGGCTCGTAGTCGACGTGGACCTCTTCGAAGAATGGAATGAACGAGACGTCCGCGATCGACTCTTCGTGGTCCTTGACCCAGCTGTAGCTCTTGGTCGAGCCGTCGTGGTCGTTGAACGTCACGCACGGCGAGATGATGTCGAGAACCGCAGTGCCGCGATGTGCGATCGCAGCCTTGATCAGGGGCACGACCTGCTTCCCGTCGCCGCTGAATGAGCGGGCGACGAACGAGCAGCCAAGGGTGAGCGCCACTGCGCACGGGTCGATGGGCTGAAATGTGTTGACGGCGCCCTTCTTCTGCACCGAGCCGAGGTCCGCGGTGGCGGAGAACTGGCCCTTGGTCAGCCCATACGTGCCGTTGTCTTCGATGATGTAAGTGCAGTCCACGTTGCGGCGGATCATGTGCATGAACTGCCCGAGGCCGATCGAGGCTGTGTCACCATCGCCCGAGACGCCGAGCATGATCAACTGGCGGTTGGCGAGCTGAGCACCTGTGGTCAGGGCGGGCATGCGGCCGTGCACGCCGTTGAACCCGTGCGCTGATTCGACAAAGTAAGCGGGCGTCTTCGACGAGCAGCCAATGCCCGACATCTTGGCCAGGCGGTGTGGCTCGACTCCAAGCTCGTACAGGGCTTTGATCATGTGGTTGGTGATGGAGTTGTGCCCACATCCGGCGCACAGCGTTGTGGCCGCGCCTTTATAGGCGTCCCGCGGAAGGCCCACGCGATTCACGGTTGCGCTCATGCCGGCACCGCTTCGGCATGCTGGAGAGGCTCGATGACCGCGGCGGCCGGGATGGGCTGGCCGTTGTAGTGGCGGATGGAATGAACTCGTCCAACCAGCTCGGCGGGGAGCGCGAGGCGGACGATGTCATAAACCTGCCCGTCGCGGTTCTGCTCGATCACATAAACGCGCTCATGTCGTGAGACGAACGCGCTGACTTCGTCCGACAGCGGCAGTGCGCGAAGGCGCAGGTAATCGACGGGGCTGCCCGCGGCGGCCAACGCCTCTCGTGCCTCGACCACCGCCGCGTGGGTCGAGCCAAAAGCGATCAGGCCAACGGATGACTTCGAGCTTTCGTCCAGCACCGGCGCCGGCAGCTCGCCACGAGCAGTCTCCAGCTTGTGCGTCAGCCGGTCCATATTCCGCGCGTAAGACTCGGCGCTTTCGGTGTAGCGCGCGAACTCGTCGTGGCCGGATCCGCGCGTGAAGAATCCGGCCGCCGCATGGTCGGTTCCCGGCAAGGTGCGGTAGGTCACGCCGTCGCCGTCGACATCCTTGTAGCGACCCCACTCGCCGGCCAACCTCTCCAGGTCTTGCTTCGAGAGGAGCTTGCCCCGGTCGAAAGGCTTCTCGGGGTACTTGAACTCGGGTGTCATCCAGAGGTTCATCCCCAGGTCGAGGTCGGACAGCACGAAGATCGGCGTCTGGAATCGATCGGAGTAATCAAAGGCATCGCGAGCGAACTCGTAGCACTCTTCGACCGTCCCGGGTAGCAGCACGATGTGCCTTGTGTCGCCGTGCGACAGCGTGAAAGCGAAGGCGATGTCGCCCTGCGACGTGCGCGTGGGCAGGCCGGTCGAAGGCCCGATGCGCTGGATGTCGAAGATCACCACTGGAACCTCGGCGTAGTAGGCCAGCCCTGCAAACTCGGCCATGAGCGAGATGCCAGGTCCTGAGGTGGAGGTCATCGAGCGCGCCCCCGCCCAGCCCGCGCCGATCGCCATGCCGACCGCCGCCAGCTCGTCCTCCGCCTGCACGACCGAGATGAGCTTCTCGCCGGTCTTCGGATCGATGCGGAAGCGCTCGGCGTATGCGATCAGGTTCTCGCAAAGTGAGGAGGACGGAGTGATCGGGTACCAGGCCGCGACAGTCACGCCACCCATGAGAGCGCCCAGCGCCGCGGCCTGGTTGCCCTCGACCAGAACTTTGCCTTCGACGGCGCCGGTCATCGGCTCGAGCCGGTAGGCGTCCCTCTTCGAGAAGTTGTCCTGCCAGTAGTCGAAGCCGGCTTTGATCGCGTCGAGGTTCACCTGCACGGCCTTGGGCTTGGACAGGAACTGCCGCCTGACCGCGTGTTCAAGCGCCTCCCACGGGATGCTCAGCAGGCCGGCGACAACACCGACATAGAGCATGTTGGCGAGCTGCTTGCGCAGGGTGTCGCTCTGGATCTTCGACTTGGCGAGCTTCGAGAAGGGAACCGGGTAGTAAACGACATCGTCACGGACGTCGGCCGTCGAAAAAACCTCTTCGTGGATCACGACGCCACCGGGTCGCACGGTCTTCAGGTCCTGGTGCCAGGTGGCGGGGTTGAAGGCGATGAGGATGTCGACTTTGTCCGAGCGGGCCATGTGGCCTTCCGGGGTGACCCTCAATTGGTACCAGGTCGGGAGGCCTTCGATGTTGGAGGGAAAGACGTTTTTCGGCGCGACCGGGATGCCCATATGGAAGATCGCCCTGGTCAAAACGAGGTTGGCCGTCTGGCTCCCTGAACCGTTGACCGTGGCTGCCTGGATGGTGAGGTCGTTGATGATCTGCTGGGTCAATTTGTCTCTTTTCGCCGCGGAGTAAGGATTTTACGCGTCTGCAGCAACAGACCCGTATTGCTTAGAGTCCTCAGTCTGTGAAGGTCGCCATTCCCAAGGAACGCGCCCCGGACGAGCACCGGGTTGCCCTCGTTCCCGATACGGCGGCCAAGCTGAAGGCGGCCTCGCTTGACGTCAGCGTCGAGTCGGGGGCCGGCGCCGGCGCCTTCATCACGGACGACGCATTCGAGGCCGCGGGGGTGAAGGTCGTCAAGGCGGCCGGGCCTCTGCTCGGCGATGCGGATGCCGTGCTCAAGGTTCAGGCGCCCTCGACTGAAGAGGTCGGCCTGCTCAAGAGCGGTTCGGTGCTGATCAGCTTCCTCCAACCTGCGACGCAAGCGGATGTTGTGAGGGCGCTGGCCAAGCGCGGCGTCACGGCGTTCAGCCTCGAGCTTCTTCCCCGCATCTCTCGTGCGCAGTCGATGGACGCTCTTTCGTCGCAGGCGTCGGCTGCCGGCTACAAGGCGGTCCTGATCGCCGCCGGCCGCCTCGGCAAGTTCTTCCCGATGATGATGACCGCCGCCGGCACAGTCGCACCCGCACGCGTGCTCGTGATGGGCGCCGGCGTCGCGGGCCTCCAGGCGATTGCCACCGCCCGAAGGCTCGGTGCTGTCGTCTCCGCGTACGACGTGCGCCCGGCCGTCAAAGAAGAGGTCCAGTCGCTGGGCGCGACCTTCATCGAGCTGGCTCTGGAGAGCCAGCAGGGTGAAGGGGGCTACGCTCGAGAGCAGTCAGAAGAGTTCCTGCGCAAGCAGCGCGAGCTGATCGGTGAGCATGTCGCCAAGTCGGACGTGGTGATCACTACCGCGGCCGTGCCCGGCCGCCGCGCGCCGCTGCTGGTCACCGGCGACATGGTCAGGGCGATGCGCCCCGGCTCGGTCGTTGTCGACCTGGCGGCGGACACCGGTGGAAACGTGGAGCTGACCCAGGCGGGAAAGGACCTAGACGTCGGTGGCGTGACCATCATCGGAACTCGCAACGTGCCGTCGACCATGCCGCTCCACGCCAGCCAGCTGTTCGCCCGCAACGTCATGAACCTGCTTCTGCACCTGGTCAAAGATGGCGCGATCACCCTCGATTTTCAGGACGAGATCACCAAGGGCAGCTGCGTCACTCACGGCGGCGAGATCGTCAATGAACGCGCCAAGCAGCTGTTGGCTCCAGCCTCATGAGCAACGAGCTGCTGAACGAGGTCACATTCTTCGTGCTGTCCATCTTCGTCGGCATCGAGGTGATCTCAAAGGTGCCGACCATCCTCCATACACCTTTGATGTCAGGGACGAACGCGATCCACGGAATCATCCTCGTCGGCGCGATCGTCATCGCCGCCGGTGCGAGCTCGCCGGTGACGATCGTCCTCGGCCTCGTCGCCGTGACCCTGGCGACCACCAACGTCGTGGGCGGGTTCGTGGTGACGGACCGAATGCTCGAGATGTTCAAAGGACGTCAAGCGCAGAAACAAACGACGCCGACCAAATGAGGACGGTTATCTCGCTGGCCTATCTGGTCGCCGCGGTCCTATTCATTGTTGGCTTGAAGCAGCTCAGCTCGCCGAAGGGCGCGCGCAATGGCAACTTCATCGCCGCGGCGGGCATGGTGATCGCGCTTGTCGCCACCCTGCCGCTGCTCAGCTTCACGACAGCAGGCGTGATCATCATCGCGATCGGGATCGTCATCGGTACGGCGGTTGGCGCGGTCGGCGCACGGATGGTGAAGATGACGGCGATCCCTCAGATGGTCGCCCTCTTCAATGGGGTCGGTGGTGGCGCCGCCGCTCTGGTGGCCGTCGCCGAGCTCCTCCGATTGGGTCAGCATCCGGCGTTCACCGAAGCCTTCCCAAGCGTCTTCAGCATCGTGATCGGCTCGATCTCCTTTGCCGGCAGCATGGTCGCCTTCGCCAAGCTCCAGGAGCTGATGACCGGGACCCCGATCACCTATCCAGGTCAGCAGGTGGTGAACGGGATCCTGGCGGCCGCGATCCTCGGCTTCGTGATCGCGATCCTGGCCGTCGCTTCGGTTCCCTTCTCATTCATCGGCCTGATGGTGCTGGCGCTGGTCCTGGGCGTGGCGTTCGTCCTGCCCATCGGCGGCGCCGACATGCCGGTCGTGATCTCGCTGCTGAATGCTTTCACCGGCCTTGCGGTCGCGGCCAGCGGTTTCACGCTCAACAACTTCGCCCTCATCGTCGCGGGGACCCTCGTCGGGGCATCGGGCAGCCTCCTCACCAAGCTGATGAGCGACGCCATGGGCCGCTCGCTGGCAAACGTGTTGTTCGGCGCTTTCGGCAAGTCGCACGCCGGGGCTGCCGCCGTCGCCGGCAAAGAAGGCCGCAGCGTTCGATCTGGCTCGGCCGAAGACATCGGGACCCTGCTTGCCTACTCGCAGCGCGTGATCATCGTGCCGGGCTACGGGCTCGCGGTTGCACAGGCCCAGCACGCGGCACGCGAGCTCGCGGAGCTCCTGGAGCGTCGCGGTGTCGAGGTGACCTATGCGATCCATCCTGTTGCGGGTCGCATGCCCGGCCATATGAACGTCCTGCTCGCCGAGGCCAACGTGCCTTACGAGCAGCTAAAAGAGATGGACGAGATCAATGACGAGTTCAAAAACGCGGACGTCGCGCTGATCGTCGGCGCCAACGACGTGGTGAATCCGTCTGCGCGCAACGCGCCCGGCAGTCCGATCTACGGCATGCCGATCCTCAACGCCGACCAGGCCAAGAACATCGTTTTCATGAAGCGATCGATGCGACCGGGATTCGCCGGCATCGACAACGATTTGATGTACGACCCCAAGACAGTGATGTTCTTCGGAGACGCGAAGGACTCGCTGACCAAGCTCGTGAGCGCGGTCAAAGCTGCATAAATAAAACGAGCCTCCTGCTGTTTCGGCAGGAGGCTCACGCCGCGAAGAGGGTGTGGTGTCCCGAATGCTAGGAGTAGTTCTTACATTTGGTTAGTGGCCCGCCCACAAATAGATGACCCGGGTGTTGTGGCCACTAGAATGCCCGGCGTGGACGATCGAATCGTGCTCCTGGTCACGGTCGCGTTGCTGACCGTCTACGTGATCGGCGTCGGCGGAACCACGGCCGCCGCGATCGGGATCAAGGACAGGTGGCGGAGGCAGAAGCGGGCAGTCCCGGAGCTGGATCCCAGGCGAGCTGAGGTTGTGCTCGCGGCGCCGGCTCTACCTCCGGCGGTTCGCGTTTTGCGTGTCGCGGGCTGGGTCGCCTTTCCGATCGCCCTCGTGCTCGCGCTTTTTGCCAACCTCAGGTACCCGTGGCTCGCGCCGCTCACGGTGATCCTGATGGTCGGACTCAACGCCTTCTATTTCACAGCCATGCAGGGCATGGGCGAACAGCTGACGCTGACGACCGACGGATTCCGACTTGGCCGCGCACAGAACGCGCGCACTGTGCGCTGGGTGCACGTGACGGACTTCATGGGCGCGCACGTCGGTCCGTTTCGCGCCATGCGCATGTCCGAGGGTGAGGAGTGGCAGGACCCGAGCACGCTTCCCAATGTGATCTTTTTCCGCCTGAACCGCGCGCTGGTTCGGCCAAAGAAGTCACTCGTGCAGCGATTCACGGGTCTGACTTACTTCGACGGCGTCATCCGCAACACGTTCGGAGTGTCTACGCAGCATCTACTTCAGGCGATGCGCCTGTGCCACCGTCTCGCGCTCGAAGCGGAGGGCCCAAAGTTGCTTCGCGACAGACCAATCGATGGAGCGATCACGAACCCCGAGGGTTGACCGGCCTGTGAGATTATCGAGCGATGGTTGGTGAGCTCGCGCCGGTGCAGGTGGATTTCAAATCGGCCGGCGCAGAGTTCTGGAAGCGTTATCACGCATACCGGCGGGTGAGGCATGCGGAATCTCGTCCAGGTGATCCCCTGCGTCCCGATGACGTTGAAGAGATACGGCTGAAGCGCGACAGCCCATTTGACATCAGCTACCACTACGAGATCGCCAGAGACGGCGTTTTGCTCAGCTGGTTCTCCGGTTCAACCAGCAAACCGGGAGCTCCGGAGTATGAGTCCAACAAACACCTCTTCTGGGGCGATCTGTTCGTTCACCCGGACCACCGCCGGCAGCGGATCGGCGCATCCTGGCTGCCCACCGTGCTCGCGCTCCTGGACAGGCATGGCTGCACCGTAGCCGGCTTCGAGGTTGAAGAAGATTCCGGCCACGCCTTCTTGAAGTGGGTGGGCGCCGAGGCCAAGCTCGTCGGCGCCGAGAACCGGCTCAACATCAAAAATGTCGATTGGCCCTTGATCACGCGCTGGATCGAAGAAGGTCCGAAGCGTTCTCCGCAGACAAAGCTCGAGGTTTACGACGGACCGCTACCCGACTTGATGCTCGACGACTTCGCTCCGCAATTGACAAGCATGCTCAGGACGATTCCGTTCGAAAGGCTCGACATCGGCGAGATCCTTGTCACGCCCGACCACATCCGGGACTGGGACCAGCGGATGGCTCTCACCGGTGTGCTTCAGCACACCATACTGACGCGCGAACCCGACGGTGTGATCTCCGCCATCACCGACACATCCTGGGATCCGAGCCGCCCCACGATCGTTGAGCAACGTTTCACCGGCGTACGGCCGGATGCACGTGGCCGGGGCCTTGGCAAATGGATCAAAGCCAAGATGCTCGCGCACATGCATGAGCTCTACCCCATGGCTGAGTGGGTGGTCACAGACAATGCCGGGTCGAACGCGCCGATGCTTGCCATCAACAT
>WNGJ01000612.1_pt1 | contig 46586 bp, 42 predicted proteins | sample 5400611 | NCBI WGS metagenome assembly WNGJ01 (sample SAMN13153375, study PRJNA577476) | soil metagenome | isolation source: 40 cm soil or saprolite under Garry oak tree replicate 1 | place: USA:California | collected 2016-06-15
CGCCGCAGGCCGAAAGTCGCCCTCCTCGCCACCGGCGACGAACTGGTGATGCCGGGCGCGACGCCTGGCCCCGGCCAGATCGTCTATTCCAACGGCTATGCCCTGCACGCGCTAATGCGCGCCGAAGGCGCCGAGACCCTCGATCTGGGCATCGCCGCCGATACCATCGAGGCGACCACCGCCGGCATTCGCCGCGCGCGCGACCAGGGCGCCGATATTCTGGTGACGACCGGCGGCGCCTCGGTCGGCGACCACGACCTGGTCCAGGCATCGCTCAAGGCCGAGGGCGTCACCATGGCGTTCTGGCAGATCGCGATGCGGCCGGGCAAGCCGATGATGCACGGCCGTCTCGGCACGATGAGAGTGGTCGGTGTCCCCGGCAATCCGGTGTCGTCCTATGTCTGCACCTTGCTGTTCGTGGTGCCGCTGATTCGCGCGCTGTCCGGCCGCAAGTCCGTTCATCATGTCCGCGAGAGCGCCGTTTTGGGACGCGACGTCGGCGCCAATGACCGGCGCGAGGACTATCTGCGCGCACGCCTCGAGGCGCGCGCCGACGGCACGCTCGTGGCTACGCCCGTCAACCATCAGGACAGCTCGCTGCTGGCGAATCTCTCTGCGGCGCGGGCACTTGTGATACGCGCCCCGTTCGCGCCAGCAGCCCTCGCCGGCACGGCCTGCGACATTCTGCGGCTACCGGCCTAAGGCGTTCATGTCGGCCATCCGGCCAAAACCGGTCGCGTTCACCCGAAATTAAGTGGTTGCGGAACACATATCGAACATATAGTGTCCGTTCATGATTTGTTTCGAGACTTAGTAGTGAAAGCAGCGCTGCTTCCTCGATCTGAGTATCGAATATCTCAGTATCGAACAACACCAGCCACCGGGGGACTTGCTCGAGATGCTCACGCGCAAACAGTATGAACTTCTACGTTTCATCAACGAGCGGCTGAAAGAGGCCGGCGTTCCGCCCTCCTTCGATGAGATGAAGGATGCGCTCGATTTGCGATCGAAGTCGGGCATCCACCGCCTCATTACCGCGCTCGAGGAGCGCGGCTTCATTCGCCGTCTGCCCAATCGCGCCCGCGCGATCGAGGTGATCAAGCTGCCCGAGCTTTCGGCCGGCGGCAACGGCCGCCGCGGCTTCACGCCGAGCGTCATCGAGGGCATCGCCGCCGGAACGCCGATCGAGGCCTTGCAGACCCGGAGCCACACCATCAGCGTGCCGCCGGATATGCTCGGCTCCGGCGAACATTACGCGCTCGAAGTGCGCGGCGATTCCATGGTCGATGCCGGCATCCTCGACGGCGACATGGCGCTGATCCAGCGCAACGACACGGCGGACACCGGCGATATCGTGGTGGCGCTGATCGACGATGAGGAAGCAACGCTCAAACGTTTCCGCCGCCGCGGCGCTTCGATCGCGCTGGAGCCTGCCAACACCTCCTACGAAGTCCGCATCCTGCCGCCAAACCGGGTCAAGATTCAGGGCAAGCTGATCGGGCTCTACCGGAAGTACTGAGGACAAAGCGTTCCTGTAACCCCGCGCGATGGGGGTGAGCAGGGGTTCACGACACCGCCGGGGCGCACTCCGGCGGCAGAAGTAGGTTTTGTTTTGCGCAGGTCAGGAACCCCGCGCCCTCAAACGGAGTTGTGATTAGGCTCGTCGCTGCGGGCCGCACAATTGCCCATAAGCCGGCAAAAGCTTACAGTTTACTGTCCACTTTGATAGAGGCCTGCGCCTCCTAAGAGCATGATCGGGAAGATCGGGTCACTGGTTCTTCCCCCGCGACAGACACCAAGACGTTTGCCCGGAGGTCATGCTCGAACAGAATGTGGAGCCGTGGGTTTGCTATCTCGAACGAGGAGCAATCCGATGTGTGACTATAGCCTGCACGCCATGGCAACGCGCCCCGCCGAAGTCGGGGAGACAGTTGTCACGACGACCTTCCGCGGCACCTCAACCCGCGGCTTCGCCTCAGAAAAAGATCTTTCCGTTGCCGTTTGCATGCTTCCGGGAACTGAGCTCGCGTTTGCTGATGACGTTAAATACGACAGCCGCTGGATATGGACCCGAACCATCAATTGCCGGGTAGGGAAATTCGGCAAGATCGACCCGCACGTCCCGGATCGGCACCATGATGCGATCGAGTTTCCCAACGGAAACTATGTGCTGGTGACGCAGCTCCGCGAAGGCCAACGCGCCACGGTCCTGCAATTGCCGGTCACCCATCCCGTCAGCACCCCCGCGCGGGCGTCGGCGGAGACCCAAGCACCGACTTCGCTTCCGGTCGACTGACCTCCTGTGTTGATGATCCCGCCGGCTCCAGACGGCGGGACCATTGATCGCGCAGGGAGAAGGCCATCCGTGGTCAACAAGATTTCCTGGCAGAAGGCTGGTGGGGTCACAGAGCCTGGCCGCTACATGTTCACGTTCGGCTGGCTCACCGTGACGGCCGAGGACATCGCGGTTTGGACGCGATATCCACGGGCAATGTTCACGCTGGTCAAACTGCCGACCGCAAGCGACGCCGACGCGAGCGAAATCGCGGAGGAATTTCATTTGGGCGCATTCGAACTGCCGGCAACCTCCTCGCACGGCGAGCCGTAAGGCCCAGAGCATGATCCGGAAAAAGCCTCCCCCGCACTTGTTGCGGGGTGGGTACCCTCGCGACAAACGCGGAGCGCGTTTGCGCGGAGATCATGCTCAAACAAAAGATGGAGCGAGATGACGATTCGAAGAAAAGTCATCACGCGCTAATTGCCGAGCCTTCGGCGCAACGGCCCGATTATCCGATCCAGTTGGATAGTCTTTCGCGATTTCCCACGATTATCATATCAGGCGGCAAGAACTAACTGCTCCAGCGTACGCGGGCGCGAGGTCGCCTCGCGAAACGCGAAAGCAAGAGGAGATCGTCATGCGAAAGATGATTTTAGCCGCCATGAGTGCTGCGCTGATTGCCACATCGACGGTGCAGATCGCAGCGGCTGGAGAACATCGTCATACCCGCAAAGCGGACCGCGCCCCCATCAGCGAACAGGCCCGCAACGCAAATAATTCGATCGCGGCGCGATCGGAGCCGTCCTGGTATTCCGGCGGTTATTCGGCGCCTGCCGGCCACTGACCGAGCGGGTCAAGAAGACCCGGCCGCTCACCGGTTTCTTGTGGTCGCTTGCTCAGTCTTCCGACTGCAAATCGGATTCCGACGGCGTGGCGTCCTGCGGGCGCGGCGCCGCCGGCCGCGCGACGAGGGGAGCATCGTTCTCCGCATCGCCGGGAACGGCCGGCGACCACGGACGGTCATGGCCTCTCGGCTTGACCGCATCGGCTGCAAATTCGCTGCCCCTGCGCCACAGCGCCAAGGTGCCCTGCCGGCGCAAGCGGCCTTGGTCGATGACGGCGGCGGCACAAGTCCGCGGCGCCTGTCGCGCGGTGACGATGAGCAGGGCGCGCGCGCAATCATCGGTGAGCGCCTCCGGCCGCAGCGCCTGCGCAACCAGACTGCCGTCCGCCATCGGCACGACGCAGCCGGCGTCGTCGCAGGAAACGCCGTCGCTGAGCGATGGGTCTGCGGCCGACCGTGCATCGGCATCGGCGGCGAGCCACTCCTTCACCAGGAAAGCGTCCTTGCCCGTGCGCATCAGATGCAGCCGACCATCCCTGCCCCGGACCGCGACATTATGCCCATCACCGGAAATCCGGATGTCGGGTTGCGTCGCCGCGACCGCCCACACGGCCGACACTGCCAGCACGGCGGCACCCGACCAGCGCAGCGGCGTGCGCAACAGGCCCATCAGGATGACGCCGAGGCTCGCCGCGATCAGCGGGCCGATACCGAACGCCGGCATGCGGCCGATCGCGCCGGGAAGGTTCGCAACCCATCGCGAGACCACGATCATCCAGTCGATCCCGACCCCCATCAGCCACCAGAAGAAGCCGTCGCAGCCGAACGGCATCGCCAGCAACCCCAAAAGTCCCGCGGGCATCACCAGCGCGGACACCACCGGCATCGCCCCGAGATTGGCGAGCACGCCATAGGGCGCGATGCGGTGGAAATGGAAGGCCGCGTAGGGCGTGGTCGCAAATCCTGCGACCAAGGACGCGAGCATCAATGTGACGAGTTCGCGCCCGCCCCATAACGCGACCTTCGCCGTGGTCGAGCTGTCGGGCGTGGCAAACAGGCGCGGCATGCCGATCTGCACCAGCGCCACCAGTCCCAAGGTCGCGGCGAACGACATCTGAAAGCTCGGATGCACCAGCGCCTCCGGCGCGATCGCGAGCACGATCAGCGCCGCCACCGCGAGCGTGCGGAAGGTGACGGCGCGGCGGTCGACCATGACCGCGATCAGGACCACTGCCGTCATCAGGAACGAGCGCTGGGTCGCGACTTCAGCACCCGACAAAAGGAGATAGAAGGTGGCGGCAAAAAGCGCGGCTGCGGCCGCGCATTTCTTGATCGGGAAACTCACGGTCAAGCCCGGGATCAATGCGAGCAGCGCGCGGACGGCAAAGAACACGACGCCCGCGACGACCGCCATGTGATAGCCGGAGATCGACAGCACATGGCCGAGACCGGAAATGAACATCGCGTCGTTCACGGGCTCAGTGATCGCGTCCCGGCGGCCGGTCAAGAGCGCGGTGGCAATCGCCCGCTCGTCGCCATCGAGGCGGGCGCGGATGCGCGCGTCGATCGCGTCACGCAAGCCCTGCATGACACCGGCGTAGCGTAGCGCAAGTCCGCCGCCCTCCGGCGCCTCCACGGTCTTGATCGCCCCCATCGCGAAGCCGGACGCGCCGATGCCCTGAAAGAACAGATCGCGGGAGAAATCGTAGGCGCCGGGCCGCAACGGTGCGAGCGGCGGCAGCAGGCGTGCCTTCAACTCGACGAAGCTGCCGACGTCGGGCGCGGTCCCCTTTTTTACCGACAGCCGCACACGCTCCAGCTTGATCTCTTCGCGCGCGCTGTCCATCCGCGTCACGCGCAGCACGAAGCGGTCGGTGCGGTCGCGGATATCGCGCGTCTCGACGAAACCCGACAGCGACACCGAATAGAGCGGCCGCGCCAGCACCACATGCGAGACGTGCGCGGTCTTCCATGTCGCCGTTGCAAACCCCGTGGCGACCGCGGCAATCATCACCAGAACGGGAAAGAATCTATACCGCCGCGAGAGGAACGTGGCGGCGCAAAGTCCGACCGCCGTGGCGGCGGCAACCGGCAGAACCGGCTCGCGATCGGCGGCGAAATAGAGCGCGATCCCAGCGCCGAACGCCACCGGCACCCAGGGCAGCAGCCGCCCAGCCCCCGTCTCCGCGCGGGCCCAGGCGCGCAAGGTCTCCGCAAGCGGCGCCCATAGGCCAGCGCCAGACGGCGCGAAGCCGCCAGCCTGCGCCGCCCCGCGCGGCGGCCAAAGCCCGGCGATGGCGCCCGCAACCCCTCCTGCAATCCCTTGCGTCCGGCGCGGCGGCTCGTCCCGCACGGGCATGTGGTACTCACCTTATGATCCCGGCGCTTCGCGAAACGAGCGAAGCGACCGGCCCGTGGGTCCGGGGCCGCTTTTGTGCCGCGACTTTACGGGAACTACAGAGGCGCCGTTAGGGGCCGCGTTACCATAGTCAAGCAGGTTGAAATTATCGAAGCAAGGTCCTCGCCCTGCTCGCTATTCCTCGGGGGACAAGATGTCTGGCAATGCGCCTCCGGCTATTTCGCTGAAAGGCGCCGGAGCACTTCTGACATTAATGGCCTGTGCGACCTGGTTTCGGGCGGCGCCAGCGCGGCCGACCTCGCCCTTCCCATCACACCAAGGCACAGCGCGAGGCGCCAGCCCGGCGAACGGACAGCACAGCGGCCTCTTCGAGGAATTCTTGCGCTAGAGCATGATCCGGAAAAGTGGGGACCGGTTTTCCCTCGCGACAAACGCGAAGCGTTTGCGCGGAGATCGTGCTCAAACAGAAAGATAGAGCGAGATGACGATTCGAAGAAAAGTCATCACGCTCTGGAAGCGCACACAGTTTCGTTGACGCGGCTATCCCGGCGGAGGAATGCGCGACGCCCTTATCGGATGCACCGTTGTAGGGGGAGCTGGGTTGTGAGGCGGCCCCTTGCTGTCCGTAGCTCCGCGAACAGCCAACCGCTTGCGCTGAGAACGACGATCTGACGGCCCGACCGTCACGGCCGCCTGAGGCGGCAGGGAGATCGCGTCGGGGATCGTGCCGACGTGCCCCGGCTCAGCCTGCATGCTCTGCGGCGCGGGTTGATCCTTCGACGCCGCATCGTTGGCGACGGCCGCTTTTGGAGCCGGCTCCCTTGCGATCGGCTCGATCGGTGCAGGATATTTCGCGGGATCTTGCGACGGCGCGAAAATATCCGAGGAAACCGGACCACGCTCGCGCTCGATGATGGCTCGACATTCCCAGGGAAAAACCAGTTCGCCTCGCGCGGTCAATCCAATGGGCATGCAGCTTCCGCCCGATGAATTGGCCCGCGCCGGTTGGTCCATCTGTGCGAAACGCTGGTTTCGCTGGATTGTTTCCCCGGCAGCGGCGTCGCATATCGCGACCGCCGAAAGCATCAGCACTAAACCCGATTTTTTCATTGATGAGTGCAGTTTTGGAGGGTCGGTCGGTCGACGATACTGGACGGATCGCCGACGACGATGCGGACACCACAATTATGACGTCGGCGTGTCTTTGGTTGGACGAAATCACGAACGGGCGCAACCAGCCGCGGTTCGTGAGATGCAGTCACTCCGCCGCCACAGTCCCTGGATTCAATCAGTGTCCGAAGGGATTCCCCGGCACGGTCATGCGCGGTTCGCGACATCGCGATTTGCCGACTCCCGCGAAAAATGATCTCACCCCGTATCAGTTTGGGTGGGTGAACGGAACCAGACGCGATGAACAGGCTTTCTGTTGCCCTTTTTGTCTTGACGGGGTTGGTGCTCACCGCCTACGTCGGCACAACCGCATGGCGGTTGTCAGCACTCAGCACAACTGACATCGTGGGCAGCATTCCCTCGGCGCCTCATACCGGGTGGAGTACGACTTCGGCCAAGAAGTGAAGAGACGAAGTCGTGACTGCGACGGGCTGAAACAGCGTCGGCTATGCGCGGTAGCTATCGGCCGGAACGGATAGCCGTACGGCCGGCCGGACGCCGGGCGGGGTCAAGTGGACCTTTTGCACGTGGGTCGAATGCAGGCGGGTCGAAGCGTGCTTGCGCTGGATGGTCTCAATGGCGCCGGCAGAAAACGCCGGCGCCAGCAGACAGATGATCGATAGGACGGCGAGCTTCGTCATCGCGGCCTCCTGCGGTCGAAACGGCCGCAAGATGGACCACCGGCGCCGCCGCAGCCTGTGATCCAGGTCACGCTGGAGACAGCGAATCAGCCCTTGATCAGCCCCTCTATCAACCTTTGCCGACTTCCTTGGCGAAGGTATCGCGCAGGCCGATGGTGCGATTGAACACCAGCCGGTCCGGCGTCGAGTCCTTGTCGCGCACGAAATAGCCCTGGCGCTCGAACTGCATCGGTTCGGCCGAGTTGCTCTCGGCGATCGCGGGCTCAATCCGCGCGTCCTTCAGGATTTCCAGCGACTGCGGATTGAGATCGGCCGCGAAATTCGACGCGTCCGGATTGGGCTTTGCGAACAACTGGTTGTAGATGCGGATGTCCGCGGGTTTCGACTGCGCCGCGGGCAGCCAATGCATGGTGGCCTTGACCTTGCGCCCATCGGGCGCGTTGCCGCCCTTGGTCGCGGGATCGTAGGTGCAGCGTAGTTCGACCACCTCGCCGGCCGCATTCCTGATCGCTTCCCGGCACTTGATGAAATAGGCGTAGCGCAGCCGCACCTCGGTGCCGGGCGACAGGCGGAAGAATTTCTTCGGCGGATTCTCCATGAAATCGTCCTGCTCGATATAGAGCTCGCGGCCGAAGGCGATGCGGCGCGTACCGGCTGAGGGATCGTCGGGATGATTGACGGCTTCGAGCTCCTCCACCTGCCCTTCCGGATAATTTTCGATCACGACTTTCAACGGCCGCAGCACCGCCATGCGCCGCAGCGCCGTCCTGTTGAGCTCTTCGCGAATGCAAAACTCCAGCATGCCGACATCGACCACGCTGTTGGCCTTGGCGACCCCGATGCGCTTGACGAATTCGCGGACCGCCGCAGGCGGTACGCCGCGACGCTTTAGACCCGCGATCGTCGGCATGCGCGGATCATCCCAAGCCGAGACGTGGCCGTCGCGCACGAGCTGGGTCAGCACGCGCTTGGACAACAGCGTGTAGGTGAGATTGAGCCGTGCGAATTCGTACTGGCGCGGTTTCGACGGCACCGGCAGTTTGTCCAAGAGCCAGTCATAGAGCGGCCGGTGGTCTTCGAACTCCAGCGTGCAGATCGAATGCGTGATGCCTTCGATCGCATCCGACTGGCCGTGGGCATAATCGTAACTCGGATAGATCGACCATTTGTCGCCGGTGCGCGGATGATGCGCGTGCAGGATCCGGTAGAGCACGGGGTCGCGCAGGTTGATGTTGCCCGCGGCCATGTCGATCTTGGCGCGAAGCACGCGGGCGCCGTTTGGAAATTCGCCGGCCTTCATGCGGCGAAACAGGTCGAGATTTTCTTCGATCGGACGATCGCGGAACGGGCTGTTCTTGCCGGGCTCCGTCAGCGTGCCGCGAGTTAAGCGGATTTCTTCCTGCGACTGATCGTCGACATAGGCAAGCCCGGCACGGATCAGGCCCTCGGCCCAGTCGTACAGCCGGTTGAAATAATCCGAGGCATAGAACAGGTTCTTGCCCCAATCATAGCCGAGCCAGTGCACGTCGGCCTGAATCGAGTCGATATACTCCTGCTCTTCCTTGGTCGGATTGGTGTCGTCGAAGCGCAGATGGCAGCGTCCGGAAAATTCCTGCGCGATGCCGAAATTAAGTGCAATCGACTTGGCGTGGCCAATATGCAGATAGCCGTTCGGCTCCGGTGGGAACCGGGTGACGATCTCCTTGTGTCTGCCTGCGTCGAGATCGGCCTGGATGATGTCGCGAATGAAGTCGCGCCCCGCCTCGACCGCTGCCGTTTCTGTCGTCATTCCCTGTTCCTGCATGGAGATCAACGGCCCTTCTGCCAAATTCGTCCGGCTCCGCCAAGCCCGCTCTACCGAAGCGAGGCTTTAGTTATGCACCGTACCTGCTATACACCAGCGCCCGCCACACCCACGAGGACCCGCTCCGATTCCGATAATGACCGACCCTATCGTCACGCGCTTTGCCCCCTCGCCGACCGGCTTCCTCCACATCGGGGGCGCGCGCACGGCGCTGTTCAACTGGCTCTACGCAAGGAAGCACGGCGGCAAGATGCTGCTGCGGATCGAAGATACCGATCGCGAGCGTTCGACCAAGGAGGCCATCGACGCCATTCTGGACGGGTTAAAATGGCTTGAACTCGATTGGGACGGCGAGGTCATCTACCAGTTCAGCCGCGCGGCCCGCCACCGCGAGATCGCCGAGCAACTGCTCGCCAGCGGCAAGGCCTATCGCTGCTACGCGACATCAGAGGAACTGGCGGTGATGCGCGAGAAGGCCCGCGCCGAGGGCCGCACCCGCCTCTATGACGGCATGTGGCGGGACCGCGATCCGGCCACAGCACCACCGGGCACGAAACCCACGATCCGGCTCCGCGCGCCCTTGACCGGCGAAACCGTGATCGAGGACCAGGTCCAGGGCCGCGTGGTCTGGCAGAACGAAAACCTCGACGACCTCGTGCTTTTGCGTGGTGACGGTACGCCGACCTACATGCTCGCCGTCGTGGTCGACGACCACGACATGAACGTCACCCACATCATTCGCGGCGACGACCACCTGATCAACGCGGCCCGCCAGAAGCAGATTTATGACGCGCTGGAATGGAACGTTCCAAGCATGTCGCATATCCCGCTGATCCACGGTCCCGATGGCTCAAAACTGTCCAAGCGCCATGGCGCACTTGGCGTCGACGCCTACCGCGCCATGGGATATTTGCCTGCGGCGCTGCGCAACTACCTCGTGCGGCTCGGCTGGAGCCATGGCGACCAGGAGATCTTTACGACCGAGGAAATGATCGCAGCCTTCGACCTGCCCGCGATCGGACGCTCCGCCGCCCGCTTCGATTTCGCCAAGCTGGAAAACCTGAACGGCCACTATATCCGGCATGCCGCCGATCAATCCCTGGCGACAATGTTCGAGAGCGTGCTGGATTACGTCCCCAATGGAGCGGAGTTGAAGGTGAAGCTCAATGATACCACCCGCGCCCAATTGTTGAGGGCGATGCCGAGCCTGAAAGAGCGCGCCAAGACCCTGATCGAGCTGATCGACGGTTCCTATTTCATCTTTGCCGACCGGCCACTGCAGATCGAACCGAAGGCCCAGGCGCTGCTGACCCCGGAAACCCGCGCGTTGATCGGCAGGCTTAGCGCGGCGCTGGAGGCGGTTTCTCCCTGGAGCGGCGAGACCACGGAAGCCGCCATGCGCGCCTTTGCCGATGCAAATAACCTCAAGCTTGGCGCGGTGGCCCAACCGCTTCGTGTCGCCCTGACCGGGCGTACCACGTCACCGGGGATTTTCGACGTTCTGGCGGTCCTCGGGCGGGAGGAATGTCTGGCCAGGCTTGTCGACCAAGCCGCCGAATAAAGATGCCGATACCCCTTCCAGGGGGCCATCTTGCAGCGCACATAGCAATAAGCTACGCATCTAGGAACGCTTAGGGACGACCCGGCGCCATCTCGCCATTGGGCGGGCCAGTCGCCGCCGGCATCCGCAACGATTTCATCGGGGAACACGATGGACGCAACATCCAGCACAAAAATCGCAACGCTGACGGTCGGCAACAAGACCTACGATTTCCCGATATTGAACGGCACCATCGGACCTGACGTCATCGACATCGCCAAGCTCTACGCCCAGTCCGGCATGTTCACCTACGATCCGGGCTTCACCTCAACCGGCAGCTGCCAGTCCAAGATCACCTATATCGACGGCGATGCCGGCATCCTGGAATACCGCGGCTATCCGATCGATCAGCTCGCCGAGCATGGCGACTTCCTGGAAACCTGCTATCTCCTGCTCTACGGGGAGCTTCCGACCGCGGCGCAAAAGAAGGACTTCGACCATCGCGTGATCCATCACACCATGGTGCACGAGCAGATGGCGCGGTTCTTCCAGGGTTTCCGTCGCGACGCCCATCCGATGGCGATCATGGTGGCGGTCGTCGGCGCGCTGGCCGCGTTCTATTACGACTCCACCGATATCAACGATCCGCAGCAGCGCATGATCGCATCGATGCGGATGATCGCAAAAGTCCCGACGCTGGCGGCGATGGCCTACAAATACACCATCGGTCAGCCCTTCATATATCCGAAGAACTCGCTGGGGTTCGCCGAGAATTTTCTGAATATGTGCTTCGCGGTGCCGTGCGAGGAATACAAGGTCAATCCGATACTGGCCGACGCGCTCGAGAAGATATTCATCCTGCACGCCGACCACGAGCAGAACGCCTCGACCTCGACGGTCCGGATCGCCGGCTCTTCCGGCGCCAACCCGTTTGCCTGCATCGCCGCCGGGATCGCATGCCTGTGGGGCCCGGCGCATGGCGGCGCCAACGAGGCCGCGCTGAACATGCTCTATGGCATCGGCAAGGTCGAGAATATCCCGGACTTTATCAAGAGGGTGAAGGACAAGAACAGCGACGTCCGCCTGATGGGGTTCGGTCATCGCGTCTACAAGAACTACGATCCGCGCGCCAAGATCATGCAGAAGATGTGTCACGCCGTGCTGGCGGAAACCGGCCATGGCGACGACCCGATGCTGAAGGTCGCGATGGAATTGGAAAAGATCGCGCTGCACGACGAGTATTTCGTCAGCCGCAAGCTCTACCCGAATGTCGACTTCTATTCGGGCATCACGCTGAAGGCGATGGGCTTCCCGATGTCGATGTTCACCGTGCTGTTCGCGGTCGCGCGCACCGTCGGCTGGATCAGCCAGTGGAGCGAGATGATCGAGGACCCTCAGCAGAAGATTGGCCGCCCGCGCCAGCTCTATACCGGCGTCACCCACCGCGACTACGTGCCTATGGACAACCGGAAATAGACCGGGCGATCTCATTCGACGCGCGCGAAAATTCCGTCCAAGGATCGATCCCCTCTGGACGGAATTTTCATTTGGGCTGGAGGGACGATGCTGACCGGAAGCTGCTTGTGTGGACGCGTGGCGTATGAGGTCGACGCCGAGCCCGGGCCAATCGTTCATTGCCATTGCATCACCTGCCGGAAGACCCACGGTTCGGCCTTCTCGACCGTGAGCCGCGTTCCGCGCGGGCGGTTTCGCTGGACGAGAGGCGAGAGCCTGCTCAGGGGCTTTGAGTCCTCGCCCGGCAAGACGCGGTACTTCTGCTCCCATTGCGGCTCGCATATCGTGGCTGAGCGCGCCGGTACCGACACGATCCTGCTGCGAATGGGTTGTCTGGATAGTGCGATCGCGGATCGGCCCAAGATGCACATCTGGCGATCGGACGCCGCGTCCTGGTACGACCCGAAACAGCAACTGCCGGAATGGCCGGAAGCCCCCCGGCAAAAGGCCTAGACTTATTATTCGAGCATGATCTCCGCGCAAACGCGTTCCGCGTTTGTCGCGAGGGAAAACCGGTCCCCACTTTTCCGGATCATGCCCTAACCTAAGCGACCCGCCGCGATCTGCGCATCGTCTCGAGCACGATGTCGGCGGCGCGCACGCTTGGCGGCGCGTTGCCTGTCGACATGATGGCGTCGAGGCCGGCGAACGCTTCGACTTGTTGCCTGCGCGGCGCCGAATCCGTCAGCGTTTGCGCGAGCGCTTCCGCCAGCTTCTCCGCCGTGCAATTCTCCTGCAGAAATTCCGGGATGACCTCGTTGCCGAGCACCAGATTGGCGAGGATCACCGATTTGACCTCAATCGCCCGCCGCAGGATCCAGGCCTCGGCGGATCCGACCCGATAGGCCGTCACCATCGGCACGCCCGCAAGCGCGAGCTCCAACGTCACGGTGCCGGACTTGGCAAGTGCCGCGCGGGCGATCCGGAAAGCTGCGCGCTTCTCCGTTTCGCCGGTCACGATGCGCGGCGCAACCGGCCAGCGCGCCACGCCCGTCTGCACGGCTTCCACCAGATGCGGCGTGGTGGGCAGGATGAGTTCGAACGCGGCCCCCGCCATCCGCAAGCGGCCCAGCGCCTCGCCGAAAATACCAAGGTGATGCCTGATTTCGCTGCGGCGGCTGCCGGGCAGCACCAGAACAACCGGCGGCTCGGCGTCGCGCCGCTGCAGCTCAGTCGCGTTGGGACGAAGGGTTGCGATCTGCTCGATCAGGGGATGGCCGACATAACTGCAGGGCGGTCCGTGCAGCCTGCGATAGGCCTCCGGCTCGAACGGCAGAAGTGCAAGCACGTGGTCGATATAGCCGCGCATGGTGCGCGCCCTTCCCGGTCGCCACGCCCAGACCGACGGCGATACGTAGTCGACGATCGGGACCGATGAATCGCGGGCGCGGACCCGGCGAGCCACACGGTGGGTGAAATCGGGACTATCGATGATCACGACAATATCGGGCGAGGCCTCCATCACCGCGTCGACGGTTTGCCGGATCAGCCGCAAGATCTTCGGGAGCTGCTTCACCACGCCCGTAAACCCCATGATCGACAGCTCTTCGATCGGAAACAGGGAGGTCAGGCCCTCGCGCGCCATGGCCCGGCCGCCGACGCCCTCGAACTGAACGGCATCGCCAAGGCGCTGGCGCAGCACCTTCATCAGCCCGGCGCCAAGCCGGTCGCCGGATTCCTCGGTGGCGATCAGGAATATTCTGCGCCCCACGGCGGATGCTGCGCGTGCCGGGTTCACGCTGGCAAGCCTGCGATGAACAGGCCGCTCGCGTCGGCCGCCTTGATCATGGCCTGCGGCTCGGCGACCAGCGTGTTGCCGGCGACGACGGCGATTCCCGCAAGCCTGGCGCCGGCCGCACCCTCGACCGTGCGCGGCCCGACGGTCGGAAGATCGAAGCGCAGATCCTGCGCGCTCTTGGGTGCCTTTACCAGGACGCCGCGCTTCGCCGCCGCGCGGATGCGTCCCTGCTCGCGCAGCCGTGCGACGCGCGCCAACAGCCCGTCGGTGCCTTCGATATCTTCGACGCCGACCACATGCCCGTCGATGACGATCGTCGCCTGCCCGATGTCGAACGGGCTGAGCGCGCGGAGCACCTCGCGGCCCCTTTCAATATCGGCTGTGGCATGTTCGTCGGGGGCAGCCCGCGTGAGCCATCCCTCGGGCATCAAGAGATCGGGGGCAACATCCCTGATCCCGACCATCCGAAAACCATCGCGCTCCAGGATGCGCCCGATCCCCGACAACAGATGGTCGTCGCCGCCACGGAAGGACGCCCATACCTGGCCGATGACACGCAGCGTCCCCCAATCCAGCCGGATTTCCGAGAGCGCCGGCCGCACCAGGCTGCCGATGAAAACCAGATCGCGGCAGCCTTCGGCACGAAACAGTTTGACCGCCCGCCCGAGCTGGCCGACCGATATCCAGTGATGACGGAAACGCTCCACCCGCTTTGGATCGCAGGCGCCCCGGAGCGCGAACAGCACGGCATCGATGCCACGTGCGGCAAGCGAGTCCGCGACCGCGAACGGCATGGCCCCACCGGCTGCGATCACGCCTACGGGAGAGCAAATTGGTGGCGCCGGCGAGGCCATCGATGTCAGCTATCGCCGCCGGCTGGCAAGCATAGCGGCCGATGCTTGCCGCTTGCGATGAAGGCAAGGATTTCCGCGATCGCGGGGTCTTCGCTCGCCAGGGGCTGAACCCGCGCCAGCCTTTCGACAAAGACGCCGGACGCGTGAAACAGGTTTTGGTAGAACGACCTGACTGCAGCGAGCCGCTCGCGCGTGAACTTGCGCCGCTTCATGCCGATGATGTTGAGGCCTTCGAGCACCGCGTACTGCCCGTTGACAAGCCCGAACGGGATGACGTCGTCACGCACGCCGCAGACGCCGCCGACCATGACCTGCGGCCCGATCCGCGTGAATTGATGCACCGCCGACAGCCCGCCGATAAAGACGAAATCGCCGATCTCGCAGTGACCGCCAAGCGTCGCGGAGGTGGCGAAGATCACGTCATTGCCCACCTGGCAGTCATGACCGACATGGCTGCAGTTCATGAAGTATCCGCGATCGCCGACCCGGGTGATGCCGCCGCCGGCGACCGTTCCGGCATTCATGGTCACCGACTCGCGGATGGTGCAGCCTGTGCCGATTTCGAGCTTCGTCAGCTCACCCCGATAACTCAGCGATTGCGGCGGCGTTCCCAGCGACACGAAGGGATAGATCGTGCAGCCGTCGCCGATCGTCGTCTGCGCCGTGATGTGCACATGCCCGATCAGACTGCAATTCTTGCCGATCACGACACGCGGGCCGATGATGCAGTACGGGCCGATCACCGTGCCCTCGCCGATCACGGCGCCGTCCTCAACCCGTGCGGTTGGATCGATCCTGTTCATCAAGAGTCCGGTATCAGCCGATCTTAATAGATACGAATATGTCGCGTTTTCCGGTGGTTAGCGCGAGAGATCGGCACTGTCCAGTGACGTGTCATTACCGCTTATTTCAGCGGTTGCGAGGAGCCGGCGTGATCGTGAGTTCCTGACGCGCCTTCAGCGCAAGCCCACCCGCCAAGTTCTGTTGCGATCTGCGGCCGTGAAGCTAATTGCCGGCTTGTGCGATCCATTCGTTGGCCTGCACGCGCGCGACCAGGACAGCCGGACCCGAGCCGTTCGGCTCGTAGACGAGCGCCTCGCCTTCCCTGACATCGGCAAAATCCCTTCCAAAGGCATCGGCGATGTTTGTCTTGTGCGTGATCACAAGATTATTGACGCCAGCTTTGGGAGTCGCATTGACGAGATCGCGCAGAGCCCGTCCGGCCTTTGCGTTCTTGCCCTCCGGATTTGCCATTGCGGATGTGCTGCCGGCGCCGCTGTCGGTCAACTCGTCCACGGTAGATACGTCCCTGCCGGTCAACAGCTTGCCGGTTTCAATGGCCCGATTTAAGCGGCTGGTGTAGATCTCGCCGATCGGCACACCAAGTTTCTTGATCGCGGCGCCAAGCTGGCGCGCCACGTCCCGGCCGCTCTCGCTGAGTTGGCGCTGCGCGCTCATGTCGTCGAACTTGAAGGGATAGACGTCCTTCTGACTGTCGTCGGTGGCGACGTGTCGAAACACAATCACGTAGCCGCCGCCTTTGAGAGACGCCACCAGTCCCTCCAGACTCGCCGCGTTGCCTTGCTGCGACATCAGGAGAACAACAACGAAGCAAGCGATGATGGTCGCAAACCTGTTCACGGTTTCCTCCGCCGCAAGACGCTGAACCAAACAGAGCGGACGCGCCAGGCCTCGTCAACGGCCTTGGAACGGACTTCCGCGACAAAGACGATTGGGCGGCGGTCCCATCATAGTCAATCCGTCAGCATCGCGCCAACGTCCGCTTCCGCGACGGTTTTGCCATTCACCCTCGCGTCACCGTGAAACCACCACATGGTGTTGCGACGGCCGATCGAGCGCATGTGATATTCGATGGTGTCGCCGGGCTTCACGGGCTTGCGGAACTTGCATTTGTCGATGGTGAGGAAGTAGACCGCGCGCGGCTTCTCCGTGCCCTCGACGGACTTGATGCCGATGACGCCAGCGGTCTGCGCCATGGCTTCGATCATCATCACGCCTGGATAGACCGGACGCTCCGGAAAATGACCGAGGAACGCCGGCTCGTTGAAGGTGACGTTCTTGATGCCGACGCCGCTGTAATCGGTGCGGATGTTGATCACGCGGTCGATCAACAGCATCGGATAGCGGTGCGGAAGCGTCTTGAGGATGGTCTCGATATCCACGAGCTCAAACCTGACCGGTGCCTCCTCCATCACTCCTGTCCCTCGCCCTTCGGATCGGCCTTTTGATCGCGCACCAGACGTTCCACCGCGACGATCTCGCGGAACCACTGCTTGGTCGGCTTGGCGAAATGACCGCCCCAGCGCCCATTGGGTGGAATGTCGTCCTTGACGGCGCTCATGGCGGTCACCTGAGCCCCATCGCCGATCTTGAGATGGTTGTTGATGCCGACCTTTGCACCCAGCGCCACATTGTCCCCTATCGTCAGGCTGCCCGCGAGCCCGATCTGGGCCGCCAGCAGGCAATGCCTGCCAATGGTCACATTGTGACCGATCTGGACCTGATTGTCGATTTTGGTGCCCTCGCCGATCACGGTGTCGCGCAGGCTGCCGCGGTCGATCGTCGTCCCCGCGCCGATCTCCACATCGTTCTGGATCAGCACACGCCCGGTTTGCGGGACCTTCAGATGGCCATCCGGCCCGAAGAACAGGAAACCGTAACCGTCCTGACCGATGCTGCAGCCGGGATGGATCAGCACGTTGTCGCCGATCAGCGTGCATTGGATGGCCGTGCGGGCCCCGACGTTGCAGTCCCTGCCAATCCTGACATCGGTCCCGATCACCGCACCTGCGCCGATCACGCTTCCCGACCCGATCTCGACATTCGCGCCGATCACGACCAAGGGCTCGACGATCACGCCATCCTCCAGGCGGGCGCTGGGGTCGATGATGGCGGATGGCGCAATGCCCTCGCAGCCGAACCAGGATTGCGGCCGCAGCGCATCGCGATGCAATTCGCGCGCGAGCTGCACGAATGCCCGGAAGGGCTGGGTCGCACGCAGCACGGCGACATGGACGGGGACGCTGGCCTCGAATCGCGGGCTCACCAGGCAAGCGCCTGCCTTGGTCGAGGCAAGCTGATCGGCGTATTTTAGATTGTCGAAGAACGCCAGATGCATGGGGCCGGCTTCGTCAAGCGACGCCAACCCCTTGACCGGCTGACCAGCGCGGGACGGATCGACCACATGCGCTTTCGCGAGCGCTGCGACATCGGCCAGCGTCAGCGAATGCGATTGCTTAAAGAATGTCGGCTGCGCCATTCCACCCGTCGCGGTCCGGCCGCTGTTTGAAGTCGCAAGGTTCGGTGCCGGAGAGCCGGAACCGAACCTTTATGACCGAACCTTTATGCCCGTTTAAAGCGTTTTCTTCGTACCAAGCCGCAATCGATTTTCGCTTCGAAAGCGCTCTGCCATTGCTGTTCGAGCTTGATCCTGTTGGAAGAACGGTGTCCACCCCGCGATCTCACGTGCGGGGCGGCCTTTTCCCGGGATCAGGCCTCAGAACGACGTACCGCCGCCAAACTTGAACTGCTGCACGCGGTCGAACTGACCCTTGGTCAGCGGCACCGCGTAGTCGAACCGCAGCGGTCCAAACGGCGACGCCCAGATCAGGCCGACACCCACCGACGAGCGAACGACATTGTTGTTGTCGTAAACCAATCCCGTGCAGGTGCCAGCTGTCGGAGGCGTCACGGTCGACTTGATGCAGTTCGAATTGAACGGTGTCGTCAGTTCCCCGGTCGCAGCCCAGGTCGTCGGTCCCTGGTAGTCGAAAAGACCGCCGGCGTCGGCGTAGACCGCGCCCTTCAGCCCGACTTCCTTGGGCAGGAACCAGAACGGCATCTGCAACTCGTACGACGCCCCCCAGTACTTCGTGCCGCCGAGCGCATCCATGGTGCCGAACGGATTGAGATCACGCGGACCGATGCCGTTCGGGGCGAAGCCGCGAACCAGATTCGGCCCCATCTGGAAGTGATCGAGCATGCGTATGTCGTTGTTGCCGACCTTGTTCAGGATACCGCCCTGCACGTGCAGCAACCCGACAATGTCGGCAACCAGCGGGCTGTAGTACTTGCCGTCGATCTGGCTCTTCAGGTATGTGACGTCGCCACCAACACCAGCGAAGTCCTGCTTGAAATCGATCAGCAAGCCGTCGGTCGGGTTCTTGTTATTGTCCAGGGTATTGTAGTTCAGCGAATAACCGATCGCCGACGTCAGCGTTTGGCCATTCTGCAGTTCCTTGCGGACCGGCAGCGAAGCTTCGCCATCGCTGTAGCAAAACAGGCCAACGCCCGACGCGTCGACCGCGCCCATCGCGCCGTTGGCGGCCACGAACGCCGGCGACGGATTGAAGGGCAGCAACGGGTTGGTGAAGGTGTTGTTACAATTCGCCAGGAAGGTCGGCAGCGAGATTTGCTGCTGATAGATCGAATAGCGGAGCTGCAAGGACAGATCTTCGCGCAACTGGAAGCCGAGCCGCGGGCTGAAGCCGAGCGTCTTGGTGGTGTACGAGACGAAGTTATTGGCGAGCTGTTCGCGCTGGTACAGGTCCAGCCCCAACGCCACCCGGTAATCCAACAGATACGGCTCGACGAACGACAGCGAATAGCCGCGCGCAAACTGGCCGTAGGTCACCGAGGCCTTCGCAAACAGGCCGCGGCCGAGGAAGTTACGTTCGGAAATGCTGACTTCGGCGAGCGCGCCGTCGGAGGTCGAGTAGCCGCCCGAGACCGAGAAGTCGCCGGTGGATTTTTCTTCGAGATCGACGATCAGCACCACGCGGTCGCTCGAAGAACCGGGTTCTGCCGTGATCTTCACGCTCTTGAAGAAGTCGAGATTCTTCAGCCGCCGCTCGGCGCGGTCGACCAGCGCGCGGTTATAGGCGTCGCCTTCCGAAATATCGAACTCGCGGCGGATCACGTAGTCCCGAGTGCGGGTATTACCGCGGACGTTGATGCGCTCGATATAGGTTCGCGGCCCCTCATCGATCGAAAACACCACCGAGACAGTATGGGCATCGAAATTGCGGTCGCCGCGCGGGCGTACGATCGCAAAGGCGTGGCCCCGCCGCGACGCCTCGATCTGCATTTCCTCGACGGATTTCTCGACCGATTCGACGTTGTAGAGCGAGCCGACGCTGACACGCGAGAACGAGCGAAGGGCATTGCCGTCAAGGGTCGCGATGCTGGACTGGAGGTCCACGGAGCCAACGCGATATTGCTGACCTTCCTCGATCTTGAAGGTGACCATGAAGCCCTTGCGCTCGGGATCGTATTCCGTCAGCGCAGCCACTACCTGCACGTCGGCGAAGCCGTGCTTCAGATAAAATCGGCGAATCAAATCCCGATCGGCCTCGACACGGTCGGGATCGTAGACGTCGTTACCGCCGAGAAAGCTCAGCAGGTTGGATTCGTGGGTCTTGATGATGTCCTTCAGGCGGTAGGACGAAAAGGCGCTGTTGCCGATGAACTCGATCGATTTGACGCCGGTTTTCGCCCCCTCGGTGATCGTGAAAACAAGATCGACGCGGTTGTTCGGCTGCTCGATGATTTCGGGCGTAACGCGGACGTCATAGCGGCCTGAATGCCGATAAACCTCGGCAATGCGCTGGGCATCCGACTGCACCATCGGACGCGACAGCGTCCCGCGCGGCTTGGACTGGATTTCGGCCGAGAGCTGCTCGTCCTTGACCTTCTTGTTGCCCTCGAAGGCGATGCGGCCGATCACCGGGTTTTCGACCACGGTGACCACGAGGCGTCCGCCTGCGCGGTTGATCTTGACGTCCTGGAACAGCCCGGTCTCGATCAGGGCCTTAAGCCCGTCGTCGATACTTCCGGCATCCAGGCCACCGCCCGGTCCCGGCTTGAAGTAGGAGCGAATCGTATCGGATTCGACGCGCCGGTTGCCCTCAACCGCGATTGAACTCACCGTCTGGGCCACAGCCGGCGACGAGCCAAGCCCGGCTGCCAGCGTGGTCACCACCGGCACGGCAAAGAGTATCAGGGCAGCCGTCAAGCCCCCCCGGACTTGCATTCCAAAACTCATGCGCGGCGCGCCCTCGTCATTCCTTTGCCGGTTCGAAAAACCCCATCGAACCGACAGATTCCCAAATTCGCTGCCCGCTTGTAACCAATTTTGGCGGGGCGGCAAACGTTCGACCGCAGTGTAATTTCAATTTCATTCCAAGACGTTGCGTATCGGCAACGTCACAAAAAAGCCCGCTTCACGATGCCGCGAGATGCAAGATGTCGTTATAGGTCGCAAACACCATCAACATCAGCACGAGCCCAAGTCCGATTCGGAATCCCATCTCCTGCGCCCGTTCCGACAACGGGCGTCCGCGGACGGCCTCCACCGCATAGAACAAAAGGTGGCCACCATCGAGCAGCGGAACCGGAAACAGGTTGAGCAGCCCGATCGAGATCGAGAGCACGGCGGCAAGGTGAATCAGCGCAGCCAGACCGATCGTGGCGACCTGACCGGAGATCTGCGCGATCCGCAAAGGGCCGCCGACCTGGTCGGCGGCCTCACGCCCGGTAAAAATGCCCCCGATATAGGCAAGCGTGCGGTCGATCACGAACCAGGTTTCCTTGACGCCCAGCCACAGCGCGGTGACCGGATCGACGCGTTCAGTCACCACGTCGCCAGCAGCGGTCTGGCGGGTAATGCCCAAAACGCCCTGCCTGTGGGCATTGCCGAACGGATCCTTCACTTCCCGCAGTTCCGGCGTTCCCTCAAGCTGTACGGTGCCCTCGCCTCGCTTGACCCTGAACGTCAGGTGCTCGCCGGCGCGGGTGCCGACGATTCGCTGCATGTCGGAAAAGCTTTCGATCTTCGAGCCATCGATCGCTGTAACGATGTCGCCGACCTGAAAGCCGGCGGCGGCGGCGGCGCTATTGGCCTCCACCTTGTCGACGCGTGCGGACGTGCTCGGCTTGCCGAAGAACGTGAAAAGGCAGGTAAAGATCACGATGGCCAAAAGAAAATTGGCTATCGGTCCGGCAGCGACGATGGCCGCGCGCCGGCCGACCTTCTTGTGATGGAAACTGCCCGCCTTTTCCTCCTCGGTCATGGTGGCAAGGGCGTCGACCGATGGCGTCGACGCCTCGGTGTCGTCGCCTAGGAACTTCACGTAACCGCCGAGCGGGACAGCTGAAATCTTCCACCGCGTGCCATGGCGATCGTTGAAGCCGGCAAGTTCCGGGCCGAAGCCGAGCGAGAATGTCAGCACTTTCACGCCCGCCCAGCGGGCGATCAGGAAATGGCCGAGCTCATGGAAGAAAACGACAATGGTGAGGACGAACAGAAAGGGGATCACGTAGCCGATGAGCCCGTGGCTCAACGTATTGAAACCATGAAGAAAAAAATCAGACATCCGATTCCCCTGAGCGGGGCCGGAAAGCCCCGTGGTTAACCCTCTAAGATGCCTTTAAGGCAATTTGAGGCAAGAGGGTGGCAGCTCTATTTCGCGCACTATGGTCAATAGCGATGGCGTCGTCGGCCGATGTCAAGGGCGCTAGATTACCGGACCTGATCCAGGCTTCGAGAGTCGCTTCGACCAGGCGCGCGATGGCCCCGAATCGGATCTTGCCTGCGATGAACGCCGCGACCGCCACCTCGTTGGCCGCATTGAAAACAGTGGTGGCGCCACGGCCGGTGCGCAAGGCTTCGTAGGCAAGACGCAGACCGGGGAACCGGTCGAAATCGGGCGCCTCGAAGGTGAGCTGGCCGATCTTGGCGAGATCGAGCTTGGCTGCGGGCCCCCTGATTCGGTCGGGCCAACCCAGGCAATGCGCGATCGGCGTCCGCATATCGGGCGCGCCGAGCTGGGCGACTACCGAGCGATCCGAAAACTCGACCATGCCGTGAACGATGGATTGCGGATGCACCAGAACGTCGATCTCGTCCGCGTCCAGCGCAAACAGATACGAGGCCTCGATGACCTCGAGCCCTTTGTTCATCATCGAGGCGGAATCGATGGTGATCTTCTGTCCCATGCTCCAGTTCGGGTGCTTCAGGGCCTGGGCCAATGTCGCCTGCTCGATATCCGACGGCGCCCAGGTCCGGAACGGCCCGCCCGAGGCGGTAATGATGACGCGGACCAGTTCTTCCCGGTTGCCAGAGCCGAGCGCCTGGAACAGAGCGTTATGCTCGGAATCCGCCGGCAGGATGCAGGCGCCAGCCTTGGCCGCGCGCTCCATGAAGAAATCACCCGCGCAAACCAGGCATTCCTTGTTGGCGAGTGCCACCGTCGCGCCGCGGTCGACCGCGGCCAGCGCGGGCTTCAGCCCGGCGGCGCCGCTGACGGCCGCCATGACCCAATCCGCCGGGCGTGCGGCAGCCTCGATCACGGCACTTTCACCCGCGCCGCATTCGGTCCGCGTGCCGGCCAACGCATCCTTCAATTCGGTCAGACGCGCGGGGTCTGCGACGGCGACATATCGCACGTCGAACTCCCTGGCGAGCTTGGCCAACCCTTGCACGTTCGAATTGCCGGTCAGCGCCTCGACCCGATAGCGGTCGCGCCCGGACCGAATCAAATCCATCGTGCTGTCGCCGATCGACCCGGTCGCCCCGAGCACGGTGACGCTTCGCATGGCGGCAGACGCCGCGGTCTTGTTGTTACGCAACGGAACTGCGCTCATTGGATCACCAAACCATAAGGGCGCGGCCAACACCATCCATACCGCCGCGCAAAATTCCGAAAACCGCCGCGAGCACGATGGCCGCGACAAACCCGTCAAGCCGATCCATTAGCCCACCATGGCCGGGAATTATGTGACTTGAGTCCTTTACGCCGAAGCGGCGCTTGACCGCGGATTCGAAGAGATCGCCGAGTTGCGACGCAATCGATAGAATGGCCGCCAACAAGAGCAGCGGCAAGGACTTACCGAAGCCAAGCACGGCAAATCCGGCAGCAATCACCAGGCTCCCCGCAAATCCGCCGACCGCTCCGGCCCAGGTCTTCTTCGGGCTGATGCGGGGCCAAAGCTTCGGTCCGCCAATGCCGCGGCCCGCCACATATCCGCCGATGTCGGTCACCCACACCACCAGAAGCACGAAGATCAGGGCGACAAATCCATCGGCATGGTCAAACCGCACCAGCACCGATGCTGCCTGCGCCGCAGCGGCATAGAGAAATCCCGCCGCGGTCCATCGGCGCTGTCCTGACGACAGCAGGACGACGACGGCAAATCCCAGGGCCAGCGCCGCAAGCGACAAATTGATTTGACCCGCCGCCAGATACCATCCGGCGATTGTCAGCGCGGCGCTTCCGCTCACCATGACGCGAATCTCACGCGCCGCGCCCACGATCGTCAGCCATTCGAGATAGAGCCCGATCGCGGCCAGCGTCACCAGCACCGTCCAAAGCCAGCCGCCGGCAAAGGCGGTTGCGATCGCCAAAGGCGCCAGCACCAAGGCTGCCGCGACACGCATCACAAGGTTATGCGAACCCTGCTCGGGAACCGCCGCCGGCGCGGCTTCATGTTCGCTCACGATGCGGTTTTCGCCACCAGACCCCCGAACCGGCGCTCGCGTCTGGCATATTCGGCAATCGCGCTTTCAAGCGCCGCCTTGTCGAAGTCCGGCCAGTGGATCGGCACGAAGACCAATTCGCTATAGGCCGCCTGCCACATCAGGAAGTTCGAAAGCCGCTGTTCGCCGCTGGTGCGAATGATCAGGTCGGGGTCGGGGATATCGGGCGCCTCGAGGTAGCGCCCGAGCGTCTCGGCGTCGATCGAAGCCGGATCGCGCTTGCCTTCGGCGACTTCGCGCGCAAGCCGTTGCGCCGCATGCGCGATTTCCTGCCGCGAGCCGTAGTTGAAGGCGACCACGAGATTGAGCCGGCTGTTGTTTCGCGTCAGTTCCTCGGCTTCGTTCAAAAGCGCGCAGATGTCCGGCTCAAGCCCGTTGCGCTCACCGATGACGCGAACTCGCACCCCGTCGCGATGCAATGTCGCCAGATCGTTGCGGATGAAACGCCGAAGCAATCCGAAGAGGTCGCCGATTTCACTGGCCGGCCGCGACCAGTTTTCAGCGCTGAACGAAAAGATCGTCAGATAGAGAATGCCGAGCTCATTTGCCGCGCGAACGACACGGCGCAGCGCCTCGACGCCGCGGCGATGGCCTTCGGCGCGCGGAAGGCCACGCGCCGCCGCCCAGCGCCCATTGCCGTCCATGATGATGGCCACATGCAACGGAGCATCGGATCGACCCGAGCCTTCCGTTGCGGTCGCGGCGGCGTTCGACATCGTCGATCCCTTTACACGGTGAGGATTTCTTTTTCCTTGGCCGCGAGCAATTGATCGATTTCCGAGATGCTGCCGTCGGTCGCCTTCTGCACGTCGGTGGCCAGGCGCTCCTGATCGTCCTCGGAAATCTCGTGGTTCTTTTCCAGCTTCTTCACGGTGTCGAGGCCGTCGCGCCGCACGTGGCGAACGGCCACTTTCGCGGCCTCGGCATATTTGTGCGCGACCTTCACCAGCTCCTTGCGGCGCTCCTCGTTGAGCTCCGGGATTCGCAAGCGCAGCACCTGACCTTCGGTGGCGGGCGACAGGCCGAGATTTGAATCGACGATCGCCTTCTCGACCGCCTTCACCATCGACTTGTCCCAAACCTGCACCGAGATCATCCGCGGTTCCGGCACGCTGACGGTCGCGAGCTGATTGAGCGGCATGTGCGTGCCATAAGCATCGACCTGCACCGGCTCGAGCATCGAGGCCGCGGCACGGCCGGTGCGCAAGCCCCCCAGTTCATGCTTGAGCGCCTGGGTCGCGCCCTGCATGCGGCGCTTCAATTCGTTAATGTCGAACTTACCCGTGGACATCACGCTCTCCTCTTTCTGCAAACGTCTCGCCGCACGACGGAGGTCGGGTCAGCCGGCAACGACAGTCCCGCGTCCCTTGCCGCGCAGGATCGCGCCGATCGAACCCGGTTCGGCGATCGAGAACACGATGATAGGCAGCGACGTCTCGCGGGCAAGCGCGAATGCGGTCGCGTCCATGACCTTATAGCCGCCCTCCAGCGCCTGCGCGTGGGTCAGGCGGTCAAAGCGTTTGGCCGACGAGTCCTTCTTGGGGTCGGCGCTGTAGACCCCATCGACATTGGTGGCCTTCAACACCGCCTGTGCATCGATCTCGGCCGCCCGCAACACCGCCGTGGTGTCGGTGGTGAAGAACGGATTGCCGGTTCCGCCACCGAGCAGCACGATGCGGCCTTCGGCGAGGTATTTGTGCGTCGCAGCGCGGGTAAACAGCTCACAGATCTCGGGCATGACGAAGGCAGAGAGCGCGCGGGCCGGCGTACCCTTTCGCTCGATCGCCGCCTCCAGCGCCAGGCAGTTCATGACGGTCGCGAGCATGCCCATGGTATCTCCGGTCGGCCGCGACACCCCGCGAGAAGACACCTCCACGCCACGGATCATGTTGCCGCCGCCGACCACCACGGCGATCTCGGTTCCGAGTTTTTGGGCCGCGATCAGGTCGCCGGCGATGCGGTCGACGGTGACCTGGTCGATGCCGAAGGATTGGCTGCCGGCGAGGTACTCGCCGGACAGTTTGATCACCACGCGACGATAGACCGGCTCAGCCATGTTGCTTTCGTTGCCCTTCCGGCGGGGATCCCGGCTTGCGAGACAGTCGCGAAATCTCCCAGCCTACTTCTTGCCGCTGGCCGCAGCGACCTCGGCGGCAAAATCGGTTTCCTGCCGCTCGATTCCCTCGCCCAGAGCATAGCGCACAAATCCGGCGATCTTCACCGGCGCACCGATTTTGCCCTCAGCTTCCTTGACCGCCTGGGCGACCGATTTGCCGCTGTCGTGGATGAAGGCCTGCTCCAGGAGGCAGACCTCCTTGTAGAAGGTCTTGAGGCCGGACTCGACGATCTTCTCGATCACATTCTCGGCCTTGCCCTGCTGGCGATACTTGTCGGCCAGCACGTCCTTCTCGCGCTTGACGAGCTCGGGGTCGAGGCCGGCCGGATCGAGCGCCTGCGGATTGGCGGCGGCGACATGCATTGCAAGCTGGCGGCCGAGTTGCGCAAGCTCATCGGTCTTGCCGGCCGATTCCAGCGCCACGATCACGCCCATCTTGCCGGCGCCCTCGATGACGGCGTTATGGATGTAGCTCGAGACCACGCCTTTGCCGACCTCGAGCGACGCCGCGCGGCGCAGTGTCATATTCTCGCCGATGGTGGCGATGGCGTCGGCGATCGCTATCTCCACCGTCACGCTGCCGACCTTGGCCGCCTTGATCTTCTCGATGTCGGCGCCGACGCCGAGCGCGACCTGCGCGATCATCTTCACGAGGCCCTGGAACTGCTCGTTGCGCGCGACGAAGTCGGTCTCGGAATTGACCTCGATCACGACGCCCTTGGTGGCGGCCGTCACCGCGCCGATCAGACCTTCAGCGGCGACGCGGCCGGCCTTCTTCGCAGCCTTCGACAGCCCCTTCTTGCGCAGCCAATCCTGCGCGGCCTGCATGTCACCGTTGGACTCGGTAAGCGCTGCCTTGCAATCCATCATGCCTGCGCCGGTCGACTCGCGCAGGTCCTTAACCATCGCTGCGGTGATTGTAGCCATCGTTGGGCGTCCTTCTGCCTGTCGATACGGAGGGCGGCTCGGCGCTTACCGCCCGGCCGCCCTCCGCCATCAGGAACTTGCGTTCATTGGAATTGGTGGCCGGACCGATCCGGCCATCACGTCGCGTTATTCCGCTTCCGCGGTCAGCTTCTTCGCCTGGGCAACCCAAGCATCGGCGCGGCTCGGCAGGCCGACCTCTTCGCCGATCTGGTGCGCGGTGTCGTGATCGAGTTCGGCGAGCTGCCAGTAGTGGAAGATACCGAGATCGTTGAGCTTCTTCTCGATCGCGCCCGACACGCCCGTGAGCTTCTTGAGATCGTCGGCGGTGCCGCGCGGACCGGCGAGGCCTTGGAAGCCCGGGGCCTGCGGCGCCGCAGGCAGTTCTTCGCGGGCCGGTTGCACCGACGCCCCGATGTCGATCCCGACTTCGCCTTGCGCACGCGAGATACCGTCGATCGCAGCGCGCGCCACCAGATCGCAATAGAGCGAAATGGCGCGGCCGGCGTCGTCATTGCCCGGCACCACAAAGGTGATGCCCTTGGGGTCGCAGTTGGTGTCGACGATGGCGGCCACCGGAATATTGAGCCGCTGGGCCTCCTGGATCGCGATGTCTTCCTTGTTGGTGTCGATCACGAAGATCATGTCGGGCAGACCGCCCATATCCTTGATGCCGCCGAGCGAACGGTCGAGCTTGTCGCGCTCGCGCTGCAGCGTCAGCCGCTCCTTCTTGGTGTACTGCGCACCCTCGCCCGAACCGAGCATCTCATCGAGCTGCCGCAGGCGCTTGATGGAGGCGGAAACGGTCTTCCAGTTGGTGAGCGTGCCGCCGAGCCAACGCGAATTGACGAAATACTGCGCCGAACGCCGCGCCGCCTCCGCGACGCCGTCTTGCGCCTGCCGCTTGGTGCCGACGAAGAGGATGCGGCCGCCCTTGGCCACGGTGTCGCTCACCGCCTGCAGCGCACGATGCAGCATCGGCACGGTCTGGGCGAGGTCGATGATGTGGATGTTGTTGCGCGCACCAAAGATGTAATCCGCCATTTTCGGATTCCAGCGGTGCGATTGGTGACCAAAGTGAACGCCAGCTTCGAGCAGCTGGCGCATCGAGAAATCGGGTATCGCCATGAGTCTAGTTCTCCGGTTGGTTCCTCCGGAAACGTGTGAGCAAACGAGCCTTATGGCCCGGTTGCCACCGGACGGCCTCTTCAGCCATGTTTCCGTGTGAGATGGCGCGCTATATAGCCGCTTTTCGGCGAGAAGCAAGGCAATAAGGCCCGTTTCAAGGGGCCGGCGGGGGTCGACTGAATGTGGGTTGGCCCGGCGGACCAAGCTTCTGCATCAATCCCGCATCATCGACGCCGGTCCTCCAGTCGTCACGCACCCCGACAACAACAGCATTGCCGCAATCAACGGCCCCACGCCACCCCAAGATGTCACGTCACTCAAGCCCACCCGGAGGGACCTTAAGTTAATGGGGTAGACACCGGGGTTGACAGCGCCGGCCCTCATTCGCAGCGCAAATAAAAGCCGACTGCTGGTCAAAGAATGGAACTTGAGTGCCTTGGCGTCAGCACTTGCTGTCAGCATCTGGGGACGTTCGGGGGGCATCTCTTTGCTGCCGGAGGTGCGGGTCGCGGCGGCGGAGCTGCGGGCCTGGGAGGTGGCGGCGGCGCAGACCTCGCCATGGCAGGTGGCGGCGGGGCCGGTCGGATCACCGGAGCCGCCATCCTGGGCGGCGGCGGTGATGCTGGGCGCGGTGGCGGCCGCGCGGCGAGCTGCGGTGGGGGCGCTGCGGGACGCGGCGGGGGCGCCGAATGTTCAACCCTGGACCTGACATCCATCCTGGGCGGGGGCGGTGTGGCCGGCCTTTCGAGCTTGGCCGCGGGCCGGGGCGGCGGTTGCGACGAGACAGCCGGCCCTCGCCTGTCCCGCGTTTCCGGCATCGCGGCCGGTCGGGTTTGCCCGGCCGGCGACCCTGGCGGAATGGCGTCGGGCTTCGCCCTGTTCCCGATATTGGACAGCGCGGGCGCGGGCGCTGATGGCGCGAGCCTCGCGTTCGGGTTCGCCGCTGGGCCGGCGGCCGCGGGAGGAACAGGCGGCACGCCCTTGGCCCCCGGAATGGGCAGCGTATTGGCCTTCGGCAATCCCTGCCCCTGCGGCAACGCGTTCGGGGTGACATTGGCCGGAACAGCGCCCGGCGTGCCGGGCCTCGCTGTCGGATTGATCGACGCGCTCGGCGGCACCGGCAACTTGCCCTGCTGGATCAGGGAAGCGCGTTGCGCAACCGCGGGCGGCAGAGACGGGCCAGGCGCACCAGCCCGCGACGCGGCGGCAGCGGTCGGGGAAGCAGACGTCGCGGCCGGCTGATTGATCACGGTGTTGATGACCGTCGTGTTGTGGATGTTGTTGAAGACGATGTTGTTCGGCGGCGGCACAACATGGACGGGCGGCCTGACAAACACCGGAATCGGCACGAAGACCGGGCGCGGCAGGATGAACAGTCCGACGGTCACGATCGGCGGCGCCAGCACGACGAAATCCGGCGGCGGCGGTGGCAGGAAATACACCGGCGGCGGTGGTGGCGGCTCAAAGCCAAAATCGGGATCGCTGAAATACAGCACCGGCCGGTCGACATAAACCACTTCATCGGGCGGCGGCGACGGCACGTCGTAGTCCAGCATCGCAAACGATGGCGGCGGCTCGAGCGGCGCGGTCAGTATCGCGAGACGACGGCGGGCGTCGGCCGCGTGCGGTCCGCGCGGGTAGCGCCGCAAATAGGACCAATAGGCGTCCGCCGTATCGGCAGCATAAGTCCGGCGCCAGGTCACCGCCTCGCGGCGTGCGGCGAGGATCGCCCTCACCCGCTTGGCCAGCGGATCGCCCGCATAGGCGGCGAGAAAGTCCTCATAGCCTTGCAAGGTGTCGCGCTCGAGCGCGGCCGTAAAGGCGTCCTGCGCGCCGAGATCCCGGATCGGTCGGTCGCGGAACGCCGCGACCTGATCCGGCGCGCCTTGCGTCGGCGGTGCATCGGGCGCGCGATCGAAGAAGGCGAATTGCGACTGAAGCTTCTGCGCGTCCCACGGGATCTGCGCGCCCTTGCTCGCCTCGCTGACGCGCAGGCGCACGCGGTCGAAAACCTCCGGCAGCGTCAGTCCCCCCGTGCGGATCATCTCGGCCAGCGACTGCGCGTAGATGCCGTAGGGACCGCCCTCGCCCGGCGCGACCGTGCCGGGCGAGGCGTTGAACGCCATGAGCATGTTCGGTCCAGGCTCGACCAGGGCAAGGCCGCCGGCAATGGGATCGCCGCCCTGAATGAAGGGCTGTTGCCGCGCCGCGTCCAGGACCACGACGCTGGCCTTCAAGGGAAGCGAGGCAAGCTGGCGCGTGTAGTCGCTGATACGCATTCCCTCGATCGGGATATCGGTGTCGTGGTTGATCGCGGAATCGACCGGGATGAAATAGTTCTCGCCGGCAAGCTGGATTCCGTAGCCGGCGAAATACACGATCGCCACGGTATCTGACGGCGAAACCTCGGCCTTCTGAATGAAATCGCGAAAACTCTTGCGCAACGTGTCGCCATCGAGGTCGCGCGCGCCGATGACGTCGAAGCCTGCGGCCTGCAAGGTCTGCGCGATCAGGCCGGCGTCGTTGGCCGCGGTCGCGAGCGGCCCCTTGGCGTAGTTGCCGTTCCCGACCACGAGCGCGATGCGCTTTTCCGGCTGTGGCGTCTGGGCCGATCCCGGCACGGCCATTACCGACACCAGCAGCGCCAGCAGGCCAAGCGGCAAAAATGGTAGAAGCAATCTTTTAGGCATCACTGGTCCCACTCCGTCACGGCCCCACCACAATGATACACAGGCAGCATTGAGCTGAACCCGAGTTGAACAAAATGATTGTCATGATCGTAATGTCATGATGGTAACTTGATACTGGTACCGCGTCGCCGTTGACGTGTCGGCAAGAGAGCACAGTGTTCCTAGAGCGTGATGACTTTTCTTCGAATCGTCATCTCGCTCCATTTTTTGTTTGAGCATGATCTCCGCGCAAACGCGTTCCGCGTTTGTCGCGAGGAAAACCGGTATCGAGCCCGCATCAAGTGCAGGACATGCTTTTCCGGATCATGCTTTAGCGGCCGGCCTCATCAAGTCTTGCTTGAACACGATCGCCATCAAGCTTCGATTTGAGGTTCGCGATTTCACCGAAAAAAACAGCTTCGTTGCGGAAAGGAACCGCGCGGAACGCCGGCGGCATCAACACATGCGCGGTATTTTGCCGACCGGAATCGGAAAACGCCTCCGAGCGCTGCAGGGTCTGCACCGAAACCGCGATGGCGAGCAGCGCAGTTACGAGAGCGCCCTTCAACCACAGCCGGGCGGCTCCAACCTCCCGGAGATGAAGCAGACATGCGACGGCAAGGATCGACCAAGCCGCGACATATTCGTAGCTGCTGGCGGACGACCAGGTCCAGGCGAAGGTCAAATACTGCGCAAGCTCGTTGTAGAACGAAAAGGCGAAGACGCCCGCGAGCGCGATCAGCAGGTTGCGGAAGAAATGCGAGCGGCCGGAAAATACCCGCGACAGCAGCGCCCACATCCCGACCCAGATCATGATCGAGGCGACAATCGACAGCAGCGGGGTCAAATAGTTCGAAGCCCGGATTTCGCTTGTCTGCGTCAGCCATATCTTGACGGAATCGATTCCGAGTATCGCGGTTGTGAGCGCGGCGGCGAGAACGGCCGGCAGGATTCGCCACTGCGGCCGCGCCAGGCGTTCAGGCTCGACCGCGTGGTTGAGGTCGCGAACGCGCAGGTAGGTTTGGCCGATGCGGATCGGCTGCCTGCCGTCGACGGTCAGGCGCGCCAGCCGGCTCTTGCCGCCATCCAGGAACATGCCGTTTGCACTTCCCAAATCCTCCACAACGAGTTGCCCCGTTTCATCGCGAAAGACATGCAAGTGCTGCGCGGCGACATAGGGATCGTCGACGATGACGTCGTTGTCGTAGCCGCGACCGATCCGCACGTCCGGACCGGTGATCCGAAAACGAGCCGCGACATCGCGATGGCGTGAAAGGATCTCGACCCAGATCATTTGGACACTTGCATCATTTGGACACTTGCGTCATTTGGACACTTGCACCGCTTCGAGAAAGCGCCCGCCGAGCGCGATGGCGTCGTCATAGCCCACGGCCTGCAGGCTCAGCCGCGAAACCAAGGCCTCGCTGCCGTGGTCCTGGGTGACGGCGATCAGGACCACGTCATAAAGACCATCGAACTCGCGATAAGCCCGCGCGCACCAGGTGACCCTGAGCGGTGGGTGATCAGGCGCAGCGGCGGCGCTCACGAAACCTTCGTGGCAGCGTTCCGGCGTGTACCATTTGCGGAACGGGCCGCCGCCGACGAGACGCGGCTGGCTCAGCTGAGTGACCACCGTCGCAAACTGGAACTGATTGAGATCGATGGCCTTGGCATAGGAATGATTGATCTGGATCGCCCCGATGTTCAGATCGGCGGCCACGAACAGCCCGGTATCGCTTGTGCAGTTGGTCGAATTGATGCTGGCGCGCGGCGCCGGTGTCGCGCCGGCATTGGTGTTGGCCCAGCAATTGAACCATGGCGCCATCGTCTCGGGCGCCGAATAGGGGCCGAGCACGGTGGAACGAAAACCCTCTTTCCCCAGCGCTTCATAGAGCGCCGACCGCCATGCGGTGAGCTGTGACGCGATCTCGGCATGCAAGTCCGGCGCCGTCGCGTGCTCCCGTACACGCTGCAGCAGTGCCGCGGCAAACCGCGCCGGCACGAGGAAGCTGACCAGTTGCCCGCCCCTGCGCGTGGCGACGTTGATGCCAACGACCCGGCCTTCGGGGGTGACGGTCGGGCCGCCGCTCATGCCGGGATTGAGCGCTCCAGTGAAATGGATGCGTTCGCTGTAGCTGTGTTCCACCAAACCGTTGAAGGTGCCTTCGACGATGGTGAAGCCAAGGTCGAGGGGATTGCCCATCGAATAGAGGCGTTCGCCTTTGGGCAACTCACCCGCCATCGCCCGCTCGTCGAAGGCGAAGAACGGCGCGTCATGCTTGTCGAGACGGACAATCGCAAGGTCGTTCGGCAAATCGACGCCCAGCAGCGTGACCTCGCCGTGGCTGCCGTCGGCGGCCGCGTATTCCAGCCGGTAGGTCTTCGGCTCGAGCGCGACCTGCGCCACCACATGATAGTTGGTGATCGCGAGCCCATCGGCGGTCACCAGAAATCCCGAACCGGTCGACGTCTGCCGCCCGGCGTCGGCGACCAGCGTCCGAATCTGCAGAAGCCTGGGCGGCGCCGCCGCATAAATGGCTTCGGCCGCCGAGGAATCCGACTGGGCGGCCTGCGCCGCGCCGCCGTCAATCGCCGAAATCAGCGACAGCAACAAAAGCGCACGCGCGACGCCGGCAATCGAGCCAAACAAGAAGTCCCCCGATCGATCCCGTATCTCACCTCCCGCGCAGCTTACGTCGGCGGCCACCGATTTGCATCCACCATATCGAACGTCGGCAAGGCAGGTTCCCCGCGCCGTTTAGCCAAAGCTCGGCGTGGTTGCAACACCAACTGCATTTCGTTCGATGTGAGAATCCGCGAAGCGGCGCCGGCGCGCGCGACAGGGTATCCCTCTGCGTGCAACGTGCGGATGACGATGGTCGCAGCGTGCGCGGCAGCGGATGGGTGACGTCCACCGGTAGAGCGCTTTCGAGCGAACTGGGTACCGGTCATGGTCAAATAATAACTTAGAGCGCGATGACGATTCGTCCTGATCTCATCGCGCTCTAAGAGCTTCCGTTCCGATTCAATCGGAACGGAAAAGGCTCTTAGGTCGTCATTTCGACCCGGCCATCCTTCAGTCCATAGACGCCGCCAACCACCCTGAGCTTGCGTTGTTCGACCGCGGCGCTGAGGATAGGCGTCGCGGAGCCGAGCTTGCCGACGTTGTCGATCACATTCTGCCGGATGGCATTGCCGAGCGTGTCGCCGGCCTGCTGCGAGACCGCCTTCACCGCGGGTGCGATGCCCGTGACGAGCGACGGCATATGTCCAGGCAGCGCCTTGTCGTCCTTGAGAGATTTTATGGCGGCATCGACAGCACCGCATTTATCGTGGCCGAGCACCAGGATCAGAGGCACGCCCAGGACCGCGACGGCATATTCCATGCTCGCGATCACTTCGCCTGTGGCAAAATTCCCGGCCACGCGGCACACGAACAGATCGCCGCGGCCGCTGTCGAAAGCGTATTCCGGCGCGATGCGCGAGTCGGCGCAGCTCAATATCGCGGCGTAGGGATTTTGGCCTCCGACCAAAGCTTCCCGCTCGTGCTTGAAATCGTGCCGCAGCGATACGCCTTCGACGTATCGCGCATTGCCCTTCTGCAGGCGTTCGAGCGAAGCATCCGGCGACAGGACGTTCTGCGGCTTCGGCGGTTTCGTTTCCTTGTGTTTTTCCTTGGCGCCCGCGGCGCTCGCGAGCAACAAGCCCGTCGCTGCAGCCGCGCCGAAAACCAGGCAACGCCGGGAAAATTCGAACCGTTGCGACACGTTCCGGTGGCATATCTCGCACATGCGAAAGCTCCCTTGGATCGTTACAGCGTCTGCACGTCGACCACGCCGGACACCGCCTTGATGGCGCCGGCGATCTGCGGGGAGACCTTGAAGCGGCCGGGCAGCTTCATCTCGACCTCGGTCTCCAGATCGAGCAGCATGACAAGACTGACTTCGCCGTCGCCTGCGGCCGATCGCGGGACGATACCGGGCGCGGCTCCCTTGAGCACCGGAGCGCCGTTGCTGGCCGCGGCCTCGGGCATCGCCAACCGCTTGGCGATCGATTCCAGCGGCTTGGTATCGCGCAGGAAGATGCGCAGGCCCTTCTGCGTCTTGGCGGCGGCGTCATCGAGAGGCTCGGCGTGGAGCACGCGCGCGCGGACGTCGTCGCCCTGCAGCTCGGCGCCAAGCTGCAACAGCACGGCGGCGCCAGGCTCCAGCACGTCACGGTATTGCGCGAGCCCTTCGGAAAACAGCACCGCCTCGAAATGACCGGTCGGATCGGACAGCCCCATGATCCCCATCTTGTTGCCGGTCTTGGTGCGCCGTTCCATGCGCGAGACGACGGTGGCCGCCACCTTGCCCGCGGTCGCGCCGGTTTTCACCGCGCGCGAGAATTCCGCCCATGACTGCACCCGCAGGCGTTTCAGGACGGTGGCGTAATCGTCAAGCGGATGGCCCGAAAGGAAGAAGCCGATCGCGTCATATTCGCGGCGCAGCCGGTCGGCCGGCAGCCACGGCTCGACCTGCGGCAGCATGATGGTCGGGGCATCGGACGCATTGCCGAACATGTCGTTCTGCCCGATGGTTGCGGCCTCATGGCTGCGCTGGCAGGCCGCAAGAATGGCTTCGGCGCCCGCGAACACCCGCGCGCGGTTGGAATCGATTGCATCGAAGGCGCCGGCGGCGGCGAGGCTTTCGATCACCCGCTTGTTGATGGCGCGCGGGTTCGCTCTGGCGGCGAAATCGGCCAATGAAGTGAACAGGCCGCCTCTGCGCGCCTCCACGATCAATTCGATCGCCTGCGGTCCGACGCCCTTCAGCGCGGCGAGCGCGTAATGGATGGTGCCATCACTGACTTCGAAGGTCGGGCCGGAGCGGTTGATCGAGGGCGCCTCGACCTTGATGCCGATCCGCTGCGCTTCGCTGCGAAACTCCGAGAGCTTGTCGGTGTTGTTGAGGTCGAGCGTCATCGACGCTGCGAGAAACTCGACCGGGTAATGCGCCTTCATGTAGGCGGTGTGATACGACACCAGCGCGTAAGCCGCGGCGTGGCTCTTGTTGAAGCCATAGTCGGCGAATTTCGCGAGCAATTCGAAGATCGTTTCCGCCTGCCCTTTCGGTACGCCATTTTTCACCGAGCCCGCGACGAACCGCTCGCGCTGCTTCTCCATCTCGGCGCGGATCTTCTTGCCCATCGCGCGGCGCAGCAGGTCGGCTTCGCCGAGCGAGTAGCCGGCCATCACCTGGGCGATCTGCATCACCTGCTCCTGGTAGATGATGACGCCGAAGGTTTCTTTGAGGATCGGTTCGAGCAGCGGATGCAGATATTCCGGTTCCTCGTCGCCGTGCTTGCGCGCGCAATAGGTCGGGATGTTCGCCATCGGGCCCGGCCGGTACAGCGCAACCAGCGCGATGATGTCCTCGAAACGATCGGGCCGCATGTCGACCAGCGCGCGCCGCATGCCCTGGCTTTCCACCTGGAACACGCCGACCACATCGCCCCGCGCCAGCATCTGGTAACTTGGCGCATCGTCCAGCGGCAATGTCGCGAGATCGATGTCGATGTCGCGCTGCTTGAGCAGCTTGACCGCGACATCGAGCACCGTCAGCGTCTTGAGGCCGAGGAAGTCGAATTTCACGAGGCCCGCCGGCTCGACCCATTTCATATTGAACTGGGTCACCGGCATGTCGGATTTCGGATCGCGATAGAGCGGCACGAGATCGCTCAACGGACGATCGCCGATCACGATGCCGGCCGCGTGGGTGGAGGCGTGGCGCGTCAGGCCTTCGAGGCGCTGGGCGATGTCGAAGGCACGCGCCACCACCGGGTCTTCGTCGCGAAACGCCTGCAGCTTCGGTTCGCCCTCGATCGCAGCCGCGAGCGTCACCGGCGCGGCCGGATTCTGCGGCACCAGCTTTGTCAGCTTGTCGACCTGCCCATATGGCATCTGCAGCACTCGCCCGACGTCGCGCAGCACGCCGCGCGCCTGCAAGGTCCCGAAGGTGATGATCTGCGCCACCTGATCGCGGCCGTAGCGCTTTTGCACGTAGTCGATCACCTCGCCGCGGCGGTCCTGGCAGAAGTCGATATCGAAGTCCGGCATCGACACGCGTTCGGGATTGAGGAAGCGCTCGAACAGCAGTCCGAAGCGGATCGGATCGAGATCGGTGATGGTGAGCACCCAGGCAACCAGCGAGCCAGCGCCGGAGCCGCGCCCCGGCCCGACCGGAATGCCCTGCGCCTTCGCCCATTTGATGAAGTCGGAGACGATGAGGAAATAGCCCGCATAGTTCATGCGGGTGATGACGTCGAGCTCGAAGGCGAGCCGCCTGCGATAGTCTTCGTCGGTCATGCCGTGCGACAGGCCATGCACCCTGAGGCGGCGGCTCAAGCCCTCCTCGGCCTGGCGATGCAACTCGGCCGCCTCCTCAGCTGCGGCATCGGCACCCGCGCCGACCGTGAAGCGCGGCAGGATCGGCTTTCGCGTGGTCGGGCGAAACGCGCAGCGCTCGGCGATCTCGACCGTCGAGGCCAAGGCTTCCGGGATGTCGGCGAACAGCACCGCCATCTCGGAGCGCGTCTTGAAGCGGTGATCGGCCGTCAGCTGCTCGCGATCGGTCTCCGCGATCAGCCGACCGCCGGCGATGCAGAGCAATGCGTCATGCGCTTCGTAGTCGTCGGTGGTCGCAAAATACGGCTCGTTAGTCGCAACCAGCGGCAAGCCCTTAGCATAGGCGAGATCGATCAGGGAGCCCTCGATGCGGCGTTCCCGGTCGATGTTATGGCGCTGCAATTCGATATAGAGCCGATCGCCGAACAGCTCAGTGAGACGCTCGCACCGCGACGCCGCCAAGCTTGCGTGATCGGCCTGCAGCGCGAGCGAGATCGGCCCGTCCGGACCACCGGTCAGCGCGATCAGGTCCTCGGCGTTGTCCCGCAGCCAATCCAGCTTGATATGCGGCGCCTGATGAACCGGCGTCTCCAAGAACGCGCGCGAGTTCAGCCGCATCAGGCTGCGGTAGCCGCGCTCGCGCGCCGCCAGCAGCACGATGCGCGCGGGCGCTGCCGACTGTGCGTTGCGTGCATTGGGGTCCAGGTCGCCGAAATCGACCGCGAGCTCGCAACCGACGATCGGCTGGATGCCGTAGCCGGCCATCTTGTCGGAGAACTCCAGCGCCCCGAACATGTTGTCGGTGTCGGTCAAGGCCAGCGCCGAGCATCCTCCAAGAAACACCTCGAAAAGAACGCCTCGAAGACCGACTCGCTTTCATGATGGTGAGGCCTCGCTTTCGAAGAGTCCACGCGCAAGCCAAATCTCCGCACCGTTGTCCGGCTTTTCCCCAAGCGACCGCGCGGCAAGAATCTCAAAGCTGGCTAATGAGTTGCGCCCAGATCGCGACCATCCCGATGAACAGCGTGAGCGACGCCAGTGCCGCCGCCTCCTCCACGAAAATCTTCAGCATCACTGCCTCCTGAACTCTGGAACATAGAGAGAACATTGTTCCGCTTTTGTTCTTATGTCAAGGGGCGGTGGTGGGTCCGTTGGCAATCCGACTTTTTTAGTTAACGCTCGCTCTGTCGATGACGATCGGGTACCCCGCAGCGTTCAGGGCTACTCAAACGCCCGCATTTTCTCTTCGATGTAGTCGTTCACCATGTCAGCAAAGCTGCGGTGGGGCCCACTGGCAGCGTCGCGGTGCGTCTGCACGGCTTGTTGCACGCTCTGGAGACCCTCTTGTTGGGCTGGGGGCGATAGAGCTGCCAAATAGTCATCGATGGCCTTTTCGGCCTTCGGGATGCCGCTTGTATGGGCGTCCGGCGTATGGGCCTCCGCTATCAGGCTGCGCAGGCTTTCCAGGCATTTGTCTAAATGGACCATCAGACCAATATGCGTCCGGAATCGACCCGATGCCAGCCCAGTGAGCTGCCACGATCAAACTGACATCAGAGCGCTTCATCGAAGAGGCTTCACTGAGGAGGCTTCACTGACGAGGCTTCGCCGCCTCAATTCCCCGACGACGAGCAATTCTGGCAGATGATAAGCTTTCGCTTCAGCCGCGCTTCGTCAGCCTGATCCGCGGCCTGCTGCTCCTCATAGGAGTCGCCGCGGCGATTTCGCGACGCCGCGGACGCCTCGCCCATCGGTTCGGCAGCGAAGTCTTTCCTGCGGAGCGTCGATTTCTTCGGCTTAGGAGGAACGTCGGCCTGCGGCTCGTCGTCGCCCGGCGCCGGCCCCAGCCCGTCCGGAGCAGCCGCCGCCACGCCGGGCGTGCCGGCCATGGCGGGTGTGCTGGCCATGCCAGCCGTACCAGTCATGCCAGCCGTACCAGTCATGGGCGCGTAGCAGCTTCCAGACAGGCAACAACTGCCAAGCATCAGCGCGGCTGCGAGCAACAAGGCGGTTCTGACGATCATGTGAACAGTCTAAGGCGCGAGGTCGCGGGAACTCAAGCTCAACAATGTGGCGCGCGGAGGACCTTGAACCCCAGGGCGCCTCAGATTCCCAGGGAATGCCTGAGCTGGCCGATCGCCAGTTTGACCACATCGGTATACCGGCCTGCGGCGAACTCCTGATCCACCGTGTAAAGAACAGCGATCGCAATGATCGTCGCGACAAACGCTTTCATGTCAACCGCCCTGGGCTCAGAACTCGGATCATCGAGATGAGGCAATCACCCGCCACATCGAACAGCCATGGCGGCAGCGTGCGCTCTTGTAAGAAGTCACGTGAACCCTGGCGCGCACTCATATCAGAAGTCTCGGCGCTGGAACTCTTGAAGCTGGAATTCTCGAAACTGGAATTCTTGGCCACTCGACTCCTCCGTCACGACGGAAGTCAAATTCGAGAAGCGGGTTCCATCAATGCCGTACAAATACGGTGCGGCCACGGCGTCGCGACGAAGCCCTGGCGAGGCTCCGTTCCACGCTTGCTTGTGACGACTGACAAACGCAACCATTTCATGCATGCGCGGCACGGACGACTTCAGTCGATGCGATGCGACGGCCGATCCTCAGGATGCCTGGCTTCGCACGCGTCGTCTCACATTGATGGTAGCGCTTGATATCTCGCGCAGGAGTCTGCCGCTCAAATAAAAAGCCCCGGCCTTGGCCGGGGCTTTTCGATCCGCCGCTAAACGCTTGGGATCAGTATTTTGCGATAATCGGGCCGCCAAACTTGTAGTTGACGCGTGCGGTGAAGAGATCGACGTCCTGCTTGATGCTGTCGGACTGTGTTCCGCCGAACACCCCGACGAAATTGATGGTCTGACGATCCATGAACAGGTGATCGTACTCGAACGCGACCGACCAGTTCGGCGCAAAGCCATATTCGACACCGGCGCCGACCACACCGCCCCAGCGGGTGTTGGTGGTCGAGGCGAGCAGCGCGCCGCCTGGGACCGCAAGAATGTCGTACTTGTTGTCTGTGACCGCGGCACCGCCCTTCGCGTAGAGCAGCACGTTGTTCCAGGCGTAGCCGATCTGACCGGTGAACAACCCGAACGCGTCGATCTTGGTGCGGTTGCGGTTGCCGGGGATCAGCAGGCTCACATTGTCGCCTTTGAACTCGGCCCAGTTGCCCTGGGCTTCAACGCCGAACACAACCGGACCGGTCTGCCAACGGTAGCCGATTTGCCCACCGACCGTACCGCCCGTGGCGTTGTGGCAGCCTTCAGCTCCGCCACCGACGAGATCCCAGCAGTTGTGGCTGGTGGCGCCGCCGCCGTTGATACCGATGTAGAATCCGGACCAGTCATAGATCGCCGCGATCATCGGCGGCGCTTTAGTGTAGGGCCGCGCTGCAAGGTCTGCGGCACTCGCAGGCGCCGCCGCGCTCAACGCGACGAGGCTCACAGTGACAAGCAACAATTTCTTCATCATACCCGAATCCAGTTTCGTTAAGGCCCCAAGCCTTGCGGCCTCTGTACCAGCGTCGGCGCGAATTGCTGTAACCTCATCGCAACAGTCGAACGGAAACGAATTGCAAAATTAATATTGAGTTCCAATCACTTCGCAGGAACTTTTGCATATGAAAAAGTTCCATTGTCACCTACAAGAAAACGAGAGCGCCGGCCGATGTCAGCTCGCGAAGAAGCGAGCACCGCAGCTTAATTTAGAGAATCGTCGAGGAGACCTTCATGCGCAATTTCGTCATCACGGTTCTGGCTGCGGGTGGCCTTGCGGTGCTCGGCGCGCTGCCCGCGCAGGCTGTTGGCACTCGTCATCCGTTTTGTCTTCAGGGCGATGAATATCCAGGCTTGAGTTACTGCACCTTCGACAGCTACGGCCAGTGCATGGCGACGGCTTCGGGGCGGTTTCTGACCTGCATCGCCAACCCCTATTATGTCGGCGCGACCGACGATCCCTACGCCTACCGCAACCGCAACCGCCCATGGCCGTCAGGCTTCCGGGGACCTCGCTATTACGCGCCTGAGCACGCTGAGCACGAACCGCACTCGGCGCGCGCGAACGTGAGTTGACGCGCAAGGCAAGCCCGCTTCTGTCCAAGCTCGCTTCTGTCGAGAAGTTAAGGCGCCGGGTTGGTGAAGCGCCATCCGATGCGATCAATAGTCCGTTTCGCGGAGGTCCTGATGCGTGTGTTGGCTCTGACGGCGCTCGCGATCGGAACAGTTCTTTCGGGCTCGGCCGGCGCGCAAACCTATGCCCCCGATTATCCGGTTTGCCTGCACGTCTACGGGCGGGCGACATATTACGAATGCCGTTACACATCGCTGGCGCAATGCAATGCGAGTGCATCGGGTCGCTCCGCGCAGTGCGAGATCAACCCCTACTTTGCCAGCGCCGAGGCGCCTCCGGTTCGCTATCGGCGGCACCACGCGGTCTATTGAGTTTCAGACCGGCGTGTAGATCACAAGCTTCAGGCCCGGATCGTCGTTGGCCTGGAAGCTTGAATAGTCGAATGGCAGCAGGCCTTTCTCGGGATGGTTCAGGGTTTTCCGTCCCGAGGCGGTGCCGCGCACCTCATGCGCCTCCCACGAATGCGGGATCGCCGGCCCAGACATCGTAGGTCACACGAAACTGCGCCACCATGCGCTTGGCTTCATCCATTTTCGGATCATGCTCTACTCCATCTCGACGACCCGCCCATCGACGATCGACACCCGGCGATCCATGCGGCCCGCCAGCGCCATGTTGTGGGTCGCGATCAGCATGGCGACGCTGGTCGCCTTCACGAGCTGCATCAACGCCTGGAAGACGTGATCGGCGGTGTTCGGATCGAGATTGCCGGTCGGTTCATCCGCCAGCAGCACCCGTGGTGCGTTGGCGACCGCGCGTGCGATCGCCACCCGCTGCTGCTCGCCTCCGGACAGTTCGGAGGGACGGTGTTTGACGCGGTCGGCGAGGCCGAGATAGCCGAGGATCTCGGTGGAGCGTTTGATGGTTTCGGAGCGTTTGAGGCCACGGATCATCTGCGGCAGCATGACGTTCTCGAGCGCGGAGAATTCCGGCAGCAGCCGGTGCGACTGGTAGACGAAACCGATGTCGGTGCGACGGATATGGGTTCGCTCGGCGTCGGTCAATTGCGAGGTCGGTGCGCCGCCGACATAGACCTCGCCCTCGTCGGGGCTCTCCAGGAGCCCCGCGATATGCAGCAGCGTCGACTTGCCGGAACCGGACGGCGCAACCAGCGCTACCGACTGCCCCGCCCAGAGCGCCAACTTGGCGCCATCGAGGATCGTCAGCGGCACCTCACCCTGCATGTACTGGCGCTTTATCTCGTGGAGATAGATGACCGGTACATCTTCCGCCTCCTGCCCCATCAGCCCCTCACTCGTAGCGCAGCGCTTCGACGGGATCGAGCCGCGCGGCGCGCCACGACGGATAGAGCGTGGCGAGGAAAGACAAGGTAAGCGCCATGATGACCACCGCGATGGTCTCGCCGAAATCGACTTCGGCTGGCAGCTTGGAGAGGAAATAGAGCGTGGGATCGAACAATTCCGTGTTGGTGAGCCAGGACAGAAACTGGCGGATGGTTTCGATGTTGAAGCAGATCAACAGCCCGACCAGGAAGCCGACGAAGGTGCCGACCACGCCGATGGCCGCGCCCGTGATCAGGAAAATTCGCATGATCGAGCCTTGCGAAGCGCCCATGGTGCGCAGGATCGCGATGTCGCTGCCCTTGTCCTTTACCAACATGATCAGGCCGGAGATGATGTTGAGCGCCGCGACCAGCACGATCATGGTCAGGATCAGAAACATCACGTTGCGTTCGACCTGCAGCGCATTGAAGAAAGTCGAGTTGCGCTGCCGCCAGTCCACCAGGAAGACCGGCCGGCCGGCGGCCTCCGTCACCGCCTTTTTGAAGGTATCGATCCTGTCGGGGTTGGTCGTGAAGACCTCGATCGCCGACACGTCATTGACGCGATTGAAATAGTTCTGCGCCTCGGTCAACGGCATGAACACGAAGGTTGAATCGTATTCCGACATGCCGATCTCAAACACGGCCGTCACTCTGTAGGGCTTGATCCGAGGCGTAACGCCCATTGGCGTCACCGCGCCCTTCGGCGACACCAGCGTGATGCTGTCGCCGGCATGCAGCGACAATTGATCGGCGAGCCTTCGGCCGATGGCGACCCCCTGCCCTTCGTCAAAACCCTCGAGCGTGCCCTGTTTGATGTTCTTGGCGATCGAGGTGAGATTGTTCAGATCGTCGGCGCGAATGCCGCGAATGAAGACGCCGGTCGCATTAAACGGCGATGAGCCCAGTCCCTGGCCGTCCACGACAGGCGCCGCCAGACGGATCCCCTGAACCTGGCTGATGCGCTCGGAAACATCCTTCCAGTCGGTAAGCGGCGATTCCAGCGGCTGCACGAGAATATGGCCGTTGAGGCCAAGAATCTTGTCCAGCAGTTCCTTGCGGAACCCGTTCATCACGGCCATCACGATGATCAGGGTCGCGACGCCGAGCATGATGCCGAGAAACGAGAAGCCGGCGATGACCGAGATGAAGCCTTCCCTGCGGCGCGCCCGCAAATACCGGCCGGACAACATCCATTCGAACGGCGCGAAAGGCGCGGTTTGCAGCGGTTCATTCATCGTCTCGTCCATGGCTCGATATTCCCATGATTCGGGTCAAATGTGGCCGGAATGGCCGCTTCCAGGGGATAGGGTCGGTGGATAATCCTTATCCGCACACCATACGGTCAGTGCGGCGCATTGACGTTCGCCCGGCGCATTCCGCTCACCTCGTCGCGGGCAACACGTCAAACCGTAGCAGAATCACATCGTTGCAGGTGGCGCTTCGATCCTCACATTCACAAGCTTACTAGCCGCGCCAAAGCACCGATGGCAGAGGCGCCGATGTCAGAACCGGGCCACCACGTCGGCAGGCGAGACGTTTTCCCGCGCGCCATCGCTGCGCTGCTTGATCTCGACCTTGCCTTCGGCAAGGCCCTTCGGTCCCACCATGATCTGCCAGGGAATGCCGATCAGGTCGGCGGCGGCGAACTTGGCGCCGGCGCGCTGGTCGGTGTCGTCGTAGAGCACGTCGACGCCCTTGGCCAACAGCTCGCGATAGAGCTTTTCGCAGGCCGCATCCGTATCGTCGGAACCCTGCTTCAGGTTGAGAATGACAGCCCTGAATGGCGCGACCGCCTCCGGCCATTTGATGCCCGCATCGTCATGGCAGGCCTCGATGATGGCGCCGACCAGGCGCGAGACGCCGACACCATAGGAGCCGCCATGGATCGGCACTTCTGCACCATCGGGGCCGGCGACAAGCGCCTTCATCTGGTCCGAATACTTGGTGCCGAAGTAGAAGATCTGGCCGACCTCGATGCCCCTGGTATGCACCTGCTTGTCCGCGGACACTTCGCGCTCGAAGCGCGCCGCGTCGTGCACGTCTTCAGTCGCGGCATAGACCGACGTCCATTGCTTGATGATCGGCGTCAGGTCGCCGTCGTAATCGACATCGTCGCCCGGGATCGGCAGATTGAGTACGTCGCGATCGCAGTAGACCCCGGACTCGCCGGTTTCGGCGAGCACGATGAACTCGTGGCTGAGATCGCCGCCGATCGGCCCCGTCTCGGCGCGCATCGGGATCGCCTTCAACCCCAGGCGTGCGAAGGTGCGCAAATAGGCGACGAACATCTTGTTGTAGGAACGGCGCGCCGCGGCCTCGTCGATGTCGAAGGAATAGGCGTCCTTCATCAAGAACTCGCGGCCGCGCATGACGCCGAAACGCGGACGCTGCTCGTCACGAAACTTCCATTGAATATGATAAAGATTGAGCGGCAGGCTCCGGTACGACTTCACATAGGCGCGAAAGATCTCGGTGATCATTTCCTCGTTGGTCGGCCCGTACAACAGCTCGCGCTTGTGGCGGTCGGTGATGCGCAGCATCTCGGGGCCATAGGCATCGTAGCGTCCGCTCTCGCGCCAGAGGTCCGCGAGTTGCAGCGTCGGCATCAACAGCTCGAGCGCGCCGGCGCGGTCCTGTTCTTCGCGGACGATCTGCTCGATCTTCCTGAGCACGCGAAAGCCCAGCGGCAGCCAGGCATAGATGCCGGCGGCCTCCTGCCGCATCATACCGGCGCGCAGCATCAGCCGATGCGATACGATTTCCGCTTCCTTCGGATTCTCTTTCAGAATGGGCAGAAAGAACCGTGACAATCGCATGGGCAGGACCTTGAGGAATCGGTGGGAAACACTGCGACGAGCGCAGTCAAACCGGATCACCCACCAAAACACAAGAGCGGGTATCAGAAAAAGCCGCTAAGCTATCGAATCTCCTGCCATTTCGCGCCTCAGCTTGACCACGGTCTGAACCGCAATCCGCCACGCGAGCGGCGGGGGCGAGAAAGCGCTTCGAGCCTATTTGGCGGGCACATCGAAATCGTCCTCGAGCGTGATCTTCTGGAACGGCGTCACGGCGTCGATGCGCAGATGCCAGCGCCCTGCGGCCGGGATCTTGACGTCCTCGACGTGCCAATAACCGTCCGCGCCAGGAGTGGCCTTGCGTTCGATCGGCCCGATGTCGCTGCCGGGCAGGGTCAGGGCCAGCGCGGCTTCTTTCACCGTCAGCAAGGTGCCCTCGCCGGACATCAGTTGCAGCACGAAATCGTCGCTGCCGACCGCGCCCGGCGAAATCAGCACCTGGAACATCGCCTTCTCGGAATGAATGTGGAGCGCCAGCGGCGTTGCCGACGCCGGAAAGCTCACCAAGCCGGCGAGCGCGGTCAGAAGCGACAGACGGCCGGCCTTCACGCGCCCCTCACATCTTCATGCCGGAATGGTCTTGCATCTTCTTCATCTCCATCTGACCACCCGACTGACTACCCGACTTGGCCGCACCAGCCGGGCCCGGCGCACCCACGCCCTGCACGTCGAATGACACCGTCACCTTGCCGGCCTTTTCGAATTCCAGCACGATCGGCAGCTTGTCGCCCTGCTTCAACGCGCCCTTCAGGTCGAGCAGCATCAGATGATGACCGCCCG
>WNGJ01000619.1_pt1 | contig 46577 bp, 48 predicted proteins | sample 5400611 | NCBI WGS metagenome assembly WNGJ01 (sample SAMN13153375, study PRJNA577476) | soil metagenome | isolation source: 40 cm soil or saprolite under Garry oak tree replicate 1 | place: USA:California | collected 2016-06-15
TTCAGCCCCGCAGTGGTCAGGGCCCGTTCCGTCGTCTGCACGTCTCCCGTGACCACGCGCAGGAACGACGACTCGTGTTTGGACTCGCTCGCGATCGCCCGGATGTTGACCGCCGCTCCGGCGAGGGCTTCCGTCACGCGCGCCAGCTCTCCGGTTTTGTCCGCCACGAAAACCTTGAACTCTTTCATCGACCTCCCACCAAGACGCGGCGGTGGAACGTCGGGCGAACTAGAAAAGTCTTCTCCACCGGCGGCAGCCGGCTCAGGGGACGAGCCGTCCGCGGTCCCGGGGGAAGAGGATCGCCTCACGGATGTTCGGGAGGTCGAGCAGCTTCTGGACGAACCGGTCGAGGCCGAAGCCCCATCCGCCGTGGGGCGGCATCCCGTACCGGAACGCCTTCAGGTAGAACTCGAAGCTCTCCGGGTTCAGTCCCTTCTCCTTCATGCGCGCGACGAGCGGGTCGTGGCGGTGCTCTCGCTGTCCGCCAGAAGCCATCTCGTCCCCCTTGTATTCGAGGTCGAAGGACTCCGAGTACTCCGGCTCGTCCTTCTTCGTCATCACGTAGAACGGCTTGATGGCGCTCGGGTACTCGACGATGAAGAAGAGATCGTGGCCTTGGTCGGCGAGAGCCTGCCCCAGGAGCTTTTCTCCCTCGGTGTCGATGTCGTCGCCGTCGCGGACGCGCTTCCCGTGCCCTCGGAGGATCTCGAGCGCTTCCGGGTACGGCAGCCGCCGCAGCGGGAGCTTTGGCCGCTTCGGACTCGCGTGGAGCATCTCGAGCTCGGCCTTGGCCTCCTTCCGCACCGCTTCGATCGCGTGATCCACCGCGCCCTCCAGAAATCCCAGGACGTCCTCCTGGCGCTCGATCCACGCGAGCTCCCCGTCGAACGACGTGAACTCCGTCACATGCCGGACCGTGTCGGAGGGCTCCGCGCGGAAGGCCGGCCCGATCTCGTAGATGCGGTCGAGGCCTGTCGCCATGAGGATCTGCTTATACAGCTGCGGGCTCTGGCTCAGGTACGCCGGCCGTCCGAAGTAGTCCGTGCGAAAGAGCGTGGCGCCTCCCTCGGCACCGGCGCCGGCGAGCTTCGGGGTCTGGACTTCGATGAAGCCTTGCGAATCCAGGAAGCCACGCAGGGCGCGCGCGACAATCGAGCGCACGCGAAAGATCGCACGTCGTTCCGGCTTCCGCAAATCCAGCACGCGGTTGTCGAAGCGCGTATCGATCTCCGCGCTCACCTTGTCGGCGATCGGGAGAGGAAGAGGGGCCAAAGCGGGGCTCAAAGTGTCGAGGGACGATGCCACGAGTTCCCATCCGTTCCGGACTTTGGGGTTTGGCTGGACCACTCCGCGGACGAGGATCACACTCTCCCGCACGACCCGCGAGGCGCGGTCGAAGAGGGCCTCATCCGCCGCCTTCTTGATGGTCACCTGGAACGTCCCGTCCCGCTGCCGGACGATGAGGAACGCGATCCCGCCGAGGTTCCGCACGTCCTCGACCCAACCGCCGAAGAAAGCCTCCTTCCCCTCGTCCCGCTTCCCGATCGATGCGAGCGAACGGAACGAGGCCGCCATGGAGGCGCGGAGAACGAAGAGGTCTATTAAAGGATGCGGTGGACCCCGGGAATCTCAGCGGGCGACCGCCATTCTTTCCTTCGTCCGCGCAGCTTCTTTCTCCCGCTCCGCGTCCGAAGGCACATACTGGACGTGCGGGTACGCGAACTCCACGCGGGGTTCGGCCATGAACTTCTCGTAGACCCTCTTGACGAGGCGGGTGCGGTACGAGCCTTTCGCGAACACGGGGCAGAAGTACACGAGGTTCATGTCGATAGAAGATGCGCCGAGGGCCCAGCCGACTTTCGGTTCCTCCGCCATGTAATCGGCGAGGTCCGCGAACTCATACTTCGCGCGGAGGTGCACACGGTTCTCGCGCATCATCGGGCCGACGACTTCCTCCGCGGCCTCGAAGATGAGCTTCTCCGCCAGCTTGACATCGCTCTCGTACGTCACGTTGACCGTGAGCTGGTCCCAGACGAACGGCGTGTCTTTCGTGTAGTTGAACACGTTTCCCTTCACGATCTGGCTGTTCGGAATCGTCACGTAGCGGCCGGTGAAGGTGTCGCCGTACAGGATGCCGCCGAATTCACGGAGGGTCGTGTTCATCGGGGAGATGTTGACGACGTAGCCTCGCGTGTTGTTCATCTCGATCCGGTCGCCGAGCTTGTACAGGCCCATCGACACGAGCACGATCCAGCCCATCAGGTTCAGCAGGGGCTCCTGCATGACGTAGATCAGCGCCGCGGACACGAAGGCGGTTCCAAGGAAGCCAAACTGCTGGGCGCCCCCGCCAATCATGACGAGAAAGACCAGGCCGATCACGGTCGCCCAGACCACGTAGGACACGAGCTGGAAGTGGGCGAAGATGTCCGCCTCGTATCGGACGTGGGTCTTGAGGGCTGCGCGGAAGACCGGCCGCAAAACCACGAGGAGCGCCTTCGTCGCGATGAGAAGCGGAATGATGAAGACCCATGGTTCGAGCGACGCCACGAAAGCGGGCGATCCCTGGGGCAAACCCGGTATTTGCAAATCCCCGTGAAGAACGAAAAGGAGGACGAGTGTGATCGCCGTTATGCCGACCCAGAGGAGGGCTCTCGCTTTCCGCCAATCGGCGACCTTCACAGACGCTTACGACCGCCGCACGCGTTATTTAATCCCGGTGACGAGGTTATCAGGGATGAAAGACGAGCGCCGCCTGTGCACGGCACCCCATCGAGAGGTCCCTTGAGAGAGGGCTCCGGCTGCCGTCAGATGAACTCGGCAAACTTAGCGACGAGTTCCGGGCGCGTCTCCTTGAGCACCTTGAGGATCGCCCGCACGCTCAGTTTGTGCACGCCGACCCTCGCGAGGATCTCGATGATGTCGTCGAACTCCTGGTCGGCGAGGGTCACGAGCTTGTTCTTCGCGAGCCAGTTGCGGTACAGGTTCTCCTCGAGCTTCCCCCGCCAGCCTTTCTCGTATTCCATCAGCGCGGCCTCGCTGTAGTCGCCCGACTGGTGAGACTTCGCGAGCACCTTCCCGAGGATCATCCCCGCCACCATGCCGTTGCCGATGCCCCCGCCCGTGATCGGATCGATCATCCGGGCCGCGTCACCGACCAGAGCGATTCCGTTCCCCACCGACTTCTTGATCGGCGGGGCGGTCGACACGCCGCCCGTGACCATGTCGAGCGGTTGGGCGCGTCCCATCCGCGGGTCCTGGGCGATCCACCGGTCCAGGAATCCCTTGATGTCCATGCGGCTCTTCAGGCGGTCGAGGGAGACGCCGATTCCGACGTTCGCGGTGGATTCGTCCTTCGGGAACACCCAGATGTACCCGGCGGGCGCGCACTTGCCGAGCCAGAACTCGCAGTAGTCGGGGAAGTCGTGGCCCTCGCCGATGTTCGTGAGGCGGTACTGCAGGGTGCCGGTGATGTCGCCGGCCCGTAGGAGCGTCTTGAAGCCGGCCCACCGACCGACCTGGCTCTCGTAGCCGTCCGCGGCGACCACGCACTTCGCGGTGATCGTCATCTCGTCCTCGAGCCGCTTCGCGTGGATCCCGCGGACCCAGCCGTCGTCCTTGACGACGGCGGTGGCGGTGGTCTTGAGCCAGATGTCCGCGCCGGCCTTCGCGGCCTCCTTCGCCACGGCCTTGTCGAAGGCGTCCCGCTCGAGGACGATGCCCACTTCGTTCCCCGCGTGCGCCTCCTCGATCGTGAGCTCCGTGCCGTTCGGCGAGAAGATCTTCGCCCCTTTGACCTCGCGGCCGACCCACTTTCGGTCGAACGGGAGCTTCGTGTCCTCGACGAAGTGGCGGGCGAGGCCCTCGCCGCACCGCACAGGCGAGCCGATCTCTTGCCGCTTCTCAATCAGAAGCGTCCGGCAGCCGCCGATCGCTGCGTAGCGCGCGGTCATCGAGCCCGACGGGCCCGCGCCAACCACGACGACGTCGTACTCGTAGTTGGTCATCGGGAGCTACCCTCACGCTCCGGGGATTCGTCGAACGTCGACCGACAGAGGCGGCTGTGGCGGTTGTCCTTCGGTCCCGGGTCTGGGATTTCGCTCACGATACGTGATGCCGATGATCGTCGATGGCAAGATGCCATGCAGGCGGAGCATGTCGGGTCCCGGGTTTCGAAGCCCATGGATCGTGCCACGAGGCACGAAAACGACGGCGCCCCCCGTGATTCTCCGCCTCTCGTCGCCGAGCACGTATTCCGCCATGCCTTCGTCGATGACGACGACTTCGTCGTGCGGATGGATGTGGAGCGGGATGCGATCTCCCGGCGCGCATTCTTCAAAAATCAGGCACAGATTCTGGACCGGCTCGCCTCTGGGTCCTCCGGGATCGAAGAAGATGGCGATCTTCGAACGCGGGCGGTAATCGTCGGGGTCGTCGAGAAGAGGCTCGTATTTCGGTCGCTCCACGATGCCCATGGCGGACTCCTCTTTCGCGTGGAAGGCAAGCGAGACGGGCGGCTTGAATCCTTCGACGATTCGACCCGGACGGATGTCGGGGGTCGGAGTGGCGCTGGGCAGCCCCTATTTCATCGTGTGGAGCTTGTGGCCACGCGGGTAGTCGATTGCGCCGACCGGGCAGACCTTCACGCACATGCCGCACTGCGTGCAGTCCTCGTTGAACGTCAGGTAGACCTCGTTCAGGAAGATTGCGTTCGTCGGGCAGGTGCCGACGCAGGCCCCGCAGTGCATGCAGAGCATGTCGTCGATCGCCATGATGCCGTTGTCCCGGACGGAGGGACGGATCGCGACGACCGGCTCAGGCATGTCGCGACCGCCACTCCTCGATCGGCACCGCGAACTTCTTCTCGATCTCCTCGCGGAAGTTCGGCCCGGTGTTGTACGCGCAGAACGGGATGACCTTGCCGTCCGGGGTGGCGTAGTGGATGACACATCGCTTGACGCGCTCGATGTCGTAGTTGTAGTTGTCCTGGAAGTGCATCCCGCCGACGTACATCGTCGACCAGGAGAACTCCGCGGCACCGGCCTTGTCGCCCTTCGTGAACATCCGGTTCAGGATCTTCAGCATCTTGGAGAGGCCCATGCCTTCGGGGGCCTCCTCGGGCTTGAAGTGCCGCTTCAGGAGCTGGAGCGCCTTCAGCTTCGACGTGAACTTGATCTTCTTGTCCTTCGTGTCTTGCGCCAGGAGCCAGAGGTCTTCCATGAGGCCCTCGACGTCGATGAACCGCGTGATCGGCACGGGGTCCTTGCCCGTCTCGAGGAACAAGTACGACGCGAGGCCGCACGCCGGGTGGGACGTGAACGAGGGCTTCGCGGTGTCCGTCAGGACGCTCACGAGCTCCGAGATCGGGGAGACGAACGGCACCGGGTACCAGTCGTCGCGCGTCAGGTAGCCCGTCTGCTCCTCGAGGTCGTACGCCAAGTCGGAGAGCGTGTATCGCAGCTTCCGGCGGTCCTCTTCGGGGATGCGGCCCGTCAGGCTGACTGGCTGGAAGTTGACGCCCTTCACGACATCGCGGTTCTTGATCGCGTAGTTGAGGATCTCGCCGGCCTGGTCGTCGTTGAACGAGTTGACCATCGTAGGCACGAAGCAGATTGTCGGCGTGATGACGCCGCGCGCCTTCCGCTCGCGGACCCGCTCGATCACCTTGAGTTTGATGTCGAGCAGCGGCCGGCCACGCGCCTTGATGTAGTTCTCCTCACGGAGACCGTCGAACTGCAGGTAGATCGTGTTCAGCCCGGACTCCGCGACCTTGTCGAGGAAACCGTCCTCGGTCGCGAGCCGGATGCCGTTCGTGGCGACCTGGACCTGCGCGAATCCCATGTCCTTGGCCGCCTTCACGATCTCCGGGAACTGCGGGTAGATCGTCGGCTCGCCGCCCGCGAATTGGATCGCGGCGACGGCGATCGGGCGCTGCGCGCGCAAGACCGCGAACTCATACACGATCTGCTCGAACGTCGGCTCGAAGACGTACCCGGCCGCGTTCGCGTTGGCGAAGCAGATCGGGCACTTCAAGTTGCATCGGTTCGTGAGGTCGATGTTGCACAGTGAGGTCGCGGAATAGTGGAGGTTGCAGAGCCCGCATTCGTACGGACAGACCTTCGCATCCACGATCTGCGGGTTCTCGAGCCCGACGCCATCAAAGGCCCAGTTCTCAGCACGAAGGTACATCTCTGCATCGGACCAGCACACCTCGTCGAATTCGCCGTGCTCCTTGCACGTCTTCTTCATCTTCAGCGCGCCGTCGCCGATGTACAGCGTCGCGGGGATGACTTTCAGGCATTCCGGACACAGGGATCCGGTCCGACGGGGCAGCCCCTTCTGGAGCTTCGAGGGCATGACGACCATGGCGTTGTCCTGCCGCGATTCGCGGTACATGTTCCGGACCGCGCCGATGGCATAGTCAGTGCCGCAGAGAGACATTCTAGCACACCTCTTACTCCCGGCCTAATTTCGCGGGGAGTGATAACCCTTTTGTAGTATCCGCTACTACAAGATTCCAAGGGGTCAATGGGGGGTCGTTTGAGAGCCTAATTCGCCCCCGAGGGGGCGTTTCACGAGGACCGCCGACTCGCCGACCTCGGCGAGCACCTCATCGAGGCTGAGGAACGTCCGATCGGGCAACCCCCCGAGGAACCGCGACGCGTGCACGCGCGTGCCCTCGTCCGCGTCGACGACTTTCCAGCCGTGATCCCGGAGGAGCGCCTCGCGCGTAGCCGGGAACGTCGCGTCCGGCCGGAGCACCTCGTCGAGCGAGGCGACGCCGCGGGCCGAGGTCGCGGCGGGGAACGAACCGGTCCGCTTGAACCTCACGAAGCGTGCCGCGTCCTTGTACATCCGGACCCCGTGGAAGGTGAAAGCCACCTGGACGGCGTCCTGGCCCGCCCGGTCGATCGCCCGCAATTCGTCGTCGTCGAACTCGTACACGTTGTTCGGGCCGGGCCCGAAGAGGCGCGAATAGACCGTGTCGTTGGCGACGCGGGGCGTCGATTGGGAAAGGTCCACGACGTCGAGCACGCCCAGGTCTTCCATCGCTTTCTGTGCGTCCTTCGGAAGGGGCCCGGACCGATGCGCCCGGGCCTCGAGCCCGATCTGCAGGCCTCCCGCCGCGAGCCCGACGAGCTCCCGCAGGCCCGCCACCTGAGGCGCCTCGAGGGGCAGGCTCGCAGGGGTCTCGAGGATGAGGAACGGGGCTCGGAGGATCTTCGCAATCCGTATATCGTGGGCGAACGCGGCCCGCGCGGGCGCGGTGCCCCGCAGGCCGTCCACGTGGCTCACACCCCGGAACGCCTTCACGGCAAACGTGAAGTCGGGCGGTGCCCGGGTCCGCCACCGACGAGCGAACGTTTCGGGGATGGGACGGTAGAAGCCCGCGTTCACCTCCACGAACCGGAACGCGCGCGCATACGACTCGAGGCCGCCGCCGAAGTATCCCCAACCGCCCGCGCCGACGAACGTCTCGCCCATGCGGGCCCGCACGCATCGGAGGGTCTTAAGCCGATGCTGCAGAGGGCCCTGAAACTGCCCCGGGCGAAGCGCCGCTGGCTATACGATAATGTATCGCGCCGGCCTTCCGGTAGCGGCGATGGTCCGGCTTCGGTTCGGGTGCAGCGGGTGGGACTACCACGAGTGGATCGGCCCGTTCTACCGCAACGCGACCGAGTCGAAGCTCCGTGCGTACTCGCGCGTGTTCGACACCGCGGAGATCAACTCGACGTTCTACCGGTCGCCGTCCCCGGGGATGGTCCAAGGATGGGGTCGCTTCACCCCGGACGACTTCGTGTTCGCGGCGAAAGTCCCGCAGACCGTCACGCACGACCGCTTCCTGGACGTCGCCCGCGGCGCGGACAAGGACCTCCTCGTCTACTGCGAGCTCATGCGGCCGCTGCTCGACGCCGGCAAGCTCGGGCCCCTGCTGCTCCAGCTCCCGCCCCGCCTGCGATTCGAGGAGTCGACGATTCACCGATTCCTCGACGCGCTCCCTCGCGACTTCACCTTCGCCCTCGAGCCGCGAAACAAGTCGTGGATGGCTCTCGAGGCGTTCGATCTCCTGCGGTCGACCGGTGTCGCGTACACCATCGTCGATGAACCGCTCCTACCGCCGGACCTGCACGTGACCGCACGAGTCGCGTACGTCCGGTGGCACGGCCACGGCACGGACCCGTGGTACAACTACCGCTACTCGGAAGAGGAACTCAAGTCGTGGGTACCGCGGGTCCAGCAGGTCGCGGCCCAGGCCGAGACGACGTTCGGGTTCTTCAACAACCACTTCCACGGCTACGCGCCGGAGAACTGCCTGCAGATCTTGCGGATGCTCGGCGTGCAGACGCAAGAGCACGCCCGCGCGCTCACCCGGATCGAGACCTTCCGCAAGCAAGCCACTCGGTCGGAGGCGCGGCTCCGCTCCCTGACGTTGGAGGATTTCGGAGCCGACGTGCCGAAGGATGCCCTCGTCGACGAGGCGCTCGGGCGCTTCATGGACCCGAGCCGCCTGGATCGGGCGAAGCGGATCCAGTCGCGGGACGTCGAGATCGCGAGGGACGGTGACGTCGTCCTCGCTCGCGTCGGGGACTATCGCGTCGAGATCGATCCGGTCCACCGGACGATCGTCCACGACTGCGCGGACTGGGAAAAGCTCGTGGCCCGGAAGGATTTTTGCAAGCACGTCGGGAAGCTGTTCCTGAGCCTCCCGAAGGACGAGGCGCTCGCGCGGCTCGAGGCGGTTGCGACGGGCCGTAACGCCTGGACGTTCGCGCTTCCGACCGCGTGAGCGGGCCGGCGGAGAAACGATTAACGCGAGGGAGCGATTGCGCGGTCGCCATGGGCGTCCTCCTCACGCCGATCGTGATCCGGCATCCGACGTCGCTCGAAGGGCTCCGCGGCCGGACCGTCGCCGTCGACGGAAACCTCGAACTCTATCAGTTCCTCTCGATCATGCGCACGCGCGACGGCCAACCGCTCCAGGATTCGCACGGCCGGATCACGTCCCACCTGAACGGCCTCATGTTCCGCACGACGCGCCTCCTCGTCGACTACGACATCCGACCTACGTTCGTCTTCGACGGCCCGCCACCGGAGTTGAAGCGGGAGGAGATTCGCCGACGACGCGAGGCGCGCGAGAAGTCCCAGCGGGAGTACGATACTGCCGTCGCCTCGGGCGACTTGTCGGCCGCCTGGTCCAAGGCGGTCATGACGTCCCGCCTCACCCGCCCGATGGTCGAGGAGGCGAAGACGCTGCTCACCTTCTTGGGCGTCCCGTGGATCCAGGCGCCGAGCGAGGGGGAGGCGCAGGCGGCGTACCTCGCGCGCCGCGGGGACGTATGGGCCGCGAGTTCGAAGGACTACGATTCCCTCCTGTTCGGTGCGCCGCGGTTGATCCGGTTCCTCGCGGTCGCCTCGACGGAGTTCCTGCCGAGCCGCGGCCGATCGCGCGCGGTCCCGCCCGAGATCCTGGACCTGGACGAGAACCTGCGATCCCTCGGACTCACGCGCGAGCAGCTCGTCGACGTCGCGATCCTCGTCGGGACGGACTTCTACGAGGGGGTGAAGGGCGTCGGCCCGAAGACCGCGGTCAAGCGCATCCGCGAGTGGGGTTCGCTGGACCGCGCGACGGCGGAGGTGCGCACGCAACTGCCGTCGAACATCGACGAGATCCGACGTTTCTTTCTCGACCCGCCCGTGGCCAGGGACGTGTCGCTTCGCGCGCCGCGTCCGAATCCCGAGGGCATCCTGCGTTTCCTGTGCGACGAACGCGATTTCTCCCGGACCCGCGTCGAGTCGGTGCTCGCCCGCTTGCGGTCCGCCACCGTACCGTCGCGTCGTCTCGAAGACTTCGCGTGATTCGGACGGCCCTCGAACCCGCCGCTCGAAACGGTTAAGAAGGCGAAGTCGGATTGGGCCGTGTCCTGACTGCGGAACATTGGGCGGTGGAGGACAGAGGAGGAGAGTTCTTTGGAACAGAGCACGCCGGAGCCGCGTCCATCGAAAAGTAGGATGGTCTACGTCCTTGTGGCCGTGATTATCGCCATCGCGATCGTGGGCTCGGCCGCCTACGTCATCTTGACGGCGCCGAAACCGGTGAACAAGTACGGGCTCGAACTTTGGTACAACAACGACGGGCACTACGGGGCCACGGAAGAAAGCCTCGCGACCGTGCTGAAGTCCAGCATCGAGTCCTGCGGCCTCGTCTCCGTGACGCTGAAGTCGGACACGTGGGCGCAGTACAAGGTGCGGTGGTCGCAGGGCCAGATGCCCGCGTTCCTGCTCGGATGGTATCCGGACTACTTCGACTCCGACGACTACGTGTCGCCGTTCCTCTCGACGTCCGGCGCGGCCTCGCTCGGCTCGTTCTACGACAACACGTCGATGAACGCGCTGATCACGAACGAGCAGACGACCACGTCGGATGCGTACCGCGCGGCGAACTTCACCGCCATCCAGAGGGGCCTCGCAGCCGATGTGCCGTACGTCCCGCTGTACAGCGGCGTCGCGCAGGTCGCGTACGTGAACGGCCTGACGCACGTCGAGCTGCACCCGGTTGTGTTCAAGTGGTTCATCATCGACAAGCCGGGTGCGACGCAGCTCAACGCGTCGACGAGCGACAAGATCGTCACCCTGGATCCCGCATCGGCGTACGACTTCTTCTCGATCGAGGTCATTAACCAGGTCTTCGACACCCTCCTGGTGTACGAGCCGGTGACGGCGAAACTCATGCCGGGCCTCGCAACGGAAATCCCGACCGTGGCCAACGGCGGTGTCTCCGCGGACGGCCTGACGTACACGTACCACCTGAAGCCGGGCGTCCTGTTCCACGATGGGTCGGCGCTGACCGCCCAGGTCGTCGCGAACTCGCTCAACCGGGCGATTCGTCTGGACTTGCCCGGGTCCGCTGCGTTCCTTCTCTACGACGTCGGCGCGCTGGGACGGGTCGGAGGGGCCAACAACAACAACTCCGCGCCCGGAGTGATCGAGGTCGTCGATCCGGTGACCATCCGGTTCCATCTGCCACGCGCCGTGTCGTTCTTCAACGACCTCATGGCGTTCTCGGTGGCCGCGCCCGTGCCTGACACCTACAGCCAGACGGGCGAGCAGCCCTCGACCGTCGGCAGCGTGATCGGGACGGGACCGTACAAGCTGACGCAGCACACGGTGAACCAGCTCGTCGTCCTGGATCGGAACCCGACGTACTACAACGCGGGCCTCTACTCGAGCTTCGGCATCCCGTCGATCCCGGTGGAAGACCGGGTGACCATCAACATCCGCAGCACCTCGACGGCCCTGAAGCAAGACATCGAGACGAAGGCCATGGACGTCGTGTTCCGGACGCTGGACCCGCAGGACATCACGGATCTTCAGACCCGCGCGTCCACGCTCGGGATCACCGTGAAGCTCGGCGCGAGCCCGCAGATCCGGTACATCGTGTTCAACGTCAACACGATCACGGACAAGAAGATCCGGCAGGCGATCGCGTACAGCGTCGACCGGGCGCAGGTGAGCCAGGTCGTGTTCAACGGCCAGGTGTCGGCCCTGTACAGCATGGTGCCCGCGCAGATGCCCTACTCTTCGCCCGTGTTCCAGTCGACGTACGGAGACCACAACTGCTCCGCGGCGAACGCGTTACTGGCGCAGCTCGGGTATGGGTTCGTGCAACCGGTATTGTGGATCGCCAGGGACCGCTGAGTCCCTGGCCCTTTCCCTTTTCTTTCCCTCTAAACCTTCTTTTAGTCTGACCGCCTTCCGTCGAGTTCGGCCATGGCCGGGAGCCACTCGCTTGCGGCGTACGTCGTCACGCGGATCCTCCTCGCGATCCCGATGCTCCTCATCCTCCTCACGGCCGTGTTCCTGATCCTGCGCGTTCTGCCGGGGGATCCCGTCCTCGCGCTCTGGGGCGGGCGGACTCCGCCGCCGGACGTCGTCGAGCGGGCGCGGGTCGCGCTGGGACTCGATCAACCGCCGTGGGTGCAGTACTGGAGATACATGACCGGCGTGCTGCAGGGACAACTCGGCCGGTCGATCGGCGAGAACTTCCGGGGCCAGCTCGTCTGGGACCAGATCGCCTCCCGGCTCCCGGCAACGATCGAGATCGCGATCGGCTCGATGTTCGTCGCGACCGTCGTGGGCGTCCTCGCCGGGGTGACGGCTGGCGCGCGGCGCGACACGTGGGTCGATGTCGTGCTCCGGCTCTACGGGACAATCATCTGGGTCATCCCGATCTTCTGGCTCGGGCTGGTCCTCCAGCTCATCTTCGGGGTGTGGCTCCGGTGGCTCCCGCCCCACGGACGCTGGACGGGGTCGGACTTTCCGGTCCAGCGAACGGGGCTGTACACGATCGACTCGATCCTCGAAGGGAACCTCGCGCACTTCCAGGAGGCGGTCGCCCATCTGATCCTGCCCTCGCTGACTCTCGGGCTGGTCCTCAGCGGCTTCTTCACGAAGTCGGTTCGGGCAAACATGATCCGCACGATGATGGCCGATTTCACGGATGCCGCGAGGGCGCGCGGCTTGCCGAGGCGGCAGATCGTGTACAGGCACGCGTTCAAGAACGCGCTGGTCCCGGTCGTCACCGTGCTAGGACTTCAATTCGCGATCCTGTTCGCAGGCGCGGTCCTCACGGAGAAGACGTTCTCGATCGACGGGATCGGGGTCCTTCTGTTGAACTCGATCACGGACAAGGACATGACGATGATCCAAGGCGTCGTCGTCGTGTACGCTACGATCATCGTGATGGTGAGCCTCGTCATCGACATCCTCGGAGCGGTCATCGATCCGCGAATCCGGTTGTAGGAACATGTCGAGCCCCGAGCCGAAGCGCGGCGCGCTCGACTGGCTTCCCCGGCATTCCGTCGTCGGACGCATCGTCCACCCGCTGTTCGAGGAGCGGCGCACGCTCGCGGGCGCGATGACGTGGATCGGGATCGGGATCATCATCGCCTTCCTCCTCATCGCGCTCCTGGCCGGGCTCTTCGCGCCGTTCGATCCGATCTGCCTCTGCGACGAGAAGGATGTGCCTCCCTGGACCAACGCGCCGATTGCCCGCAACGTGTCGTTCCAAGCCTGGAACGTCTTCACGACCGAGTGGGCGAACGTCTCGAACGCGATCCGGGCCGACGGGGTCGGCGCGACCTCGGCGGCGACGGGCGGGTACCTCAACACGACCGCCTTCCCGATGCGGATCCTCCGCGATTCCGTCCAGTCCGTCGGCTTCGTAGTCCTCCTCTCGCCGGTCGGCACGGACCCCGGGCAGTACGTCGGGGTGCGCGTGAGCGCCGACGGAGGACGCACGTGGTCCCCGAAGTATCTCGTCCGCGACGTCGGCACGCTCGTCGGCTTCGACGTGACGAACCTGACGATCTGGAACGCGGCGAAACTCTCGACCTCGAACCTGAACCTGAACATCACGCATGAGTCGGATCCCGCGACGACCGGGAACGTGACCCTCGATTACGTCGGAGCCAAGGCCGTCTGGCTGAGCTACTGGCACTTCATGGGCACGGACCCGGTCGGCCGCGACGTGTTCTCGCGCGTGCTGTTCGGCACGCGGACCTCCCTGGCGATCATGGCGATCGGCGTCACGATCGCCCTGCTCGTCGGATTCCCGCTCGGGCTCTACTCCGGATACCTTGGCGGCAAATTCGACAAGGTCCTCGTGCTCGTGATGGACTCGATCTACTCGTTTCCGGGCCTGCTCTTCGCAGGCCTTATCGCCGTCCTCCTGGGGAAAGGCGTCTTGAACATCGGTCTCGCCGTCACCGTGATCTACATCCCGCTGTACTTCCGCGTGACCCGGAGCCAAGTCCTCTCCGCACGCGAGGAGTTGTACGTCGAGGCGGCTCGCGCGGCGGGAGCGAAGCCGTCGCGAATCATCTTCAAGTACATCGCGATCAACGTCATCGGTGCGATCCCGGTCATCTTCTCGATCAGCGCGGCGGATGCGATCCTCACCGCCGCAGGCCTGTCGTACCTCGGCCTCGGCGTCGAGGCGCCGACGCCGGACTGGGGCCTGGACCTCTCCGCGGCCGCCTCCGGGATCGACAACGGCATCTGGTGGTCGTCTTTCTTCCCCGGGTTCGTCATCCTGCTCCTGACGATCGGGCTCAGCTTCGTCGGAGAGGGGCTGAACGACATCGTGAACCCGCTCATGAAGAGGGAGCGGTGATGGGCGACGTCATCCTCGAGGTACGCGATCTCCGCGTCTACTATTCGACGAAACGGGGCCCAGTCCATGCGGTCGATGGCGTCTCTTTCGACCTCCACGCCGGGGAAACGCTCGGGGTTGTCGGCGAGACGGGATGCGGCAAGTCGACGCTCGGCAAGTCGATCCTCGGCCTGTTGCCGCCGCGCACGCAGGTCACGGGTCGACTGGCCCTCCGCGGACGCGACCTCGTCGGGATTTCGGAGGCGGAACTCCGCAGGCTTCGGGGCGAGGAGCTCGCGCTGATCTTCCAAGATCCGATGACGCGCCTGGACCCGCTCATGACGATCCGCGAGCACTTCGTCGAGACGATTCGCGCGCACGACCGCACGGTCAGCGCGGACGAGGCGGCCGAGCGGGCCGCGCACGTCCTGAGATCGATGGGGATTTCAGATAACCGCCTCAACCACTACCCGCACGAGTTCTCGGGCGGGATGCGCCAACGGATCATGATCGCGCTCGCGCTCGTCCTCAATCCGAAGCTGCTCGTCGCGGACGAGCCGACCACGGCGCTCGACGTGATCGTCGAGGCGCAGATCCTCGACATCCTCCGCGACCTCCGCCGCGCCTATTCGATGTCGCTCCTCCTGATCACGCACAACCTCGGTATCGTCGCGGAGGTGTGCGACCGCGTCGCGGTCATGTACGCGGGCCAGTTCGTCGAGGTCGGTCCGGTCGAGACGATCTTCCGCCGGCCGATCCATCCCTACACCCAGGGGCTGCTCGCGAGCACCATCTCGATGGCGACGAAGGAGCTCCGTTCGATCGACGGCCTCCCGCCGAGCCTCCTCACGCCTCCGAGCGGGTGTCGCTTCCACCCTCGCTGCCCGTACGCCCAGGACATCTGCACTCGCGAAGAACCGGCGATCGTCGAGTATCGGCCGGGCCAGCCCGCCGCCTGCCATTTCGGGAAGGACTTCGTATGACGCAGAATCTGCTCCAGGTCGAGGGCCTCAAGGTCCACTTCCCAGTCAAGATGAACGTGATCCAAGCAGCAGGGCGGGCGGTGCTCCGCCGTATCGCGGCGGGCGACCTCCGGGAATCCGCGGAGTACGAGCGCCCGAGGGTCCACGCGGTCGACGGGATCTCGTTCGATGTGTCGCCGGGAGAGATCCTCGGGCTCGTCGGGGAGAGCGGTTGCGGCAAGACGACGACGGGCCGGGCCGTGGTCCGACTCGTGGAGCCGACGGACGGTCGCATCGTCTTCGAGGGTCGGGACATCACGCACGTCGCGGAGGAAGCGTTGCGTCCCCTCCGTCCGAGGATGCAGATCGTCTTCCAGGACCCGCATGCGGCGCTGAACCCGGCGATGACGATCGGTCAGTCGATCATGGATCCGCTGCTCATCCACGCCTCGATCGATTCGGCAGAAGCGAAGCCCGATGTCCTGCGAGTCATGACCGAGGTGGGCCTCTCCCCCGCCGCGGACCTCTTCACGAAGTATCCGGCGGACCTGAGCGGAGGGCAGAAACAGCGGGCCGTGATCGCCCGCGCCATCGTCCTCCGCCCGTCGCTGCTCGTCGCGGACGAACCCGTCGCGATGCTCGACATGTCGATCCGCGCCCGGATCCTCGAACTGCTCCTCGACCTGCGCCGCCGCTACCAGCTCGCGCTCCTCTTCATCACGCACGACCTGGCCACCGCGAAGTTCCTCTGCGACCGAATCGCGATCATGTACCTCGGCCGGATCGTGGAGCTCGGAGCCGCCACCGACATCTTCCGCGACCCGAAGCATCCCTACACGCGGGCGCTAATCGCCGCCGTGCCGGTACCCGAACCGGGCCGAGCGCGGCCCGAATCGCTTCCGCACGGGGAGATCCCGGACGCGATCCGACCGCCGGCGGGATGCCGATTTCACCCGCGGTGCCCCGTCGCCCTACCGAGCTGCGGGTGGGAGGGTCGGGACTTCATCGACTTCCTCGAAGAGCGCCACCTCGATCATGAGCGGGCAAAGGCCGACGAAGCCGTCGTCGGCACGGCGGACGAATGGCACGCACTCGGGCTGACCGCGGGCCATACGACGCGGGATCGGGATCCGAGCCAGGTGGCGGCGTACGTCCGTTCGATCATGGCCGGGGCCCCGGAACCCCTCGCGAAAGCGGTCGAGGCCGTCGACGCGGAAGCGGATCAGGTCGTCGTTCGGTTCCGCGCGCCCGACCCGCTCGCTCCGAAGCAGGTCGAAGGCCGAATGGTCGAGTGTCTCCTCTACTGAGGCCAAGGGCTTAAGCCCGCGCGGACTATCGTGCCGCCATGGAGGACCTCGCGGCCTTCGCCGCCGCCCATCCCGAGTTCTGCGACCCCAAGGCGGTCCGCGTCCCCGGCCATGGAACGATGCCTTCGCTTGAGGGCGGACGTCCGTTCGTGCTGACCGCCGATGCGCTCTCGGCCTACCGGGCGGAGGTGCCGAAGGATCCCGCGACGCTCCCCGCCATGCTGAAGCTCGGCCCCGAGGCGGTCGCGTTCTATGCGAGCTTCCGCCTCGTCCCGGATCGCTGGGGCATCTACGTCCGCGAAGGGGCGCTCCGAGCGCTGAAGGAAGAGTACCACCGCATCATCTGGCGGGACCTCGGGAAGTACGCGGACCGGAACGTCGACGACGTCGCGGAGAAGGTCGAGACGACGCTCGTGCTCGACTACCTGCTCTCGCACAATCGGCTGCACTTCCTCGTCGACAAGGCCGCGGCGGAGCGGGAGGTCCAGGCCGGCACCGCGAAGTATGCGCCGTATCAGGCGGCTTCGTACAACGCGCCTCCCCGGCCCGTGCTCCACCCGGAGGACATCGGGAACATCGAGGAGGCGCTCGCCAACCTCGAGGCCTTCCGGCAGTACATCAATCCGACGTACGCGGACGGTGTGTCGCGCCTCGTCGAAGGGCGGCTCGACGAGCGGAACGTGAACGAGTGGAAGGCGTTCTTCATCGGCGGGCGCTTCGCGGTCGAGATGGCGAACGTCCTGTCGAGGCAGCCGCCCGGATGGAAGGACTTCGGGAAGTTCCTGAACCGCAAGACGTCCGTCGGCGCGACGAACTACGTGCGGATCCAGTACTCGTACAACCCGGAGATGCTCGAGCGCGGCCAGAAGGAATTGAGCCGCCGCATCGCGGGCGGCGCGGGAGACGGGGCGAACTTCTTCAAGACATCCGATCCCGAATTCCCGCCCGTGTACCTGATGTGAGACCGGCGATGGATGGGCGCACGTTTTTATCGGTCGCCCTCCTCGTCCGGGCGTGGCGGTCCCTCCAACGAATCGGCTTCTGTGGACCGTCCACGCTCCCATGATCCCCCTCGTCTTGTTCTGGGGTCTCGCGTTCGTCGCGATCAAGGTGGCGCTCGCCTCCATGTCGTGGGTCACGCTCACGTTCCTTCGCTTCGCGATCGCGGATGTCCTGTTCCTCGCCTACCTGGTGAAGAGCGGCAATGTCCGGCGCCCGCCCCCGCGCGCCGACCTCCCGATGCTCGTCCTCCTCGCGTTCCTCGGCTTCGTCGGGTACCACCTCTTCCTGAACCTCGGAGAGACGGACCCGAGCGTGACCGCCGGAACGGCGTCCCTGATCATCGCCTCCGCGCCGGCGTTCATGGCGCTCCTCGCGATCCCCGTGTTGAAAGAGCGACTCGGGAGGATCCAGGCCTTGGGCATCGCGCTGGCGTTCGCGGGCCTCGGCATCATGATCCTGCTCGCGACCCCGCAGAGCGCGTACGAATTCCGCGCCTCCGAGGGCGCCCTGATCGTCGTCCCGCCCGCGATCTTCTCCGCTCTCTACGCGGTCCTCGGCAAGGACTACCTCCGCCGATTCCCACCCTTCACGTTCGTGGCATGGACCTTGCTCCTCGCGACGGTCCTCCTGCTCCCGCTCGTCCTGGCCTTCGGTCCGACGTTCCTGCGTGACGTTACCTCGATGGGACTCAACGCGTGGGCCGCGGTGGCCTTCCTCGGCGTCTTCCCGACGTTCGTCGGATACGGCATCTGGTTCCGGGCCCTCGCGCGGATCCCTGCGGCGTCCGCAGGCGCGTACATCTACGCGAGCACCTTGGTCGCCGTCGTCGGCGGGGTCTTCCTGTTGCAGGAGCCCGTGACCCTGGGAACCGTCGCGGGCGGAGGGATGATCATCGCCGGGGTGGTGCTCGCACAGCACCTTGGGAAGCGGCTCCGGTCGACGTCGGACGTCAGCGGACCCCAGGGCGCATCGCCTTGAGCGTCTCGAGCGCCCATCCGTGATGGGCGACCTCGTCGATGTCCGGGAGCTTCGTGAGTTTGAACCATTCCGCGGAGGCCACGTTCCCCACCGGCGTGATGCCGCGGGCGCGCTTCACGGGGGCCCGGTAGTGGAACGTCATGTGCCATGCCCCGTCCCCGAAGGACTCGATACGGGAGAGCCGGACGCGGGCGACCTCGAGTCCCGCCTGTTCCCGGGCAATGCGCTTAGCGGCTTCTTCGGGATGCTCGGCGAACCGCAGGTAGTCATCCGGCAAGAACCAGCCCCGCTGACCGTCGTACCGCCGCACGTCGCGATACTTCACGAGCAGGACCCGATCGGCGGCGAACAGGGCGACATCCGCGATGAGCTTGTGCAGGCCGCAATCCTCGGCCACGATCGCCTCCTCCGGCCGGGCAATTGGCGGGTACGGAGAAATAGCCTTGCGTGACCGGTCGTCAGCGAATGCGCTCGAGCTGGAACGACCCGATCATGATCGCCTTGTTCGTAAACTTGTACGGGACCCAGTCGTGCGTCTGCACTTCGCCGAGGCCGACGACCTGGAGCATCGTCTTCTGCTTGTCCGACTTGAAGTGGATCGCGCCGTCGACCGTGTGCTCGAGCGCCTCGAGCGTCTGGTCCGTGTGCATCCCGCGCTCCACCGTGATGACGGAGACCGCCTTCGTCTGCCGCAGCCGGTTGACGAGCCGTTGGAAGAAGTTCATCGCTTCCCGCTCGTCGGCCTGGGTGATCGCCGAGCTCAGGGTGAGGAACGCGAGCCGGAAGTAGGGGTACTTCTTCTTGAACTCCTCGTCGAGCTGGTCCACGATCTGGTGGATGTTGTCGAAATCCGTCGGGCCGTTCACCCGCCAGACGTTCTTCTCCCGAACCGCCTTGCCGCCCTGCATCGGTGACGTGCAGTCGATCCACCGCACCAGGCCCAGCTGGTCGTACTCGACGAACGTCGGGAGGATCGGGGCGATGTCCTTCGCGACATCGATCGGGAGCTTCGTCGTCGTGATGATGATCGCGGGGACTCCCTTCTTCAGGCCCTCCGCGACGAAGTTCAGGAGCGCGACTTCCTTCCCAACGAACGCCGGACCGACGAAGAGGACGTTCGAGTTGAACGGAATGCCTCCGTACAGCAAGTCATCGAGGCGCGGGGTGCCGGTCTTGACGCGTTCCGCCTTCTTCTCGACCGCGACGGCTTCCTCGGCTTCCGCTTCCCCGGCGGGCGTCGTGATGCGCGCCTTGAGCGCGCCTTCCCGCATCTCGAACTCCTTCTCCTTCTGGTACAGGCGGCGTTTGAACTCTTCCTCGCGTTCCCGCAGTCGGCGCTCCCACTCCTCGAGCTGGGCGTCGCGACCCATGTCCCGCATGCCGGGCGTCGCTGCCGTCGCGCGCGTCTCGCGCGATTTCGTCTCGAGTTCCAAGGACTGCAGCTGCAAATCGGACTCCCGCTCTTCGAGCTCCTTCGACTTCTCCAGGAGGTTCCGGTTCTCTTCATTCAGCCTCTTGATCTCGTTTTGGAGGTTCGCCTGCATCTCCGCGAGCTTGCGTTCCCGGGAGTCGAGGGTCTCCTTCTGGCGGCGGATGTCTTGCTCGTTCGAGCCGGCCACGGCCTCCTTCATCTTCGCATCCTTGAACAACTCGGCGTACTTCTTCGTCTTGCCGTCGAGCTCGTGTTGGGCGTCCTCTACCGCCGCTGCTTGCCGCTGGATCTCCGCGGCCCGTCCGCGGAGGGCCGCTTCCTTGTCCGAGATGGACTTCTCGCGGGCGACGAACTCCGATTCCCGGTCCTCGAACATCTTGCGCTGCCCTTGGGCCTGCTTGTCGATCCGGGTGGCGTTCTCGTAGCGCTCGCGGAGCTGGCTCTCCATCGTGCGCAGCTCGACCTCTTGCTTCCCGAGCTCCTTCTCCTTGGCGAGGATCTTGGTCTCCCAGTCCTTCAGCTCCCGGATTCGGGTCGCGTCTCCGGACGAGGTTGTGGCCTGCGCGTGTTCGAGTTTCAAGCGTAATTCGGACTCCTTCAGTTCGACCTCCTTCTCCTTCTTCATCATGGCCGTGCGCTTGGAGTCGAAGGATTTCTCGAGCTCCTGGATCCGCGCCTCGCGCTCCTCGATCGACTTGACTTTCGCCTCGGAGCCGCGGACCTGGGAGGTGATCTCGATCGATGTGCGCTTGACCTCCTTCTCCCGCTCGGCCAGCGAGGCTTCGCGGGCGTTCAGGGTCTGCCGAACCTTCTCCAACTCGGACTTGTGCGTGGACTGATCGGAATCTCGGAGGCGCATCTCCTCGGCCTTCGCCTCGATCTCCGCTCGAGTCGATGCGACCTTGCGGTCCAGGTCGCGAAGATCCTTCGTGGCTTTCTCGATCGCGACTTCGCGGCTCGTCGTGTCCGAGATCTTCGTCTTCAGGTCCTTCGCCTGGTCTTCGAGCTCCTGCTGCAGCGCCTCCAGGTGAGCCTCTCGACCGCGGAGCGCCCGCTCCTTGTAGTCGAGGGCCTCCCGCTTCTTCTGGTAGTCCTGCTGGACCATCGCGACCTTCGTGTTGTCCGCCTTAAGGATCTCCCGCTGGTAGACCGACGTCGAGGAAGCGATGATGTGCAGGAGGGACCCTCCGATTTCCGTCGTCACGGCCCCCGTGAGGAAGGTGATCATGAAGAGGAGGTTCCCGGCCGGGAGGGCGGGCCCGGTCGGCTGTTCGATCCGGAACCCGCCGATGACGAGCAGCACCGTGAGGATCGGGAAGATGAGGGCCGAGACGAAGCTCCCGACTTTCCGTACGCCCAGGCCTTGCCACGTCATCCCCATCGAGATGATCGTGAGCGGAACGCCCGCGACAGCGAGGGGATAGATCCAAGGGACGATCCAGGAGGGCAGGCTTTGGCGCATCTCGAGGATGATCGCGAGGGCGACGACGAAGAAGAGGATCATGCCGGCGGCGGAGATCGCGAAATGTCCCGACGCGTAGTGTCGGCGGTACGGCTCCCGCTTCAGCCGGACGGCGTCCCAGGACGCGAGGGCGCCCGCCACGGCCGGGAGGAGCCACAGCACGAAGTCGACTTGGACCCCCGGAGGGAGGGGGAGCGGCTGGCTGCCGAGGGTCAGGAGCAAGATTGCGTTGAGGAGGAACGCCGCAGCCGCCAAGATCCCATAGCCGTGGGCGTGACGGGCAAACGTGAGCTGGAGGAGGCCCTGTTGGGCGGACGCTGCAGCCTCGGACGGCGGGGGACCCCTGGACGGTTTCACTCTGGCGACGGCCGATTTGAGGACCGGCTTCAGGCCGCTCGCCGGCTTCCGAGACGTCGAGCTACGAGGCATTGTGTCCCTTCGGCACCTGCGGCTGGGGAGGCTAACGAAAACGAACCGGGTCCGTTTACATAAAGGATGCGACCCGAAATCCCAAACTTGATACTATATGGGAGGAACCCGCGCATTCCGCGGCCGCCGGGCCCTGCGGACCGAATCGGTGACGTTAAATCGAGGCGACGCCTGCAGACCGTCGGTGAACCGATGATTGCGGTCGGCGAACCTGCGCCGGATTTCACATTGCCGGCCGACGACGGGCGCCGGATCGCGCTGAAGGACCTTCGTGGCAAGAAAGTCGTCCTGTACTTCTATCCGAAGGACGATACGCCCGGGTGCACGAAGGAGGCCTGCTCCTTCCGCGACAACTTGGGGCGCGTGACCGGGAAGGGGGCGATCGTCCTCGGGGTGAGCCGTGACGACTCCAAGAGCCACGTTAAGTTCAAAGACAAGTACCACCTGAATTTCCCGCTGCTCAGCGACGTGGACGGACGGGTGACCGAGGCGTACGGCGTCTGGAAGAAGAAGAACCTGTACGGGCGGGAGTACTTCGGGATTGAGCGGACGACGTTCCTGGTCGACGAGCGCGGCACGATCGCGCGGATCTGGCCGAAGGTGAAGGTCGAGGGCCACACGGACGAGGTCCTCGCGGCCTTGTGACGGAGAAAGCTTCATCTCCACTCGATGATTCGGACGTGGACGAGTCGGATGATCCCGCCGAACGCCGCGCCGCCCAAGACGATCGTCATCACGTATCCCGGTGCCGAGGAGAAGCTCCGCAAGCAGTATGTCTATCAGACGTACCTATCGCTGCAGGAGCACGATCGACTTGGCCTCGTCCCGGGCAACCGGCTCGTCGTGAAGTTCAAAGACGAGGTCGTCGGCGAGGGACAGGCGATCCTCGTCGAGAAGACGATCCTCGAGCGGCTGTCCCTCTACGATGCGATGTCGGCGGGCTACGAAAACGAAGACGCGCAGAAGAAGCACGTCCTCCATACGGTCCTCGCCGGAGGGAAGAAGGCTGAGAAGGCCGAGTTCTGGAAGGTCCTGTTCCGGTGGCTCTGACCGCGTTGCCCTAGATCTTAGAACGCAAGCTAGGCTTCCATGAGCCCGTCCCGTCCGGCAGTTCCTTGCGGAAGAAGTCCTGGTAGAGATTGGGATAGTCCCGCTTGCAAATCTGAGCGATCTGATCGAACACCATACGAATTTCGACCTCGGCGGATGGGTCGGTTCTCATCTCGATCACCCAGCGCAGCGTCCGGTGATTCGCGCTCCAGATGACATTCGTGGCGAGTCCGTCGGGGAGGATCCGGCGGATGGCCGAGGTGAGTCGCTTCTTGTGGTCCATGTCCATGCGGTCCCAGGGAATGCTCGCCTCGAGTTTCCGGTACGCCTCCTCCATTTCTTCGACGGCCGCCTTCATCGCTCCGGATTGGTCCGCACTCAGCTCGTCCGGGACCCAGAACTTCAACTCCTTCGGGCGCACGTAGCGAAGGGATTCTTGGCTCACCGCAATTCCCACGCGATGCCGAACGAGCTCGTGGGTCATGATGCGGGAGACCCCAATCAGGACGAAACTTACCACCGCATGCTCCGCCACGCTCCCATCCCCCTTGCGGACCAGGTTCTCGAAGTAATCCTTCGGGTTGAGTCGGATTTTGGTCACGTTCGGGTTGAGTCCGACTTCGAACGACTCGTAGCAGATGCGGCCAGCGAGTTCGATGAGCGTCTCACCGTTGTCAGGGGCCTGCTCGAAGCGGCCGGAGCCTTCGGGCGAGACCCCCAGGGCCTTCAGCATCTCGCGAACCCCGTCCCGGTCGACGCGGGTCTCGCCGATCTTTATGACAATGGGCTTCGTCGGCTTCATTCGATCTTCACCCCCGCTAACGGCGTGCCGTCGACCCCGTTTCGCCGCGCTTGTGGGGGAGCCGATAAGTCCGCTCCGCCTTAAGTACGATAGTTCGAGGTGGCACAACGCCCGTCTTCCCGGAGCCCAGCGATCTCAGAGCCGACGGACGATCCGTTCCAGTAGGTCTCCGAAGTCTTTCTCGGGTACCTTTGGAGGCTCACCGAGGATCGTGCGGATTGCGATGCTGCGGATCACGCACCACGCTGCACCTTCGGTCGCGGCCCGCGCCGCCAGTGTTTGTTCCGCCTTCGATGCGGAGACGTCCCATTCGGATCCGAGGTCATGAATAGCGTTCAGGACTCGCCTGAACTGATCGGATTGAGGGACGAGTTTCGACGCGAGGGCGTCCGCGAGACGTCGGGTGTACGTTTCGAAATCAATCTTTCGCGCCTCCCATTCCTCGACGATTTCGAAGCACTTCGCGGTCGAGCAGACCCCGATGCTCGTGCTCTCGATCACCGCCTCTGCCCGCACCACGGCTTCTCGGAACTTTGATTTCCCGACCAGCTCGGTGGCCGCCGTGAGGCCGAGCAGATCATCGAGCAATTCGTACAGAGCGCTGCCCTGATGCTCCCGGCTCCAGGGTTTCGCGAGCGCCGCCGCATGCTTGCGGAGGCGACCCCCGGCTTTCAGGAATGCATCGAGCGAAGCGGCTCCTCTCAGCAGGTCCTTCCGAAGCCGTTCCTCGCTCCCCGTCCACAGGGGGTCCCAGAGAAAGACGTGCAGTTGACGCAAATCGCGCGACAGCCGCGGGTCGAGCGTCGCGAATGAAACCGCCATAGTGTGTCCCCGTCCGGATTAGCACGCCGCCCTAAAAAGCTCCCTGAGTCCCGGGCTCCCGGATCTCGTACTGCGTGATCTCCGGAGGCTGCGTCGTCAGCGAGAGGAGGGAGAAGAAATCGCCGCCTCGGACCGGGTCCGAGCGAAGGCGCCCCTCGAGCTTCCGCAGGGAATCCTCGTCGTCGAACAGGGCGACCACGACGCACTCCGTCGCGGGATGCTGACCTTGCCCAAGCCATGCGTCCCGGCAGCCCGGCGCCGCCCGGATCGCGGCCGCATGCCTCCGGAGGATCTCGATCCCGTCCGACTCCTTGCCCTCGCGGAACCGGAAGCGGGAGAACCGCAGGAACACGGACGGCCATCGCGCCTCCGTCCGAAAGAGCTTGCGGACACCGGCAAGTTTATGGGCGCCCGTCGTCTCGGACGCGCGATGTTCAGCCGGAAGAACATCGGCGGGGAGCCGCAGAAATGCGAGAAGTGCGGTTCCGAGAAGATCTTCTTCGTCCAACACTCGCATGGCAACTATCCGATCCTCGATTACGTCTGCCCGAAGTGCGACCTCGGGGGCGACGAGGGCGTCCCGGACTGGTACGTACACCCGACCGGCGAGGACAACGCCCCGGACAAATGAGGCGTGCGGGGTCGGGCGATGGGCGAGATCGTCATCCGCGCCTTCCGGGTGAGCGGCTACGTGCCCGGTCCATGCTCGAAGTGCGGCAAGGAGGAGCGGGGCCTCGTGATGTTCGAGGACTACGCGCTCGGGTGGGAGTGCCTCGCCTGCGGCGAGCTCGGCCACGCGGACCGCGTGGAGTGGATCGAAGGGAAGGACACGGCCCTCGAGGACCTCGAGGACACCGAGGACGAGTGATCACAGGACGCCGCACACGGGACAGATCCCGCGGCCGTAGCACCGCTCGCATTTCCGCTCCATCCCGAGGAACCGCGAGACGCCACGGCCTTTGCAGTGCGGACAGAACCCCGTGTCGCTGCAACGAGGGCACGGCCGCTCGATCTTCCGGATCGTGAAAGGCACCTGCTTGTTCGTCGGGTCCGCCTCGGCCAGGGCTCCGAGGATCTCGAGGGCCTGCCGTCGACCGTCCATGCGGTCCCGGCGGAAGAGGAGGCTCGCCTTGAGGAGCCGGGCCTTCCAATGATTCGCGTCGATGCGTAGGACGTCGTCGATCGCGGCGAGGGCCTCATCGAACGCGCGGGAGACTTCGGGCGAGTCGTCGAACTCGACGTCGTATTCGATGTTCCGGCGGATCAGGTCCTGCCGCCGCGCTTCCCGCGCATGGTCGGACATGCGGATCGCCCTCGCGAGGTGTGTGACCGCGTAAAGTTCCCGGACCGTCGGGTCGTCCGGCGTCTCGGACGCGGCTTCTTCCGTGAGCCGAAGCGCGAGTTCGAACTCGCCTCGCTCCAGCGCGGCTTTCGCCTCCTCCTGCTTCGACGTTGACACGGACGTTCGGCTCAAGCGAACGGTTCTCTTAAGGGTGCTCGTCCGCCCCGGAAGCCGAGCGAAGTTTCATCTCCCGCGCTCCCATCGGCGGCCGATGCGGGATGCCGACGCGTTCGATCGCACGACGTTTCTCGGCCTGTCGCGAGACGCGAAGCGGGACCCCTACCGGCTCTCGCTCTTCGCACAGCATCTCGCCTCGGACGAGCGGCCGCTCGTCCTCCTCGCCGTCCAGGGGGGTACCCTGCTCATCACGGATCTCCGGGTCCTTGAGCTCCGCGCCCACCTCGAGGTCCACGGCGCGTGGAACGTGAAGGAGTTCCAGGGGTACGCCCTGCAGCGGGAGATCGACCGCCCGTCGATCCGCGACGTCGTCCACGTCGTCGAAACGGACGCGGCTTCGCGCGGCGTCCGCCGCGTCGCGGACCGACTCCACCTGGAGACGGTCGAAGGGCCGGTCGACATCCTCGTGTCGCTCGCGCCGGAGCCTACGTTGCGGGAGGCCGAGTTCCGCGACCTGCGCGCCGCGGTCCTCCGCGGTCAGCCGTAATACCCGCCCTGGCCATCGATCCGGCGGAGCAATTCCTGGGCGGGTTCGTACTCCGGGTTCACGCGGAGCGCCTCGAGCAGGCATTTCCGCGCCTTCTGGCGCATGCCCTTGTGCAAGTAGATCCGCGCGAGGTTCGTATGGGCGTAGAAGTAGCAGCAGTAGCGCGGCGCGGCGGTCGCCCGTTCGAGCCACGGGATCGCGTCGTCGAGGCGGCCAATCTCGATCAGGTACGCGCCGATGTCGTTGTACGGATTGCCGAACGCGGCGTCGACCTCGATCGCGCTCTTGCACGCCTCGATCGCGTCGTCGTACCGGCCCATGAAACTCAATGTCCACCCGTGGAACGTGTGCGCCTCGGCCGACGGGACGAGCCGGATGGAGCGCTCGTAAGCGTCCGCGGCCCGCTCCAACTCGCCTGCGCTCTGTAGGATGTAGGCGGCCTGGAACGCCCTGCGCGCGGCGTCCTTGCAGGGCTCCTCGCGGGCGTCGAACGCGCTCAGGTCGAGCGGTCCCCCCGCGAACGTCTCGTCCGCGATGTCCCGGAAGTGTTGGTCGTAGTGGCCCGTCACGCGACCCTCCCACGCGTGGACCAAGAGGTCCTCGACGGCGAAGAGCCGACCGAAGTCCACGGCGGACATCGGCTCGACGTCACGGCCTCCCGCGATCGCGGCGAACGGCGCCTCGTTGAACGTCATCTGCATCGTCTCGCCTGCGTTGTGGACGAGCTTGAGAAACGCGAGGTCGTGCACCCCGCGACCGCGGGCGATCAGGAACCCGGGGTCGGCGAGCCTCGGGACGAGTTGCCGCGGGGAGGTCGCGTCGAGGACGAGGATTCGGTCGAACCGTTCCTCCGGCGGCGTCGACACGACGCGCACCCGGTCGAGCCCCGCACCCCGGAGTCGATCGGCGGCCCGGGAGAGCCGTACCGGATCGGACTCGGCGACGACGACCTGCTCGGCGCCGACAATCTCCGCGAGGAGGCCCGCGACGTACCCGCCGCGGCATCCGGCGATCAGGATGCGCTGGCCCGCCGCTGGCTCGAGGAGATCGAGCGCCGCGATGAGGCACCGCGGGGAAGGCATCGTCGGCGGGCTCGGCGTGGCGTGGATCGGCAACGGCATGTCCGAGTATGCGAGGGGTCCGAACACGCCGGGCAGGAAGTCTTCCTGCCGCACCTGGAGGAACGAACGTTCGAGCGCTCGGTCGCGCATAAGGCCTAAGCCCTTGAGTTCGGCGAGGAGGTCGTCCCGGCCCCACATCCGCCTGCGCGCTCCCATGGAGGGCTAAGCGGCGGGTTGGCTAAAAGCTTTCAGACCCCGGCTCAGAGGCCGAAGTCCTTCGCGTACAGCGCACGCGCTCGCTGGATCTCGGCGTCGGTGAGGGGCGGCGCGTCGGCCGCGTTCTCTTCGACTTGCGCCGGCGTCTTCGCACCGGGAATCGCGACGGAGACTTCCGGGAAGGCGAGGACGAACCGCACCGCCGATTGGGCCGCCGTGCGGTCTGGCCGTTCGAGGAACCGAAGTCGCTCCGCCGCCATCGCCCGCCCCGCGACCATGGACGGAGGCCAGTGGTGGCGGATGTCTCCCGGAGGGAACCGGGCGTCGGGAGCGATCTTCCCGGTCAGGAATCCGTTGCCGAGCGGCTCCCGGGCGATGATCCCGACGTCTGCCTTCCGCGCGTCCGCGAACAGCTCGTCGATCCACTCCTGGCGGAACAGGCTGAAAGGCGCCTGCAGGACTTCCGGCTTCCCGGCCTCGAGGCACAGCGCGCCCTCGTACGGCTCATGGATCGAGACGCCGTAGTGGTCGATCCGGTGTTCCGCCTTCAATGCGTCGAGCGCCTCGTACGTCGCCGGGTCGCCCATCATCTCGGGAGGCGGATTGTGCAACTGGTACAGATCCACGCGGTCCGTCCGGAGCCTCTGGAGGGACCGTTCGAGCGCGAAGGCGATGTACCCCGGCTCGAAGTTGATGCGGACGCCGCCGTGGTAGAAGTCTCCGCCCACTTTCGTCGCGAGGAAGACATCGTCCCGTCGGCCTTCGAGGGCCTGTCCGAGGATCTCTTCGCTATGCCCCCAGCCGTACACGTCGGCCGTGTCGAAGAAGTTCACCCCGAGGTCCAGGGCGCGGCGGATTGCGGCGATCGACTGCGTGTCGTCCGTCGGACCGTACGAATTGCCGTGGGCGTTCCCGCCGATCGCCCAGGCCCCGAACCCGATCTCGGAGACCTGGAGTCGAGTGCGGCCTAATGTTCGCGTGCGCATCGCCGAGGACGAACGTCCGGCGTTGGAAGAATCTTGCGAAGGACGACTCGACGTCGCCCGCACCGCGCTTCGCAGGATGACATCGGCCGATGTCTATTTTGTAAATCACCAGGTATATTATCTCGGAACGACTGCCTGCGGCCATGGCGCCTCCGGGCGATGTCGAGGCGGGCGCGCTCGACGCCGGGTTCTCGTCGGCGAAGCGGGAGATCCTTCTATCCTTGAAGCGCCAGGGTTCCGTCTCCCTGACGGATCTCTCTCTGGAGCTACGCATCTCGAAGATGGCGACGCTGAAGCATCTCACCGCGCTCGAGGGCAAGGGCCTCATCGAGCGGTCCTTCAAGGCCGGAGGCCGCGGACGACCCCGTGCGTACTTCCGTCTCAGCGGCCGGTCCGCGTCTCTCTTCCCGGAGGCGTACACGCACATGACCCTCTGCGCGCTCCAGTTCATCGAGGAACGGTTGGGACACGACGCCGTCGTGCGGCTCCTGAAGCTGCGCGCGCAGGAGGTCCTCGAGGCGAACCGCGATCGGATGCCGGACGGCCCGCTGCGGGGGCGGGTCGAGGAGCTCGTCAAGATCCGGGACGAGGGCGGGTACATGGCGGAGCTCGGCCGCGCCGGCCGCACGTCGATCGAGATGATGGAGCACAACTGTCCGATCATGGCGGTGGCCGAAGTCTACCCCGACGCGTGCGGCGTCGAACGCGAGCTGTTCCAGAAATTGCTCCACGCCGACGTCGAGACGTCCCACCGAGTCGTCGCCGGCGATCCGGTGTGCCGTTTCATCATCCGAAAGCGAGACGAGGTACAGGCCTGAGGCGCGGACGGAGCGACCTCCTGCCGGTCTCGCTCACGTCACGAAGTATGGCCGCGCGAGCACGGTCACGATGAGGCCGAGCAACCCGATTGCAGAAGCCTCGAAATAGAAGATGCCGAGCGTGAACAGCGAGAAAACCGCGCACACCAGGGTGAGCCGCCAGTTCATCCGCTGGAACGCCATGACGCCCCCGAGGATCGCAAGCGCCTGCGACCAGACAGAGATGAGGCTACAGATCGAGAGGATCGTGACGATTTCCGGCGGAGTGCGGTTGACGAACTCCACGTAGTCCGCCACGGAGACGGTTAACGCACTGTAGATCGCGCCCGCCATGCCGACGACCCCCGCGAGGATGAGGAGGAGGCCCGCCAACTTCGGCAGGTTCGAGCGTCCGGGAGGCGGGCGGGCCGGCGGCGTCCACTGATCCGGCGGGCGATAGTCCTCCGGACGAGGCACCCAAGCCGCCGGCTGGTCTCGCGCGGGCAGCGGAGCTTGTCCCTCATCGGGGCGCACGAACTCGACCGGCGGGGGAGAATCGCGCCGCCGCTTGTCCTCGGTCGGCTCGGACGCCATCGGAACGGCTTCGCTAAGAGGTTAATCCTACTTAACGATGTCCGTTCACGGGTCGGCGGTCGACATTGTGACGTCCTGCGGGGAAGGGATCTGACGTCGTCGTTCGAGGTCGGTGCGTTGCTGGAGCGAATTCGGCGGGAGCGCAAAGCTTATCATGAGTTCCTCCACGTCCCGACGATGAGCGCCGGCCTATACGTCCTCCCGAAGGGCGGGAAGGATCTGCAGGCTCCGCACACGGAGGACGAGATCTATTTCATCGTCGACGGGCGCGCCCGGATCCGAGTGGGGTCGGAGGATCAGAAGCTCGAGCGCGGATCGATCGTCTTCGTCCCCGCGCGGGTCGAACACCGGTTCCACAGCATTGCGGAAGAACTCACGGCCCTCGTCTTCTTCGCCCCGCCGGAGGGCAGTGCGGGAGGTCCGTCGTGATCCGGACGTACGGGCTCACGCACATTGCACTCGCGGTCCGAGACGCGGAACGGTCGTTGCGCTTCTACGAGGAGGTGCTCGGCGTCAAGGTCGTCTACCGCGATGCCAAAAGCATCCAAGTCGAGACGCCCGGCCGCCACGACGTGATCGTCTTCGAGGAGAAACGCCCTGGGATCGGGAAGATGGCCGGCGTCACGCACTTCGGATTCCGTCTCGTGGACCCGAACGACATTGAGGCCGCCGTGCGAGCGGTTCGCCGCGCCGGTGGGAAGATTGTGGACCGCGGCGAGTTCGTTCCCGGGGAGCCGTACGTGTTCGCCACGGATCCCGACGGGTACACGATTGAGATCTGGTACGAGTGACGTCCGGTCGCATCACGCGTCGTGCGAGCCGAATGGCGGTGAATCGCGGCCGAGCCCGTGGCTCAGCAAACTGAACGACAAGGCGGAGAGCCAGATCAGGAGCGCCGAGGACTGCCTCAGAACAAGGCTCGCGACCAATCATGGGAGCAGTCGTACGGCTTCGTCAAGGTGTACGGTTCGCTCGCCGTGCGAGCGGCTTTCTCCACGATGACAGTCGGACAGCCGCCTGTCCACGATTTCCTTTCAGATGATCCGTTAACCTTTATGCAGACCGTATCCGATTCTTCCAGAAATGAGAAAGAATCCGACAGCGAAATTACATACGGAACCGCCTCGCGCGCAACCGGCGGCGCAGTGCTCCCGGCGAGCGCTCAGGTCCCTAGCCGCCGATGCGCCGGCGCGACCGCCGGAGGGCCCCCGTGCCGCGGCCCTCGACGAGCGCCTCCGCCAGGATGCGGTCGGCCCCGACCAACTCATCGACGTAGCCCGACCAACGGGCGAGCACGTCGTGGTACGCGTCCTCGACCCGGAACAGGGTGGTCTTCATCTGTCGGGCCAATCCCGCGGTCGCCCGGCCTGTGATCACGACGGCGAGGAAAGTGTGGGTGCCTTGCCGAACGAGGATCTTGCGGCGGCCGAAGGCGAGTTCTCTCAGCCCACCATTCTCCCTCGGGTCGAACGCATCCCGAATGAAACTCTGGACCGCGGTCAACATCGCGGCGAGGATGTCCCGGTCCGTGTGGGCCTTCAGGGTCCGGGAGAAGTGGCTGATCAGCGTCCCCCCGTGGCTCACGAGGAAGATTTCCTCGACCCAGCCTTTGGGCCGCGCGACGAGGACGACGAGCACGAGAATGCCGAAGAGCAGTACCAAGGCGAACGGGATCCATACATTGAACGGCGCGCCGCCTCCGGCAATCACGATCGACGTGACGGCAACCGCCGAGCCGGGCCTCGACGCCCCCGCGGCATCCGTATAGTTGAGCCTCGCGACGTTCGTCAGGAAGACGCCGGGCGCGGCTGCCTCTTGCACGGAGACGCGAAGGACGAAGGCGTGGGGCCCGGGCGATACGCCCTGGAAGGTCCAATTCGCCCCACCGACCTTGACGCCGCCCAGGTCGGTCGCGTTGTCCCACGCGTACGCGACGTACGCGGGCAGGGTGTCATTGATCCAGACCACGCCGGCGGGGGCGGTTCCGGAGTTGTTGAGCCAAAGGGTGTACGTGAGGGTATCTCCCGTCCGGACGCCGAGCCGGTCCGCCGTCATGGCGAGGACGACCCCGACCTCCGGGTATCCGAACGTCCTGAGCTCAAAGTCCCCTTTCGCCAGGTCCCACTTCGCCCCCAGGACGTTCGACTGTTCCCCCACCCCGGGCACGATGTATGTGTCGTTCCGCGTGTTCCACCAGCTCCATCCCGTCCCGCCGCTGGCAGCAGAGCTCTCAAGCACGACCCAGTAGACGGCCCCCGGGCTGAGTTGCACCTGGGGCGCCAAGGGGAACGCGACCCAGGCGTACGAGGAGGCGGCCCGCGCCGACCCGTTGGCCAGCGCCGGCGTCGTCATGTCCGGGCTCCCGCCGCTGTCGAGACGAATCTCGACCGTCGACGTGTCCGTGGTCGATCCGTGGGTGAACGCCCAGAGGTCTACCTCCGCCAGGACATATGCCGCGCTGGCGGCGAACGATTGGGCTCCCCACTGATTGTCGAAGACGTCGATGCCGGTGCCGCCGATGGGATAGTTGGGCGGCGGATCGCTCACGCCGTCGAAGAACTGGTAGGCGGCCGCGGAGGCGGGTCCCCCGAGCACCGCCATGGCCACGAGGGCGAGCGCGGACGCTCGCGTAAAGGCACGCACCCCCCAAGGCATCGGCGTACGGTGGGGGGTCCGTGGCATCAAGGTTGTTGTGCGATTATCCATGTTGTGTGATTATCGAATCCCAAGCCGCGCGGCGTCCGGGCGGCAGGCGAGAATACGGGAAAATGTCGCCAAACCGTCTTTATAGCGGCTCTACGCCTGGGGCGTCTGGCCGTCGATTTTCGAGGTCGTCCATATGCAGGATTCGACCGGCGACCGCCAGAAGAGGGCCAGGTGACCGCCGTACGCCCCCTTATATGCAGGATTCGACCGGCGACCGCCAGAAGAGGGCCAGGTGACCGCCGTACGCCCCCTTCTGTTCGGATTACGTCGTTGACCATCGTTCCCCAACGAAGCCGGGCCGCGAGGCCCGGCACCTTTCCCTTTTATTCCCTCAGAACCATGACGGCCTTCGGAGGGTCAAAAGTGGCGAAGGGCGACGAGGGGATTGTCCTTCTCGCGATTGGGATTGTCATTGGAATCGCGGGTGCGGTCGCGGCCTACACGTGTACTGCGAGCCTCTTCGGCTACTGTTTCCAATACGCTTACCGCGATATCGGATTGCTCGTCGCGGGAGTCGGAGGAATACTCTTGGTCGTTGGCCTGGTTATGATCGCGACAAAGGCCGGGCCCTCGGCAGGCTTTGCCCCGCCTCTCCCCGCGCCTGCGTATGGGCCGGCACCGATCGCAACGTGTCCGGTCTGTGGTCAGCCGCTCGCGTGGATCGCCGCAAACAATCGTTGGTATTGCTCGCGGTGCGGCCAATACCGATAGTTTCGCGGCGGAGGATGGCCTCAAAACCGAGGCTCGTAACCAAGGGTAAGGGCCGTCGCACCGCTATCGCGCGGCTGCAGATCGCCGCCGGTCTATTTGTACGATTCACCCAGCGAGCATCCCCGAGCCCGCGCACGTCCGAGAAGCGGCCCGTCGACGCGACGAGAGCCGCGGAAGTGCCGGAGGCGGAAGTCCGCCTCGAACCTGCGAGGCAAGCCCGGCCCGTTACTAGGCCGGCGGATACGACGTGGACTCAGGGACGGGCCGCACGGAAACCTTTGCGGGGCACTACACACCGGGCCGCGATCCTCGCGTCCTCGGCCCCGCGTTCCCGTCCGTGCGGGCGAGACACACACCGGTAGGGGCCGGTCTTTGCGGTGTGTGTTCCCGACGACGACGGCGAATGCTCCACCCCGACCAGGGGTCTCCCTTCCCTTTTACGTTCGTTCGACCGGAGCTATGGGGCTACAGATTAGGACCTTAGACGGGCTCGGCGGAAGGGTTCGGCTGGCCCGCAACCGATTTGCAGTTTTCATCGTGCCACTGACGACAAGCGATCCGAAGTCTGTCTATGACTTTGGTGGTGACACGGTTGAGCGCCTTGTCATGCGGCGAGACCTTGAAGGTTCCGCGCCCGGCCTTCCCGTGTTTCACCGTTGGCGCGAGGACTGCCTTCTTCGCGTCGTAAAGGGCACGGTAGGGCGACTTCTTCCCGATTAGGGTGCCCATGGAACCGTACAGCAGAGCCTTGAGAGTGGGGTCGCTCGCCAACGAGTGCATTGTAGGAACGTCGGTGTAATATGCCGTATCCGTACAGCCGTTAATCTTGCGCCATGCCCTTCGACCGTAGGCCCACGGGCGTTTCGACATCGCTGTGAGCATTGTGAGGCACTGCACACTATAGACATCCTCATGGAAGCGGTGGAGGCCAATTTCTCGGCAATACCGCTCAACGTCCTTCTGCAACTCCCTCAATTCCGCCTCGATTTCGGCTTGCTTCCTCCCGAAGAACGAGATGTCTTTGTACGATTCGCTGGTCGCGTGCTGAGCCGCCTGCTTGCCCAAAGTCAGAAGCAATCTGCGATTCCCGAGGCGACGGATCGCTTCGACCACATAGGGCTCGGTGCGCTCTGCCCTGTACCAGCGTATCTGAGCGGCGAAGTCCCTCAGGGCTTTTGGGTCTCTGATGTCGCCTTTGCGGTACTCGTCCTCGGGAGGCGTGGCCTGACCCGGCGTGTCAGACACCAGCATACCGCGCGCCCGACGGAGTTTCGGTAATGATTGCGTGTTGCAGTAGTAGACCTCATACCCTTGGTCTATCAATTCGTCCCATCTGATCCGTGGGATGCCCTCAATGAACAACCTTCGAGGAGGGGGATAGCGGGCGAGGAGGCCGGACCCCGTGACCTTCTCAGGTTCTCCACTCCCTACGCCAACTAGGCCCATGCCTTTGGTAGTAGCATCAGCCCGCTTCGGCTTAGCCCAATCGATGAACAAGTCAGTGGCCTCGGAGGCCGGAGGGGAGATCGATCTTGCCTTCATCGCATCACCTTTTCCCGGACCCGGGGATGACCGCGCCCGTCTCGGCGCCAGTCCGTAACAAACTACGGAGGAAGGCGGAACAGAGGCGCGGTCGGGGACAACATAAGCGTGATGAAACGATAGAGTTGTCGGGGACCGCGCCCGCGAGTTCGCCAGCCCGCGAGACGAAATCGCGGATGGAAGCGGAACAGAGGCGCGGTCACTTCTGATTGGCCTCATGCGACATAGCTCTTGCGATTGGGGCCGCCGCTGCCCGCTACCGCGGTTGGGGCCCCGACCTATGCTACCCCTTCGATTTCGTGAAGGTCCAAGTACATCGTGCGGTTGCGTTTTCCTCGTTCGTGGCCGATTTCGCGTGTGAGGTAGAAGCCGCATTTCTCATAGAAAGGAATGGAATCTGGCTTGGCTTGCAGGATGAGGAGCCTGACTCCCAACTTGCCCCCAATCGAGAGGGCCATGCCTGCAACATACTTGATGAGAATTCGGCCGATCCCGCGGTTCTGGTAGTCCACGCTTACGGCCAAACGGCCGATTTTGACAGCCGGAATCGCGTAGATTTTCATCTCCGCAAACTTCGAAAACGACTTGACCGTGCGGAGGTAGGAAACGCGCAGCTTGTCGGAACTGACGGTGAAATAGGCGACCAAGTTCCCCTGATAGAAGACCAGGTGCGTCTTTCCGAGGTCTTCCTCCTCATACTTCTTGACCTCTTGCGTGTTCAAGAAGTCGTTCAGAGCCTTGTTGCCGCAATCGAAGCTCTGGACCAGGCGAGTTTCGAGGAATCTCTCAATGCTCAGCTCAGCCGGGTCAATCTGGACATCATGCGCAAAACGCTCCGGTGGCATCGACCGCCACTACTCTTCTGGCTTCAGCTCTGAGTACAGACTGCGGGCCCCTGCGAAAAGCTTCCTCTGTGCCGAAGTGAGGTGGAGTCTCTCGAGCCGCTCCAAAAACTCCTTGGCATGGCGGCCTCTAAGTTCTGGAATAGGTTCTGGATAAGCCATGCTGGGATCCCCCGTTTTGGCGAGTTTATACTCGCTTACGCTCTATTTTAGAATACCGGGCTGAGAATCGGGTGGAGTTTCTATATAGAAAGGTGGGAGCTAAAAGGCCCTCTCGCCTACGAGGACCCCCTCTAGACCCTCTCTAGGCCCCCTCATTAGGCCCCTCCTAGGCCCTCTCTGGGCCCCACCCCCCCATTTGACCTAGCTGTACGCTACTTGTACGGCAAATCAACGGCGCTTCAACGGCATTTGACGGCTCCTCGACGGGGCCTCAACGGGGCTTGGTCGGGGCTTGGTCGGGGTTTGGCCCGGCCTGGTCCGGTGCTGGTCCGGTCCTAGTCGGGTCCTAGCCCGGTGCTAGTCCGGTGTTAGCCGGCTGCCAGATCGCTGCCGGGCTCACGGCCGCGTGGTCCGACAAGTGCGACGAGTGGCACATTGCCCCAAAGGGAGGCATGTCGCACTTGCGCCACCGATTGAAGATCTCTCGTTCGCGGGCCTGCGCAGATGCGAAGACAAATGGGCCTTTCTCTCGGTGAAACGACACCAAACGTAGCGTTTTGGTACCTTTCACGCACGTTTGTGATACCTTTTGACGCCCTAATGTACCGAGGACGCTCGGTAATGGCGAATTTCGTATGGCTACTCAATAGCTTCATTAGTCGGCGCGGATTACGAGAATCGCCGTTCGTCGCGGCGCCGCGTCCGACCGCTTATGCACTGCCAAGGTTTTTAGCGGCGGACGCGGGTAACGTGAACCGGCAGTGCAAGAATAGCCCTGAGTTCAGGCAAAACGAATGACGGGCTACCATCGGCACCTTGCTGAAAGAGAGCAGGTCCTACCTAGAGCGGGAAGATCGCCGGATGCCCAGGCGCCCGCGGGTTTCGGGACCTCGAAGCGCGCCGCTGCCAGGAAACGGCAGCAATGCGCTTCGAAGCACGCGACGAAACGACTTGTGAGCTAGACGGAGAACGCCACCGGCTCGACTGCCCGGCCCCGATCTGCGCGTGCGACCCGGAGTCCAACCGTCACGGCATCTGGCTCCCGGACGAACCGATCTGCCCAATGCTACGCGTGAACGAGCCCGGGGTCGCCCGGCGGATGCGACGTATTGCGAAGATCGCACTCAGCGCGAAGCGGCCCGAGCCCCACGAGCCCGGATACCCCGGACTAGTGGACACGTACTTCACGCTGGAGGACCTGCGGTCCATGCGGCGCATCGACCGACGAATCATCGGTCGAAACCCCGACGGGCCAAGGGCCGATGAGGATGCGGAGACCGCGCACGAACGGAGCCAGGTTGACTCCGCAGCGACGATTTTGGAAGCGGTACCGTGAGCATTCTCCCCGAGGGCTCGGTGTCAACTTGGAGGGCGACGCTCGGGAGGCGAAGGCCGGCCGTGCCGCAATCACCTGGTTTTGGTCCGGGATTCGGCTCGACGACCCAGCCAACCCATGTAGACAATAATCAGAACAAGGCCGAGCGGGACGTTGACCAGAAGCATGACCTGCCAGGTCCAGATTTGTGGGCCCTGCGCTGCAGTCATGATCAAGTCGAACGTGACAAACATCGAAACGTAAACCAGACCCCAAAAGAGGCTGATGTGTCTGTTGTACCAAGACGGGTTCTCCATGCCGAAACCTCTATCCCTCCATATCGGCATATCCCTGTCGCTCGTAACCAAGGGGAACGATTACGAGTAGATGGTCGACATGAACCCCGAGATCGCGGGCTTGTCCCGCGTACAACCCTACTCGGGGAGCGATGGTCAACGACGTGGGGATCCTCGATAGGATTCTTCATCCGAACGGGAGGGAGCCCGTGGTGACATGGGACGCCTTCTTGCGGTCGAAGGTACCGAATCCGGAGACGCGGAAGCGATACGAGGCCGTGGTCAAGAGCTTCAACGGATGGCGTGGCTCGCGGGCTCTGACGGACGGGACGGTTCAGGAGTACCGGGAGAAACTGCTCGGTGACTACGCGCCGAACAGCCTCTCGAACATGGTCGCGGCAATCAACCTGTACCTGGAGTCGAAGGGCGTCGAAGCTCGGATGAAGCGGCCGCCGAAGGAGATCGCCGCGAACCCGAAGCTCGTCCAGGCCGATGGGTACGCGGCCCTCCTCGCTCGCATCCCGAACGCGGAGGAACGCCTCGCGGTCCGTCTCTTGCATGACACAGGCCTCCGGCCGAGTGACGTTGTGGCCGTCCGCCTCTCCGATCTGTACGTCGCGGACGGGATTACGTCGGTTCGGAAGCGCACGCGGAAAACCGGGGCAGTGACGGATTCACTCGTGAGCAAAGTGACGGCCGCCGAATTGAAGGCCTACGTCGAAGGCGCGGGAGTCACGGACTTCATCTTCCGCGGCGAGACAGACAAACCGCATCGTCACCGGACGTGGCCGAACGCGGTCCTCCGGAAGTACGGAGCCGAGGGAATCACGCCCCGGACGTTCCGGCGCACCCTGGCGACGAATTGGACCGAGGACACCACGAGTCTCATGGCGCAGGGCGGTTGGACGGACAGCAAGACGATCTTCCTGCACTACCGCCGGGACGTGCGAGCTCGTCACGTCCAAGCTTTCGAGAAGGCGGTAGGCCCGGTACGCGAACCTGAACCCGAGGATGAGGTACAAGGGTACCGGTGAACGTATGCCGCGCCTTCTGTCGTTCCATGGAGAAAAGCTGTCGTCGGTCATGGCGAGGGAGGCGCGAGCGGCCGAACGTATGCTTCTCCGCCGAGCCGACTCTCTCCATGCGCCGACGACAGAAGTGGCCAGGTGGCCGCCGTACGCCCCCTTCTGTTCTGACGGCATTGGACTGAGCGTCCTACCTGGCGCATCGCGCCTGCTTGGACTTGCTCCGGTGGGGTGTCGCCGTCTCACCAGATCCCGCGTCAACGTCACCGCCGGGCGGATCATCCTCGACGCAGGCTGTGTCGTTTCTGCGCCCTTGCCGGCCCTCTCAGGCCCCCCGCTTGCGCGGGGCCACCACTCCGAGGGAGGGGGGACGTTCCTCAGCGATCCCGAAAGACCACCGTCGGCCGTCCGCGGTCTCCTGGCCGGTGGCGCCCATCCTCGCCCCTCTATTTGGATGTGCCGACCGCTGACTCCGAGATCAATCGCGCCCGCGGGGCTAACCCTTTATCTCGGCTCTCCATCGCCGATATGTGCCGGGCGAACGTCGGGTCCTCCTCGCGAATTCAATCTACCACCTGACGAACGACGGCGCGGTTACGGTCCTCGCGGGGCAGATCGCCGTCCTCCAGGCGGTCTTCGGAGGATTTGGACCCATCGAGGTCGGGCTGCTCGGAGGTTCTGCGCTCCTCGTCACGGCCGGCTTCCAGTTCCTGTTCGGGATTATGGCGGATCGACGCGATCCTTCGCGATTCCTCCCCATCGGCATCGCGATCCTTGGCCTCGGTTCCCTGCTCGTCACGCTCTCGTCCTCCTTCTGGACACTCCTCGTGTTCGTCGCGCTGTCGCGCATCGGCGCAAGCTTCTACCATCCCGTCGGGATTTCGTGGATCGGTCGAGAGTACGAGGGACCCGATCTCGATCGGTCGATGGGATTCCAAAGCGCGTTCGGCGATACCGGCGTGATCCTCGGCATGGCGAGCGGCGCCGTCCTCGCCGTCGCGCTCGGTTGGCAATCTCCGTTCTTCCTGTGGGGCGGCATCAACTTGGCGGCGGTCGCTCTCGGACTCTACCTCGTCCGCGGGCGGCGATACCGGCCTGAGCCGACTCGGTCCTCCGTGGCGGACTACGTCGGCGTGCTGCGCGACGTGCGGCTGTGGCTCCTTCCCCTCGCCCTCGGCGGGGCCGTGTACAACATCGTCAGCTACTTCGGGCCGCTCCTGCTCGTCACGAAGTTCTCCCTGGCGAAGGATGCGGCGGGCGTGGCCGTGGCCGTGTGGATCCTCGCAGGCGCCATCGCCGCGTTTTTCTTCGGTCGAGTGAGCCGCCGCTTCGGACGGTATCGGACCCTCCTGGCGTCATACGCGGGGATCGGACTCGCGGGACTAATCGGCGGCTTGCTGGACAATCTCGTCCTCGTGATCGCGGTCCTCTGGACCCTCGGTTCCGCGTTGTTCCTCACGTACCCAGGGATCTTCGCGTTCGTCTCGGAATCGAGCCACCGCCGCCTTCGGGGCGCGGCCTTCGGGCTCATCTTCGCCTTCCAGCTGCTCGGCGGCGCGGCGGGGTTGTTCCTCGCGGGCGTCCTTGCGGATCGGTTCGGGTCCACTCCGTCCGTCCAGGCGTCGATCCCGTTCGTGGTCGCGGGCGTCCTCGGGTTCGCCGGGTTCGTCGCTCTCTTCCTGGGCCGCTCCCGCGGTTCCAACGCCCGGAAGGGCGTCCCGTCCGTCCCTCCGCTCTGAGCCGCTCAGAGGATCGGCGTCGCCTTCGCGCGGAGCCGGGCGACGATCCCGAGAGCGACGCCGAGGATGGCCGGGAGCACGCTCAGGAGGAGGTCCACATTTCCCCGCCGGATCTGGACGACGAGAAAGAGGAGGAGCGTGAAGAGGCCGGCGCCGGAGCCGACGAGAATCACGAGCCGCCCGGTCCGAACGCGGTCTTTCCAAATCAGGTAGGCGCCGCCAAGGACCGCGAACCCTCCGAGCGACGCAATCGCCACGAAGCCGTACGCGAGGACGATCAGGGATGCTCGATTGCCGAAGATGTCGACGAGCAACTCGAAGAAGTTGTGTACCGACCTGGCGCCGGAATATCCGGTTAGGAGGAGGAACCCGGCGCCGACCACGGCCAGGAGGGCGGCCTCGTCGTTCCGGCGCAAAGGATCCCAGCTACTGGAGAATGCGTACGACCGCGTCGAGATTTTCAGGATGCGCGTCGAAGTACTTGCGGACCGGCGCGAGCTCCTCGTTCACTCCGGCCGCGACGCCCGCCTTCAGGTCCTTCGGATGCAGTTCGCCACTTCCGTAGGCCCTCGTCAGGTCGCCAAACGATTCGTACACGACGTCGCCGCCGAACTTCGCGTCACGCGGGATGTTCAGGTGGCCGCGGCGCGGGAACAGGACCAGCCGAGCGGCGTCGAGGACCGGGTTGCCGACGGTCTCCTTCGCCGGGCAGAACGCTTTCCCGATCTTGCGCTCGATCTCCTCGGGCGCATCATTGAGGAGGAGGCTCGCGTCCGGGTTCGATTTCGACATCTTGCCCGCGATCGGATCCATGCGGCCCCCTCCCTGGAGGCCCGGTAGGAGCGGCGTGTGGAGCGCGACGACCTGTTTCCAGCCGAGCTTCGGCGAGAGGTCCCGGTAGAGCATGTGCGCATGCCGCTGATCCATCCCTCCCAGCGCGAGGTCGAGATCCATCCAGTGGATGTCGGCGACCTGCATCGCCGGATAGATCAACTTCGAGGCGTCGCGGTCCGCCTCTTCCTCCGTTCGGCCCATGATCGTGAGCGCGCGCCGGATTCGCGCGACGGTCGACGCCTTCGAGGCCTGGATGACGGTCTGCCAGTACTCCGGATGGCGCACGAACTCGTTGGCGTACCGGTACTCCACGGAGTCCGGGACGCCCACCGCTCGGAAGCCGTCTTTGAAGTACTCGGCGCAGGCGCGCAGGTTGTCGAGGTTCCCACCCAGCTTGTCGTTGATGTACGCGTGCCAGTCCGCCAGGAAGATGGTCGTATGAAAGCCGGCCCGGATCAGGTCGCCGATCTTCGAGCCGATGACGAACGCGGTCCCGATGTGCATCAACCCGGACGGCTCGAGGCCCACGTAGGCCCGAGGGATGCTGGTCCTGGCGAGGAGCGTCCGCAGCTCGTCGCGGGTGACGACTTCCTCGGAGCCGCGCAGGACGATCTGGAGTCGGTCCTCCAGGGACACGAATCCACCGAACCTGCCCTCGCGGGATAAAGGTTTCAATACCGGAGTGTGGGAGTGCGCGGCAATCCGACGCTGGCCTTAAGTCTGAGAGTGAGCATCCCCGCCCGGGGAAAGACATGGGGGGGTTCCTAGGTCCACTCGACCTCGGTTCGACGACCGCCTTTCAAGGTGCGGACTTGGTGGGCGCCGCGGTCGGCGCGTTCGTCTTCGTGATTATCGTCCTGATCTTGCTCTTCGCGAGCCTCAAGGTCGTGAAGGAGTACGAACGAATCGTGAACTTCCGCCTTGGGAAGGCCCAGGCGGAGAAGGGCCCCGGGATCGTCGTCGTCATTCCGGGAATCGACAAGCCGGTCCGCGTGGACTTGCGGGAACGATTCCTGACGATCCCGCACCAGACGTGCATCACAAAAGACAACGCCCCCGTGGATGTCGACTTCATTGTCTACTTCAAGGTCGCGAGCGCCGCGGACTCCGTGATTCGGGTGAACAACTTCGAGGGAGCCGCGATGGGGATTGCGACAACGACGCTCCGCGCCGTCGTCGGCGACATCATCCTCGACGAGGTGCTCTCGAAGCGCGAGGAGATCAACGCGATCCTCCGGACGAAGCTCGACGAGGTCACCACACGCTGGGGCGTCAAGGTCACGAACGTCGAGATCCGAGAGATCCTCCCGCCCAAGAACGTCACGGACGCGATGATCCTCCAGATGTCGGCCGAACGGAGCCGGCGTGCGGTCGTCATCGAAGCCGACGGGAGGAAGACCGCCACGGTCACCATCGCGGAAGGGGACAAGCAGTCCGCGGTCCTCCGGGCGGAAGGCGCACGGCAAGCCGCGATCTTGAACGCGGAGGGCTACGCACAGGCCCTCTCGACGATCTTCGGAGCCGCGAAGGGAGTCGACCAGAAGACCCTCATGCTCCAGTACCTCGACGCCCTGAAGGCGCTCGGCGCAAGCCCGGCCACGAAGTTCATCTTGCCCCTCGAGTTCACGGAGCTCATCCGGCCGTTCCGAGGTGTGCTCGCGTCGGCGGAGGGAGCCGCGAAAGGAGATGACAAGTAAAAGTCCAGATGTGCCGATATCGAGTCTCCTCGACCGGCTCTTCCTCTACGGGATCCGCTCCGTCCTCGTCGTCCTGGCCGTCGTGGCCTTCGGCATCTTCCTCATCGTCCATGGATGGCTCGTGAGCCGGTTCGACTATGTCGCTTCGGGCGTCTTGATCGTGATGATCGGCGTCGGATTGGCCTTCGCGTTTCAGCAGACGACGACGAAGGTCATCACGCAACGCTACTTCTCCGGCGAGACGCTGATCGGCAAGACGGGGCGTGCCCTCGTCCCGATGAAGGCCACCGGCAAGGGCGTCGTGCACGTCGAGCACGAATCGTGGAGTGCGGTTGCGGAGGACGACATCGCCCGGGGAGAATCCGTCATTGTGACGGCGGTCGATCCGGACAACGTCACCCTGAGGGTCCGCAAGCACCCGACCTGAACGAAGAGCCTATGGCGACGGCGGGGTGGCGGAGGGCTCGTTCGATTTCGGCGGCCCCGGCTCTCCCGGCGAGTCGACCGTGACCTGGACCTTGCCGTCTACGTAGGCGGTGACGCGGATGAGGGAGCCTTTCGGGATGAACCGGTCCGACTGCGCGGTCCAGTCCTCGGCTCCGACGTTCGCCACGCCGTCCTTGCCGGGGACGAGGTCCGTCGTCGCTCGACCCGTCATGTTGACGATGCGACCGGGATCGATGAGCTTCGGCTGGGCCATGAGGGCGCGTCGGATCCGGGTGAGGTAGAGGAACGCGACGACGAGGGCCGCCCCGGTGCCCCCCAGGATCACGTACTGCTCCACGCCGTATGGAGAGGGGGAGTACCGGACGTTGTATGCGAGCAGGTACGTGCCGGCGACTCCGAGGCCGATGCCCGTGACGGCGAAGAGGCCATGGCCTGCCTTCACCTCGAGGATCACAAGGGCTGCCGCGATGATCAACATCAGAATTCCGACGATCGATGCGCCGATGACCTGCGCCCCCAAGAAGCCGAGCGCGATGAAGATGACCGCGACGACGCTAAGGAACAGCGTCCGGTGGAAGAGGTCGAGGACGAGGGCGATGATCCCGACGAGGATGAAGAGCCCGTCGACGGTTGGGTCGCTGAGGAAGCTGAGGAATTGGTCGTACAACGGCTCGTTGAAGGTCGTCAGTGGGACCCCGGTCAGGCCGACTTGCGCCAGGAACGAATCGAATGTCTCCGCCATCCCGCTGACGAGTCTAATTGCGGCGGCTTCGGACGCAGGGTATGCCACGTTGTTCAGCGCCATATTTGCCGCCGCCGTCACGTTGTATCCGTTCTTCTGGGCGAGGGAACTGATGTAAGCCGTCATCGCGTTCTGCACATGCTGGACTTCGCTCGGATCTCCGCCGACGATGTACGGCGTCGAGGGCCCGATGATCGAGCCACTCCCCATGTACGTCGCGTTCGTCGCGAGCGCGATGTAGCTCCCGGCGGAGGCGGCGAGCGCGACCGGCGGGACGTACGTATAGACGGCAAGGCCGGCGTCCTGCACCGTCTGAATCGATCCGACGATCTGGACCATGTTCGCGAGGAGACCGCCCGGCGTATTCATGACGATGATCAGATCCGCCCGGTCATCGATTGCGAGCTGCGCGGCGTGCTGCACGTAGTCCGCGGAGCCCGCGTCCACCGGAACGTTGAAATTCACCACGATCGCGCCCGCGGGCGTGGCAAGCACCCGGGGCGTTGTGGCGGCCACCGAGGCAGGGGACAAGATAACCGCGAGGACGTAGGCAAGGAGGAGGGCCTCGACCAGCGATGTCCCGCGTTGACGCACGGCCATGCTAGGCCTTGTTGCGTAGAAAACGGTTTGGATGGATTCCCCCGGCGGCCTGGCCCACATCGCACGGGCTAGCGGCCCTGTACCTTCTCCTTGACGCGGCGCGCGACCGATTCCGTTGTCTCCGCCGCTTTCGTGACGGCAGGCTTCACCGCCGCGATCGTCTTGTCCGCGACTTCCTTGGCGACCTTCGCGGTCGTCTCCGCCGCGGGTCGGACGGCGTTCGCGACGTCCTTCGCCGCCCGGGCCGTCTTGTCGGCGAGCGGCTTGACCGTCCTCGCGACTTCCTCGACCGCCGGCCGGATGGAGCTCACGGCCTTGTCGAACGTGGGTTGGAGCTCTTTCGCCGCACGATCCAGCGCCGCGCCAGCCGCGTCGACGGCCTTCTTGGCGGCTCTCTCGGCGTCTCGCAGAAGCCGGTCGATCTCGCTTCGCGGTGCGCCACAGGACGGGCAGTAGGTCGCTCCCACCGGCAGCTCCGCGGTGCACTTAGGGCAGTTCATTCAATCCCCGGCGGCTCTAGCGAGTCATCCTTCATCTGTATTTCGGTCGCACTCCCACGAGTTTGGCGTCTAACCTCCAGTTCTGCAGCGGAGTGCACGATTCCCGGGGCGTACGACTTCACGATTCGTGTTCGGATCGACCTCACGTCCATCCAGCTTGCACGGGCCGCGGCCGCGAGTCGGCGCGTCAAGGCATCGGGATACTGTTCCTTCGGGCCGAGTTCATGGTATACGATCGTCCCGCGACCCCGGAGCGCCCGGAACGCGACATCGAGGTACTCGCGCGCGTCGAAGTGGCCCATGAGCACCCAGTCGGCGACGCCGCACGGAGCCGTCTCGCGGCAATCGCCCAGGAGCGGAATCACGCAGTCCGCGCGGTTGAGCCGAGCGTTCTCAACGAGGTATCGGAAGCTGAGAGGGCTCCGCTCGCAGGCGTAGATGGCGGACGGCCTCGATCGCAGGGCGATCGGGAGGGTGAAGTAACCGATTCCCGCGAATAGATCGACGACGACCTCGCCCGGTTTGACGCGCGCGGAGATCCCGGTGCGCTCCCGGATGTTCCCGGAGGAAAACATCACGTGCGCGACGTCGAGGCGGTACTTCACGCCCGCCTCCGTGTGGACCGTCTCCGTGCCGTCTCCCCATAACACGCGCATGTCCGGCGTCCTCAGCGGCCCGTGGATGCCCGATTGGTCCTGGACGACCGTTCGTACGCGCAAGGCGCGTCCGTACGCTTGCCCAATCCTCGCGGCGAGGGCCTGCGCCTCGGGAGGCACCCGAATGACCACGATTTCCCCGATCCGCTCCCATTTCGACGGCGCAATCCTGGACGGGATCCCCAGCGCCGCCAATTCCGCGAGCAGCCGCGTTCTCGTGTCGCGCGGACGGACCCGCAGAGCCAGGCGGCCATCCTGGATGATTCGGGCACCGTACCGCGAGAGGTCGACCTCCGGTTCTGCGCGGACCGGGATCAGCACCGAGCTGCCGCGTTTCGAAATCTGTCGCCCCGGATCGACGAGGTCGCTCGACGAAAGGGCGCGCAGCACCGCGGCCGCGTTCGCCTTCGGGACCTCAACCGCGTCCGTCCCGTTCACGGTCGTCCACCTCCCGGTTCGCTTTTCTCCGCGATACACTCCGCGATATCTATAATAGGAGCCACCCGCTTCGGCGCGCATCATGCGGGCCCCGGCCTTGGCCCTCGCCGCCCTGATCGTGGCCTCGCTCCTCGTCCCGTCGGCATCGGCCGAGGATTTCGGCGACGTTTCCAAGGTCAACAAACTCGTCCGGATCCAGGACACCCCGGAACTCGCCCCGGGAGACAGCGGGCGGGTCGATTTCTACTTCAACTCGACGTACACGGATCC